>Ga0105046_10002058_pt1 | contig 31569 bp, 34 predicted proteins | sample MAT03_FD_78385 | JGI IMG/M metagenome (GOLD analysis project Ga0105046, IMG submission 78385) | Freshwater microbial communities from Lake Fryxell liftoff mats and glacier meltwater in Antarctica - MAT-03 (megahit assembly) | ecosystem: Environmental > Aquatic > Freshwater > Ice > Liftoff...
AAGTATTCAAGTTAGCAAAGAACCACTATCGTAGCCATTCTCGTTTTGGGCTTAGAGTTACTCTCATTGCCGCATTCGTTAATGCCAATGCAGCATAAAAGCACTTTCGCAAGAAGTCTAATACTTTTTTCGAATCACCATTATCGCTTACTGTTTTATCATTACACTGTGTCAGTCGAAAAATCATAGTTACCAAAACCTAAATTATAACGATTTTCTTCGATTTCTTCAAATGCGACGATTTTGAGAATAACCCCTTTTTTACCAACGCTAAAAAAAGCATACGAATAATCATCTACTTTTTGGATTATATATGTGGGCCTATTCATCAATAAAATATTTTTTCAAACTTAAAAAAAATAACTCAAAAACGGCCCAAAATGAATAATAGGCCGTTTTTGAGTTATTTCGTACAAACTATTTCTGCGTTATGCGCAGCGAAATGCGGCGGTTTTTGGCGCGGCCTTCTTCGGTGGCATTGTCGCCTACGGGGTACTGGTCGCCGTAGCCTTCTGCGTCTAAGCGAGCGTCGGCAATGCCCATTTTCACCAGCTCTTGCGCTACTGAAGCGGCGCGGTCGGCCGAAAGTTTAAGATTGGCGTTGGCATCGCCCGTGTTGTCGGTATAGCCCCCAACCTTTAGATTTACCTTAGGAAAAGCCTTCAATATTTCGACTATATTTTTGAGTTGTTTTTGCGATTCGGGCTTCAAAACCGATTTGCCTGTTTCAAATAGCAGCCGGTCAAAATCGAACCAAGTCGTTTTATCAAGCGGTTTATCTGATTGAATAGACGCTAACAAACCCAATTCGATTGGATTTTCGCCCGCGCCAATGTTAAGTTTCAAACCAGCCGTTTCGAGCGTACTCCCCGTTTCGGTTTTCATAACCTTGATATTCACTATTTTTTCGGTAGTGGTAGTAGTTTCTGCGGCTTGCGCGTGCGTTGTTGAGTTTACTGCAATGTAGGGTGCAATCACCAACGATACGATAGACATGAGTTTGATCAAAATGTTCATCGAAGGTCCCGAGGTATCTTTGAAAGGGTCGCCCACGGTGTCGCCGGTTACCGATGCTTTGTGCGGTTCCGATTTTTTGTAGTACATTTTGCCGTCAATCATCACGCCTTTTTCAAACGATTTTTTGGCGTTGTCCCAAGCACCACCAGCGTTTGATTGAAAAATACCCATCAACACGCCCGATACCGTTACACCCGCCAAAAGACCGCCCAGTACTTCGGGCCCCATTGTAAAACCTACCAATACGGGCGTAATCAAGGCGATAGCCCCGGGCAAAATCATTTGTTTGAGCGATGCCTCAGTAGAGATAGCCACGCATTTTTCGTATTCTGGCTCGGCTTTATACTCCATAATACCTGGAATTTCGCGAAACTGACGGCGTACTTCTTGCACCATTTCCATGGCGGCCTTACCTACTGCCGAAATACACAAAGCACTAAAAATGAACGGAATCATACCCCCCACAAACAAGCCCGCCAGCACGTCTGCCTTGTAAATATCAATCTGCGTAATACCTGCAATACCTACGAAAGCGGCAAACAAAGCCAGTGAAGTCAAAGCTGCAGAAGCAATGGCAAAGCCTTTGCCAGTGGCGGCGGTGGTGTTTCCCACTGCGTCTAAGTTGTCGGTGCGTTCGCGTACTTCTGGGGGTAGTTGCGACATTTCGGCAATACCGCCCGCATTGTCGGCAATGGGGCCAAAAGCGTCAATGGCCAACTGCATGGCCGTGGTGGCCATCATGCCGGCGGCGGCAATAGACACCCCATAAAGACCTGCGAATTTGTAAGAAAAGATAATACCGGCCGCCAATATTAAAATGGGCAATACGGTAGATTCCATGCCCACGGCCAAACCGCCGATGATGTTGGTGGCGTGGCCTGTACCCGATTTTTCAATAATTGACAAAACGGGACGTTTGCCCATTGCGGTGTAATATTCGGTAATCATAGACATCAAAGTGCCCACTGCCAAACCTACCAAAATGGCGTAGAAAACGTCCATGGCGCCAAAGGCTTTGCCACCGCGCAGCACCATGTTTTCGGGCAGCATGTAAGTAACCAAGAAATAGCACGCTACCAATGTAATGGCAATAGAAGACCAGTTGCCAATATTCAAGGCATTTTGCACCGACGATTTTTCGTCTTTGATGCGCACAAAGAAAGTAGAAACCAAAGAAGCCAACAAACCAACGCCCGCAATAACCATGGGCAATAGCACGGGCGAAAACCCGCCGAAATTATCGGTTACTTCAATTTCTTGGCCCAGCACCATGGTCGCCAAGATAGTGGCCACGTACGACCCAAACAAGTCGGCACCCATGCCTGCTACGTCGCCCACGTTGTCGCCCACGTTGTCGGCAATGGTGGCGGGGTTGCGCACGTCGTCTTCAGGAATTCCTGCTTCTACTTTGCCCACCAAGTCAGCGCCTACGTCGGCGGCTTTGGTGTAGATACCACCGCCTACCCGCGCAAAAAGCGCGATAGACTCGGCACCCAGCGAAAAGCCCGCCAATACTTCGATGGCGGTTCTCATTTCGTCCGAGTTCAAAGATTTTCCTTCGGCAAACATATAGTAGAAAACAATAAACAGACCACTCAAACCCAACACGGCCAAGCCGGCTACGCCCATGCCCATCACTGCGCCACCCGTAAACGAAACATTGAGGGCTTTGGCCAGCGAAGTACGTGCCGCTTCGGCGGTGCGAACGTTGGCTTTTGTGGCCACTTTCATGCCAATATAACCCGCCGTGGCCGAAAACAAAGCGCCCAATAAGAAAGCAGCGGCTATCCAAGGCGACGAATGTATCGGAACGGCTTCGGTGCCTTTATTGGAACCCAAAAAGAAAAGAATGATGGCCGTTGGAATGGCAAAGTAGGCCAATATTTTCCATTCGGCTTTCAAAAAAGCGATGGCTCCGTCGGCAATGTAGCCCGAAAGTTTTTGCATTTCGGCAGTTCCAGCGGGCTGACTGACCACCCAATTGAAACGCCAAAAGGTGTAGGCCAGGCCAATAAGTCCAAAAATTGGCACTAAATAAATAATGTTGCTCATGCGTAAAAGTTTAAAATATTTGGTTAATTGTTCTCAAAAAATTCGCGCAAATATAGCAGTTTGAGGTTGATATGCCCAAAGATTGAGCGGAAATGTTCGATATCATTGAAGCCATGGACTGCAAAGCGGGAAAAGCCCAACAAAAAATAAAAACAGTTTGTAATTTTCTTGACAAAGACACGTTTTAGTAGTATTATTGCAACTCATTTCGAGCAGTATCGCGGTTAGGGTCAATTTTTTGGAATAGTTTTCGTAAAAACCGCCTGTCTTTTTGACTTTATATACCAATCCTAACTTTTCTTGGAACACTCGCTATTTACCAAACGATTTTGTTTCCCTATTTTGTTGTTCTGTAAAGTAAACCTTTGCCTCTCCCTATTGTATGCTTACTATTGAAGTATTGAGCCAAAAACCCTTACCTGAGTTACGGCAGACCGCCCAGCAACTGGGCGTGAACGATTTTGCCAAGTATCCTAAAAAAGAATTAATTTGCCAGATTTTGAAAAAACAAAAAACGGAGTCTTCTGCCGAACCACAAGCAGAAGCCTCACCCAAACGCGGCCGCAAAAGTGCGGCCATTAGCAGCCCACCACCACCACTTGTCGAAAGTCCACAACAACCTGTTGCCGCAAGTAGCACCCCGTCGGGAGGAGCAACCGCTGGCCGCCCCAGGCGGCAACGCTTGCCCAAAGAAGAAGAGGAGCCGTCTGTATTTGCAGCGCCCGTTGAAGTTGCAGATGTTGCAGCCCCGCCTGTTGAGGCCCCGCCGGCAGTGGTCGTAGAGGTGCCTGATTTGCCCGTGGCCATTAGAAAGGGGCGACCCAAAAACAAAGCTGCGGCAGCTCCCAAGCCCCTATCAGTTTTGGAAAACAAACTGGAAGACCTGCCCGAAGAAGAATACTTCGATACCTCGTTTATAACCGAAACCTTTGAAACCCCCGCCCCTGCTGAATTAAACGCCGAACCCCAGCAAGCCAACGAAAACCAACCCAGCCAAGAACGCCCCCCCGAAGAAAAACCCCGCGAGCAGCAACGCAGCGAAGAATACCAAGGAAAAATAAAAAAACAATACAACAATTATGTTCGTGAATTTGACGGCTTGATTGTAAACGAAGGCGTGCTGGAAATCATGACCGACGGCAGCTACGGCTTCATGCGCTCGGCAGATTATAACTACTTGGCCAGCCCCGACGATATTTACGTATCGCCTTCGCAAATCAAATTGTTTGGCCTCAAAACGGGCGATACCGTGCGGGGGTCTATTCGTCCACCCAAAGAAGGTGAAAAATATTTTGCCCTGCTGCGGGTAGAAACCGTAAACGGCAAAACGACCGAAGAAATCCGCGACCGAATTCCGTTTGAATATCTAACACCGTTATTTCCCGAAGAACAACTCAAACTTAGTGGCCGAGCCGACCAATATTCAACGCGCTTGCTTGATTTGTTTGCGCCCATCGGCAAAGGCCAACGTGGCATGATTGTGGCCCAACCCAAAACAGGCAAAACGGTGCTACTCAAAGAAATAGCCAATGCCATCACGCGCAATCACCCCGAAGTATATTTGATTGTATTGCTCATAGACGAACGCCCCGAAGAAGTAACCGATATGCAGCGCAGCGTACGGGCCGAGGTCATCTCTTCAACTTTTGATGAGCAAGCCGACCGCCACGTAAAAGTAGCTAACATTGTGCTCGAAAAAGCCAAACGAATGGTAGAGTGCGGCCACGATGTGGTAATTTTGCTCGATTCTCTCACGCGGTTGGCACGGGCGCACAACACCGTAACCCCCGCCTCGGGCAAAATCCTGTCGGGCGGCGTAGATGCCAACGCCCTGCACAAGCCCAAACGCTTTTTTGGCGCTGCCCGCAACATCGAAAACGGTGGCTCGCTCACCATCATTGCTACGGCTTTGATTGACACAGGTTCTAAAATGGACGAAGTAATCTTTGAAGAATTTAAGGGTACGGGCAACATGGAACTCCAACTCGACCGCCGCTTATCCAACAAACGGGTGTTTCCTGCTATTGATGTGCTGACCTCTGGCACCCGCCGCGAAGACCTGTTGATGGACAAAGAAGCCTTGCAGCGCGTTTGGATACTGCGCAAGCACATGTCGGACATGAACCCAATGGAGGCCATGGACTTTGTGCTTGACCGCATGAAAGGCACGCGCACCAACGAAGAGTTCCTGGTTTCGATGAACCGATAGAAAATACTTAATAAAAACAAATTGGCCCGCTCTTAGATTAAGAGCGGGCCAATTTGTTTTTATATTAAAAATACTGAAAATCAATTCGTTATCTCTTTTGTTTCAAGTGTTAGTCATCAAGTTTTTAAGAAAGCACATTGTTTTTACGTTACTAATTGATATTTTCGCTGTCATAAGTGCAAAATATTTTCTTTTCTTACCGCAAAACCCTACTCTTATGCCGATTAAAACCCTCGCTTGGATTGCCCTCATGCTGTGGATGGGCGGTTCAACCTATTGGCACGTCTGTAAAATCAAACAGTTGTGCGATGGCCCCACCGAAGACCCAGTGTCAAACTATGTAGTGCCACCACTTAGTATTGTGGACGCAGGCATGCTCGACTTGTCGTCACCGTCGAATTTTGGTTTCAAAAAATCAGTGGCCGAACCAAATTATTACAACGTCAAAAAGCAATTGGATTCGTTGGCTTCTTATTTAAAGGTTAATCCCACGCGCAAAACTACTGTCACGGGCTTGTACTCGTCTATCGAGCAAAACCCCACTACTTTTGCTGATTTAGGATTGGCCCGGGCCGATGCCCTCAAACAATATTTGGTAAAAACAGGCGTGCCCGCCGCACAATTGGCCATTGCCAGCCGAATGGTAGATTTGACATTTAGTGCCGATGATTCAACCCACGGTATGGAATTTGGTTTTGTAGGACTCGAAATACCCAAAACTGAACAGGCACTGGCCGACGCCGAGGTACACACTACCGTATTTGAGTCAATAGACTTGTACTTCCCCTCGGGCAGTGCAGATTACATTAAAACTACCGAAAACGACAAATTCTTGGCCGAAGCCAAAAAATTCTTGGTCGAAAATAAAAAAGAAAAATTACTATTGACGGGGCACGCCGACAACGTAGGGCCAGACAACAGCAATTTGATTCTTTCCAAAAAACGCGCAGCCAACGCACTCCGGACATTCAAGAAAGAAGGTATTCCAGCCAGCCAATTGATAATAGATGCCAAAGGCGAATCTGAACCCAAAACTACAAACGATACGCCCGAAGGCCGCCGCGCCAACCGCCGCGTGAGCGTTGTAGTTCAATAAGAAGCAGTGGCAAGGGAATAAAACCCCCTTGCCACTTATTTTAATCATACTCAAAACTAATAAACACTTATAGTTATGTACGAACATTTTAATCCCCTTGGCTTGTCCGGTGCTTGGTGGCAACACATTTTGATGCTGGTGGTAGCAGCTATCTTAGGCTACATCATTGGCTACCGCTCGCGCAAGAGCGAAATCGAAGGCTTAGAAGCTGAATTGGCAGGAATTGACACTTCGCTTGACGACTGTTTGAAGAGCAAAAAAGCAACTGTCCAGGCGGCGGCAATTGTGGCCCCCAAAGTAGTAGCAGTAACGCCCGACGACTTGAAAATAGTAGAAGGAATTGGCCCAAAAATCGAAGACTTGTTTAATAGTCACGGCATTATGACTTTTGTCCAATTGGCCGCCTCCGATGCCGAATACCTGCGCGAAATCTTGGTAACAGCAGGAACAAATTTTCAGATTCATGACCCTACCACCTGGCCACAGCAAGCTGCGCTGGCCCGCGATGGCCGTTGGGACGAACTCAAAAAATGGCAAGACGAGCTTTACAAAGGTCGTCCAGAATAAATCTTAAACCTCAAACCGAAAAATCACCATGATTATATTACAAGCTACTCCCATGAGCCAAAATTTTTGGGTAGCCATTTTAGAGGCCCTGTTATTATTGGCCCTTGCCGCCTACATCGGTTGGTGGATTGCCCGCCGCACGTTGGCTATTCAAATTGAAGGATTGCAAGCCGACATTCGCGCAAAAAAATCTGAATTGGAAGATTGCCGCCGCAAGCCTGCTCCTGTCAAAAAAGCCCCAGTAGTGGCTTCCATAGTAAGTGCCGTAAAGCCCGACGACTTGAAAATAGTAGAAGGAATTGGCCCAAAAATAGAAGAACTCTTGAACAAAGACGGTATTATGACTTTTGTCCAATTGGCCAATACCAGTGCCGTACGCATAAGAGAAATTTTAGACGCAGAAGGCCCGCGTTTTCAAATGCACGACCCCAGTACCTGGCCAAAGCAAGCGGCGATGGCCCGCGATGGCCAGTGGGACGAACTCAAAAAATGGCAAGACGAACTCCACAAAGGACGTTTAGACTAATTGTGTTTTATATTTCAAAAAACCCGAACCATTCAGTTCGGGTTTTTTTGGTTCAAATTTGTATTTTTACGCCCCAATCAAGGCCAAAACCAGAAACTTTTAGCAGTGGTGTAATTTTACAAATAATATTACCGTATTTATCTGTCTTCCAATCAAATAACTCATACACACCTTATTGGCATTACACATTATTGATTATCAATTACTTAATTATTTTTAATGAAAATTTTGAACATTGTGGGAGCGCGGCCCAACTTCATGAAGGTAGCACCGCTGCACCGCGCTTTTGGAAAATATGCCAGTATTGACTCTAAAATAGTCCACACGGGCCAACACTACGATGCCAAAATGTCGGATGTGTTTTTTAACCAATTGGAATTGCCCAAGCCCAACTATTTTTTGGGAATAGGCGGCGGGTCGCACACCCAGCAAACAGCCAAAATTATGCTCGAATTTGAGCAAGTAATGGAAGTGGAAAAACCCGATTTGGTGCTGGTAGTGGGCGACGTAAACTCGACGATTGCGTGCGCGCTGGTGGCCGTAAAAATGCAAGTGGCCATTGCCCACGTAGAGGCAGGCTTGCGCAGCGGCGACCGTAAGATGCCCGAAGAAATAAACCGCATCTTGACCGACAGCATTTCAGATTATTTGTTTGTAACCGAGCAAGCTGGCTACGATAACCTAAAAAGCGAGGGAGTGCCCAGCAGCAAAATCCATTTTGTGGGCAATTGCATGATTGACTCACTGGTGCATTACCGCGCAAAAGCGCAAAAAATAAACGTTCTGTCCGCGTTTGGCCTATCAAAAGACAGCTACGTATTGATAACCATGCACCGCCCCGCCAACGTGGATACGCCCCAGGGCTTGGCGCATATTTTGCAAATTATTGAAGATACCCTACCGCACAAAAAAGTATTGTTTCCCATTCACCCGCGTACCCGCAACAACTTTGAAAGATTGGGACTCAAACAAAAACTGGACAGCCTCAATGGGTTGGTTTTGACCGAGCCGCAGGGCTATTTAGAGTTTTTGAACCTCATGGAAAATGCCGCGTTCGTCATCACCGACTCGGGCGGAATCCAAGAAGAAACTACCTATCTACAAGTGCCATGCCTTACTTTCCGCGACAGCACCGAGCGGCCCGTAACCGTTGAAATGGGCACCAACCAACTACTGGCCGACCTCAACCCCCAGACGGTACGCCACAAAGTGAGCGAAATAGTAGCAGGCAAAACAAAAAAAGGAGTAGTTCCGCCGCTTTGGGACGGCCACGCCGCCGAGCGAATCGCCAAAATTTTAAGCCAATAACAAAACAACATAGAAAGATGCTGAAATTTATTTTCAATTTTTCAATTGGAACCATTTTAAGCCTTGGCGCGTGGGCGCAAGGCCAATACGATCTGGCAGAAAACAACCCCATGATACTAAACGGCATCAATTTTGACTGCCTCAACGCCACGGGCAAACGCTTCACGTCAAAGAGTGGAAGTATTTTGGCAAAACCTTTTTACGCGCCCTACACCACTACCACCAAAGGCAGCGACGGCAAAGACATCAACAACACCGTAAACGTGCAGGTTGAACACGCTTTTCGCAACGGCGAAAGCCTTACCAGCAACTTTATTGTAGATAGAACGCCCCAATTTTAAAGTAAGCGTACGCGAACTTTTTGATTGATAACCAAAACCTCAAATCATGCCTGTTTTTGAACCCAATTATAAAGTAGGAATTCTGGGCGGTGGCCAGTTGGGCCTCATGCTCCTACAAGCCGCCATTGACTGGAACCTACACGTTAAAATACTGGATACCGCCGATGCACCCTGCGCGGCCATTGCCCCCGAATTTGTGGTAGGTTCGTTGCAAAACTACGACGATGTTTATGCGTTTGGGCAAGACCTGGACGTGCTCACAATTGAGATTGAAAAAGTGAACGTAGCAGCACTGGAAGCATTGGAACGTGCCGGGAAGAAGGTATTTCCGCAGCCGCACGTCATTCGGCTCATTCAAGACAAACGCACCCAAAAACAATTTTACCGCCAGCACAATCTGCCCACTGCCGATTTTATCTTGACCCAAAACCGCCAAGATGTACGCCAACACGCCGACTTTCTGCCTGCTTTTCACAAGTTGGGCCGCGACGGCTACGACGGCAAGGGCGTGCAGCGCATTGATGCTGCCGCCGACTTCGACAAAGCCTTCGACGCACCTGGACTACTCGAAAAAGCCGTTGATTTTGAAAAAGAAATAGCGGTGATAGTGGCCCGAAACGAGCGCGGCGAGGTGGTTACTTTTCCGGCCGTTGAGATGGTATTTCACCCCGAAGCCAATTTGGTAGAATACTTGTTTTCGCCCGCTCAAATATCCGAATCCATTGACAATCAAGCCAAAGAGTTGGCCATTCGCACCGCCGAAGCCCTCGGAATTGTGGGCGTGCTGGCCGTAGAAATGTTTGTAACCAAAGACGCAAAGGTACTCATCAACGAAGTAGCACCACGTCCCCACAACAGCGGACACCAGACCATTCGGGCCAACGTTACATCGCAGTTTGAACAGCATTGGCGGGCTATTTTGAACCTACCGCTGGGCGACACTACCGCCCATACGCCCGCCGCGATGGTCAATTTGCTGGGAGCCGAAGGCCATACGGGCGCGGCACACTACCACGGCATGGAGCATCTACTGACCGAATCGGGCGTGTTTCCTTTTTTGTACGGCAAAAAAACGACCAAACCTTTTCGCAAAATGGGCCATATTACACTAACAGACAGCAACTTAGCAAAGTTGAAAGAGAAAGTGGAATGGGCAAAAAAAACCTTGCAGGTGATCACAAAATAGGCCGCAAGGACTAATTTGATGCAACCCCAAAATCTAACCATTATTTGATAAATTGCATCTATAACAACAAACGCTGCTTATTTTATGAACACAATTTGGGGAATTGACCTCGGGGGAAGCAAGATTGAAGGCGTTGTCTTGTCGGCACCTTCGCCCGATGCCGTCTTGATTCGCAAGCGTATCGACACCGAAGCCCATTTGGGCTACCAGCACATTGTCCAGCAAATCAAAAAGTTGGTACAACAACTGGAAGCTGAAACAGGCTACCGCGCCCAACGATTGGGCATAGCCACGCCTGGTACGCTCAGCCCGTCGAGCCAAACCATGAAAAACAGCAACACCACTTGCCTCAACGGAATGCCCCTCAAAGCCGACTTGGAGCAAACCTTGCAAATACCCCTCAAAATGGCCAACGATGCCAATTGCTTTGCCCTTGCCGAAGCCACCATGGGCATTGTCCCCGACGTAGTTCCCGATTTTCAGTGTATTTTTGGCGTTATTATGGGTACAGGCGTGGGTGGCGGCGTGGTATTTAGGGGCAAAGACGGCCAGCCCGTGGTGCTGAATGGCCTGCAAGGTATTGGCGGCGAGTGGGGCCATAACGTACTGGAACACAACGGTTACGAATGCTATTGCGGCAAACGCGGCTGTACCGAGCAGGTGCTTTCGGGGCCTGCCCTGCAACGCTATTACCACCAAATAAGCGGCCAAAAACACAACATGAAACAAATAATAGAACGCTACAAAGCGCAAGATGACCCCTACGCCCAACAAACCGTGGAGCGAATGTTGGACTTTTTTGGGCAATCTATCTCCACGCTCATCAACGTTTTAGACCCCGATGCCATCGTACTTGGGGGCGGTGTGGGCAACATTGACCTGCTCTACACCGAAGGCGTGGAGCGCATTAAAAAGTATATTTTCAACAGCAAAATAGTCGAAACGCCCATTTTACGGCCCAAATTGGGCGACAGCGCGGGGGTGTTTGGCGCGGCAATGCTCAACTGATTTTTTGAACCACGCGCTGGCCAAAGCTGCTCCTAAAATGCCGCTGCTTTGAGGCGCAGGCCTGTATCTTCGGCGAGGCCAAAAAGTAGGTTCATGTTTTGAATGGCTTGCCCCGAGGCTCCCTTAGTAAGGTTGTCTATGATGCTCGTAATGAGCAACATATCGCCGTGTTTTTGCAATTGAAGCAAGCATTTGTTGGTATTAACAACCTGCTTCAAATCTATATCGTGCGGGCTTACATGCGTAAACGGGTGCGAAGCATAGTAGTTTTCGTACAGCATTTGAGCTTCTTTTAGTGTTTGCTTGCAAGACGTATAAATGTTGGCCATGATGCCCCGCGTAAAATCGCCACGGTACGGAATAAAATGCACTGGCGCATCAAAAGTACCTTGCAGCATGGCCAAACTCATTTTTATTTCGGCCAAATGTTGGTGCCCAAAAGCCTTATAAATAGAAAGATTGCTGTTGCGCCACGTAAAATGGGTGGTATCGCTCAGGGCTTGACCTGCGCCCGTAGCGCCCGTAACGGCACTCACATGAACGGCCTCTTGCAGCAGTCCCATGGCTGCCAGTGGCAACAGTGCCAGCTCAATGCTGGTAGCAAAACAGCCTGGATTGGCTATTTTTTGGGCCTTTTTGATGGCTTCGCGTTGAAGTTCGGGCAGCCCGTACACAAAACCCGCGCTTTGGTCGCGAAAATCGGCACTAAGATCAATGATTTTCACCGAATCGGGTACGTTATTTTCGGCCAAAAATTTTTTGGATTGGTTATGGCCCGAACACAAAAAAACCACGTCTATTTTTTGCCAATCTTCGGCACGCGTAGGCAGACTTTCGGCAAAAACCAAGTCGGTATCGCCCAGCAGGTCGGTGTGCGTTTGGGCAATTGGCTTGCCTGCTTGGCTTTGGCTGTGCGCCCACACTACCCGCGCCTGGGGGTGGTTTATCAAAATACGGAGCAATTCTCCCCCCGTATAACCCGCTGCTCCTACAATTCCTGTTTTTATCATCACTACAAATATCAAATTTTAGCTAGAAAATACAACCTACCGCACAATGGCCGTCGCCTTCAACTTTCCTTTTTTTCTTGATTGTCCCAACGCTGTTTCATCAGCCACCCCGTGCCTATCAACACAGGAATAAAAATATTGACAAACCACAAGCTCAACGTACTGGCTACGAGGCGAGTAGGTGCAATATCATAAAAACTAAAAAAATAAAGAGATGCCGCTTCTCTGATGCCCAAATCGCCCAGAAAATTAAGCGCAGGAATAAGCGTCTTGGCAAAAAATACCAAAAAAATCCCCGTCAGTATCTCAACAATGGGCAGCGAAACCGCAAATATTTGCAGCAAAAGCATGAATTGGCCCGTAAAAACGGCGTAACGCAACAATGCCCAGCCAAACGCCCGAAACAACTCGGGGGTGGTATAAGTGCCGATGATTTGTAAGTAAGACTTCACCCATTTAAACCATTTTAGGCTGTCCAGATACCGGCTTGCCAACTGCCGTTTTAGCAAAACCCAACCCCCAAACAACAAAGTAGCAAAAAATAATACCAACAAAAAATAATTGTGGGCGAGTTGTAACGCGGGTTGTTGGCACAATAAAACGGCCCAAGCAAACGTACCAAACAGCAGCGAAACGTAAAACTGCAAGCCATTGGAGAGTAGCGCCGCTCCAACGCCCGCGTTGCGGTTTGGCTGTTGCATGGTCCAGACGCGCCCAGCCGTATCGCCCACATTATTGGGCAAAAAAAACCCCAACGTTAGGCCCGTCAGCACCCCACTAAACGCTTTTTGAAATGACATAGGACTTACTTTCTGCGCCAAAGTTTGCCATTTGAGGCTCTCAAACGCCCAATTGAGCGGTGTAAGCAGGGCCACCAAGGTAAGCTCAAGCAGGTGACTCAGCGATAAATTTTGGCGTAGCAAAGTCAAGACCTCGCCCAAGCCTTGTTTTTTGTTTTGTAATGTAACGTACAAATACCCCAACATAGCAACCAGAATGAGGATTTTCACAAAAAAGAAGATTTTTTTTGCGTTTTTTGTACCAAAAAGAGAAAATAGGTCGTTATTTCGCGTCATGCAAAACAGTTTGAATACTCGGAGCGGCGAGCCGCCAATTACAGAAAAAATTATTTTGGGCGTTGATCCAGGCACCCAAATTGCGGGCTACGGAGTCATTAAAGTTACGGGACAGCGCATTGAATTGTTGCAATACGGCGTTTTAAAACTCAGCAAATATAGCACCTACCAATTAAAATTACAGAAAATATTTCAACGCCTTACCCAACTCATTGACGAGTTTTTGCCTGATGAAATGGCCATCGAAGACCCATTTTACGGAAAAAATGCCCAATCTATGCTCAAATTAGGCCGCGCCCAGGGTGTAGCCATGGCCGCCGCCCTGAGCCGAAACATTCCCATTGTAGAATACTCGCCCAAGAGTGTCAAGAAATCCGTAACGGGCAGCGGCAGTGCCAGCAAAGAGCAAGTAGCCTATATGCTGCAAAGTATTTTGAAACAAGAACTAAAACCCGAATTTTTTGATGCTACCGATGCCGTGGCCATCGCCATCTGCCACCACTACCACGCCCACTCACCCGCTTCGGTGCCGTCGAGTGGCAAAAAAAGCAGCAAAAAAGGCGGCTGGGGAGCATTCATAACCGAAAATCCAGAAAGAATGAAATAAAACATACATCATAACCGCAAAATGGACATTCGAGATTACATCAGATTAGCCCTTTCAGAAGACATCGGTGAAGGCGACCACACTTCGCTGGCTACCATTCCGCCGCACGCCCAAAAACGCGCCCGCTTGTTGGTCAAAGAAAACGGCATTGTGGCAGGCGTAGCAGTAGCTCGCTTGATATTTGAAGAGGTAGATCCACTCATGGAAGTAACCATACATATTCAAGACGGGGCAGCCATAAAAGTTGGCGACATTGTGCTGACTGTCAGCGGCTCGGCACAATCTATTTTAAAAGCCGAACGGCTCGTACTCAATACCATGCAGCGCATGAGCGGTATTGCTACTTATACCAAGAGCTTGGTAAACCTCCTCGACGGACTGCCCACCAAGCTCTTAGATACGCGCAAGACTACCCCAAATTTCAGAATTTTCGAGAAAATGGCCACCAAAATTGGCGGGGCCGTCAATCATCGATACGCGCTCTACGACATGATTTTAATCAAGGACAACCACGTAGATTACGCCGGCAGCATCGAAGCCGCCATTGTCAAAGCCAACGAATACGTGCACCGAACGGGTAAAAACCTGCAAATTGAAATCGAGGTTCGCAACCTTACCGAACTTACCCAAGCCCTGCGCGTGGGCAAGTTTGACCGCATTATGCTTGACAATTTTAGCTTAGAAAATCTCCGCTTGGCCGTTGCGCAAGTAGGCGGCCAATATCCTACCGAAGCCTCGGGTGGTATCCGCGAAGACACCCTTCGCGCGGTGGCCGATACTGGCGTAGATTATATTTCGTGCGGCGCATTGACCCACCAAATCAAAAGCCTTGATTTGAGCTTAAAAGCGTTCTAAGTTGAGCAAGCACATATACTAAAAACAGGCCACGACGTACCTATTCGGTAATTATTTTTAAACTTTCCATCAAAACGCGTCGTTTATAAATTGTGGCAATCCAAGCACACGTTTTTTGCGTAATTACTTCAGAAAATCACCGTTTAATTTTAATCTTCTTTGAACATGAATCGTCGTCATTTTATGCGAACACTGACCGGATTGGCAGTTGCGGGGCCTGCGGCATTGGCAGTTCAAGACAAACTGCGCGTGGTAAAAACCGCAGCCGAATGGAAAAAAATACTCACGCCCGTTCAATACTACGTTACACGGCAAAAAGGCACTGAGCGCGCCTTCACGGGCCCCTATTGGAACAACCACGAAAAAGGAACCTACAAATGCGTTTGCTGCGGCGTAGCCCTTTTTGAGGCTGGTACAAAGTTTGAGTCGGGTACGGGGTGGCCTAGTTTTTACGCGCCCATCAACAAAAAAGTAGTAGCCGAGAAAATAGACAAAACCTACGGTATGGAGCGCACAGAAGTAGAATGTGCCGTGTGCGATGCGCACCTGGGCCATGTTTTTGAAGACGGGCCAAAGCCCACGGGGCTACGTTACTGCTTGAACGGCACCGCTCTCACGTTTGAAAAAAAATAGTAAATGTTTCACTCTACACCTTAAATGTGGTAACGGTAAAGAGCACATCTAATACCAATAGAATCAAGGCAGCAACCAAAAAGTAGCGGTATTTATTGCTACTTACCACTACTTTTCGGCTGTCTATCAAGCGGCTTTCTATCTTCCCAATTGCCGCTTGAATGTCGGCAAATGTATTGATTTTAGGGCCAATCTCAAAATACTGCCCGTTGGTAATCGTAGCCAATTCGCGCAAGTAGGTACTTTTGAGCCGCGTAACAACGGTTTGCCCGTCTTCATCTTTTACGAAGCCATTTCCTACGCTGATTTTTCCGCCTGCTTGGGTGCCAATACCAACAATAAATAAGTGCATGCCATATTGCCTAATTTGGGCCAGCATGCGGCCGTCGCAGATACCAAAATCTTCTCCGTCGGTTATGAGCAGCAAAATTTTGGTCTTATTTTCGGCCTTTGTATTGTTCAAATGTTTGGCCACCGCCAAATTTAACGCCTGACACACATCCGTACCCGAAGCACTGATTTGGGTGGTGTTTAAGGCCTGTAAAAACAAGCTAAAAGCACTTGCATCAAACGTCAGGGGTACTTGCAAAAAAGCATCGGAAGAGAATATAATAAGTCCAAAGCGGTTTTCGGGTAGCACTTCAACGAGGCGTTGTAGCTCAAATTTGGCTTTTTCGAGTCGCGAGGGTGCCACGTCGGCGGCATCCATTGACTTAGAAACGTCCATCATCACAAAAATATCTCTTCCCTCGGCTACAATTTCGCCTTCGGTTTCGCCAAAAAAGGGTCCCAATAGCGATGCAATTAGCAACCCACAGTAAAGCGTTCGCAAAAAAAACTTAACTACTACTGCCCGCGCGGTGGTATTCAATGCCTGAGCCACCCAGATAGTACGACCTATATAGAGCATATAAAGCACCAAGAAAAAGGCAATAAAAAGGTATTCTAAGGCAGTAATTTCGTGATTAAAGTTCATTGTTGGGGTTAAATCAACTTGGCCACGGCGGTTTTGATTCGACCTATGGCTTCGATTAGTGCCTCGTCGGAGGCCGCCGTTGAGATACGCAGACAATTGGACGCACCAAAACCCGAACCTGCCACGGTAGCCACGTACGATTCGTTAAGCAACCAAAGTGCAAAGTCATCGGAGTTGTTGATACGGGTTTTTCCGTCGGTTTTGCCAAAGTAATGGCTAATATCGGGAAAAGCATAAAAGGCTCCCTGCGGTACATTGACCTTAAAACCTGGAATATCGCGGAGCAATTTCACCACCAAGTCGCGGCGGCGCGCATAGGCCGCCGACATCTCGCGGGTGGCCTCCATTGGGCCATTGAGTGCGGCCACGGCGGCTTTTTGAGCTATTGAGTTGGTGCCAGAAGTTACTTGGCCTTGTAGTTTTTCAACGCCGTCAGCTATCCATTTTACTGCGCCAATGTAGCCAATGCGCCAGCCAGTCATGGCAAAGCCTTTGGCCATGCCATTCACAGTAATTACGCGGTCTTTTATTTCGGGAATTGAGCCAATACTAAAATGGCCTTCGTCCGTAAAATTGATGTGTTCATAAATCTCGTCGGCCAATATAAACACGTCTTCGTGCTGCGCCACCACGGCGGCCAAAGCCCGCAATTCGGCTTCGTTGTAAATGCTCCCGGTGGGGTTGTTGGGCGAGGCAAACATCACAATGCGCGTACGGCCTGTAATGGCTTCTTCGAGTTGTTGGGGGGTTACTTTAAAATCATTCTCAAAACTGCCTTCTACCACCACCGAGCGTCCTTCGGCCAGCTTGACCATTTCTGAGTAGCTCACCCAGTAAGGTGCCAAAATAGCTACTTCTTCGCCAGGATTGACCAGCACTTGAATCACATTGGCCAGCGAGTGCTTGGCGCCTGTGGAAACAATTACGTTTTCGGCGTTCCAGTCAATGTTGTTCTCGCGCTTAAATTTGGCCGCAATGGCGGCGCGTAGGTCGGCAAAACCCGCCACGGGCGAGTAGCCATGAAAGCCATCATCAATTGCTTTTTTTGCCGCATCGCAGATGTGTTTGGGCGTTTTAAAATCGGGTTCTCCTACGCTCAAACTAATGACGCGGTGGCCCTGGGCGGCCAATTCGCGCGCTTTTTTGGTCATTCCCAGCGTCGAAGATTCTTCCAGCGCGTTGATGCGCTCGGCCAATAAGCTAACGGTTTCGTTGGTGGCAGTCATTGTATTGCTAATCAATTTTTTCAGTTTATGACCGCAAAATTAGCGATTTTCCCAACGAATTACGACTTTTAGTGCAAGTTTCTAAATTTATTACCGTGCTAACTACTTACTGTCATACGCCATTGGGTTTCGCCAAAATCGAAGGCGATGCTGATGGTATCCAAGCTGTTGTCTTGGTAGATACCGCACCGCCTGTGCTTGAGAGCATACCCAATGAGCTGTTGCTTTCTGTTCAGCAAATTCAAGATTATTTCGCGGGCAAACGCACTACTTTCGACCTTAAACTCAACCCACAAGGTACTGATTTTCAACAAAAAGTATGGCGTTTGTTGCACGATATTCCTTTTGGAAAAACCCGTTCTTACTTGGAGCAAGCCCGCCATTTTGGCGACGAAAAAGCCATTCGAGCGGTGGCTTCGGCCAACGGCAAAAACCCAATCTGGCTTATTATTCCGTGCCACCGTATTGTTGGCACCAATGGCGGCCTCACGGGCTACGCGGGTGGGCTTTGGCGCAAAAAATGGCTTATCGAATTTGAGCAGGGCAGCCGCCAAGGCGAGCTATTCTGAGTATATTAGAAAAAATCAAACACAAAAAGCGGCCTAAATGGATAATTTAGGCCGCTTTTTGTGTTTGATTCAGTACCGGGGACGGGAATCGAACCCGTACGAGCGTTTCGGCTCACAGGATTTTAAGTCCTGCGTGTCTACCAGTTCCACCACCCCGGCGAGTGGCATTGCTTCTCGACAAAAAAAGCACCGTTTGCGGCGGTGCTTTGAGCGAAAGACGGGATTCGAACCCGCGACCTCGACCTTGGCAAGGTCGCGCTCTACCAGCTGAGCTACTTTCGCATTTTAACCACTATTTTGTGATTTGGTGGTGCAAAAGTAAGGAGTTTTAAGATTGTTTGCAAATTTTTTTTGTAAAAAAAATTTGCAAACAACTCCCCAACAAAAGACAAATTTTCGTTTTTCGTTGGTTATCAAATTGTTAAGTATGGTTTAGGAAATACAAAATTCCAAAAAAACTGTTGAGGCAAAGGCTCGCCAAAATGTTTAGAATCATCGTTGATTTAAAATCGGCGTTGTGTTCGTTTTGCCAAATTCGCCACGTCCATACGCCAAAAAATGCCATCAGCGGCGAAAGCATAACCGCCAGCACCACAAAATGGAGTGTATCTTGGAAAAACGCAAAAAAGCCAAACCCTGACAACACCAGCCACGTTAAGGCATTTAAAAACGTACCCCGAATACCCAGCACGCGGCTCATGGTCAAATCACCGCGTTTGGCATCTTCTTCGTGTTGATACACCTGCGTGATGGGATAGATAGCCAGCAAATTAGAAGTGCAAATCAGTGCAGGCAAAAGTTGGGGCATTAAAAACGACGAATCAGATGCATCATTAATGGCCTGATAGATAGCCAAGTAGGTAAAAGCACCCTGAAAAACGGTAACTACCAGCCAACTGACCACGGGGTATTTTTTGAGGCGAATCATGGGGTGGCTGTACGCCCGCGACACGATGATATAGACCAGCAAATAGCCCGCAAACACTACCCCCACAAACCAAAAGCCCGCCACTATGGCCACAAAATCTAAGCCCCAAGCCGTGTAAAGTAGCTGTTTGCTAACGGGCGGCGGGGTTTCTAACAATCCAATACTTCCTTCGTCTTTATCGTAATAGCTGTTGTAGGCATTACTGGCAGGAAAAAGCAGAAAATGCAAAATAAAAAATACCCACCAAGCCTCGGGCACGCTGGGCTGGGGCGATTGGCTAAGCGCAAATAAAAAGATGGGCAGCAAAAAAAACGAAAATGGCAGACGAAGATGAAGGAAAATATTTTTCATGTAGTACTGAGAAAAGGCCAAAAACTTAATAATATACCAGGCACTTAGTAGCCGATTTTTTGAAGCGATAGGCCAGCGTTAAGCCAGAAAACTTGTAACGGTCGCTTTTGCTGGGATTGGCGGCGTAACTAATCCCGTCTAAATAGTCGGAGAAAGTGAGTCGGAAACCTACTTCGGCGGCGAGTGTCCACTGCGGTGCAAAACGATATTTGACGCCTATCCCAAACGGAACTACGGCGTGCGTATTTGCATACTTGGCGTTGCGGTCTATTTCGGCCCCTTCGGCAAATTCTGGTTTCACCACAATCATGTTTTCAAAATCGGGCTTGGGATTGGTTATTACCAAACCTATTCCAAGCAACAAATAGGGCGTAAAAGTGGCTCTAAAAGCGCGCGGGTTGCGGGAGTCGGTTAGTGGCCACAAGTTAAACTCCACTTGACTCGTTATTTCATCAGCGGGCGAGGTAGTGGCGAAATTCCGAAAGGCGCGGTCGGCGTAGTAGCTGTCGCGCCCTGAAAAGCGGCCGTGCAAGTACGACAAACGCACCGTCCATAATGGGGAAACATTGTAACGCACCGTGGCCCCCAAGGCCAGGCTTGGCTCCTTAGAGAGCCAATCTGACTTGTTGAGGTCGCCGAGATAGCCCGACAAGCCCACAAACCCACCCGCTTCCCAACGTCCGCGTTGCGCCAAAGCCCATTGCGTATGCACCAAAAGAAACAAAAAAAGCAGGCGCGTTTGAAGCGTCATGGTCAAATAGCTTGGTTAAAAAAAAACCCCTTCATTACCGGAAGGCTTCCATTTCTACCCGACGGTTTTGTTGGCGGCCATCTGTGGTGGTATTGGGCAGCTTGGGAAACCGCTCGCCGTAACCTACAAACGACATTCGACTGGCTTTTATTCCTTTTTTGAGTAAATAATCAAAACAAGCCTTGGCACGCGCTTCCGACAATTGCTGGTTGCTTTGACTGCTGCCTACCTCGTCGGCATGGCCTACTATTTTTAGTTGATAATTTGGATTTTGGGCCATTGTCTCGGCCAAGTTGTCCAATATGCTCGTGTACTGAGTTTGAACAACCGATTGGTTGGTTTCAAACCAAATGGGGGCAATCTGAACTTCGGCTATTCTGCTGCCTTTATTAATCTTAATTACCTGTTTATCAACACTATTAGCCTCCAATTTGGCTTTTAATTCGGCCGCTTTGACGACAGCAGCCAGCGTTTTTTTGTCGGGGCAACCTTCAAATTCAGGCTTCCCTGCCAGTTCTGGACAGCGGTCTTTGGCATCTTCCACGCTGTCGCGGTCGGTGTCGGGGCAGCCACCAAACATGGCCACGCCCGCTACATCGGGGCAAGTGTCGTCTTTGTCGGCTATGCCATCATTGTCGGTGTCGGGGCAGCCTTTTAAGTCTATTTTACCTGCTACGCTAGGGCAGGCATCGTCTTTGTCGGGTAGCCCGTCGCCGTCGGTGTCGGGGCAGCCGCCAAACTGCGCCAAGCCTGCCACATCGGGGCAGGTGTCGTCTTTATCGGCTATGCCGTCTTTGTCTTTGTCGGGGCAGCCCTTCAAGGCGGCCAGCCCTGCTACGTCGGGGCAAGTATCGTCTTTGTCGGCTATGCCGTCTTTGTCTTTGTCGGGGCAGCCCTTCAAGGCCAACGGCCCGTATTCGCTGGGGCAGTCGTCGTCTTTATCGGCAATACCGTCGCTGTCGGCATCGGGGCAGCCTTTTAGCGTAGCCAAACCAAACAAGCCCAGACAGTCGTCGTCTTTATCGGCTATGCCGTCATTGTCGCGGTCGGGGCAGCCTTTCATTTTTAGCGACCCAGGTTCATTGGGGCAAGCATCGTTTTTGTCCAAAATCCCGTCGCGGTCGGCATCTTTGTTGTTGATGCGATACGTAATGGTTAAGCCTGACAATTTGTAGCGGTCGTTTCGGCTTGGATTGGCTCCTTGGCTGATACCGTCTAAATAGTCAGAAAACGCCAGCCTAAAACCTGCTTCTAAGCCCAATACCCAGTTTTCGGACAAATCGTAGCGTACGCCCAAGCCAAAGGGTACGACAAAATTGGCATTTGAATAACTGGCAGCGGCATCTTGCGTAGCGCCTGCTCGAAAGTTGGCGGGCGTACTGGGTGTTCCCGTAAAGTCGGGCTTGGGATTGGTAAAGCCCAACCCAACGCCCGTAAAAAGATAGGGCGATAATTTACGCCGAAAGCGCACTTGAAAGGCGGTGGTGTCGTACTTAAAGCGGCGTTTGCCCAAAAAGTCCCATTCAACAATGGCCGATAGGTCAGTGAGGGGCGATTTTGTTTTAAAGCCCCGCACTTGGCGGTCGCTAAAATTGGCATCACTGCCCGATAGCGACCCAAAAGTTAGGGCTCCGCGCAGTGCCAGGGTGCGGCTAAAATGATAGCGCCCCAACACCCCGCCGCTAAATTTAGGTTCTTTAGAAAAAAAATCGGACTTGTTCAAATCACCTAAATAGCCCGACTGGCCCACCATTGCCCCAATTTCCCACGTTTTTTGAAGCTGCTGGGCGTATGAAAGCGGCATTATAAAAGTACCCAAACAAAGCATTAATGGTAAAACAATTTTCATATGACATTATTAATGAGTAGGTTGTTCTTAAAAACATAAAACTAACAGAAATACCACGCATTAACAAATAGCGGGGATTTTCAGCGTATCCATTTACGCAAAATAAGGCTTCAAACGACTCAAAAGTGCCGGTGGTACGCGAGTGGGGCGGTTGGTTTGGCGGTTCAAAAAAATCAAAGTAGTTTGCCCAGTATTGATTAAAACACCGTCTTGGTTCGTGATTGTGTACGCAAAAACAATTCGGGCAGCGGGCAATTCGGCAATCGTAACTTTAACTGTCAGCATGTCGTCGTAGCGGGCGGGTTGGTGGTAGCGTGCGTAGTTTTCATAAACGGGCATCATCGTTCCTGCTTCTTCCAGTTCTCGGTACGACAGCCCCAGGCTTCGCAGGGCTTCTACGCGCCCAATTTCATAAAAGCGGGCATAGTTGCCGTAATACACGTAGCCCATTTGGTCGGTATCGGCGTAGCGCACGCGCAGGTTGCTGTATTCAAAGCTAAACATGGTTCTATTTCAGAATCTTGAGCTGATTGAGCGCGTTTTGGTAGGCTGCGGCGTTGAGCAGGTGTTCGCGGTAGTTTTCGGCAAAAGCGTGGTAGCCCGAAAAATCTTCTTTGGCACACATATACGTGTAGTTGTGCCTTTCGTAATTCAGCACCGCATCGAGCGAATTTAGCTCCGCCAACCGAATGGGGCCAGGCGGCAAGCCGGTATTGCGGTACGTATTGTAGGGAGAATCTACGCCCAATTGCACCTTCAAAATGCGCTTTATACTAAAATCTTTAAGGGCAAACTTGATGGTGGGGTCGGCTTGTAGCGGCATATTGGTATTGAGCCGATTGATGTACATACCCGCTATTCGGGGCCGTTCATCGCGCTTGGGGCCTTGTTCTTCTTCTACAATGGAGGCCAGCGTCGAGACTTGCACGGGCGTTAAGTTTATTTCTTGGGCTTTGGCCAGGCGGGCAGGAGTCCAGAATTTTTTGTATTCGTCGTGCATTCTTCCCAAAAGTTTTTGGGGGTCGGTGTTCCAGAATATTTCGTACGTATTGGGCAAAAACATACTCACGACCGTGGTAGTGTCAAACCCGTATTTTTGGCAAACAGCTTGGTTTCCAAGAAGTTCTTTTAATTTTTTTTGCCCAAACGCAAACCGCGAACCTACGCGCTCAATGAGGTCTTCTTTGAGTCGCACGTTGTTGAAGGTGAGCCGCACGGGGTCTTGCTGGCCGTGGCGCAGTTTTTGAATGGCGGCCCAGTTGCCCATGTTTTTTTTGAGCAAATAACGCCCCTCTTGTACGCGATCGGGGTAGTTGAGCAACTTGGCCAAAAATCGAAAAGAGATTTGGTCATTGACAACTTTGTTTTGTTTGAGGGTATCCAAAACGGTTTCGTAGGTAGCTCCTTCGGGAATCAACAGCGCAAAATCTTTGTCTTTATCTTGCTGAAAATTAGGCGTTTGGGTAATCTGCCAACCATAAAAAGTGAAGGTTACGAACAATACCGAAATAATGACAAACAGTGCGATTTTAACGTTTTGCGACATGGCTTTTTTGTTTTTTCGACTGCAAAAGTACGCTTTGAAAATAGAAAAACTTTAGTTTAGAAGCTAAAATCTTGATAATGCCTCATTTTGGAGCATTATCAAAACCAGCATTTACCTGTCAGTTGGCTTAAAAAACGGGATTGCTATTTTTGGGCCAATTCGGTAACGTTATCTTTTATGGTGTCAAATTTAATGTCAAAATGCGAAGCATGGTAAACGGTCTGGCCATTTTTGATAATAAGTACTTGGGGCGATTCGTGTTTTATGCCAAAATCGGTGGCAATTTGACCAGAAATAGGCCGATGCCGCAGCAAATCAAGGTAGTAGGGTTTCAGTTCGCCCACGGCTTCTTGCTTCCAATTGCGTTCCAAACGCCCCAAAGCGGCCGCACTAATCGAGCAAGTGGTGCTGTGTTTTAAAATCAAGACGGGACGTTCAAAAGATTCTTCTTTGATGGCAGTCAGTTGGTCGGCAGATTCGAGTTTGTTCCAAGTCATTTTTTAATTTCGTAGTTTGGTTTGTAACTTTGTTTTTAACAACACAACCCAACCGCAATTTGTTCGCCTTTTTATACAACCTTTTCGTTGCTGCTTCGCTGTCAGCGGCGCGGGTGGTGGCTTGGTTTCATGCCAAAACGCGCCGCTGGCTGGAAGGGCAAGCGCAATTTAAACGCAGTCGGGCTGCTTGGTCAAATCGCAATGGCAACAAGACGGCTTGGTTTCATGCCGCTTCTTTGGGCGAGTTTGAGCAGGGCCGCCCCGTCATTTCGGCTTTTCGGGCGCAATACCCAGATTATCAGCTTGTTTTGACTTTTTTTTCCCCGTCGGGCTACGAAATCCAAAAAAACTACGAACTGGCCGATGTAGTGCTGTACTTGCCCGCCGACACGCCCGCCAACGTACAATGGTTTTTGGACACCTTTCAACCTACCATTGTGTTTTTTATTAAGTACGAATTTTGGTACAACTACCTCACCGAACTGCGCCGCCGTGGCGTGCCTACGCTGCTGTTTTCGGCTATTTTTCGGCCCAATCAGTTGTTTTTCAAGCCCTACGGCGGGTTTTATCGAAAAATGTTGTTTTGTTTTGACCAAATATTGGTACAAAACAAAGCCTCGCAGCGGCTTTTGGAGGGTATCAATTACGCAAATGCCACCCACACGGGCGACACCCGCCTCGACCGCGTGGCGCAGGTGGCCGCCCAAGCCCGCGAAATCCCATTCATCGCGCATTTCAAGAGCCAAACCCCGCTCCTGATTGTAGGCTCGGCCTGGCCCGACGACATGGCCGTTTTGATTCCGTTTTTGAACCACTGGACGCAGCCGCTCAAAGTCATCATTGCCCCGCACCAAATCAACGCCGCGCAAATTGGCAACTGGCAAAAACAACTCAAACAACCTTCCCTAAAATGGTCGGCGGTAGATGAACGGTGGGCATTGCCTGGAAACGAGCCACTTGCTGCTGCCAAGTACTTGTTTATTGACTCCGTGGGGTTGCTTTCGGCGCTGTACCGCTACGCCGATTTTGCCTTTATTGGTGGCGCTTACGGCGACGGTTTGCACAATATTTTAGAACCTGCCGCTTTTGGAATGCCCCTTTTTTTTGGCAACCGCTATTTTGATAAGTTTCAAGAAGCCCTTGATTTGTGCCAACAAAAAGCCGCTCATGCAGTAGCCAACGCCCAAGAGCTAAAACTTCTTTTTAGGGAAGTCTATGCCGACGAAGCGTTGAGGGCCAAACAGGGAAAAACGTGCCGCGACTACGTACAAACCCACGCAGGGGCCACCGAGCGCGTAATGAAAGCAGTGTCGAAAGTGCTTGGTAATTAAAAAGATACGCCTTTTTTATTGGGTAGCGTACCATTTTTTCATTATGGCTTCGGCGGGTTTACCCTGGGGCGTGTAAGGGTCGGGGGCGCGATGGTGCGTTTCGGGGTGTAAAAACCATTTCCAGGCAAAGCCCCCTGCAAACCATTCTCGTTGCCACACGTTCTTAAACAAAGCTTCGTAAGCGTCGGCTTGTTGTTGCAGGTGCGGCGAGGCATCTTCGTACGAATCCCACGGGCGCACCGCCGTTCCTTCAACGCTTCGGTAGCCAAACTCGGTGAACAGAATGGGCTTTTGCGTTTTTTGCGCCAATGTTTCGAGCATTTTTAGGTGCGGCTGCCAGCCCTTGTCCAAGTCGCTGAGTTGGGGGTTTTTATTGTCGGTTAGCGGAAAATAAGCATCTACGCCCACAAAATCGAGTTGGCTCCAAAGTGGGTTTTGGGTACATTTGTCCCAATTGTCGGCATAGGTAAGGGGGCCTGCATATATCTTTCGCACTTGCTTTATCAAATTGAGCCAAAACTGCGGACGTTGCCGCACAAAAGCGTCCATTTCAGTAGCAATACAAAACAATTCTACGTGCATTGAGTCAGCTATTTGGGCATTTCGTAGTACGTATTTGGCAAAATCTTGTTCAAAAATCTGCCAATCGGCTTCGGTTTTTTGCACAAAATCGCCCGTATAAGTACCGCGAGCTACCCACACGTGTGGTTTTAGCATTGTTTTTAAACCCATTTGTTGGGCCATTTCAATGGTTTTGGCCGTGCCGCGCGCGGTTTCGCCCCACCATTGCTGGCTGGCATCAAAATAAAAATGCGGGTCGTTTTCGCGGCAAAACCCGTACGGAACCACCGCAATCCACTCGGCACGAGCTTGGCAAATGGGCCTAAAAGCGGCAGTATCAATAATTTTGTTGGGGGCTACGGTGCAAACACCTTTTATTTTTGCTCCCGTATATTTGACAGACCGCTGACACGAATAGCCAAAAAATAGCGAAAAGACCAGCAAGCACAACCCCAAACGAGTAAGCATTGAGTAGTTAGTACGTGGCATTGCCCTATTTCTTTTTATGAAGTCCAATTTCAATATTTTTAGTGCCAATGAATTTTATAACGACTTAGAAAAACGACAAATACCTTGTTTTCAAAACGGCAATTTGCCCAAATCTACGTTGCCACCAGTGAGGATAATGCCTACTTTTTTGCCCATAAATTGTGCTTTATTGCGGAGCAAAGCCGCAAATGGCACAGCACACGACGGCTCAATAATAATTTTCATACGTTCCCAAATAAGGCGCATAGCCGCCACGATTTCGGCATCATTGACCAGCAGTATGTCGCTAACGTGCTGCTGAATAATGGGAAATGTTTTGTCGCCCAGCGAAGTAAGCAAGCCATCGGCAATGGTATTGATGAAGGCCGCTTTTTCGATTTTGCCCGTTTTAAACGATAGCACCGCATCAGCGGCCCCTTCGGGCTCGGTGCCGATGGTTTGGGCCGACGGGCAAAGATAATGCACGCTCAATGCCGTGCCGCTCAACAGCCCACCACCACCCACCGGGGCCATTATTGCGTCAAAAACGCCACACTCTTCAATGAGTTCTTTGACGGCCGTGGCTTGGCCGGCTATAACGCGGTAGTCGTTGAAGGGGTGCAGCATGGTGGCCCCCGTTTGGGCAATAATATCAGCTACGGTGCTTTCGCGGGCTTCGAGCGTGGGCTCACACTCTACCACCTGGGCGCCATACCCGCGCACGGCATCTTTCTTTACCTGCGGCGCGTTGCGGGGCATTACAATGTATGCCTTTGTACCAACCAAACCCGCCGCATAGGCAATGGCCTGGGCGTGGTTGCCCGACGAATGTGTAACCACGGGGCCAATCAGATTGCCTTTTTGACGCTCTTCTTCCAACAACGACAGCACAGCATTGACCCCACCACGCGCTTTGAAGGCCCCAATTTTTTGAAAATTTTCGCACTTAAAAAAAACAGTTGCACCACTCAACTCATTGAGGGTTTGGCAAGTAAGTACGGGCGTGCGGTGAATGTACGGACGAATGCGCTCGTGTGCGATTTCGATGGTAGCGAGATTGGGAATCATTTTTTGCGACAGTAAGCCAAAATAAACATCAAAACAAACAAACTCAACGGAAAAAACAAAGCCCAACGCAACGAAAAAACGTCGGCCAAGTAGCCGATGCTGGGTGGCCCCACAAAAAAGCCCGCATAGCCAATGGTGGTGGCCATGGCAATGCCCACGCTGGGGCTAACCCCCGCAGTATTGCCCGCCGCCGAATAAACGATGGGAACCACCACTGCCAAACCTACACCTGTCAAGAAAAAACCAACCATAACCGCTCCTATCTGCGGCACGGCAATGAGCAATAAAAGACCCATAAAAGACACCACACTACTACCTAACAACATGCGCCATTCGCCCCATTTTTCGGTAAAATAGTCGCCCAGAAGCCGGCCGATGGTCATGGCAGTAGCAAATGCCCCAAAAGCCAAAGCCGAAATGCTCTGGGTCTGCCCCACGGTTTTGTTCATATACAACGCCGACCAGTCGGCCATTGAGCCTTCGCCCATCATGCCGCAAAACGCAATCAAGCCCAACGGCAAAATGGCTTTGGTGGGTAGTTGAAAGGTAGGCGCATTGGCGGTATCTTGGCGCGGGTCGTCGAGCGGGAGTTTGGCCATGGCCCACAGCACGGCGAAGATGCCCAAGGCCGCCACTACCCAAAAATGAACGCTAAGCCCCACTTGCCCACGTGCAAACAACGCTCCACTACCCGCCCCAATAGCGGTACCAACGCTAAAAACGGCGTGAAAAGACGACATAATGGGCTTCTGCCAACGTTTTTCGAGCAGTACGGCCTGGGCGTTCATGGCTACATCTAACGCCCCCGAAATTGCCCCGATTAAAAAGAACAAAAATGCCAGTGGCCAGAAAGTAGTCAGAAACGAAATAAAAGGAACAGCCACGCAAAAAATCAATCCCGCCGCCATCGTCAAAACGCGACTCCCAAAACGCACAGTCAAAACCCCCGTAAAAGGCATGGCCAGCAAAGCACCCACCGCCGCACAAAGCAAAGCCGCGCCCAAAGTAGCGTTGTCAAAGCCGTATCGCTGCTGCACCTCTGGAATCCGCGCCACCCAATTGGCATACGTAAAGCCATTGATAAAAAAGAAAACGGCCACCGCCAAACGCGTAATGGTCAAACCAGGAGTAGAATTAGTAATGTGCAATTAAAAAATGAGTTGAACGTAAAAAGAATGGCGGTCAATGCACTGGCAAGTTATGTTTTTTATGCGTAATTTTGAATCATACTCGTTTTTCTTTCCGTTTTCTAAACTTTCAGACCGTCATTTATACCTCAAAACCCTCTTCGCCGAAGCAAACGCCATATCAAACCAAAAAAAAATTGACGACAGGTCAGAATAAATTTAAAAAAATAGTTTCCAACGCAATCTCTATCCCAAAAAATGACCCTAAAAAATAAAATCCGCTATACCATTTTGGCCTTTATTTTAACCAGTTTGCTCTATGCTGGCAACTACGCCCGCCAATACGCGCTCATTGGGGCGGCCTACAACGCTAAAACGGTTTGTTCCTGCGTTTTTGTGGCAGGGCGCAGCCAAGAAGTAGTTGAAAAAGAAGAACTGTACGCCGTGCCTTTTGGCAAACAAAGTGTTGATAATGAAGCCCAAACCGTTACGGCCTCCATCTTTGGACTTGTTTCAAAAACGGCCATCTATCGCCCAAAGCTGGGTTGCACGCTACTCAATGAAGCTACTGCCGAAGCACTGCGCCAACAGCCCACTATTGCCCTTGCTGCGCCACAAGCAGAAGCGCTGAATGATTCAGTTTTGCCAAAAACCCAACAAGAAACTCTCCAAAAAACGCTGGATTGGGCTTTTGCCGAACCCGACCCCGCGCACCCCGTGCGAACGCGCGGCGTACTAGTGCTGCACCACGGACGGGTAGTGGCCGAGCAATATGCCAAAGGGTTCGACAAAAATACCCCCCAAATGGGCTGGTCTATGACCAAAAGTATCACCAATGCCATGATTGGCATGTTGGTAAAAGACGGCAAATTAGACGTGAACAAACCCGCACCCGTAACCGAATGGAAAGACGACAATCGCAAGGCCATTACGCTTGACAACTTACTGAGAATGAGCAGCGGCCTGCGATTTGAAGAAAATTACGGCAGTATCAGCGATGCCACCAAAATGCTGTTCGGCGTGGCAGGAGCAGGCAAATACGCCTTGGGTAGCCCCGTTGAAGCGCGCCCTGCTACAAAGTGGTATTATTCGAGCGGAACGAGCAATATTTTACAGGAAATTGCGCGCCAACAGTTCAAGACGCACGGCGACTACCTAAATTTTCCACACCAACGGCTCTTTCAAAAGCTCGGCATGGCCACCGCTACCCTCGAACCCGACGCTTCGGGCACGTACGTGGGGTCGTCGTATATGTATGCCTCGGCCCGCGACTGGGCCAAGTTTGGGCAATTGTACGTGCAAGACGGCCTTTGGAAGGGCGAGCGCATCTTACCCGAAGGCTGGGTCAAGTACTCATCAGCCGAAACGGCCCACTCTGACGGCGACTATGCGGCCCAATTTTGGACGTACGTGCGCAAGTCGGGCTTGCCCGCCGATGCCTTTTCGATGAACGGTTTTGAGGGACAATACGTCTTGATTGTACCTTCCAAACAACTCGTGGTAGTGCGCCTTGGCTGCTCTTCCAACGAGCAATATTTTGACGAAAAACGCTTTCTGAAAGAAATTGCAGCGGCATTTTAGCAGGAACTTTTCGCACTTCAAAACAAAATTCGCCACTTTTGGGTAGTCGTTTATACGTCCCGACTACCGCCTACCAGCCCCAAAATCCATTCCTACAGTTTTGTTTTTAATTACTGGGCATTGCATAGTACCTTTGAATCAATATTAACAGCCATAAAACAAAAAACAATTAACCTTTAAACAAAAAAAGCCATGAACTCAAACCGTTTGTATCGTCTTAGTTACCAGTCAGTTATAGGTGGTGTTGCCGCAGGATTGGCCGCGCACTTGGGCATTGACCGCGCACTGGTGCGTATTCTTTTTCTGCTGCTATTTTTCTTTGCGGCGGGTTTTCCTGTGGCACTCGTTTATTTTGTATTGTGGGTAGCTTTGCCCAAATACACCCTTACACCTGCCATTTCTACCCCCGTAAATTAGGTTTTAAGGTCGTAGTTGCCACAAGTCATAGCGCGGGGCATATTGCAAGGCCCCCGCTGCCGAAGCTCCCGCCCGATAGCCCATACCAAGGTAAATTTGATTGCTCATGGTAACAGCGGCCAGTCCCACACTGCCCCCGCCTGGATAGTCGGCAACGGCTGTCCAGCGGTCGGTGGTAGGGTTATATTGCCAAATGTCTTTGAGCCCCGCCAGTCGCCCAATGGCCTGGCCTGTTCCATAAAAGCCAACGTTTTGATTGGCAAAAGCAGCTCCTTTGGTGCGGCTCTCGCCGGGAAAATTGGCTTTGGTCGTCCATTGGTTATTGGTGGGATTGTATTCAAACACCCGTACAGGATTGCCTTCTGCAATAACGTACCCTTTTTTGTTAAGGCTAAACACCTGAAAATCAACCCCTGATTTAATAGGCAATGCGGCCATGGCCTGAAACCCTTTGCTGGGGGCATCGTTGTCGTAAAGCCACAACCGATAATCTCCGCCCATCTCTAAGAAATAGGCCACATTGTCAAAATAAAAACAGGCCACGGGCGCATCGGCCCCAGGATAATCGGGCAAACGCCCGCGACTGGGAGGAGGCTCGCCAAAAAACACTTTGCTAAATTGATATGGATTGGGAAGTTGATTGTTGTAGCGGTAGCCCAATCCTTGAAATAGCTCTTGGTCGTTTGCCGAATATTTTAAGTAAAAACGCAAATAAGTAGTTAAGTATAAATAAACGACACTTTTTTTAAAATATGGCTAACTTTGCTTCATGTTACATATATCAGATCTTCCTTTGGAAGAAAAACAGACTTTAGAATCAGGAAAGCAAAAT
>Ga0105046_10002060_pt1 | contig 31567 bp, 29 predicted proteins | sample MAT03_FD_78385 | JGI IMG/M metagenome (GOLD analysis project Ga0105046, IMG submission 78385) | Freshwater microbial communities from Lake Fryxell liftoff mats and glacier meltwater in Antarctica - MAT-03 (megahit assembly) | ecosystem: Environmental > Aquatic > Freshwater > Ice > Liftoff...
CACCCCCGGTCGACGGTGTGCCGCCCGCGGACGTTTCCCCTCCGGTGGACGGGCCGCTACCGCCGGTCGTGGGCAGGGTTCCGCCAACGCCTCCGCTCCCTAACCCATCACCACCCGTGCCGGCGCCATCCCCTTGCGCCGTTCCACCAACACCAGCGTTGGCGTCTTCGTCGCCAAACATGGACTCGTCGTAGATGAGACAAGAGGGGAGTGGGATCGCCACCAGCACGTACAAGAATCGGTAGCCCTTCACACCCAAACACTAGCTTTTCAAAGAGTTCTCTCAATTCAGGCGATGGCCGTTAGCGCTTTTAGGTAGTACCCAATCCGACCGTCGCGGACCTTGAAACAATCCAGAAATACCTGGGAGCGCTGCCAGGAGCCCGGGACGCAATGAATTCACGGCGCAATCCAGCTCTGCCGCCATCCTCGCCGGGCCCCGCGGCCGCGTTCGACTCGACGACTGCTCGAGTTGTGATTGAATTATGAGTCACACCCGCGAGAACGTTGCGGCTGCCGGTCGTGCTAGGCGCATCCAGAACTGCGACGCTCAACCCGCAGAACTGAGCGAAGCGCTCGTGCCCACGCGATGCTGGCGACGAAACGCGCCGGGCGGCATACCGTGGTGGCGACGGAAGGCGCGACTGAACGCGAACTCCGAGTCGTAGCCCACCAAGCTAGCGATCTCGGCCAAGCCACCATCGGATACACCCAGTAACTCGGCCGCGAGCACCATGCGCAGACGAGTGAGCGAACGCAGAGGCGAAAGGCCCGTGCTTTCGACGAAGCGTCGCGCCAACACCGGTCGCGACACACCCACCGACTTGGCCAGCAGCTCGACGGTCCAGCGCTTGGCGGGCTCGTTCCTCAGATGCGAGACAGCGCGCCGCACGACCAAGTCGCTGGCGGCTTCGCGTTCCTCGGTCGAAGGGTCGAAATGCTCCATCCCTGGAGGTTGCTCCGGCTGGCCCGTGGCGTCCACGTTTTGAGCGTCTGGGGCAAAACTTTCTGCGCGGCGGTGCGTCTAGCCGAATATGGCCTCATCCGCGCTGATTCCTGCCTCCCGTCTTTTTCGTTTTCACTGCCCCGAGGACGTGACACGCATGGCGGAGCGCCCAGCCGGTCACCATTGCGCAAGCTGTCACAAGATCGTCGTCGACATGAGCCGACTCACGCCAGCCGAGGCCATCCAGATCGCGCGGACGGCTCCGCCGTCAACCTGCGTCAGCTACGCCTTCGCCGAGGACGGGAGCCTGTTGTTCCGCTCGGGGCGTCGCGTCGGGGGGACGGTGGCCATCGCTCTTTCTGCGTTTCTGGCCGCATGCAACCCGACCGCCGCGCCGTCGCCAGCTCCTGCCGAAACCGAGCTCGGGCCTCTGGAGCAGGTGGCCGAGCAGCCTCAGGCCGAGCAAACGGCGTCTGCACCTACATCTCCTCCAGACTACCACTCGACCGGCCTGCAGGCGTGGCCTTCGGCCACCGGGACCACAGTGAGCGCGCCGCCCCCAACGCCGGTCAAGAAACCGCCGTCGCCCATCCACCATACGGCGGGGAAGCCTGTGCAGCACATGGCGGGACGCATCCGCTCAGCGCCCGATCCCGAGCTTTGAGGTGACGACGCTTGGGGAGTCGGATTACTCTCCCCGGCCATGTCGACTCAGCTCCCCGCCGAATGCTTCCTCGCCCTCGCCAGCATCATCTACGCCGATGGCCGCGTGCGTGACAACGAGCTCCAGGGCTTTCGTCGCGCAGCCAAGACCTACGGTCTCGACGACGCAGCCATCGCCAGTATCGAGCAGCAGGGCGCGGAGGGCATCGAGCTCGCTTCGATCGAATTGCCCGAACTGAGCAAGTGGCAGGGCGCGCTCACTTACGCATTCGCGGTTTGGATCGCCAAGGCGGACGGCATCATCAACAGCGAAGAGCTCGCGCAGCTCAAGGAGCTCGGCGATCTGCTTGGGCTCGAGAAGTTGCGCCGCGATGCAGCTCGGTCGGCGACCTACGACATCGCTGCGTTGCCGGGTGGTCACCGGCCGGAGGAGTACGATTTCGAGGCGCTCGAAACCGCGCTCGAAGCCAAGCTGCCGGGTTCATTTCGCGGTCACACCAGCTGACAGCGTTCGAGCGATTCAACGTCCATCATCGGGCGCGGGCTCCAGCACACCCGCGACCAATTCGGCCGCGGCAGCTTGGAGCACGCCAAAGAACAGAGGTCCGACGAGCGGAATGGCGAGCGCCGCTGCCGCGACGAGTCCAAAGCCGAAAATCGGCCAAAAATGCAGCTTCAGGTAGGACTTTTGCTGCATCAGGCCGAGGCCGCGGCGGCTCAGATATGGATCGAGGAGTTCCCAGCCCAGGGAGCGAGCAGCAACCACGAACGACAGCGGCAAGGCGACGAATGGGCCGACGAAGGGCACGAAGCCCAGCGCGAAGCAGCCGCCCGAGAGCAACACGAATACGCACAGGCGGCGCAGGTTGATGCCGAGCGCCACGTGCCAGGGAAGGCCAGGTAGTGCAGTCAACTGGCGCGCGCGCTCAGGCCGCAGGGCGCCGAGCGCTGCCATGAACGGCAACTCTGCGAACAGCGGAAAGCAGAGGTTCGAAATGAAGACGGCGAGCAACGGCGCGACCACCAGCACCACGAGGCTGCCCAAGATACGCAGCGTCCACCAGCCTGCACTGCTCCAGGCGCTGGCCGCCGCCGGATCCGTCCACTCGAACAAGGCGTAAAGGCCTAGCGCGCTGGCCGCGACTCCGAGGGCAAACATGGCGAAGATCAGACCCAAGTAGGCCTCGCGCACCGCGCGGTGGCGTGGCGCGGTCCAGGCGCCGCGGAGCGCTGCCGCCATCCCGTCGAACAAACCCGGCATGCGTTTCAACCTTAGGACAGGGGAATGAATTCGATCAGCGGTGACTCGACTTCGTTTGTCTCGCGGCCCATGCGCCGGATGGTGCCACCGTCAGCGCACCTCGGTCCAATGGCAGCTGTCGCCGTTGCTGCGTTCGAGTGCATACTCCGCGCGTGTCCGCGCCCCCGTTCGGTTTCGTATTCGCGCTCTGCCAGCCCGCTTGTCAAAAGTGGCTCAAACAGGAAATGGCGGAGCGCCACCCCGAGCTGCGCTTCGCCTACAACCGTCCCGGTCTGGTGACCTTCAAAGCCCAGACGCCGCTCGCGACGAGCTTTCGCTGCGAGGCCGCATTTGCACGCCACTGGGGCTTTTCGCTCGGCCTGGCGCGGACTGCGCTCGAAGTGAAAGCGCTCGCAAGCGCGCTGCCGTTCGCTCGCCTGGTCGTGCAAGTCTGCTCGCCGCCGCTCCCCGAGGCCAGCAGCGAGGTACCCGCGCGCAGTGCCGCCGAACTCGAGGCGGAGCTGGTCGAAGCTTGCGGTCCGACTGTCGAGGCGCGACAGCCGCGGCCTGGCGAGTGGGTTCTCGACGTAATCGTCGGGCCTGCCCGGCCCGAAGAGGCAGCCGGGCCAGACGAGGCCGCCTGGCTCGTCGGCGTCCACCGGCACGAGAGCGGGCGATCCCCCCATGCCGGCGGTCCGCTCGCCGTGCCTGCTTCCGAGGCCTCGCCGTCGCGCGCGTACAGCAAGATCGAAGAAGCCATCGCCTGGCAGACTCTGCCGCTGCTGCCTGGACAGCGGGCGCTCGAGCTTGGGGCCGCGCCCGGCGGGGCCGTGCTGGCTCTGCTCGAGCGTGGTCTCGACGTGGTCGCACTCGACCCCGGCCTTCTCGATCCATCGGTTGTCGCACGCGCGTTCGAGCTGGGTCGAGCGCTCACGCACCTCGACAAGCCGGCCGGTGCGCTCGTCGCCGCCGACCTGCCGGAGCCCGTCGATTGGCTGCTCGCGGACATGAATCTCGCCCCGCAAGTGGCCGTACGCGCGGTCGAGCGCGCCGTAGGCCTCACGCGCAAGAGCCTGCGCGGCGCCGTCATCACTTTGAAGATGAACGACGCGCGGGCGGTGTCGGCGATCGGTTCGCTGCTGCAGCGCCTCGCTGCGCTCAAGCTCGGGCAGCCACGCGCCATCCAGCTGCCGAGCAATCGCAGCGAGATTGCGGTCGTGCTCGCTGGCGCGCGTCGCTAGGAAAACGAGCGCGAAGCGCGATCAGGGGGAGCCGCGCTTTTTGGCTTCTTCGGACCAGAGGGCCGCGCGCGCGTCGTCCTTCTGCGCCGTGTAGACGCGAGCCAAGCCATCGGCTGCGTCGCTACTGGCGGGGCTCAGTGTCGCGGCGCGGCGCAAGACGACTTCGGCTCGACCGAGGTTGCTGGCCTTGATGGCTTGATTCGCTTCGAAAATCTGCTGCTTGGCGACTGCATCGAGCGTCTTCTGGTCCGCCTCGTCCACCTGCAACGCCTCGGCCCAAGCCTTTTTGGCTTCGGATGCGTTGCCGCGCTGGCTCTCGATGTCGCCCAGCAGCTCGAGGGCCTTGGGGCGACCGGGGCGATTGACGAGCGCTACCTCGATCCAGTTCTTGGCCTGCGTGAGCGCGTGCTGTCCGAGGTAGTTCTCGGCTAGTGCTTCGACTGCCAAGCTCTGACCGTAAATGAACACGGCACGACACAAGTGAGCCTGGGCCTCCTTGAAATCGCCGAGCACTATCGCGCTCCGCGCCTTGTCCCAGAACAAACCCGACTGAGCGACGTCGCCTTTGCGAAGCTCGTCCTTGCTAGTCACGAGCGTGTCGCAGTCGGGCACTGACCCGTCGTCGCTGGCTTTCCACAGATCGACGGCGGACGTCGTCGACGGCGCAGCGGCCAGCGCTTCGGCTTCTTTCGTTGGCGCAGCTGCCGTCATGTCGCTCGGCGCTTTCGACGCAGGGGCGGCGCTTGGGGCCGCAATCTGCGGAGCCGCAACGGCCGCGTTCGGCATTCTCGTGGGTCTCCGGCTGTAAACGTAGCCTCCGCCGATGGCCAGGACGCCGATCAAGCCAAGCGAGAGCGCGCGACTTTTCTTCTTGGGCGCGGGGCGCTCCGTCATCGTCACGGCGGCTGCACTGAGCGCGCTGTCGCTCGCGCCGTCCGTCGAGGCGTTGGTGGGCGGCCGGACGTTTTGCCTGTGGCTCGCCAGCGCCTGGAAATCCAAAAGGTCGTGTCGCTTCGTGGGTTCGTCGTCGCCGACGTCGGGAATCACGACGGTGGGTTCGCCGGGTGCAATGGTGTCGGCCACGAACGGACTCCTCGCGTTCTGCGTCGTCACAGCGAGCTGGGGGCTCTCGGTGGGTTCGTCGACCACGAGCGTGGGTCGATCGTCGTCATCGTCACTCTCGGCTTCCAGTTCTACGTCGTTCGCGCTCACCTCCTGCTCGGGAAGCGAGAGGGAGTCGGGCTGTCCGCCGAGTCGCGCGAGGAGCGGCTGGAGGTTCAGTGCGCCGGTGTTGTCGTCGTAGAGGCGGCGATACGGCGCGGTGATGACCTCCGCCTTGCGGAGGTGGGCGTCAGCGCGGAGCAGCTCCATCCAAACGGCCTGGGGGGCGGCACTGCCGTCGGTGATGATCGTGTTGGGTCCAAACTTGCGGAGCACTGCCCAACGCGTGCGCGCCGGATCCGAGGGCGACAGCTGGACTGAAAAGCCGAGAACGCGCAACGCGGCCGCAACGGCGTCGCCGCGCGTGACGTCGTCGTCGACGAGCACGAGCCGCTGGTTCGTGCTCGTGGTCTGTCCCCCGTTCTTTTGGGAGGCGCCGCCGCGATCCGACGAGGGCGGTGGTGTGGGCGCTGGAGGGGGTTTGATGACAGCGGGAGGAGAAACGCGGAAGGCCGAAGTCGCGGGCACGGCGACGGCCGGGAGAGCCGGAAGAGCTGCGTGCGGTCGCGGGTGGACCGCTCCCGCTGCCTGACTCGTGAGCGGCGACGCCTTGGCGATCGGTGTGGCAGTGTCGGGCACGACACGGGCACCTGTGGCGCCTGCTGACGGTCCATCGAGCGTCGGCACCCGTGAGGCCACTCGCGGGGCGAGCGGGGCGCGAGACGTGAGCGGTCGAGGCACGGCCGAGCGGCTCAACGTCGGCACTGGCGAAGGCGTGACTGCTGTTGCGGGGCGCGCAGGTGCGAGTGAAAGCTTGCCGGCCTGGGCGCCTTGAGCGCTTTTTCGTGCCAATGCGACGACGCGGTCGACGAGGGTCGTCTCGGGCATGTCGTCCGACAAGATCGAGGCAACGACGCTGCGGTTGGTTTTGCGCAGCTCCGCGACGGCTTCGCGTTCGACCACCAGCACCAGGCGCACGCGCCGCGCGTCGGGGCCCGCGGCCACCAACGTCACTACGTCCTCCGCGTGCTCGGCACCGAAATGCACGACCAAGTCCGGGCCGACGACGGCGAACACCTGCGACAATTCTTCTGGACGCGTGGCCTCGACGAAGACGCCAGCGCCTTCCAGCTGAGTCACCAGAGCTTTGGGTAGGTCTCGAGGCGAGACCAACAGAACCGTCGATTCAACAGCCATCCTACGACGCCCGAGTGTAGCCGAACTGTCGCCGAACTGGCCACGGCGACGCGGGGCAGCGCAAAAACCGAGGCGCGTCCGATGTCGGTGCGGGGATTACGTGTCCTGGCGTAGCAAACCCACGACCCAGTTGACGTGGCGGCCGGCGACGACTTCTTTCGAGTGGGCGCGCAGCAGCGCCGAGTCGAGGACGCGTACGTGGTCCCGCAGGTTGGTCTGGAACGGCTGGTCTTCCAGAATCACTCCGGTCGGCAGCGCTTGGCGTCCTTCGATGCGCGTCCCGCGAAGCACCTCGATGCTGGCCAGACGCAAGAGCTCGTAACTGTCCGCTTGGTGCTCGGCATCGGCTTGGATCGAGACAATCAGTTTGGCGAAGGTCGGGTCCTTGTTGATCAACTTGTCGCCGACCTCGAAACCCGAATCGAGGCGCACGTGCAGGTCGACGATGCCCTTCGCGTCGTTCCGCGTTAGCGCGGCCAGCACGTCGGACGTCTCGGGGATCTCGATGGCGTCGAAGGTGCCGCCATTGGGCAGGAACAGACCCTTTTGGCCGTCGCGCGAGTCCTTCACGTCGGCGCGCCACGATTCGGCGTTGATGCGGAACTCGCGGGCGACGTGCGTCTGCACGACGTCCGCTTGCGCGAAATCGAGAGCGGCGCCACGAGCGACGACCAGCTGCAGCTGAACGAGATTGAGAGGCACCAGGTGGTCGCCGCGGCGAATGCGATGCGCGGCCTCGGTCACCGGATGCTCCACCTGGATGCGGGTGTTCATCTCGAGCAGGTAGAAGTGGCCACCCTTGAACATGAGCTCTACGGTGCAAGCGCCGCAGTAGCCTACCGCGTCGGCAATGCGCACCGCTACCTTGCAGATGCGCTCTTCCAAACCGGGGAAGAAGCGCAACAAGGCGGGTGGCGCTTCTTCTTGAATCTTCTGGCTGGCGCGCTGCTCGCTGCAGTCGCGCATGCCGAAATGGCGCGTGTTGCCGTAGCGATCGCGCACCACCTGCACCTCGAGGTGGATGGTCTCGGGAATGTTCTGTTCGAACATGACGCCGGCATCCCAACCATTGGCTTGGATTTCGCCAAGGACCTTCTGCACGGCGACGTGAATCAAATCGGGAGTAGCGATGACCATCTGGCCTCGACCACCTCCGCCATTGGCGGCCTTGAGTCGTCCGGGGAAGCTGAAGCGTTTCTCGGCGTAGCCTTTTTCGATGGCCGCGATGATCTCGGCGGGCTGGCTCTCGTCCATGACGATGCCGGGCACGACTGCATCTTGATCGATCGACTGCGCCAGGAGTCGGAATTTGCGCTTGTCGCCCGCCCGTTCGACCACGTCCTGCATGGGACCGACGAAGACAATGCCGGCCTTGCGAAAATGCTCGATGGCGGCGGTGTTCTCGGCCAAGGGGCCATAGCCGGGGTAGAGCGCCGAACAGGCGAGTTCGGCCTTGGCGCCGTCCAAGAAGCGTGCGCTGTACTCTTCGAGCACGCGACGCGCGATCTGCTGGTAGCTGGCATAGCTTTCGCGAAAACTTCCTTGCAGCGCAATGCCGAAGCCGCCGGCAGCATCTGCGATGCGCACCTGCAACGAATCGGCGTCGTCTTGTGCGCTGTAGAGCACGACCGGGCGCAGGCCGAGAGCGATGGTCTCGCGCACGGCGCGCACGCCCATCTCGCCCTTGTCGGCGACGATGACGTTGCGGAGAGCGCCTTCGCCGACGGTCGTGGCCGGAAAACGGCGCAAATCGTAGGTGGCCAGGTAGACCAAGTCGGCCGCGCGATGGCTGTGTGCCAACAAATCGTGTGCCTCGCGGTGGAGGCGGGCTTTGAGTTCTTCGCGCAGTGCCTCATGGGCGTCGATCGCGACCATGAGCTGCAAGCCAGCGTCCGCGTCGAGCGTCAAGTGCTCGAGATCTTCGGACAGGGTGACCAGCGCGCGTGCCGCCAAGTTGGCCGTCAGTTCCTCGACGCTCGGTAGCTTGCTCTGCAGTTCCGCGACGTGTGCCCAAAGCGCCTTGATGCGCGAAGGTCCGGTCGGCGACAGCTTGGCGAGCGGGCCCTCCCACGAAAAGTGACGCAACCAAGTCGCGCCGTTGACGATGAAGTAGCGGAGTGAGACGAGGCGCTGTCCGTGCGCGCCGAGTGGCAGCGACGTCAGCTCCGCCAAACCGGCGTCGGGGACGCCGGCCAGCGTAGCCAGGGCATCTTTGGAACCCACATAGCGCCCGCCGGGCGTCACCAGTGCTGCCATGGCAGCGGTGACGTCGGGCGTCTGGTTTTCACGACTCTCGGGGCTCGTTTGCACGGGCCTAGGTCTAGCTCCGAGTACACCTAGCCGGCAAGCGGCGGGGGCGTGGTGCCAGCCGGTGGGGACGTCAGATCTTCGTCCTCTTCGAGCGGAATGGCGTCACCGGCGCGGGGTTTGTGAAATCCCAGTACGCGCAGCAGTTTCTCGTCGTCGATCACTTCGAGGGCGAGCCGACTCCACACCGAGTACCAGTTCCACATCTCCTCGGCGGCCACCAGTTGTGCGCGGCCGTCCCGATCTTCGAGTCGCGCCTCGGGCGTCAAAGACTGGAGCCAGCCCGCACAGCAGAATACCCGTTCGCACCGCCTTTTGGCCAATCGAGAGCTGGGGCATCGCTGGGGGTTCGGCCCCGCCGCTTCGGCGTTGCCACGAATCACTGGGCGGCGCGCAGAAATCGTCGAGCGTCGCCGAGCCAACGGTTTACGGGCCTCAGAGCCCCGGCGGGAGGTGCGAAGAGAAGACGGGCGTCTCTGCGACGCTCTCCCATGGGACCTTGGGCCACCAGATTTCCGGGGTCGCGCTCTCGAGCGTGAAGCTCTCGCCTGGACGCGGAATGACGACGTCGACGCCCGCTTTCTTGGCCGCGACGCGGATGCGTTCCGGAGGTTCGGTCCAAGCATGCAGGGCCAAGTTGAACGTGCCCCAATGCACGGGGAGCATGCGCTTGCCGCGGAGCAGCTGGTGCGCGTGGACTGCTTGTTCGGGACCTAGGTGGACGTCGGCCCAGAGCGGGTTGTAGGCGCCGGCCTCGAGCATTGTGATGTCGAACGGACCGAGTCGTTCGCCGATCTCACGGAACTCGGGTTGCATCGAGGTATCGCCGCTGAAGTAGACGCGGTGGCGGGGTCCCAAGATCGCCCAGCTAGTCCATAGCGTCTGATCGCGCTTGAAGGCGCGTCCCGAAAAGTGTCGCGCCGGCGTAGAAACCAACTCCAGATCGCCCAGTTGAATCGATTGCCACCAATCGAGCTCGGTGATTCGGTCCTTTGGAACTCCCCAGTATTCCAGGTGGGAGCCGATGCCGATCGGTACGTAAAAATGCACGCCCGTGTCCTGCAGGACCTGGATGGTGGGATAGTCGAGGTGGTCGTAGTGGTCGTGCGATATGAGTACGCCATCGAGCTGGGGTAGCTCGCGCAGCGGCAGTGGCGGCGGATGAAAGCGCTCGGGGCCAAGGTGCGTGAAGGGTGACGTGCGCTCGCCCCAAACCGGGTCCGTGAGCAAGCGGTGCCCGTCGATCTCGATGAGCAACGTGGAATGTCCAAGCCAGGTGACACGGAGTTCGGGCGCCTGCACGGGGAAGTCGCGCTTGCTGCGAAACAGCACCGGTAGCTCGCCCGCGGGTTCGGTGACGGCCTGGTTGTTCCAGTAGGCCTTCATGATCGGGCCGAGCTGGGGTTGGTTGGTGGGCAGCCGATTCACGAAGCGTCCCTCGCCGTATTGCGGGCTCTGCTGCGCGCGATCGAAGGCTACGCCGGAAGGATTGTGACCGGTGGGTGAGTAAGAGTCGACGTATAGATAGCCTGTGGCGGCGAGCAGCAGGAGCAGAAAAGCCCTGAAGAACCTGCGGAGTTCGTGGCGTTTCTTGCTAGCCATGATCAAGCGGTCTCGGGTCCGATAGCCGGCTCGATCGGCCCCGGATCCGCATCGGTACCGCTCCGCGTTTCACCCGCGCGATCGAGAGCCCATTTGAACAGTACTGGGCCGACCATCTCGTTGATGGCAACCATCGCGACGGCAAGCGACTGAAACCCGGCGCCGAAGCTCGGGTACTCATTGGCGACCACCAAGGCCAGACCGAGCGCAAGTCCAGCCTGCGAGACGAGCGGAGCCCAGCCGTAGAGGCGCACCGTCGGTGGGTCGTCCGCCAAGTGACAGCTCCAACGGTGGACGCCGTAGGTGAACAGGCCGCGCGCAGCGGCGAGGCCAAGCGCAACGGGCCAGAGCTGTTGCAGCAGCGGGATGTCGAGGTGCGCGCCAGCCGTGGCAAAGAAGACGACGTAGACGATGCTGCCGGTTTCCTCGACCGCGTGCAGCAGCTTGTCGCCTTGCTTCGAGAGGTTCTGCACGACCATGCCGCCGATGATGAAGACGAGCAGCGGGTCGAAGTGCATGTACTTCAGGATGTCGGTCAGGCCAAAGCCGAGTCCGACCAAGACCACCAACAGCGCGCGCCCCACCAGTTTGAAATAGGCCGAAAGGACGAGCCCGAAGGTCGTGCCGATGGCGATGCTGCCGAACACTTCGTGGCCGACCTCGCGCAAATCGGACCAGGAAAATTCGCTTCCCGGCACTATCAGCGGGCCGGCGACCATGAAGGCCAGAGCCAAGAACACGATCACGACGACGTCGGACGACATGACGAAGTTCAAGCCAAAGCGGGTCACCGGACCCTGCGCGCGCGTCTGGGAGAGGATACCCAAGAGGGCCGCGGGACTGCGGGTGATCGACATCACACCCCAGAGAATGGCGCCGCCCCAAATGGCCCGCTCGGGAAGGACGCGCATGAATGGCAGGTAGCGAGCCCCCACCAAGAACGCGGCGGCACACGCCATCATGACGAGTGTCGACTGGAGCAGAGTCGACCAAGCCAGACTCTTGAGGCCGGCGCGCAAATCGCTGAGCCGCAGCTCGGCGCCACCGGCCAGGGCAATGAGTGCCAAAGCCAAGGCATTCACCGGGGCGAGGGCGACGATGGTTTCGTGATGGAGCAGGTGCAAGACGTGGGGTCCGGCGACGATGCCCGCCAGCAGGTATCCGGTCAGATGCGGCAGGCCCACGATTTCGCACAGCTCGCTGGCCAGAACGCCGGAAAGCAACAAAAAGCCGACCGCGGCGATGTTGGAACCGGCGCCGACTTCAGGCAACAGTTCGCGCGCGCCTGCCATCACGCCAAAGACCAACAGCAGCGCTGCGGCCTGGATCAGCCGAACGCCCCAGCCCTTGGGCTTGCTCGCTCCGCTCATGAATGGCCCTCGACGACTGGTGCAGTCGGTAGCAGGCTCGTTCTCTTTCCGGAACTCGGCGAGCGAAGCTCTCCGGCGCGACCCAGCGCGCGCTTGAGGAACAGCGGGCCCAGCGCTTCTCCAAACAGCGCCGTGGCCGCCGCCAAGGTGAGAGCCAATCCGCCTATGGTTCCTCGGATGCGCAGGAGCAGCGCCACGCCGATGCAGATGGTGACGACCCCCGACGACAAGAGCCCCAGGCCGAGCAAGGGGCCAGCAGGTCGCGCCGCCGGCACGGCCAACAGGAACAGCCCACTCGCCCATTTGGCCAGCAGACGGGCGGCCAGCGCAGCAGCTACGATCCAGAGCGTGGACGGCGCGCCGTCGAGATCGATGTGAGCCCCTGCCAGGAGCAGCACCGGCAGCATGACGGGCGCTTCACTTTTTTGCAGCAACACCCGCAATTGTGTGCGGTGCCGCGAGGTACCGGACAGCGTGATTCCGAACACGAACAGAGCCGTGATGCCGGCCAGACCGAGCTGCACACAGACGCCGGTACCGAGCAGGGTTGCACCAAGCAAGAAGCTGAGCGCCTCGCCGCGGTGCAATTGGTCGCCGATCAGAGCGACGCAGATGAGCCCGAGTACCACCCCCAAGAGCAACGTCACGGCCAGCCAGGCGAGTGGCGGCAACTGCCACGCAGCGGAGGGAGCCGGCGAGAGCACGAACAAGAATGCGACCAGTAGCAAAGCGGGCAGCTCGTCCGAGTCGGAAAGTGCGGCAATCAACCGACTGAGCGGACCGGTCGCGCCGTGCCGCTCGAACACCCAACGCACGGCGATACGCGTCGTTTCGGTTCCGACCGCACCCGCCGCACCCGCCAAGAGCAAGCGTTCGCGGAAATCGAACGGCGTCACCCAACCTGAAACCAAAAACACCGCGCCGCTGACCAGAGCGCAGGCGAACACGGCCAGGCCGAAGCTGCTCAACAAGATGCCCGCGCGGCCATGGCGGCTTCCACCGATGACGCCCCAGCGGACGCCGGTGATCATGGCCAGCCAACCGAGGCCAACCTGGAGGATGGGATCGAATAGGATCAGCGTCTCACGGTCGAATACGCCCAAGACAGCGGGTCCGGTGACCACGCCAAGTAGCAGGTACTCCGAACCGGAAGGAAGGCCATAGCCGACGATGGCGCGCCCGCCCATCAGGATGCTGCCCAGATACGCCAGGAGCAAAAGCCCCAAGAAGGCTTCCATCGCGTTCATGCGCGCAGTTCCTCGTCGAATCGCCCAAGCTCGATTCCGGAAGTTGCGAGTTCTTGGCTCATCGACGAAAGGAGCAGCGACGGTGCGTCGCGCCGCTCGGTGAGCACGCTCACGCGATAGACCGCACGCCGTTGATCGACCGAGAGTACTTCAATCTCGGGTTGCGTTCCGACCGACAGCGCGCCGCGCTTGAGCGCGTCGTGCGCCTCGGCGCTCAAACGGGCGACGGAGATCGAGGCACCCAAGCGGAGCAGCGGGCCGAGCACTTCAGTTGCGTGGAACAGCGACAGGATTTGCGGCACTCGAAAGCGGCTGCCGGGTCCCGCCTCGAGCAGTACGCTGAGCAGGCCGAGCTCGACGACTCGGCCCTTCTTGCCGCCGAACACGACGAAATCGCCGATCTTGAGCTGCCGCGAGAAGATGACGCTGACGCCCACCAGCATCGACGCCAACAGTGGCGTGGCAGCAAGGCCCAAAGTACCGAGGGCCACGACGCCCGTGCGCGGCAGCACGCCGTCCATGTTGCCTGTGAGGAGAGGCGCCGCGAACAGCAGGCTGGCAAGAACGAGCGCGAATTGCAGCAGCGTGCCCATCGGGGCAGCGATTTCGGCGGCGATGTAAGGAATGCGGGTTTCGCCGCGCGCCGCGCTCGAGAAGAAAAGGTCGACGAAGCGAACGAGCACCGCCAGCGTACCGAGCGCGACCAATCCGAGACCGAAGAGTGGCAAGGCGACTGCGACGCGCCCCAGCATGTCGGTCAACGGCTTGACCAAGGTGCCCGTGAGCCGCTGCACGTAGCCTTGAGTGGCAGCGAACTGCGACAGGCTGATCAGCAACCAGAGATAGACGATGCCAAGTCGGCCCAGCCATTTGCCGAGTTCAACGCCCAAGGTCGCGCTGGAGCGGACGGCCGCAGGACCGATGACTTCGAGTGACTGCACGCGGAAGGCTGGGATCTTCTCACGGTGCGTCGCGATCCAGTCGCGGGCCTGTTCGGTGAGCTGACTGGTGCGTCGCAGCAGATAGAGAGCCGCGAGGGTCATCAGCACCACCGACGATATGGCGAACACCGTGTGAGCGAGCTGGCTGCGCTTCTGTTCGGCAGCCAGCACCTTGCGAAACTTCAAGGCGACGTTGTCCGCATGGAGAGCCAGCGACGAATCGCCAGCCACTTTGGCATCGGCCGCAGTGAGCTGGAGGAGCGGGATCGTTCCGGCGTAGATCACGGCAGCGTCCGCGCCCTGCTCGACGCGCATCGAGTCCGGCGTTTCGCTGGCGATGGCCTCGCGCAGAGCCTTCTGCGCTGCCGAGGCGCGCTCGGCAGGGGCGCGTCCGCGGGCCACGACGGAAATCTCGTAGACCGTCATGCCGTCGACTTCGACGCGCGCCGGCGTGCCGAGGACCGGGGTAGGGTCGACGAGTGGCAGTTGCGCGGCAGCGATCGCCTCGGGAGCCGCAGCGGGAGCCGGGAGCGGCGCCAGGACGGGTTGGACGAGCGGCTTCACCCAGGGTCCGCCCGATGGCGCCGGTACGCCTGGCGCATCGCGAGGAACGGACTCCGCGGCGGCATCGTCGGATTCCGAATCCGACTCTTCTCCTGCGAGCGCGCTCGGCGCCAAGAGCAGGCTCAAGGTCAGCAGCCGGAGGAGTTTCCAAAAGCCAGCAGTCTTCACTGGCTCAGCATTCGCCGAGAGCGACCACAAGTGCAAGGCCGGCGCCCTCGGGCGCTAGTCTTCGCGCCCGGCAGCCATTTCGGGATCAGCCATCAGTACTTGAGGCGGATCGGCATCTCCCTGCGATCCCGGAGTTCGAATGCCGTGTCGTCGAAGCTCGGCTTGCCGAAAGGAGTGGCGCGACTAAAGCCGTAACCTTCGCACGGTAGACCCAGGAAATTGAGGTCGACCTTGCCATTGGCGTTCTCGTCGTGAAAGGCGGCGACTGCGTAACGTCCAGGCTTGAGACCTTCGAAGGTGACCCGAATCGTCCCCTGGACCGCTCTGACCTTTTGGTAGGTGGTGTGTCGCCCCGGCTTGAGCCAGTTGTAGCGGCTGTAGACACCAACGTAGAGCACGCCGCCTCCGCTGCGCACGCGCCCAATCGGCACCTTGAGCACGGTGCCGGGCGCCTCGGCCACGACGTCGCTGGGAGCGAGGGCCACCGCTACGAGAGCCATCACGACGAGCAAAGCTCGCTGAGTGATCCATCTCGAGAAAGAAGCGCGGGGCGCCATGTTCAAGCCTAGCATGTTAAGGTCTCCGACGCCGACGCTGGAGAGTCCGCGCAAATAGCACGAAGTTCGTATTCCCGGGGAGCCAGCGGAGGACATCGCCGCTGTCAGCTGTTTCTTACGCAACTTTCGGGGGACGTCTTCCCCGTGAGTCGTGAACTTCAGGAGGTTCGAGCGACGACGACGACGCGTCGAGGCGCCGGATGCCCTTCGAGTGTTCGGCCCGAATCGGTCGGATCGAGGAAGTCGGAGAGCGAGGGATGTGGCATCCACGACGTGCTGCGCTGCTCGGCGGCGGTCGTCGGAGTCACCGCTCCCAGTCGGACGTCCGCATAGCCGCTCTGCTCGAGCCATTCGACCAAGCTATCCACGCTCGGAATGTTCCAGACGTTGCGCATTTGCGCGTAGCGCTCCTGGGGAACCAACACCTGACCACGTGGGCCATCGACCACCAAAGTCTCGAGCACCAGCTGCCCACCGGATCTCAGGAAGCCGCGGAGTTCGGCGAGGTGCTCGAGCGGCGCGCGCCGATGGTAGAGCACCCCCATCGACAGCACGCTGTCGAATGCACGACTGTTTTGCGGAAGCCGTTCGACGCCTACGGGCAAGAGTGCGAGTCGTTTCTCGGCGAACGAGCGCGCCAAGGCCAGGTACTGCGCGGTGTACAGCACGCTGGGCTCGACGCCGAGCGCCAGCTTCGCGCCGGCACCGAGTAGTCGTAAGAGGAAGTAACCATTGCCCGAGCCGACGTCGAGCACGCGCTGCCCGGCGAACGGTTCGGCGACGTCGAGCACGCGTTGCCACTTGAGAAAGCAGCGCCACTCGGCGTCGACTTCGACTCCGTGAACGCTAAACGGCCCCTTTCGCCAAGGGCCTAGAGCCTGCAGGCTGCTTTCGACTCCCGCGCATTCGACGCCGGCTTGACCGACGGAGGGGACATCGCAGTCGAGCGAAGCGGGCTCAGTCGGGGCGTCGGGCAGAGCTGCGATGGCTGCCAGCCAACGACGAAAATCGCCATGCTCGAACAAGCGTTGCAGACTCTCTGTACGGGCTTGGGGCAGCCACGCGGCGAACTCGGGTAGCGTAGTCTCGAGGGTTTCGAAGCCGAGCGCGCGTTCGAGCCAGGCGGGAGTGCTGGTCATGGCTGCTCGGCGATCCACGACACGAACGACAGGGCGCGAAACCACTGGCGTGGAACCAGGCCGGCCCGGGCGAGCCGCGCCTCGTGCTGGTCGATCGTGTCGGGTACCAGCACACGTTCGAGCGCTTCGCGTTTGCGGCCGAGTTCGAGTTGGCTGTAGCCGTTGGCTTGCCGAAACGCGTCGTGAAGTCGCTGGTTCTTGGCTTCTTCTTCGTCGTCGAGTCCGCGAACCTTCTCCGACAGCACGAGCACGCCACCCGGGACCAGCGCCCGTGCCGCGCGCTCCAGCAAGGCGAGGCGTTCGTTCTCCGCAACGAACTGCAGCGTGAAATTGAGTACGATCAGCGACGCGTTCTCGAGCGGAAACGTCGCAACATCGCCGAGCATGACCTCGACCGGAACGAGCGCGCTATCGGCGTCCACGACCGCGCGACAGCGTTCAACCATGGCGAGCGAGTTGTCGACGGCAATGATCTGGGCCGATCGCGCGCCGAGAGCGTGCCGAATCGACAGGCTGACCGCCCCCAGCGAACAACCCAGATCGTAGACGCGGGTATCGTGGGACACGACGCGTTGGGCCAGGACGCCCACGAGTTCGAGCAGCGTTTGGTAGCCAGGAATCGAACGGCGCAGCATGTCCGGAAAGACGCGCGCTACTGCCTCATCGAAGCGAAATTCACCGCTTCCTGGTGATTCGTTCACGAACAGCTCGTCTCGCATCTCACGAGCCTCAGGGCGTGAGCCTTGCGAGGTCGGTGAGCACGCGCTCTGCGACGCCGTCATCGAAGGAGCGATAGTAGCCGCGGATCACCCCTGCTCCGTCGACCAGGATCAGGTGAGAGCCGTGCGTGATGCCGAGATCCGGCTTGCTCGTGTCGGCCTTACCTTGCAAGCCGATCTTGAACCCTTCTTCGGCGGCGCGCGCGATGGTTTCGTAGGGTCCGGTCCATAGCGTCCAGCTCGAGAGATCGATACCGGACTTCTTGGCGTAGGCTCGCAGCACTTCGGGCGTATCGTACTCGGGATCCACACTGATGCTGACCAGACGTAGAGCTTGGCCACTCGCGTCCTTCTTCTCTTGGATTTCCTTCATGACCGCGGTGATGCGTGGACAGACGCTGGGACAGCGGGTGAAGAAGAACGCCGCTAGAAAGGGCCCCGCAGCGACTGACCGCGGGCTGCCCGCTCTGCCCGCTTGATCGACCAAAGCGAGTTCCGGGACCGTGCCGAGTTGGGGCAGGGTCTCGGCCTTCTTCGCGCAAGACAGGACCAGCAGCGCGCAGAGCAACCACGCCCTGGTCATGAGCTGGCCCCAAGTGCACGACTGCGATCGACCAGCGCGCGCAGCGCGTCGCTGCCGGCGTGCAGGCGGCCTTGCGCAATCTCCCAAACGATCTCTTGGGCCGCGCGGTTCACGGGGGTGCGTACACCCAGGCGTGCGCCGCGGTCGACGATTTCGCCGTTCAAGAAGTCGACGGCTGGAGACCGACCGCGCTCCATGGCGGCCAGCATGGAGGACCGTAGCCGCCGGTAGCGCAGGCCCACGCCCAGGAGCAACGCGTGCTGCGCGGCGGCACCGAAAGGCGAGCGCGGTTCACCCAGCCAGCGCAGGTCGAGCTGGGTCACCGGCTCGAGTCGTAGGCCGTCCGCTTCCGCGACCGCGATGGCTTCGCGGAGGATAGACAACGCCAAGTCGCGCGCGTCCATGCGCAAAAGCAGCTTGCCCAAGGTGCGGGAGCCAATCGTCCCCAGCGTCGAAACGGCGCAATTGAGTGCCAATTTCGAGAAACGTGCGCCGCGCAGATTGTCCGTGAACACGACCTCACCGACGTGCTCGAGCAGACTGCGGATGCCGATCAGAGCAGGATCTTCGGCGCCGGAGAGCGAGCCGACGCGGAATCCCCCCTTGGATGTTTGCAAATAGCTTCCGGGTGTCGGCATGCGCGCGCCCCAGGCTACCACGGCGCCGACCACGCGCTCGGCCCCGAGCACCCGTGCGATGCGTTCTTCACACAGGCCGTTGGAGAGGCACACGATGCGAGCGTTCCCGACGAGTGCGCTCTCGAGGCTCTGCGCCACTTCTTCGATCTGCGGAGGCTGGACGGCGATGAACACGAAGTCGAACGGCGCCTGGCCGCGCGCACTCTCGACGACGCGACTATCGGGCAATGCAGCCGACAACGCTCGGCCGTCGAGGCTGAGACCGCCGCCCGACCACGCTCGGCGGACCGCGGCGTTGGTGGTCGCAATCGTCAAATCGACGCCGGCTTCGAGCAGTCGACAACCGACGACTCCGCCGATGCCGCCCATGCCCACAATCAGCACGCGCGGGGTTTCGCTCAGAAGGGGGGGCATGGCGGGCACAGGTTTCTCAGGTTCGCGCTCGCAAAAAAAGGCCCGAATTGGCCCCTTGCGTTGGACCAGCCCCGATTCTGACCTGTTCATTTGGGAGATTTCTTCGTCATTTCAAACTCTTGGAAGTTTGACCCGCGCAAAGTCGAACGCTCTTTGATATGGTCCGCCCCGCTATGCGAACGCGTCGTCTCGGTCCCGAAGGGCCTCAAGTCAGTGTGGTCGGCCTCGGCGGCATGCTGCTGTCCATCACGGGTCGTCCGCCTGATGATCAATCCCAGCGTGTGATCCAGTCTGCGCTCGATTTTGGAGTGACGCTCTTCGACACCTCGGACGCGTACTGTCTGGACGAGCAGGAGCTGGGGCACAACGAGCGCATCTTCACCCGCTCGCTCGAAGGTCATCGTGCCGACGTCACGCTGATGACGACAGTCGGCCTGCGGCGCCCCGGTGGTGCATGGACCGTCGACTCGTCGCCCGACTATCTTGTCGAATGCGTCGAGCGTTCACTCCGCAACCAGAGCGTCGACGCCTTGGACGTGGTGAGCCTGTACGCTCCGGACAATCGCATCCCGTACGAAGAGAGCGTCGGTGCACTGCGCGATCTCAAAGCCAAAGGGAAAATCAAGCACGTGGGCCTCTGCAACGTCGAGGTCGAGCACATCAAGCGGGCCGAGACGGTTTTGCCCATCCAATGCGTGCAGAATCGCTGGCACCCGCAGGCGCGCGAGATCGAAAAGAACGGCGTCTTGGACAACTGCAATACCTCCGGCAAGGCCTTCGTGGCGTACGCGCCGTTCGGTGGCACCTTGGGCGCTCCCACCCTGACTACACTCGGCAAGTTGAGCGATCAGGCACGTCGTCGTCGCCTCAGCCCATACCAGCTGGTGCTGGCGTGGATGACGAACAAGGCGCCGGTGACCTTCGTGCTGGCGGGCGCTCGGCGCAGCGAAAGCATCGAGGATTCGGCTGGCGCGGGCTCGGTCGAGTTCGACACCGATGCCGTGCGCGCCGTCGAGAACACGCTGCCCAGTCCCTGAAACGGCAGGACTCGCGTTTTCGATGTCGCACCTCATCTCATTGGCGCCGACGGGGCGCGCCAAATGCAAGTCGTGCAAGGCGCCCATCCAAAAAGGAGAGCTGCGACTGGGTGAAGCCGTGCCCAATGCCTTTGGCGAAGGTGAGGCGCGCCACTGGTACCACTTGAGCTGTGGCGCAGAGCGGCGGCCCGAGGCATTTCAGGCAGCGCAAGCCGTGCTCGAAGACCCTCTGGTCGAACGCGACGAACTCTTGCGTCGCTCCGCCACCGGACTCGAGCATCCGCGCTGGACGCGTGTCGTTCGCGTCGAACGCGCTTCGAGCGGGCGCGCACGCTGCCGCCACTGCAAAGATTTGATCGAGAAGGGTGGTCTCAGACTCACGCTCGAGATCATCGAAGACGGCATGGCCAATCCCGCAGGCTTCGTGCACCCGAGCTGCATGCTGGGCTATGGCGGCACGATCGAGGGCCTGGTCGAGCGCGTAGCGCGCGCGACGCCCCTCGAAAATGCCGAGCGGGCCGAACTCGAGCAGGGCCTCCTGAGCGGTACGCTCAGCCCAAAAGATCCTTGACGGCTGTCTCCGCGTCCGAGAAGGAGAAGCGAAAACCCGCGGCCAAGAGCTTCTGCGGCAGCACGCGTTGGCCTTCGAGGATGGCCGCCGCGCCCTGACCGAACAGCAGCTTCAATGCGGCAGCCGGAACGGGCATGAAATCGGGCCGATGCAGGACTCGTCCGAGGATTTCACTCAACGTTCGGTTGTCGACCGGCTCGGGCGCGCAGATGTTGACCGGACCGACGAGCTCGGCTTGGTCGATGCAGAAGGCGAAGGCACGCACAGCGTCGACCATGTGAATCCACGACACGACTTGCTTGCCATCACCGAGTGGTCCGCCCACGAAGAGCTTGAAAGGACGCGCCATGGCTTCCAGCGCGCCGCCGTTCTCGCCGAGAACGATGCCCAAACGTGCGTGGACGATGCGCACCCGTTCGGGCGCGCCGCGTGCGGCCCCTTCCCAATCTGCGGCCAAGCGCGCCATGAAGTCGCTCCCTGCTGGTGCGTCCTCGTTCAGTTCGGTCTCGGGAGCCTGAGCGCCGTAGTAACCAACGGCCGAACCGGAGACGAACACGCCCGGAGGATGCGCGGCCTTTTGCATGGCCGACGCGAGCAGCTGGGTGGAAAGAATGCGACTCCGCCTCGCCTCTTCCCGGAGCTTCTGGGTGAGGCGCCGTCCGACCAAGACTTCACCTGCCAAGTGAACGACGGCGTCCGCGCCGTCGACCTCGGCATGGCCCGCTCCGAGCACCAGCGGATCCCACTGGACGAAGCGCAGCTCGGGCGAGCTCGATTTTTGCGCGCCGCGCGTCAGCACGACCACTTCGTCGCCGCGCGCGCCGAGCGCCTTCACCAGCTCGCTGCCGACAAACCCCGTACCACCAGTGACGACGACCTTCATCTTCACGGTCATACTTTGCGGCGGGCAAGGAGGCGAGCTATCAAGACTCGATGCTGCGAGTCGGGCCTGCACTGGCTGCTTCTGCCTTCCTAGTGGTCGCTTGCTCCGGCAAGGAACGACCGCCCTACGTACCGTCCGGCGATCCGGCTCTCGAAATCCCCTACGAGCGATTGCCCGAGCCCGCCGCTACGTTCGAAGAGCAGGATTGTGATGTCGAACTCGACGACTATGCCGTGCAGTGTGGTTTCGTCACGGTGCCCGAGGCTCCTGGCAGCGAGCGCCAGATGAAACTTGCCGTCATGCGCATTTTCTCGAACGCGAAGGAGGTCGCGTCCGATCCCGTCATCTACCTCAACGGCGGCCCGGGCGGGCCTTCGCTCGGCGACGCCGAGTTCTACGTCTCGACTTTCGAGCCCTTGCTCGAAGTGCGTGACCTCATTCTTTTCGATCAGCGTGGCACCGGCGATTCCCGACCAGAGCTTTCCTGCACCGAAACCCAGGACGACCTCGAAGAGGCGCTCGATGGTTGTTTCGAAAGATTGTCCAGCAAGACCGATCTTTCGGCCACCGACAGCGTTTCGAATGCGCGCGACGTCGATGGGGTACGCGCTTCTTTCGGCTACGAACAGTGGAATTTGTTCGGTATTTCCTATGGTACGCGGCTCGGGCTCACCGTCGCGCGCGACTACCCGGCGGGTGTCCGCTCCTTGATCGTCGACTCGGTCGTGCCGCTCGAAATCGATCTCATCGCGGGCATCGGCCAAAACGGGCAAAATGCTTTCGAACTCGCATTCTCTGCCTGCTTGGCCGACGCTGAGTGCGCAGAAAAGTACCCCGATTCGATAGGTCAGTTGCGCACGACGGCTGCTCAGTGGGACGCCGAGCCCGCGGGCGATTTGGAGCTCGGCGGCAAAGACTTGGTCAACGTCCTGTTCTCGCTCGCCTATTCGCCTCGCGGCATCGAAATTCTGCCCTTCTTGGTCGACGAGGCTGCAGCCGGAAAGCTAGCTGGCCTCGAGCGGGTCTTCGGCCAAATCGGCACGGGCTCCGATGCGTTCGGCATGCACCTCTCGCTCCATTGCGCCGAAGAAGTTCCCTTCACCGACGAAGCGATCGTCGTCGGGGCCGACGAAGCGATTTTCCCCGAGCTGCGCGAGGGCCTCTCGGGCCGAACGTATTTCGAGTACTGCGCGCATTGGCCTGTCGAAAAGGCTCCAGGCAGCGAAAATAGTGCCGTGGTCAGCGCAATCCCCAGCCTCGTTCTCTCCGGTGAGTTCGACCCAGTCACGCCACCGGCGAATGCTGCGATGGTGCACGCCAGCCTGAGCAATTCGCAGTATTTCAACCTCGAGAACGAGTCACACGGTGCCAGTGTCGGTGAGTGCGGCCTTTCGCTCGTTCAGGCTTTCCTCGACGCGCCGAACGAGATCGTGCCGTCCACCTGTCTCGGAGACGTGCCCGACCTCGAGTTCCGCTCAATCGCGCCAAGCTCTGCGGCGCACACCATCGAGGGCAAGCTGCGCTTCGTGACCACGGCGCCCAGCGCCGACAGGCTAGATGCGATCGTGCGCGACGCCGTCGCGCGTCGCCGCTGAGGTGCTTTATTTCAGACCGTGCGGCGTCTTCCCTGCTCATCCGAGGGAGTTTCGCGAGGCACGGCGTGAAGGGGCGGAACGGGCTGCTTCGGCAGATCGATCGTGAAGACGCAGCCCTTGCCGGGCAGATCGCCGATGTGCAGTTCCCCCGCCATCAACTTCACGGCCTTCATGCAGATGGAGAGCCCAAGACCCAGACCCGTTCGATCGTGGCCTTTTTGGACGAACGGCCGCAAGAGCTTTTCGGCCTCCATCGGAGGAAGGCCCCCGCACTGGTCTTCCACCGCAATGAGAACACGGTCGTTCATCGTGCAGGCCCCGAGCTTCACCGTGGTCCCCGGCTCGGTGAACTTGAACGCGTTCTGAAGGAGATTCGCGATGACAGCGGCGAGGATCTGCCGGTCGGCGTTCACGATGATCGTGGGATCGATATTCGCCACCACGAACTGGAGCCCCCGGGTTTGCGCTACCAGTGAGGCGCCGATCAGTACTTCGTCGATGATTTCGCGTAGCGCAAGGTGCTCCATGTTGTGCATCCCGGAGTCGAGCCGTACGTCCGCTAGAGAGCGGTCGATGAGGACGTTCATACCGATCAAGCTGCGCTCGAGCGCAGCGCTCGTGCTGCCCGTCGTAGGCACGACGCCCTTCTTGATGCTCGCGAAGGCAAGGGTCGCGACGTTGAGCAGGTTACGCAGTTCGTGGGCGAGATGCCCGAGACGTTCGCTCCCCTCATTGGCGCTCTTCCCTTCGTGCTCTTGCGAGTACGCCGCCACCGCACCTGCGATGGCGTCGTCGAGGCAGAGGTTGAGCGTTTGAAACTCCTCGACGGGGACCGAGATTTTCTGTTCGAGGGCGATGCCCGTAATGACCTGACAAAGATCCCCGTAGTCGTGGACGACTTGATCGACGGTTAGCCCGTCGCGAAAGAGGGCGTGGCCGTGGTCGTGGGAACTGTTTTGGATTTCGGAGTGGTCGAGAGTCTCGTGCGCGGTCCGCTTGCGCAGAGCCTCGCCGAGCTGGTCCAAGAACGCCGGCAGACCTTGGGTCCGGTCCTCGTTCGGCGTGGATGAGCCACTCCTCTCAATCACGCGCTCCTGTGCCTGAGCGAGGATCTCGTCGCGATGCGTGGAAACGAACTCGCGCAGCATGATTGGATGCTGCTCCCGCTATGCTGAAAAGCAAAGCAAGGTCTAGTAACGGGTTATTTGTGCTCCAGGTCCTCGGCTTCCGGAGCCGCCTTGCTGACGAGCGGGCATCGCGACGGCCTATCGTCATGCGAAAGTAGAGCGAGGCCGAGACCATTTGCTACTCAGACCACCGCCCGACGCGGGAGACGCACGCTGAACGTAGTGCCGGCAGCGTCGGTCGAAGTCGCGATGATCTTGCCGCCATGCGAAGCGACGATCTGCGATGCGATGTAGAGCCCGAGGCCGAGCCCGGTGTTGGTGTGGTCCTTTGCGGCGTGACGGACCATGGGATCGAAGATCGTCGTCAGAGCAGCCGGAGGGATCGCCCGGCCGCCGTTGTGAACCGCCACCAACACCTCGGCGCCCTTGTCTTGGGCGAGGAGGCGGATCGCATCGTCCTTCCCCCCATACTGAATCGCGTTCCGAACGAGGTTTGAGAGCACTTGCGCGATCCGGTCGAAGTCCCAGTCCCCACGCAGATCGCCCTGGGGCTCGAAGTAAATTCCGCCCGATGCGCGAAGTCCTTCCAGCTCGGCGATGACCTGGCGGCAGAGCGGATCGAGATCCATGGGCTTGCGAAGTACGGGGATGGCGTCTCCAAAACGGGTGCGGGTCAGGTCGAGCAGGTCGCCTATCATGCGATTCATGCGGTTCGCGCTATTGAGCATCCGTGCGGCGATGCTCACACTTCGGTCGTCGAGCTTCTCCGATCCGATGAGCAACGTGGAGCCGCTGATGATCGCGGAAAGCGGATTGCGTAGGTCGTGACCGAGGATGCCGAGGGATTGGTCCCTGTAGTGCTCCGTCGTCTCCGTGAAGCTCGCGACCGCCTCAGTGAGGGCTTCGTCAATCGCTTCGTTGAAGCGAGTTACACCTGCCGGATCGCTCCCCTTCTTTTCCCACAACCGAAGGACGCTGGCCCGGAGCGCTCGGTATTCCGCCACCATTTGGCCGAGCTTGAAACCGAACTCAATCCGCAGGGCCGCGTGGACCTGGCCGATCGCTCCGAGGTTCTGGGCATCACCGTGGCCCTTGGACTTCTCCGCCTGCTCGGCGGCCGTCTGACGAGACCTCATGTCGCGGACCATCGCGGTCAGAATCTCATCGGCATGATCTCGGAGCGCCTTGGAGTTCATGCCTTCCGCGGCAGGCAGAAGCGTGCGGGCGAACGTCTCCCATTCGCCGACGATGGCCATCCGCTCCGAATCGATGAAGTTTGCGAGATCCATGCGGCCACCGTAGCATCAGCCGACCGTTCGCCCCTGTTGCCCCCGTTTACAAAGAAACGGGACCCTGGAAAAACCAGGGTCCCGTTGGTGGAGGCGCCGGGAATCGAACCAGGAGCCTACAGCGCGACAAAGGGCTTCTGTGCTGCATTCGGGAATCCCTTTGGCATGATGAACGAGCTCGGTTGAGCTTCGCGTGGGTCGAGGCCCGGGCCGTGCTACCGTGACAACGTGCCGGGAGTTAGAGTAGGATTCGAGGTGGTCGCGCGTGTGGAGGATAACGGGGCCCATCGCGTGCTCGGTGGGCGCCTGTTCCTCACGACCCTGGGCGATGGACCGAGCCGCGTCGAGGCCGGGGCGAGCAAGCCCTGCGTGCTCCGCTTCGTTGGCCGCTACCTTGAAAACGCGCGCAACGGCTCGACGGCCACGTTCGAGCCGTTCAACGAGCTGAACGGTTCGCTGGCGCGCACCGCTGGGCGTCTGGAGTTCACGTTCCTCCCGACGAGTCAGCAGGTGGCGCTGAAGCCCAACGGAGACGAGAGCGGTCGGCGAACGTTGGAGCTCGACTTCGACCCTGCCTCGTTCCGCCTGGCGCCGCCTGTGTCGAGCGAACTGCGTACGCTCGTTCTGCCGAAGCCCCCGGACGAGAAGAAGGAGTTTCGGCATTTCGAGCTCGGCGTGGTGCTCGTGATCGACGGCGCTGAGAGCGCCGCGCCCGAGCTGAATGGTGTGCTTGACGTGCCGCTCGCGCCTCTCCTCACGGGACTCGTGGTCGAATGGCCCGCTGACCTCGACGAGTTCGCGCCCGCGGGACTCACCCTGATCGCAAGGCAGGGCGAGATCGAGAGGCACGTGCGTTGGTCGAGCGCGCAGTTGGCGGACGGACGGCGGCGCCTCCTCTTTCGCGGCGTGTTGGGGCCGACGCCCGTAGACCTAGTGGCGCGCTTCTTGGGTCGTGAGGCGGTGCTTTGGGAACGGCAAGACGTCTCCAACGAGGAGGTTCCACCGACCTGGAAGGTCACGCTCGAGCAAGAGCTCCTGCGGGTTTCTCCGAGCAGCCTCGCTGAGCCCCAAGCGACGCAGCAGCTCGCTTCGAACCAGCTGGGCTCACGACCTTCCTTCGACGACGAGCCGGTGGACGTCGCTTCGTCGGCCTGAGTTCAGTAGCCTCGGCCCGAGGTCGTATCCACTTCCCATGGTGCCTCGAGCGACGGATAAGGCCGGGCAGGCGCGCCGGGCTTGGCCGAGGCGAGCCCAAGCCCCTCGACGCACCGCGCGACCTCCGTGCACGAGTTCGCTGCCGCGCAGCTCGTCAGGTCGTGCGCGACGAACAGATTGCAGGCCCAGCTGTGTCCGAGCACGAGCCCCGTACAAAGGCGCGCCCGCCCACAAGCGGCCCGCGGCCTGGGCGCCACGGTCGACGCGGCCACTAGGCTCCACTCCGTCCGTTGCCGAATCTCGGGTACGGGGGCGCAGACGTGCGCGAAGCCTAGCCCCGCGGCCGAAGCGAGCACCGCTCCAGCTCGCGCGCAGGTGAGCGAGTCCGCGCACTCGACCAGAATCGAGCCGGCGTGGGCCGAGCCGCTTGCGGAGAACAGTCGAACCTCGAACGGGGAATCGGGAGCCTCTCCGCTCAGCTGCACGAACTCTGGGTAGAGGCGCCAAGCCTCGGCGACGAGGGCGCGCTGCTGCGCGAGCTGCGCCGTGTCGAAGCCGACGAAGGCGAAAGGGTGCGCGCACACCGGCTGCGCGGGGCGGCGCCTCTCGACGTCTAAGTAGCGACGGCGGACCCGCTCCGTGTCCTGATCCGGAGGGGCGGAGCCGCTTGTACCCCCCGCCGGCTGCGCGCGCATTGGAGCGCCCGCTGACGCGAGCGGAGCACCGATTGCGCTACCGTCCGTCGCCCCCAGGCCCGTCAGCGCTGGCTGGGCAAAGCGCCCCGGATCCGAGCTGCTCGGCTCGTTCGAGCGGCAGGCCCCCCCCAGCAGACTCAGCGTAGCGAGTCCAGTCCCCAGCCACGACGTTCGCTTCACCAGTGGCACTTCAATGCCACCTTCTCGAGCAAATCGCCAGAGAAGGGCGCGCCCGTCACGCTCACGTTCGTGAGTACGTCGAAGGTGGGGAGCACCCCCGTGAAAGGCACGAAGTCCGTCGTTTTGGCTGGGCGAACGCGCAGAAGAACCTCACCTGCCTCGGTGACGAAGAGCGCAACGTCGTCCTCGATTGGCTTGTTCGTGATCGGTGCCGTAGCAGCAAGACGGAGGATGCGCAGCACCACACCGTCCGGAAAGACTCGTCGATCGATCCGGTCGGGGGTACAGCGCTTGGCGACAAACAGGTGCCCCTTTTTCGTTCCTTCCGTGTGTGCCTTGGGCCGCTCGAACGAACCGAACTTTCTGATCCGATAGGCGAGCAGCGAGCTGGCGACCCGCAGCACGACGCCGCTCTCACCCGACGCCGCGCTCAGGCTCCGCTCCGTGCTCCAACCTGGCTCGGGCACAGAGGCGCCTAGGAGCTTGCCGTAGTTCATGTAGTTGAGCTCGTCCTGCTCGAAAGAGGAGCCGAACTCGCGGCGGTAGTAGTTGACCAGGATCTCGTTCTCGACGCCGCCGATCACCTTGTTGTCCTTATTCCGGAACGGCTTCTGGACGATCATCATCGTCGGCAACGCGTGACCAGTCGACGAACTCATGTTGCCCATGTTGCCCTCGCAGCCGGCCGGCGCGCCCATGACCGTTGGCGTGAGCGCCTGCGCTGCCCGCCCCAGATACGTGCAAAGCCCGGCGCCGTCGCCCTCTTCACTGAAGCGCCCGAAGCCCTTGGCCTGCGTGAACTGGGCGATGTTCCGCTTAGTGTGATCAAGCGTCGTGCGCACCCAGCCGGTGGGCAGCGGGGCCTCGTAAAAAGCCGTCCGGCTGGCCCCCGCCGAAATACGCTCCGTGGCCTTCTGCGCCTCTCGCACCACGTTCACCATGTGGCTGCAGCCAGCGATCCGAAAGATCCCGTTCTTCGTGTAGGCCTTGCCGAGGTTCGGAAAGCGTTGCGCCACCACGCCTTGGGGGTGCCAGTCCTTGGGTCGGCCGTCCGTGTCGGCCGGATCGCGCTCGACCAGGTGCTCCTGAGAATCGTTGGTGTTGAAGAGGATGGGGCCTTGATGCCAAGCGTGGCTCCAGACGATCGACTCGACGACGCTTTCCGCATCGCTTTGGCCAATCGAGTCGAGCAGCGCGTAGAAGTCGACGACGCTCACGTCGACCGCCGGATCGGCTTGCGGAATGACGCCGACCGTCACGTTCGCGTTCGAGTCTCGGTGCTGCGCCTTGACGAAAATCTCCGTCTCGCGCTTCCGGCAGATGATCGTGCGCCCAATCGCCCCGTGGTTGATACGCCCGCGATTGAGCAAAAAATCGTAGCGACCACGAGCAAAGGCCGGATAGTCCGCGTCGATGGTCTTGGTCTTCAGGTCAGTGAAGGGCGTCGTGATCGAGATCACGAACTGCAACGGGTGGAGGGTCGCGGTGACCAGAGACTGCCGCGGAAGCTCGCCGTCGGCGGGCTTCTTCGCTACCCCCACGTTCACGATCGATATCGTCGCAGCCGTGTGCGCGGGGCCCTTCTTGCCCCAGCCCCCCTCCGCGCGGACGACCTCACCGGTCTTCCGGAAGGTGAGGCGCTGCACGACCGGTGACTTGCCGCGCGCGCGAACGACAAGGAGGAACTCTCCGCTCTCCGGATCAGCGGCAGGCGAGTTTGCTTGGTAGTGACCGGCCGCGAACGAGTGCGTGATCGCCAGATCGGCGTGGGGCCAAAGCGACGCACCAACATCCGCCTTGGCCACGAGCGCCACCTCGGCCGAGTCGAGGGTGGTGCTGGCACCCTGGTCGTCGGCCGCCAGTACGATGATTCGAGTGTGAGTCGCCAAGGTCGGATAGCATATCGGGATCGCCGCGCAGGCCGCCAGCCAAGTTCGGGAGTCGAGCGGCGGCCGGGCTCGGGGCCGAGCCACGGCGCCAATTCCTGTGTTTTCCCAGCCTTCGGTTGGACAATATTAGCGCAACCCAAGTTGGGGCTGTCCGCGGGTCCTTTGACGCAAAAAAACGGCAGAGCCTCTTTTGGCTCTGCCGTTGGTGGAGGCGCCGGGAATCGAATTTGGGCAGAGGGTGCCGCGGGGGTCCCGTAAACGTGGCCGGATCGCGACGAAGTGGATCAAATGCAGCTCGATCGTGGGTCCGCGGGGGTGGCCACCATTCCACTCGGTTCGCTCGGGATCTGCCTCGTTCTTGGAGGGATACGGGAGGCGCAGGGAAAAAGACTTCGTGCCGCTGGCCCTCTCGCCGGACGGTCGAGGGGCGCTGACGCGCGGCGCTCCCAGGCTTCAGTAGGTCTTGATCGCCTCCGGCTTCACCCTGAGACGCTTGGCCAAGATCCCAAGTGTATCTCCGTGAGGAGCCTGAACCTCGTTGCGCTCGATCCGCGCGACGGTCTTGGCATCGAGTCCGGGGAAGTCACCGCGCGAGACTCCCTTCGAGAGGCGTAGCCGCTTGAGAGCACCTCCGAACGTCGCGTCTTGATCCCGTTCCCGCTCCCTCATCCGCTTTCGGGCGGCGGCGTCGAACTCGTAGAGGACCGCGCTGCTCGCGGCCTCGTAGTCACCGAAGCGAAGGGTCTGCCCGACGTCCGTGATGTCGAAGTCCGCGAAGTCGGGCTTCACCGCCTGGTCCTTCTTCATGAAGAAGTCGAGAGGCACGAGAAGGCGATCGAGGTCGCCTCGGTACAGGACGAGCATGTTGTCGTCGCGGTCAACCATGCCGCCGATGAAGTAGTCTTCCGCGTGCTCGCCCTTGAGAACCTCCTGTAGGTCTTCGGCCGCAAGAAGCTTCATCGTATCGTTCGGCGTGACCACGACTCGGAACAGTGCTCGGAGCACCTCCTGACGGCCCGCAGACGGTCGCTGGAGCAGCAGGATACGGTGCCAGGTGTCGCTGGGCTCGACCATCTGACCGAGCAGTCCGGACAGGACGTTCTCGCGGAACGCGAACCACCTCGCCCGCCGATGACGAAGGGCGGCTCGAAAGTCTTCCGCAGAGGTCACCGCCTGGATGGCCGGCCCGATCCGCGCGGCGTCCGCCTTGCTGCCAAGCAAGAAGATGGGCTCACTCATCGTCCCCTCCGGCGGAGCTGACAGGGTTCTCCGGATACATCTTGTCCCACTCCAGGATGAGCTGAGGCAGCGCGTGCCGCACCACGTCCACGAGGTCCTCGGGCACGTCCTTGGGTTCCGGGATTTCGTCGAGGAACTCGCGCGACCGCAGGCCGAAGCGCCAAGCTCGGGTGCCGCGCAGAATCGTGATGCGCGGCGGCTCCGTGCGCTCCTTGTCCCGGATCTTCGCCTTCCAGCCCTGCGCCGCCCACGGCGCCTGAAGCGGGAGCGAGAAGGCCATCAGGTTTGGTCCGCGGGAACATCGAGCTTGGACTTCATTGTGTCCTTGTTTCTGAATACGTCAAGTCGAGACATTCGTGTCCGTGCGGCCCCCGCTGAGGAGTAGCCAGGTTGAGGACGCCGTTCCACTAGCCTGGTCCGCTTGATCCCGTAGCCGCCTTCGACGACGACGACGGCGTCCTCGGCTTGGTGTCCCGTACGAGTTCGAGGCGGTAGCCGACTGCCGCCGCAAGGCGGATGAGGGTCGAGAGGGTGGGGTTCGGGTTCTTCGCAGTGAAGAGCCGACGTACCACCTCCGGTCGGGCATCGATCGCGGCGGCAAGGTCGGCCTTCGTGAGCCCAGATTTCTCTCGGGCGACGTCGAGTGCCCGAACCATGTTGTCGATCGCATCGACCTCACCGCGGGCTTCGGCGTAATCCTTCGCGAAGGACGGTGACTTCAACTGCTCGTCGAAGAACTTGTCGAACCCAGTCTTGGTCTTCGTTCGTCGGAGCATGAGACACCTGGCACTCAGCGTAACATAAAAGTCACACTTGGCAACGTCGCCGATGCTGGGGTCTGCCGGACGCGGCCACCCGCGGCCGAGTCCGAGGCCACGCCGGACGAGCCGGGGACGGCGCGTTCACCAGAGAGTGACCATCCTTGGTGAAAGCCGGGCCTCTGACGAATCGCGCATGGGGTAATGCGGACGGATGCGGCGAAAGCCCGGGCGTGGTTATCTACCATCGCCCCCAGGGCGAGCGCATCTCAAACAGCCTGAGAACCGCAGTTCAGAAGTTCGAGAGCGCGACGGGGATTCCACATCGCAAGAACTCCTCTTGCACCTCGGCGTAGTCCTCGAGGGCTTCCCAGCCATCGGCGCCAGCCAACGCACCGAAGAGGGACATCGTCAGGATGTTGACGAGCGGATGCGCGCGTGTCCGCGCGACA
>Ga0105046_10002061_pt1 | contig 31566 bp, 26 predicted proteins | sample MAT03_FD_78385 | JGI IMG/M metagenome (GOLD analysis project Ga0105046, IMG submission 78385) | Freshwater microbial communities from Lake Fryxell liftoff mats and glacier meltwater in Antarctica - MAT-03 (megahit assembly) | ecosystem: Environmental > Aquatic > Freshwater > Ice > Liftoff...
AGGCCGGTGCCGAGGTGGTGAAGCTGTTTGACAGCTGGGCCGGCAGCCTCAAAGGCCAGGATTTCACCGATTTCGCCGTGGCCCCTGCGGCGCGGATCATCGCAGGACTGAAAGCGCGCCATCCGGGGCTGCCGATCATCGCCTTCCCGCGTGAGGCGGGGGCGGGCTACATCGGCTTTGCCAAGGCCACCGGAGCGGATTGCGTGGCGCTGGACAATTCGGTCAGCCCGGAATGGGGGGCCGCCAATGTGCAGACCTCCCGATGTGTTCAGGGCAACCTTGCGCCCGAGCATATGGTGACGGGCGGCGACGCGCTCGTAACGGCGACCCGCCGGGTGGTGGAGGCGTTCCGGGGCGGGCCGCACATCTTCAACCTCGGCCACGGGATCACGCCCGATGCCAACCCCGATCACGTCACCCTGATGGTCGAAACTGTTCGGGGTGCGTGAGCGTCTGAGGGTGTAAAGATCAGTCCTTGGGTGGCTGGCCCCCGGCCTCGCGCAGCATTGTGTCCACATCGCCGCGGGTCTTGCCTACTAGAAACTCGTCATAGAATACGGTCATCGTCGGCTTCGGCGCAGCGCCTTGCATGCGGTCCCAGCGCAGGGTGGAGCTGGCAAAGATGCCGCGCCGCGCGGTGGGTCCGACGCTGTTCAACCGCACGCTCGGGTCTGCGATCAGGCGACCGGAATAGTTGCAACGCGGCACGCCATCCACCCATATGCGCAAATAGCCGGTGGTGTCGGCGGCAAAGTTGGTGTTCACCACCAGATCGACCCATTTTCCGCGCGCTTGATCGAGGTTGAACAGGATGCAGACCTCGGCCGGTTTCAGCCCTGCGTTGGTGCGCATGTCATCCAACTGTGCCACGATGTTTCCGCCCGACTGGATCAGCCGGAAGGCTGCGGGCTGTTCACCGCTGAGCTTCCACTGACCGAAGACAAGGCCAAGTGACTGGTTGGCTGGCAAGGTCGCGACGTTCTGGTTAAGGAAGCTCCAGCCATACCAGATGTCTGCACCAACACGCGCCTTGTTGGTCGCGAGCATCTCCCGCACTTCGGCGCGGTAGCGCGGCGCGCCACAATCAGAGCCGCCACAATCGCCGCTGCGCAACTCGTACCGCTCGCTGCGGTTGCCGCGGCGTACAAGCTCGCCAGGGGCTGCAAAGCGGAAGGCGTGTGGAGCCGTGCTTTGCAGCCGCTCATACCCGCGTGGTGCGGAAGTGGAGCTGCCGCCGGTGCTGCCACCAGTGCCGGCCCCGGGAAGCTGGATTGTGATGGTTTCGCCGCAGCTTGCCAGTGCGAGACAGGCCACAAGGGCCACAAACACCCGATTCAGCATCGCTTCTCCTTCGGATTTTCGTTCCAACGTGAACGCGGGCAAGTTTGCAGCTGCAGAAAGCCGGGCCCATTGTTGCGGGAATCTTGACGATCAACCCTGCCCCGATCAACGTGCGATGGTCCATGTTCCCGCCACTTTGTTGCCGCAATGGCAGTTTTCTGCCTGCCTAGAATTAACGCAAAATCAGAAACAATTCTCCACCAATCGGGTTCAACCCAGAACTGCCCCCCAGATATAGGCGAATCCAAGAGAATTCGCAACGCAAGAAGGCGGTCGTGCATGCCTTAGAACCGCCTAGGTAATTGCTTCAAATGGTCATCACAACTTCCTACCCATTGATGCAATTAAAAGAACGAACACAATCATCTGAGGTGTCACATGGCAAGAATTTCTATCTTCGGGATCGGCTACGTCGGGGTGGTCGCTGCCGCCTGTCTGGCAAAAGACGGTCATCAGGTCATCGCGGTCGATGTCGACCCCGGTAAGATCAAGGCGATCAACGACGGGCTTTCGCCCATCGTCGAGAACGGTCTGAACGAACTTATTGCCGAAGTGGTGGCCCAGGGTCGCCTGACGGCGACCAACGATGTGCAATATGCTATCGAAAACTCTGAAGCCTCGTTTGTCTGCGTGGGCACGCCCAGCGCTGACGATGGCTCGGTCGGTCTGACCTATGTGAAGGCCGTTTGCCACAACATCGGCAAGGCACTGGCGCAAAAAGAGGCATTCCACTCGGTCGTCATCCGCTCGACCATCGTGCCGGGCAGCTGCGAGACGACCTGCATTCCCGCATTGGAAGCTGCCTCGGGCAAGATCGCGGGCAAGGGCTTCGGCGTCGGCTACTACCCCGAATTCCTGCGTGAGTCGACCGCGATCGAAGACTATTACGAGCCCGGCCTGATCGTGTTCGGCGCGATGGACACGCCCACCGCCAACTTTCTGACCGCGCTGAACGAAGGGTTGAACTGCAAGATCCACGTCGTGGACCTGCGCACTGCCGAAATGGTGAAATACACCTCGAACACCTGGCGCGCCGTGAAGGTGACCTTTGCCAACGAGATCGGCAACATCGCCAAGGCTTCGGGCCTTGACGGCCAGACGGTCATGGAAATCCTGTGCTCGGACGAAAAGGTCGCGATGTCCAAGTACTTCATGCGCCCGGGCTTTGCTTTCGGCGGGTCGTGCCTGCCCAAGGACGTGCGTGCGCTGCGCTACCTTGCGGGAACCACCGGCACCAAGGCGCATCTTCTGGATGCAGTGATCGAGGCGAACGAAGCGCAGATCAAGCGCGCCGAAGCGATGATCATGGCTTCGGGTGCAAAGGAAGTCGGCTTCGTCGGCATCAGCTTCAAGCCCGGCACGGACGATCTGCGCGAAAGCCCCCTGGCCGAACTGGCCGCACGGCTGATCAAGCAGGGCGTGAACGTCGGCATCTATGACCCCTACGTCTATGAAGCCTACGCCTCCAACAACTCGACCGCCGGTCGCGGCAACGACGTGATCCCGGACCTGAAGGATCGCATGGTCGAAAACCTGGACGCGCTGATCAACGATGCGGGCGCGATCCTTGTGGGCAACTTCTACAAGGAAACTGTCGGCTCGCTGGAGAAAGCCTCGAAGTCCCGCCCGATCATCGATCTGACCCGCATGAACCGCAAGATGGTTTCCGGCGGGGCGTATCAGGGGATCTGCTGGTAAGACCTGATGTACACCGCGCTCACCCATACTGCGTACTTCGCCATTGTGGCGCTGCTCATTTGCCTCGTTCCCGAGGGATTTGTGGGGCAACATGCGAGCCAGGCCAACACGATCTTCATCCTGGGGTTCCTGGGGACATGGAGATACACTTGGGCTGGGACAAACTTTGTGCGCGCGGTGTACTTTCGCCTGTTTGCCTATCCTCGGCTCAAGGCGAAAGCCTTCGCCCGGTTCAAGGCGCACAAGCGTCCTGCCCACGCCTACTTTCTTGTCACCACCTTCATGGTGAAGCCGGAAGACACTATCAAGTGTTATCGGGCCCTGTTTCTGGCCGCGAGTCGCGCACGGGACGGGGCCACGATCGTGGCCTCAGTGGTGGATGGGGCGGACGAGCGGCTGGTCAATGAAATCTGGTCCTCGTGCCCGGAAGATCTGCGCCGCGTCCAGCTGATCATCGACCGCATCAAATCGAACGGCAAGCGTGACGCGCTGGCCAAGACCTTGCACATCATCGGCTACTTTGCGCCGGGCCCTGACGACATCCTCGTCTTTGTAGATGGCGATACCTGTGTGCCCGAAGACGTGGTGGCGCAGTCCGCCCCGATCTTCTCCGACCCCACGGTCGGCGCGCTGACTACCGATGAAGGCGTGATCCTGGAAGACGACAACCTCTTTCGCGACTGGTTCATCCTGCGCTTCAATCAGCGGCAGGTGATGATGTGCTCGACCGGGCTTGCCCGCCGGGTGCTGACCCTGACGGGCCGCATGTCGGTGTTCCGCGCCGAGCTTGCCACGCGCAAGGACTTCATCGAGCAGGTGGCCAACGATTATCTCGATCACTGGCGCCTCGGGACGGTCAAGTTCCTGACCGGCGACGACAAGTCCACGTGGTACTGGCTGCTCAAGAACGGCTACAAGATGGATTACCTGCCGGACGTGCGGTCCCTGTCGATGGAAACCCAGCCGGAGAAAAGCTTCTACCGCAGCTCCAAGACTTTGATGACGCGCTGGTTCGGCAACATGATGCGCACCAACGGCCGTGCACTGAATCTGAACCCTGCGAAGATCGGCTTCTTCACCTGGTGGTCGATCCTTGACCAACGGGTGTCGATGTGGACGACACTCGTCGGCCCGATCTCGGTGATGCTGACGGCCTGGTTCATCGATACGACGATCATCCCGCTCTACATCGCCTGGGTCATGATGACCCGCTACATCTTCTGCTTGATCATCAACGTGTTCCGCGGCGGCTGGTTTCCGGTCACGCATCCGCCCATCCTCTACTTCGGGCAAGTGGCTGGGGCGATCGTCAAGACCTACGTCCTGTTCCGTCTCGACAAGCAGAGGTGGACGCGACAGGGCGCGGGGACCGTCAAGATCAATCTTGAGTTTGCCAAGCGGCTTCCGGCGATCGAAGCCACTGTCTATCAGACGATCGCCTTTCTTTGGCTGACCATCGGCGTCGTTATCCTTATGCAAATCTGACCCTGCCCTTGCCGAGTGAGAAAGAAAACATGAGCACTACCTTTACATCTTCCCGCACAGGCGCTGGCTTTCCGGAATTCGCGGAGCCGCAGCCGATGACCACAGGTGCTGCCGGTTGGCGCAACGTTGCCGCAAAGGGTGTCCGGTCGGTGATCCAGTCACAGACGGAGTCAGCCTTGCAGGCGGCGCAAGCTGCAGCGGCGCAGGTGGCCGCACGGGTGAATGCCCAGGCAGAAGCGCAGGCCCATGCCCAGATCGAGGCGCAACGGGCGGCGGCGGAGGCAGCGGCCCTTGCCGCAGCGCAGACCGCGGTGCGGGCGGCGACAGAGGCCTCTGATCTTGCCTCGGCCCGTGCCCTGGCAGAAAAGGCATCCCGTTCCCTGAACCGCGCACCTGCCGCCATCCCGCCGCCGACACCGTCACCGGGACCGGGCGCGGGAGCGGGCGCAGGACCGGCTACGCCGACCGCGCCCATGATCCTGCAAAAGATGCAGATCCCCGAGGAATTCGGACTGGAGAACGAACATCCGGTCCTGCCGATCCCGTTCAAGGCGACCCTTGGCGACCAAAAGCTGGAGGGGGCCGAGATTTCGGTTACTGCCGCTTACGTCAAGATCCCCGGCCAGATGGACCCGGCCTGGAAAGGACACCGGGATGTGGTGAAGCTGCAATTCGACTTCGCGGGATTTACCATGTCGCTGTTCCCGGAATGTGTGGTCACAGGATCGCGGGAAGAAGGCGAGATGACGCTGCAGTTTCTCGACCCCACGGGCCCGCACTTGCCGCAGCTGCGCTATATCATCAACACCTACATCGCGGGAGACATCGCCTCGGTGAAGGGGATGCTGGCCTACACCGGCGCCACGCAACCGAAATCGGTGAAGGGTGCGGACCCCGAAAGCCGCAAGATCACGCTTAAAAGCGTGGCCGTGGGGGCGTTGTCGCTGTTCCTGATCACCGCGAGTGCTGCGTTCCTCTACCAGCGCGTCACGCAGAGCACCGAGCTTCTGCCGATCTTCATCGAGCAGGCGACGCAGGACATGAAGGCCACGACGGCGGGGCAAATCTCTTACCTGAACCCCGACGCCCAGCAAGGCGAGGTTCTCTTCTCGATCAACGCCAACTCGGGCGATGTGCTGAACTTCCAGCTGCCCTGCGATTGCAAGGTCATGGTGGCCGACGGCATCTTTGAAGGCGCTACGGTTCTGCCAATCGACGATGTGCTGTCGCTTTTGCAAGACGGCGCGGGGATCCGGGTGCAGACCCAGATCAGCGTGGAAGGTCTGGCCAAGGTGATGAACGGCGAAGTGGCCTATCTTGACCTCGCCGAAGGTCGCAGCCTCCCGGTTCGGGTGGCGACGTCCTCGGCAACGAATGCCGCAGCCCACCGCGGAGAAGCCTTCGTTCCTGTTTATCTTGTGCCCGTTGAGGGCGCGCTGACCGACGCGGATGTCGGCAAGGCAGCCCAGCTTCGGTTGTCCAAACCCTGGTTCAACAATTCCTTCTTCGGCTTTCTGGAGTAATCATGAGCGGCATCACTCCCCTGATCATTTGCGGTGGCAACGGGACGCGCCTCTGGCCGATTTCCCGGACGCAAAGTCCCAAGCAGTTTCAGAAGGTCGGCGGTCCGGACTCGCTGACCTTCTTTCAGGCCGCGGTTGAGCGGCACAGGGTGGAGGGCTATACCGCGCCCTGCATCGTGTCCGCCTTGCGGCACCGCGAAACCATCGCCTCGCAACTGGCCGAGCTTCACTGCCAGGCGCAAGTCATCCACGAACCGATGGGACGCAACACCGGCCCTGCCGTTCTGGCCGCAGCGCTTGTGCTGATCGAAAAGGATCCGAACGCGTTGATCGTGGTGGTTCCGGCCGACCACGTCATCGAGGGCGATCTGAACAGCACGATCCTGGCCATGCGCGGGGCGGCCGAGGCGGGCTATATCGTGACCTTCGGGATCAAGCCACGCTACGCCGAGACCGGCTTTGGCTACATCACCGATGGCGGCCCTGTCATCGACCAGCCCGGCCTGCGGCATGTCGAGCGGTTTGTGGAAAAGCCGCCGTCCCGCAAGGCGCGCCTTCTGGTGGAAAGTGACGTGGCTTACTGGGCCTCTGGCCTCAGCATGTTCTCAGCGCGCACCATCATCGAAGAGTACGAAAAGTTCGACCCCAACACCCTGACCGCCGTGCGCCGCGCCGTGATAAACGGCCGGGCGTGTCATGACGGGCTGGAACTGGCGGCCGAAGATTTCGGCAAGACCTTTGCCGGGCCGACAGAAAGTGTTGTGTTTGAGAAGACCAAGCGCATCGCGCTCGCCCCTCTGGACGTGAACTGGAGCGACGTCGGCAGCTGGACGGCGATGTATGGCATCTCCAAGTCCGACGCTCAGGGCAACGTGCTGCAAGGCGATGTGATCGCAGTGGAAACCACGAACTCGATGGTTCGCGCAAGTTCGCGTCTTGTGACGGTGGTCGGGCTGAAGGATGTGATCGTGGTCGAAACGCCCGACGCCCTGCTGGTGACCCGCGTCGGGCATTGCCAGAGCGTCAAGAAGGTGGCCGAGTACCTGAAGGTCAGCAACCGGGTCGAGGCTGAAAAGCACGAGTTGGGCAGGCCCCCGGCTCCGGCAGAGGCCACGGCCTGGGCGCGGATGCATCCGGGCAAGACGGTACTTTTCGCCAACGAGTCGATGGAGGTGGCCACCGCCGTGATCGCGGCGGGAACCACGCTCGACCTTGATGCCACGCCGCGGTGCGAAGTGGTCATGGCCAAGGGCAGCGTCACGGTGTCGTCCTCGCGTTTCAGCCGGGTTCTGGCGTCGGGGCAACGCGTGGCGCTGGAGGCGAACGTTCCAGCCGTTCTGATCAATGAAGGGGAGACAGAAGTCGAGGTGATCCTGATCACCCAGATGGCCACGATGTCGGACGCTTCGGGTACGGTCGTGCCGTTGGCATCCTATGCGTAATCTCACCGAAGTTCTTCTGTCTGTCGCGGCTTTGGTGCTCGCGGGGACGGTTGTCTTGCCGGCGCTCGCCGCCCCCGACACGCAGTTTACCGCGTTCGAGGCAAAGTTAAAGGCGTTCGACGTCACGTTGTCGGGCGAGATCGCGGTGGGCACTCCGGCTGCAGAGCTGATCCGTGAAGCGGGATTTGAAGAAATCCTGCGACCGCAGGATTTCCTTGGCGCCCGCTCTTCAGGCACCGGTGCGGCCGATCCGGCCTCGCGACCGGTCCTGTCGGCGATCAACAAGGTCGATGCGCAGCCCATGAACATGCGCCTGGCCCTGACAATGCTGTCGCAATCCTACGGCGGGGAAGACAACCTTGCCGTGGTCAACGCCCAGTCCCAGCCCGACCTTCTGGCCCTGAGCATCCAAAAGGGCCGGGTCACTCTGGACGATGTCCGCAAGCTTCTGGTGGCGTTCAAGCTGCAGGAAGTCACGCCGGAGGCAGGGCTTACCCTCAAGGTGCCTCTGGTGATCTGGAAAGATGCCACGCTGATCCTGCGCCCGGGCGAAGTGTTGCAGATGAGCCGGACCGACGGCGCCTTTCTTGTCAGTTTCGGTCACCTGGATGTGCAGGGCGCCACCATGATCATGACTGGAACGAACAGTCCGGGCAGCCACAACTTCCAGCCCTTTGTGATCGTGGCCGATGCAGGGACCCTGCAAATGAGTGGCGCCCGGATTGCAAATCTGGGGTTTGGCGAGACACCGAAATTCTCCGGTTTCGCGATCCTGCGCGGCGCGTCGCGCGGGACCGACCGAAAGAGTTGGATCGAGAACAGCCGCATGGAGGGGCTCGACAGTCTCACGCTCAGCGGCGCAGACAATCTGGTCATCCGCGGCAACCACTTCCGCGACAATCGCTCGGCTGCCGTTGTTGTATCGCGCTCAAAGGGCGTAAGCGTGCTTTCAAACCTGTTTTCCGGCCGGATGAGCACGAATGCCATCCGGATGGAAGACGGCTCTAGCCGTGGCTGGGTGTCGGGAAACCTGGTGATGAGCGGTGACCGCGCCGGGATCATCGTGCGCAAGGAAAGCCATTCCGTCACGATTTCAGACAACATCGTCTGGGGCCGGAAGGGCAGTGGCGTCTCTGTCGCAGCTTCTGACTGCGTGGTTCTGGAAAACAATATGCTGCTGCGCAGTGGCCAGAAGGGCATCGAGGTCCGCGACAGCCAGCAGACGCGGATTTCACACAACCAGATTGCCCACAACCACAACGCCGGAGTCTGGGTTTCCGGTCAGAAAGAAGGCTTCGAGACGGTGTTGCAGGACAACGAACTTGTCGGCAACGGCTCGGGCGTCTCGGGGGCGACCAGTGCGCGTATCGTGCTTGCAGGGAACGACTTTACCCGTCAGCTGCCGCAGTTCCTGAGCGGCGACATCGTGGGGCAATCCCGGCTGATCGCCAAGAACGTGCAGGGCGAGACGCCGATGGTGATGACGGCAAACGGCCTTGTCGAGGCGGCGCCTCCGGCAAAGGTTTGCGAAGAGTAGAAAAGGGGCATCGGGTGATCAGGCAGCTGGCATGCATGGCAATCGCCGTACAGATGGGGCTCGTTCCGAGCTTTGCTGCGGCAAAGAACGTCCGGCCCCAGGAAAGACCGGCAACGCTCGCTGTGCGCCGTGCGACGCAGGATCCCGGACCCTCAGGTCCCGTCCTTCCAACACCAAGCAAGCCCATTGTCTTTAACGTGGCGCCCGATCCTTCAAGTCGCAAGATCAGCGTGGTCGTGACCGAAGGGTTGCGCAGCATGGCTGCTGTGCCCACGCCCGAGCTGCGCCTGGTGCGAATAGCGTTGCAGGACGGGCAAGACATCTCGGAATCAGATCTGCGCAGCCTTGCGAATTTATGGGACGGGATGGCAGCCCTGCGGCTTTTTCGGCTCTTGGAAGAAAAGGGCGGTGCTGCCCCAGCGGCGGATCTGGCCTGGTATGGCACCATTGCGGTCAGCACAGGACGGGTCTGGCCGCTGAAGGAAACGATCGCCGCGATGCACACGCTCAATCCTGCCAACGTTCCGGCAGAACGGCGGCAGGCCTTTACCGACATGATATTTACCCTTGCCTGGGCCGGGAACTCCCTCGCTCTGGATGCGGTGATAGATCTCAGCGGGCCGGGCAAACTACTCGGACCCCTTTCGCAAGAGACACGCGCCAGCATCATCGCGCAAGGTGACGCAATCGGCGACGGTCGGTTGGCACTGCGTTTGGCCGTGGCCCTGTGGCAAAATGCGGACACTTTGGGCGCAGACGACACGGCTTTGCAGGAATATCTGGACCACGCCATCGCGGGGAACAATCTTGTGGTAAGGACGACCGCGCTGAACCTTAAAGCGCAGTTCAAAGAAAAAAGACTCGAGCAAACGCCCTCACAGTGAGACTGCAATGAAACAGCTGGCATCAGCCTGTCACGCTGCCTTTCTGGCGGCAGCCCTCGCATCTTCAGCCCAGGCACAGTCCGCCTACGGCTGCGTGGACCTCGAAGGTCTGCACAGCCACGCAAGCGTGGAGGGGGAGGGTGGTGTCTTCTTTCCAATTCTGCCGGACCTGCAAATGTTTCACGCCTTTTCGGACGAAAGCATCGACGACCTCGCGCGGCTTGGCGAAACGCTGGCGAGCCTTGGAACCACACTCGTCTATGTGCCGGTACCGACGAAAAGCCTCGGGATGTCCGAAGCCCTTCCCGCCTCGGCCCGCGATTACGGGTTCGATGCGGATGTTGCGGCCTCGGTCTACGACGAGAACATCGACCGGTTGCGCCTGAAAGAGATCGTGACCGCGAATGCCCGTGTGGCTTTGCGCGGCACGCCAGATGAACCGCCGGGCTTCTTTGCCGCCGATCCACGCATAACCGGCGAAGGCGCGCGCAGGCTGGCACAGGCCGTTGCGGCTGCAATTGCCGAGACACCCGGTTTTGCCGACTTGCCCAAGAGCGTGTCGGAATCTCGACCGTCAGGAATTGCCACGCTGCCGTCCAAGACCTTTTCTGCGCTGCAGAGCCTTTGCCTGCAGCCGCTGCCACCTGTGGCCACGGAAAGCTATGTGACCACACGGGTGCAGGCGAGCGCCGCGGTGAACGACAACGCGGTCTTCGGCTCGGGCACCGCCGCTGGCGGCACGGGTGTGACCATTCTGGGCACCGAAATAACCGGCGACCCCGGGGTGAATCTTGCGGGGTTCCTGTCAGAGTTTTCGGGTCTGGATGTTGTGCAGTATTCGGTGGACGGCGGCGGCGCGTTTGCAGCGATCTCATCCTACCTCACCTCGCGCGAGTTTCTGGATCAGCGTCCGGCCTATCTGGTCTGGGTCAACCCGATTGACAACAATCTCGCGCAATACGGCGATCAGCCGCTGCGCGAATTGAGGGCTGCGGCGGGGGCAAATTGCCGCGTTCCACTGACGTTGCTGCCAAGCCGCCAGCCGAACACCGTGATTGCGGACCTGAGCGCGCTGGACCCTTCGCAATCCTACACGCTGTTCGTCGACGCCGATGGATCGCCTGCGGGCGAGGCGCGGTTCGACTTTCTGTCAGGCACGGGCCTGGTGCGCAGCAAGTACATACTGCGCCAAGAAGCCCAATTGCGGAGCGGCCAGTTCTACATGCCTTTGTCCGGCCTCTGGGCAGAAGGTGCGCGGTCGGTCGACATCGTGCTGGATGCGCCGTTTGGCAACAACACGCGCGTCTCTGCGTGCTTTGATTGAAGGGTAAATGATGAACCGCTATCTTCTTGCGCTGACAGCTGTTGTGGCACTAACCTTTGGTGCGCCACCTGTCTTGCAGGCTCAGACCCTGGACCTTCCCTTCTTGCCACCGAAAGTCGAGCCGCAGGATTTGTGCAGCCCGGCGGCACGCGCGGCAGAAGAAGAATTTCTCCCCACCGATGGCGACGCCGAGCTGAACGACAAACTGCGCATCCGCTATATTTCGCGCGATATCCTGCGCCTTCAGGCCGAGAATCCGGATCGCTGGTTCGATTTCATCATGGCGCTGATCGACTGGTGGGAAGTTATCGACCTCGAATTTGCGGGCAACGATGCACTACTTGCGCGCATCCGGCTTTATGTCGATGCCGGACGCATCGCGGAGCTTGAGGAATTGGGTCTGATCAATCAGCTTCGGCAGAGTGGCACGCAGGTCACAAATGCGCAGAAGGTCGCGATGTCGCATTACTATGCGAACGGGATCGGCGTGGCCAAAGATGAGGCTGTGGCCGACAGTCTTCTGCTGGATGCGGCCTTTGGCGGCAATTCAGATGCACTGTTGAACATTGCCAGGCGGGAGTTGCAAGGTCGGCCGGTTGCAGGCTGGGACGCCCCTTTGGATTTGACCGTGACCCTTGCTCTTGGGGGGATGCTTGGCCAAATGAACTCTGGCGTCTGCGCCAGCGCAGAGCGGATTGCGCGGGAGTACCTGTCGGGCGATGTTGTCTCGCGCAATCCTGATATCGCGATGGCCTGGTACCGTTTTGCGGCCGACCTTGGCGGCGCGAATGCCGCCTGGCGGATCGTGGAGTTTCACCTCGCCGCCGATGCGTCCCGCAAGGACAACGTCGAGATGCTGACGTATCTGAAGTTCGCCGTGGAGCGGGGCGTGACCATCCAGGAAAGCGAGGTTGCCCGGATCAAGGCCGCGAGCAATGTGAGCGACGATGAGCTGCAGAAAATTCTCGGGTTCAATTACAGCGCGGACGACGGCACAAACCGCCCGCAGGTGTCGAAGTATTTCCAGCTGACCGTTAACGTCGATGCCGACATGCCGGGTCAGCAGGGCTCTTATCTCCTTTACCTCAAGGAGTTGACAGCCATCGACACAGCACCCGGGTGGGTGTTTACCGAGCTTGCCAAGGAAATCACCGTGCACAAGGGACTTTGGGCCGGAGAGGCTGAAGTGCTTCCCCTTTTGGAAGAGGCGGCGAACCGTCGTGATCCCGACGGAATGCAGCTTCTGGCCAAGCGACTTTTGCGGTACCGCGACGATCCGGCGCGCCTGAACCGGGCAATCAACGTGCTGGAAGAGGCTGTGGCCCGCTATGGCATGACGCTTGCGATGCAAGACCTGGACACGCTGTTCCGCTGCCAGGCCCCGGATGCACCGCGCTTGTCCGAGGCTGGGCTTTGGCAACGCAATTACCGCGCGACACAGGACCGGTCGGTGACGATCAGCCCGACGGACCTCATCTCGCTCGACCCGTACAAGAAGCCCGAAATGATTGCGCAGATTCAGTCCCAGGCTCTGGAGGAACGGCCCGACGCGCTTTCGAACTATCTGCAGCGCGTGCAGCTGGACCCCTGGTCCACCGACCGGGCACAGCGGATCTGGGCGGCGCGGATCAACGCGAGTGACAAGGCGCTGGAGCTGTTTGCCGAGCTTGAATTTTCGCTGGCAGGCAACCCGGCCGAGCGCAACATCGCATTGGAGCTGTTCCGGCGCGTTTACCTCAACAATGGCGCAACGACCGCACTGGACCTTGCGATTGCATTGGTCGAGGACAACGGCCGTGATCCGGGTGTGGCCGAAGAGATTTTCGAGCTGTTGAACAAGTCCGCAAACCGCGGCGAAGGTGCCGCGATCCGGCTGATGGCCCGGTTAGAGGACGGGCGCGAGCCGGCACAGGCGATTTACGAACGCTACAGCCAGTCCATCGAGGATCGCGGCGATTTCCTTGCGCTGACCTTCGCTATCCCCTTTGTCAGCAGCGATAGGATCGACGACTACATCGACCGCGCCGTATCGCAAATGAATTGTACGACCAAGGACACCGATGAGATGGGCGAAGTTTACGGCAGGCTCGGCCTTGCCGATGGTTCGTTCCAATGGCGTCAGATCGGGCTTGCAGTCGAGGGCGGCAATACACTGGCCAAACTGGGCGTGACCGACCAGCAATACGCGCTTTTCAACACCGGCGCCGCGACGTCGCAGGTCGATGTGGAGAAGCGCGGGCTTGTGCAAGGCGACCCGGCAGCCTTGCGCAGTCTTTTCGCTCTGACAGCCGATCCGGACCTTCCGGGCTACGATCCTGAGGCGGCTGTTGGCTACCTGTCACAGTTGCTGGCCCGTGGCGGCAGTGCTGAAGAGGCCTGGGTTGTCGGCTACTATCGCAAGTCTGCACCCGAGTTGCGCCGCATGATCGAGCAGAAGGTCGATATCGCAGGTATTTATCAACGCACGGCGAAGGCGGGCGATCTGTCGGCCAAGGTCGAATACGCGCTGTTGCTGCGCGATCAGGCCAAAAGTCTGGTCGACCTGCAAGAGTCTGCCCGTTGGTTGCAAGAGGCGGCCGAAGCCGGGAACACCGCAGCGATGACCGAGTTTGGGCAGGTTCTGGCCTATGGCATCGGCGTGCCACAAGATCGCAACCAGGCTCTGGTATGGCTGAGCCAAGCCGAAGAGGCGGGTGATTTGAAAGCTCGAGACCTCGTCCGGTTGGTACGGTTGGAGATCCCTGGATGAAATTGAATTGGACTTGTGTTGTTCTGGCGGCATTGCTTACACCGGGCGCCACACTCCCGGCGCTCGCACAGGATTGTGCTCCGGCGCCAGAATCCGTGGGCAGCCTGGCCTTTGGCAGCCGTTACGAAGAGGGCAGCGAAACGCGGTCTGACATCGACGCCAAGGCCGCCGAAGAAGCCGATGATGCGGTTCGCCCGATCGACGACTTCCTGCGTGCGCTGACCGAACAAGCCAACAGTGTGTACGCCGAGGGCGCCGATCAATCTGCCATCGCCAATTGCGTGGTGGACCAGATTGCCACCTGGGCCAAGGCCGACGCGCTGTCCGACCTTGGTTCAGAGACCGCGCGGCTGACCATCGGGTCCCGTATTGCGGGCTTTGGCCTGGTGCTCTTGCAGGTGCTGCCGCATGCCGAAAAAGGCCCCGAGACAAAGGAAATCGAGGCATGGCTGGCCCGCATGATGCAGGCACAGATGCTGTTTTGGGAGGATGAGGCGGCCGAGGGGTCCAAGCAGGGTAACCTGCGCGCATGGTCTGCACTTGGCGGCGCGACCGTGGCGCAGATCACCGGCGATCCGGTGATCTTGGGCTGGTCGGGCTGGTCGGTCCAGTACGTGGTCTGCAAGGCTGAAGACGACGGCAGCCTGCCGCAGGAAATGCGCCGCGGCAAATTTGCGCTGCAATATCAGATGCATTCGCTGGCAGCTTTGGTTGCCGCGACGCTTATTCTTGAAAAACAGGGCGTCCAGATTGAGGGCGTTTGCGACAACGCTCTTGACCGGGCCGCGGCCTTTGCCGTGAAGGATTTGACCAATAGCGGCAGCGCCAGCGAGGCGATCTCTGGCAAGCCGCAAAGCTTTTTTGATGGTACCGACGAGATTGAGGGGTTCAACGTAGCCTGGATCGAGCCATATCTGAAACTTGCCCCAAAGGCCTACAAGGGCAAACTCAAGGCGCTGGCTGATGAATTCCGCCCGATGAGCTATTCCAAGCTCGGCGGTAATCAGACGCTTTTGTGGGACAATTTCTGAGCCTCATCGGAGCCGCAGGCCGTTCTTGCCAAACAGAAACACGCGGGCCGGGTCTGGGGTGAGGAACACAGTCTCGTCCACCGCATAATCATGCTCACCAAACAGCCGCACGGTCAGCATCCCGTGCGGTTCTGTGTGGGCATAGACCAGCGTTTCGCCCCCCAGTTTCTCAACGTGGCTGATCCGGCCCGTCAGTGTCCCGATATGGCGCGAAATCGCAAGATGCTCTGGGCGCACGCCAGCCGTTTCGGCCTGCAGGCCGAGGGCGACTGCGGCCAGAAAATTCATCTGCGGGCTGCCGATGAAGCCCGCGACGAAGGTGTTCGCCGGGTTGTTGTAAAGCTCCATCGGCGCGCCGATCTGCTCCACCCGGCCCGCGCGAAGTACGACGATCCGATCGGCCAGGGTCATCGCCTCCACCTGATCATGGGTCACGTAGACGATGGTGGCGCCAAGCTTGCGGTGCAGCCGCGCAATCTCGATCCGCGTCGCCACACGCAGGGCGGCGTCAAGGTTTGACAGCGGCTCGTCAAACAGGAACAGTTTGGGTGTGCGCACGATAGCGCGCCCGATCGCTACCCGTTGCCGCTGCCCGCCCGAAAGCTCGGCGGGCCGCCGCTCCAACAGCATCTCCAGCGACAGCATGCCGGCAGCCCGGGCGATGGAAGTCGCTATTTCCGACCGCGCGACCCCTGCCTGTTTCAGCGCAAGGCCCATGTTGTCGCGCACGCTCAGATGTGGATAAAGCGCATAGGACTGGAACACCATCGCCAGCCCGCGCTTTGCCGGTGCCAGATCGTTCACCCGTTGACCGGCCATCTCTATGTCACCGCCGCTGGCATCCTCGAGCCCCGCGATGATGCGCAAGAGCGTGGATTTCCCGCAACCCGAGGGGCCGACAAAGACGCAGAATTCGCCTTCCCTGACCTCGAGGTCGACGCCCTTGATGACCTCTGTCATCCCAAAGGACTTGGTCACCCCTTTCAGCTCCAGCGCGGCCGTCAAAGCTTCACCGCGTGACCAGTCCGTACGCTTTCATCGGCAGCAAGACAGATGGCGAGCGACTGAACCGCATCCTGCAGATGGCGCGCAAGGTCTATATCCTCACGGATCGCCCGCAACATGAACGCCTGTTCACGTTCGCACAGATCTTGGTGCCCAGGCTCGTCCGCCATGCTGATGTCCTGATCGGCCTGCCCCACCCGATGCACGCGAAGCACCGAGGTTTTGGTATGCGTATCATGGTCATCCGACCGCGCAGACTCCGGCATCCTTATTGACACGGCGCCGTTGGGCGACACCACATCCTTCACGAAAAACGCCGTATCCGACATCATCGGCCCCCAACCGGCCTCATACCAGCCCAGAGAACCATCGGCGAACAGTACCTGGAAATGGCCGTAGTTGTACATGTCAGCCGCGATTTCGGAGGACAGGCGCAATCCCATTCCACGCACTTCCACCGGGGGCGCATCTGTGATCTGGCACATGACATCGACGTAATGCACCCCGCAGTCGACCAGCGGCGAGGTCGTCTGCATCAGCGCCTTGTGCACCTGCCAGGTTGGCCCCGAAGATTGCTGGTTCAGGTTCAGCCGAAATACGTACGGCGGCCCGAGCGCCCGCGCCTCGGCAATGAGCCGCTGCCAGGAGGGGTGATGGCGCAGGATATACCCCACCACCACCTTGCGCCCGGTCCGCGCTGCACAGTCGGCGACCCGCCGCGCATCCGCCACCGTTGTCGCCAGAGGTTTCTCGACAAAGACATGCGCCCCCGCCTCCATCGCGGCAATTGCATAGTCGGCATGGCTGTCGGAATAGGTGGCGATGCACACGAGATCGGGCTTTAACCGGGCCAGCGCCTCGTGGAAATCGGTCGTGATCGGATAGCCTGCCAGCGCCGGGTCCAATTTGGGGACCGAACGGTTTACCAGCCCCACCAGATCAAACCCAAGGTTGCGGTGATATGCCAGAGCATGGCAGCGCCCCATGTTTCCCAGGCCCGCCACCATCACCCTGATCGGTGTATTCGTCATTTCACTGCCCCCGCCGTGATCCCGCGGATCAGTTGCCGCGAGAAGATGAGATACAAGACCAGCACCGGCAGGATCGCAAGACTAAGCGCTGCCAGAACCGCATTCCAGTTGGTCACGAACTGGCCAATGAAGATCTGGCTTCCCAGCGTGATCGTCTTCACCTCCTCCGCCGGGGCCAGAATCAGCGGGAACCACAGATCGTTCCAGATCGGGATCATGGTAAACACGGCTACGGTCGCCATGGCCGGGCGCACCAATGGCAGCACAAGGGAAAAGAAGATCGCGTATTCCGACAGCCCGTCGATGCGGCCTGCATTCTTCAGGTCGTCCGAGACGGTCTTCATGAACTCTGCCAGGATAAAGATCGCCAGCGGCAAACCCTGCGCAGTGTAGACGAGGATCAGCGCCGTAAGCGTATTCACGAGGCCACCTGCAACCATGATCTCAAGGATCGCGACTGTGCCCAGCCGGATCGGAATCATGATCCCCAGCGCGAGGTACAACCCCATCAGCATGTTTCCCCGGAACCGGTATTCCGACAGCGCAAAAGCCGCCATCGCTCCGAACAGGATCACAAAGAAAAGGCTCGCCACCGTCACGATCATCGAATTCTGGAAGTAGCCGAAGAAGTCGCCTTGCTTCAGCACAGTCTCGTATCCCACAAGGTCGAAATTCCCGGGCCAAGGCAACGCCAGCGGGTCGGCAAAGATAGCCTTCCGGCTCTTGAAGCTGTTGATGACGGTCACAAAGACCGGGAACAGTGCGATTCCGGTATAGGCGATCAGGATCGCATGCGCCGCGATTGCATGTCCCCTGCTCATCCGTACACCGGCCATCAGAACTGATACCTCCGCAGCCTGGTCTGGATACCGAACAGATAGATGCAAACGCCCAGAAGGATGATGCCGAACATCGCCCCCGCAATCGCAGACCCCATGTAGGGATCGCCCAACTGCAGCTGAAAGCCGAAGAAGGTGCGGTAGAGGAACGTCCCCAGAATGTCGGTCGCGTAGTCCGGCCCGGCCAGCGCCCCCTGGGCCACATAGATCAGGTCAAAGGCATTGAAATTGCCCACGAATGTGAGGATCGAGATGATCCCGATGGACGGCAGGATCAGCGGCAGCTTGATCTTCCAGAACTGGCTCAGGCCGGTGACGCCGTCCATCTCGGCTGCCTCTGTCACCTCATCTGGAATGGATAGGAGGGCTGCATAGATCAGCATCATCGGGATGCCCACGAACTGCCAGACGGAAATCAGCGCCAGCGTCGTCAGCGCGTACTCTTCCTTGCCCAGCCATGGCGCGAACAGCGATTTCAGCCCGACCAGATCCAGCATCCCCGGCGCGATGCCCCAGATCGGCGACAGGATGAGCTTCCAGACAAAGCCGACGATCACAAAGCTGAGGAGCGTCGGCACGAAGATCGCCGTGCGGTAAAACGCAGCCATCCGCAACCGCGGTGTCGAAAGGAGCGCCGCGAGAAGAATCCCGATGGGGTTCTGCACCAGCATGTGGATCACAAAGAACCATGCATTGTTCCCCAGGGCATTCCAGAAGGCTCCTGCCCAAAGCGGATCGCCGAACAACCGCGCAAAGTTCCCCGTCCCCACAAACCGGACCGCTCCGTCCACCTCGTTGAACAACGACTGGTTCAGCGTCCCGAACAGGGGAATGATCATCAGCGCCGAATAGACGATGACGGCTGGCGCCAGAAACACCCCGATATGCCAGCGCACGGGTTTACCCCTCGCCACAGCCGCCCCCCTTCATCTATTCACAAATATCCTCGGGGTGGTCTGGAGGGGCAGACTGCCCCTCCAGTCCCGCACGTCCCGGCCCTTATTTCTGGGGGGCGTACCAGGCTGCGAGGCCCGCCTGCAGCCGTTCACCCGCAGCCTCGGGTGTCTCGGTGCCCCTGACCACGTTCGCGCTCGCGTTCCACGTCTCGTTCTCGAGGTTCGGCGTGCCGCGCGACAGGATCTGGTAGGTCGACCGGATGGTCGACTGGCACTTGCCGCGCCAGCTCACGAATTCCTGCGCGAGCGGGTCGGCCATCTCCACCGGGGTGGAATTCAGGCTGAAGAAACCGGGCAGGGCATTGGCGTAAAGCGTGGCAAACGCGGGCGTTCCCACCCATTCAAGAAAGACTTTCGCGGCCTCGGCATTGGGCGACTTGGCATTCATCCCGATGGCGATGTCGGTGTGGTCCGAGATATAGCAGGTGTCGCCCGAAGCCTGCACCGGTGGCGGGAAGGCGCCCATCTTGAACGCGGCCTGCGTGTTGAAGCCCGAAATCTCCCATGACCCGGCCGGATAGATCGCGGCGCGGCCAAGGGTGAACAGGTTCTGGCTGTCGGGATAGGTCTGTGCCTCGAACCCGTCGCCGAGATAGTCTTGCCACTTTGCAAGCTGGCGGTAGGGCGCAACCCAGTCTTCGTCCGTCAGCTTCTGCTCGCCTTTGATCAGCGCAAGGCGGCCTTCTTCGCCCTTCCAGTAGTTAGGGCCGATGTTGTTGTAGCCCATCGTGGCGGCTTCCCACTGGTCATTCGTGCCCATGGCCATCGGGATGTAGGTGCCATCCGCCTTGATCTTGTCGAGCGCTGCAAAGAACTCGGCCTCGGTCGTGGGAACGGCGATTTCCAGCGCGTCAAACGCGTCCTTGTTGTAGATGAAGCCGTGGATCACGCTCGCCATCGGCACGCAGAAGGTGGCGGCACCATCATCCGTCTGCCAGGCCGATTTTGCGACGGAAGAGAAGTTGGCCATTGAGGTCAGCCCCGATAGATCCGCCAGATGACCGGCATCATAAAGCGCGAGAGAGGCATCGAACGGACGGCAGGTGATCAGATCGCCCGCCGACCCTGCCTCCAGCTTGGAGTTCAGGGCCGCGTTGTATTCGGCCGGGGCGGACGGCGCAAACACCACCTTGATCCCGGGGTTCTCGGCCTGGAAGGCCGGAATGATCATGTCCTGCCAGATGGTGAGGTCGTCGTTACGCCAGGACTCGATGGTCAGCGTCACATCCTGAGCCAAGGCCATTCCTCCCAGCATGGTGCTGGTCAGAAGGGTGGCAATGAAAGTCGTCTTCATGGTCGTCTCCCTGTTGTCGGGCCTTGCCCGCTTGTTGTGAAACCTAACTCAGCGCGGCGAGCGGCGGGCCAAGCTGGCCCGCACTTGCGTTCAGGGCCGCATCGGCAGCGAGGGGGGTCAGCCCGCGGGCAACCAGGATTGCGGCCTTGACCGACCCGGCCGTTGCTGTCAGTGCCGCCTCTGCCGTGCTGTCGGAAACGATGGCGATATCGGCTACGATCCCGGCTGCCCGGCGGCGCAGCTTGGCATTGTCGGCCACCAGATTGACCATCTGGCCCGCATGCACATGCCCGAGGGCTACAGCCATCCGAACCGACATCATGTTCAGCGCCACTTTCTGTGCCGTCCCTGCCCCCATCCGTGTCGACCCGGCCACCAACTCGGCGCCAGTATCCAGGACAATGGCGTGGTTCGCCATCGCAAGCAGAGGCGCGCCCGTCCGGTTGGCAATGCTGATGACCAGAACCCCCCGCGCTCGCGCCGCCTCTGCGATCGCCAGTGTATAAGGCGTCCCGCCAGATGCCGACACGCAGATGACCCCGTCCCCTAGCCCGATGCCGGAGGCGTCCAGATCGGCCAGCCCCATCGTCGGGTCATCCTCCGCCGCGCCGGTCATGTGCAAAAGCGAGAAGGCGCCGCCGGCCAGCAGTATTGGCGTGCGCGCAGGCGGGATGCCGAATGTTCCCGGCAGCTCCAGACAATCTGCCAGCGCCATCAGACCGGAGGACCCCGCCCCCGCATAGGCCAGCCGTCCACCCCGCCCGAGAATGTCTGCCGCCGCCACGGCTGCCGCATCAATCGCAGGAATTGCCGCGCTCACGCTGTGCAACGCCGCAAGCTGCGCCGCGAGCAGCCGCTCCAGCGCCATTGGACCCGGCAAGGCATGGAGCCTCCGGCCATCAGGATGCAGCACTTCGGTGGATGGCTGTAGCATCTGATTCCTCCAGCCTTGAATAATGCCAAACCAATACCACTTGTAAAGCCTTTCATTCAAACAGGTAATAATCGCCGAAGATTCACGGGAAAAGCAATACCACTTTCCAAATGGTATTTGTTTGGTATCATGGCTGAGGGAGGATTCGGGATAGTGCTTTTCCTTGGGGTGGACGGCGGCGGCACTGGATGCCGGGCTGCGGTTGTTGACGCCGCAGGCGCCGTGCTGGGCCAGGCGGAGGCAGGGCCGGCCAACATCGCATCGGACCCGGACATGGCGCTGGCCAATATTCTGAAGGTTGCGCGCCTCTCGCTTGCGGCTGCGGTTGGGGAGGGGCGGGTGGAGGCGGAACTGCCAAACCTGATCGCCGGAATGGGCCTTGCCGGGGCCAATGCAGAGGGCGCGGTTGGGCGGCTGACCGCGCGCTTGCCCTTTGTCGCAAGGGTCGAAACCGATGCCTTTGCGGCAGTAAAGGGGGCATTGGGCACGCAGGACGGGGTGGTTGCGGCCTTGGGGACCGGGTCGGTCTTTGCCCGGCAGGTTGCGGGGAAGATCCGGCAGATCGGCGGCTGGGGCCTTGTTCTTGGGGATGAGGGGTCGGGCGCGTGGCTGGGGCGCGCACTTCTGGCGCAGGGGTTGCGGGCGGTCGACGGGTTTCGGCCAATGACGCCGCTGCTGCGGGCGGTCATGGACGATCACGGTGGCCCTGCCGGGGTCGTGACCTTCGCTCAGGACGCGCGGCCTGCCGATTTCGCGGCCCTGGCGCCCCGGTTGCTGGCAGGGGACGATCCCGCAGCCGTTGAACTCCTCGCGCAGGCCGAGGCTGACGTCACCCGCTTCATCGCCATTTTGCAGTCCGACCCGCCGCTGCCGGTGGTCTTCCTTGGCGGGCTCGGCCAGATTTTGGCCGCACGCCTTGCCGGGCGCTGGCAAATCCTGTCGGCGAGGGGAACGGTCCTCGACGGCGCGCTGCAAATCGCGCGCGAGGGTGGGTGATGCAGGTGCTGTTCACCCCCTTTGAGGCCCATGCGCAGGGGCTTGGCCCACTATACCTGCAGCTTCAGCGCAAGATTGCCGAGGCCGTGGCGTCCGGCCGCCTTGCCCCCGGGCAAAGCCTGCCTGCAGAGCGGGACATGGCGGCGATGACCGGGCTTTCGCGGGTGACGGTGCGCAAGGCGGTTCAGGCATTGGTGGGGGCCGGGGCGCTGGTTCAACGCCGTGGGTCGGGCACCTTCGTCGCGCCCAAGGTAGAGCGGCTGGAGCAGGCGCTGTCGCTCCTCACCTCCTTTACCGAGGATATGGTCCGGCGTGGGAAGTCGGTGGACAGCCTGTGGCTGTCGCGCGCGATCCATGCACCGGCACCGGAGGAGGTGATGGCGCTGGGTCTGGGTGGCGGCAGTCTTGTGGCGCGACTGGAGCGGGTGCGCCGGTCGGATGGCGTGCCTCTGGCAATCGAGCGGGCCTCGCTCTCGGCCGAGCATTTGCCGGACCCGATGGGGGTAACCGACTCGCTTTACGCCGTGCTGGAGACGCTGGGCCTGCGCCCCGTACGGGCGGTTCAGCGGATTTCAGCGGCAAATCTTTCTGCGCGGGATGCGGGTTTGTTGGGGGTGCCCACAGGGGGTGCGGGGCTCAAGATCGAGCGGGTAAGCTACCTCGCTTCCGGCACGGTGGTGGAGTTCACACGGTCGCTGTATCGCGGGGACGCCTACGATTTTGCGGTGGAACTGAAGCTGCCTCCGCCAATGGAAAGGACTGACGGATGACCCAATCCCATATGGCCCGCGAGGTGGCTGAGGTGCCGGAGGCGGCGGCGCGGTTTTTGTTGCTGTCCGGCGAAGGGGTGGGCCGGGCGGCTGCGGCGATGCGGGCGATGGACCCGGAACTGGTGGTCACAGTGGCGCGCGGGTCGTCGGACCACGCGGCGACCTATCTGAAATATGCGGTGGAGCTCTTGGCCGGGGTGCCGGTTGCCTCGGTCGGTCCCTCCATTGCGTCGGTCTATCGGCGGCCCTTGCGGCTGGGGGCCGCGGTGTGTCTTGGCATTTCGCAATCGGGCCGCAGCCCGGATATCGTCGAGATGATGCGCGCCGCGGGCGAAGGGCGCGCCCTGTCGATTGCGGTGACGAACGATGCTGCAAGCCCGATGGCCATGGTTTGCGCGCATTGTCTGCCGCTGCAGGCGGGGGCGGAGCGGAGCGTTGCCGCAACCAAGACCTTTGTCCTTTCGGTGCTGGCGGGCCTGTCACTCTTGGCCGAATGGCAACAGGATGAAAGTCTGCGCGCCGCCGTGCAGAGCTTTCCTGCGGCGTCTGCCCGGGCTCTTGCGCTGGACTGGGCCACTTTGTCCGACCGGCTGGTGCGGGCACAGTCGCTGTTCGTGCTGGGGCGGGGACCAGCTTTTGCCATCGCCAACGAGGCCGCGCTGAAGTTCAAGGAAACGTGTGGCCTGCACGCCGAAAGCTATTCGGCGGCCGAAGTGCTGCATGGCCCATCGGCGCTGGTGCAGGCGCGGTTCCCGGTTCTGGCCCTGGGTGTGGCGGATGCCGCCCTGCCGCAAGTGGAGGCCACCGCCACGCAGCTCGTCGCGCAGGGGGCGGATGTCTTTCTGACAGGGGGCGCCGTGCCGGGTGCCGTGACCCTGCCGCATCTGACCGGTCTGCATCCGCTGATTGCACCGCTGCTGCAGGCTGTCACATTCTATGGCTTCATCGAGGCGTTGGCCCGGCGGCGGGGCTATGATCCGGACACACCGCCACATCTGCGCAAGGTCACGGAGACGGTCTGATGATCACCACCTATCGCGGGGCCGCCGTGCATGATGGGGAGAGGTTGCACCCCGCGGCCGATCTGCATGTGGAGGATGGCCGGGTTCTGGCCATCGGCGGTGCTCTAGCTGCCGATGCTGTCGTGGAGTTGCGCGGGGGTATCCTGGCCCCCGGCCTGGTCGACCTGCAGGTGAATGGCGGTGGCGGAGAGATGGTGGACGGCGCGACCACCGCAGCGACGCTAGCGCGGATTTGTGCGGTGCAGGCGCGGCTGGGGGCGACGGGGGTTCTGCCCACGCTGATCACCGATACGCCTGCGGCCACCGCTGCCGTGATTGCCGCCGGGATCGCTGCCGCGCGGGCCGGGACACAGGGATTTCTGGGGCTGCACCTGGAGGGCCCGCATCTTGACCCGCGCAGGCGGGGGGCGCATGACACCACGCTGATCCGCCCGATGACCGGGGCGGATCTGGCGGGCCTCATCGCCGCCGCCCACGCCCTGCCCGCGCTGCTGCTGACCGTGGCGCCCGAATCCGTAACGCCAGCGCAGGTGGCAGCGCTTGTTCATGCCGGAGCGACGGTCAGCCTCGGTCACAGCGATTGCACTTATGCCGAGGCTCAGGCGATGCTGCAAGCAGGGGCCAGCACTGTCACCCATCTTTTCAATGCGATGAGCCAGCTTGGTAACCGCGAGCCCGGGCTTGTCGGGGCCGCCCTTGATGGCAGCGCCTTTGCCGGGCTGATCGCGGATGGTATCCACGTGGCACCCGAGGTTATGCGGATCGCGCTGGCGGCAAAGTCGGAAGCGGTCTTTCTTGTGTCGGATTGCATGGCGCTGGCGGGATCGGAGCTGACCGAATTCCGGCTTGGCGGACGGCGCATTCTGCGCCGGGACGGGCGGCTGACCCTGGAGGACGGAACCCTCGCCGGGGCTGATCTGACCTTGCCGCAGGCGATCGAGGTGCTGGTCCGCCGGGTACGGATCGCGCCGGAACGCGCGATCCGCATGGCCACGAGCGTCCCGGCCGCCTGCATCGGCCGCAGCGATGGTCCGGGCCTGCTGCGGCCGGGGGACCGCGCCGACATGGTGCACCTGGGGGAGGATGGCGGCCTGCTTGCGGTGTGGCGTGGCGGCGAGCCGGTGGAATAGCAAAGGGGGGGGCGCTGCCCCCGGCCCGAATTCGGGCCTCCCCCGGGATACTTGAGCAAAGGTGATCATGCAGAGGTGTTGCATTGGCGGGTCTGTGCAGATCAATGCGTAAAAGCTGAGATGTTAAGCGAAGCTTTACTGCGATCCGGTAATTTTCCTCTTGGGTGTGAAATACTGGGTGTGTGATGGCAGGGCAGACGAATGCCGCGCCAGTCATCATCAAACGGAAGAAAGTTGTCAGCGGCGGCGGCCACCACGGTGGGGCGTGGAAGGTTGCCTATGCTGACTTCGTGACCGCCATGATGGCGTTTTTTCTGTTGATGTGGCTGTTGAACGCGACGACGGAAAAGCAACGCAAGGGGCTTTCGGATTATTTCAGTCCGACGATTCCGATGAACCGTATCTCCGGCGGCGGTGACGGCGCCTTTTTCGGCGATTCGATGTTTTCGGAAGACGTCATGGCGCAACGCGGGACCGGGGCAAACGACCAGAAACCGACGGAGCAGAACGAGGCGCGCGGGGCCGCGGGCGAAGATGGCTCCCGCGATGACGATTCGGATTTTGTCCGCATGGAGAAGGCCCTTCTTGCCAGGGGCGGCGAAAGCAATACGATGGAGCGGCTCTTGCGCCATGTCGTTACGCGCGTGACGGATGAGGGTCTGGTGATCGAGTTGTTCGACATCGAGGGTGCGTCGCTGTTTATGGGCGACACGATCCAACCGACTCCTCGTTTGTTGGAGATCGTGGATCTGGTGGCCGAAGTGCTGAACCTGGTCAGTAACTCTGTCGCCGTGCAAGGGCATTTGCGCGCCTATCCCGTGATGCTGAAGAACAATCCGGTCTGGGACCTTTCGGCCGGAAGGGCCATGGCCCTGCGGCAGATGCTTCAAGACGCGGGGCATGACCCGGAGCGGCTGCAGCGCGTGACCGGCTATGCCGATCGAAAACCCGTCACGCAAGACCCACGCGCCGTGCGCAACAACCGGGTTGAGATCGTGCTCTTGCGCAAGAACAGATGACGGAAGTGTTTTCGATTTAATCCGTTAGGGCCAAATTAAGGCGGAGCGCGCAGCTTCTGTCAATCGGATGCCGAAGCAGCAGAAAGGCGCTTTCAGATGACCATTTCCTCGTCGCTCAACGCAGGAGTCGCGGGCCTTGCGGCCAACGCAAATCGGCTGGCGACCATTGCGGACAACATCGCCAACTCCTCGACTTTCGGCTACAAGCGGGCGGAGACAGACTTTCATTCCGTTGTATTCAACCGTTCCAATGCAGCGAATTACACCGCAGGTGGGGTGCGCACAACGTCGACGCGCCTGATTGACGATCGTGGCCCGCTGATTTCGACGACGAATCCCACTGACATCGCGATTGACGGACGCGGGTTCTTTCCTGCAACCACCCTTACGGCGGCCCAGTCGGAGCAGCCCGGCGCATACCCGCTCGTCTTGATGACCACAGGCTCCTTCCGTCCCGACAATGAGGGGATTTTGCGCTCGGCTCTTGGCCATGTCCTGATGGGTTGGCCCGCCGCGTCTGATGGCAGCGTTGGCAGTCCGCCGCGGGATACTGCCGTCGGGTTGGAACCGGTGCGAATCTATGAAAACCAATACGTCAGCAACCCGACCAACCAGATGAAGCTTGGGGTCAACCTTCCCGCTGCACAGTCGCAATCCACAGCGACAGGCACACCAATCGACTTCACCATCGAATATTTCACGAACCTTGGCGGCTCGCATGATCTGACCTTCACCTTTACGCCCACAGTGCCTGCTGCAGGTGCTTCGAACGAATGGACGATGACCATTTCCGATTCGGCTACCAGTGCCGGTCCGATTGGGGAATACACGGTCACGTTCAATGATACGCAGTCGGCCGGTGGCACGCTTGCCTCGGTCACGACCGTGTCGGGTGGTGTCTATGATCCGCTCACCGGCACGCTGCCGCTTACTGTGGCGGGCGGTACGATTTCGCTGGAGGTCGGTCGCATTGGTTTGCCGAGCGGTATGACACAGATTGACAGTCCCTTTGCACCAGTGTCCGTCAGCAAGAACGGCTCCGGCGTGGCAACGCTGACCGGGGTTGAGGTGGACCCGCAGGGTTTTCTGAACGCCATCTATGACCAGGGGTTCTCGCGCCGCATCTACCAGATTCCAGTGATCGACGTGGCGAATGCCAATGGTCTCGTGACCCTTGCCGAACAGTCGTACGGGATTACGCAAGCCAGTGGCACGCCATATCTGTGGGATTCGGGTACCGGGCCTACAGGGACGCTGGTCGGCTTTGCGCGCGAAGAATCTGCCACGGATGTGGCCGGGGAACTGACGCAGCTGATCCAGACCCAGCGGGCCTATTCGTCGAATGCCAAGGTGATTCAGACGGTGGACGAAATGCTGCAGGAAACCACCAACCTGAAACGTTGAAGGGGATAGAGGATGAGCATTTCTGGTGCCTTGAACGCTGCGGTTACCGGGCTTTCCGCGTCCTCGCGGGCGGCAGAACTGGTGGCTGCAAACGTGGCCAACGCGTCGACAGAGGGCTACGGTCGCCGCGAGATTGCGTTGCAATCCAGCGCGGTCAGCCCGGGTGTGCTGGTGATCGATGTGATCCGCTACAGCAGCCCGGTGCTTACCGGCGACCGGCGCCTGGCCGAGGCGTCGGCGGTCGACAAGGACGTGCGCGCGGATTTTCTGCGCCAGTTGGAACAGGCTATCGGCACACCGGAGGGGGAGGGCTCGCTGGGTGCGCGCATCGCGGCCTTCGACGCGGCGCTGATTGAGGCGGCAAGCCGACCGGAGTCCGAGGCGCGGCTGTCCACGGTCGCCAATGCAGCGCAGGCGCTGACGCGTACCTTCGCCGATATCTCGGGCCAGATCCAGACAGCGAGGACACAGGCGGACCGATCCGTTGCCTATGAGGTGGAAGGGATCAACAGCGCCCTGCGCCAGGTGCAGGCGTTGAATGTCCAGATACAGACCTTTCAGGGCTCCCGTCGGGACCCCTCGGCGCTTCTCGATCAACGACAGGTGCTGGTCGACAAGATCGCCTCGGCCATACCCCTCCGCGAGGTAAAGCGGGAAGGCGGGCAGATCGCGCTTTTGACCACCGGGGGTGCGGTTCTGCTGGAAGGCAGGGCTGCGACTTTGGGTTTCGTGCCTGCGGGGACGGTGGCGGCGCAGTCTTCGGTCGCGAATGGCGGGCTGTCGGGGCTCACGCTGGACGGAAAACCGCTGCCGACTGTGGGTGCTGACAACCCCATTGCGGGCGGCAGCCTTTCGGCAAGGTTCGCCGTACGCGACGAGCTTGCCGTCGATGCGCAGGCGCGGCTGGACGCCATGGCCCGCGATGTAATGGAACGGTTTCAGAGTCCAGGGCTGGACCCGACACTTGCACCCGGGTCTGCGGGCCTCTTTACCGACCGGGGTCAGCCCTTCAATACGGCCACCGAGACCGGCCTTTCCGCCCGTCTTGCTGTGACTATGGCGGTTGACCCTGCAGCGGGCGGCGCTTTGTGGCGGCTGCGCGATGGTCTGGGGGCCGGCGCACCCGGGCCTGCGGGGCAGTCGGCGCTGCTTACGTCCCTGCGTGGGGTTTTGACAGAACCACGCAGCCCGGCTTCGGGCGGGTTCATGCCGGGCAACCGCTCTGTCTCGACACTCGCCGGTGAGATGCTCTCTGCAGTCTCCTCGCGCCGGGTTTCGGCCGAAGGGGAGGCAAGCTTCTCGCAAGCGCGATTCACGACGTTGAAGGAGATGGAGCTTTCCGAAGGGGTCGACACGGATCAGGAACTGCAAAGTCTGCTCGCCATCGAGCAAAGCTATGCGGCGAATGCCAAGGTGATCCAGTCGGTTGAAGAAATGATGAAGCTTATCCTGGGGTTGTGAGCCATGATGATGATGTCGATCGGTGATCTTGCGCAGACGCTGAGCATGAAGCGGCAGAATGCGACGCTTAAGCTCATGATGCAGGAAAAGGGGCAGGAGGTGACGACTGGGCGCGTGGCCGACGCGGGACGGGCATTGCGCGGCGACTTTGCGCCGCTCGCGGCCATTGACACCTCAGTTGCACGGCTGGAGGGGTTTCGGGCCGCCACGACCGAGGCGGGGACGGTTGCAAGCGTAATGCAGACTGCGCTGACAACCCTGTCTGACCTGTCGTCGCAACTGGCTTCTTCCTTGCTGACCGCAGCCGGGTCGGGACTGCAACAGCAGATCACGTCGCTCGGCCAGGATGCCCGGCAGCGTCTGGAAACGGCGATCGGCGTTCTGAACACGCAGTTCGCCGACAAAGCGCTTTTTTCCGGAATCGAGACCGGGCGTCCGCCGCTGCCCGACGCCTTGGCCTTTCTGACCACGCTCGAGGGGGTGGTGGCGGGGGCAATTTCGGCCGCCGATGTCGAGGAGATGCTGACGGGCTGGTTTGACTCGCCGACCGGCTATGACGCGACCTATCAGGGCGGCGCGCCGCGTGCAGCGATGGAAATCGGTCCGGGGGAGCAGGTCTCGATCTCGATCACGGCACGCGACGAAGGTATCAGGAACAGCTTGAAGGGACTCGCGATGGCGGCCTTGCTGGATCGCGGTGTCTTGCAAGGGCAAGCTGTTGGTCGGGCCGACCTCGCACGCCGCGCGGGGTTGAGCCTTACCGACACAGCCTCTGCGCGAACGCTGCTCTCTGCCGAACTCGGCATTGCCGAGGCGCGCATTGATCAGGCCGCCACGCGCAATGGCGCCGAAATGTCGGCCCTGCAGATTGCCCGCACCAGCCTTGTTGCCGCTGACCCCTATGAGGCGGCGACCCGGTTGGAGCAGGCAGAAACGCAGCTTCAGGCGCTCTATTCCATTACGGTGCGCCTGTCCCGGCTGTCGCTTGCGGATTACCTCTGATGATCAGAATAGTCCTGTTTTTCATAATGATGGCTTGGCCCGCTGCTGCAGATTCCATTAGGATCAAGGATTTGGTCGAATTCGACGGCGTCCGCGGCAACGATCTGGTCGGCTACGGCCTGGTTGTCGGGCTGAACGGTACAGGCGACGGCATCCGCAATGCCCCCTTCACCGAAGAGATCATGTCCAACTTGCTGGAGCGATTGGGCGTCAATGTGGCGGGTGAGCAGTACCGCCCCAAGAATGTGGCCGCCGTTTTCGTGACGGCCAGCCTGCCGCCCTTTGCCCGGGCCGGCGGGCGTATTGATGTGACTGTCTCGGCTATCGGCGACGCTAAAAGCCTGCTTGGCGGTACGCTGGTAATGACCCCGCTCAATGCTGCGGACGGGCAGATTTACGCGGTGGCGCAAGGCACGATCATCGCCGGCGGCATCTCGGCCGAGGGGGATGGTGCGCGCGTCGTGCAGGGGGTGCCTACGGCTGGGGTGATTCCCACGGGCGCGCGCGTTGAACGGGAGGTTGCCTTTGATTTCTCGACTCTATCGTCCTTGCGTATGGCGTTGAAGACGCCGGATTTCACCACGGCCGCACGCATCGAAACCGCCGTGAACCGCGAGTTCGGGCGCCGCATTGCGCTGATGATGGATTCCGGCACGGTGACCATTGATCTTGAACGTGCCAACATGATCTCACCCGCGCATGTGTTAAGCCGGATTGAGGTGCTGACCGTAGAGCCGGAGCGGCGCGCGCGGGTGGTCGTGGATCAACGCTCGGGCACCATCGTGATGGGCGAGGATGTGAGGATCAGCCGCGTGGCCGTGGCGCAGGGTAACCTGACCCTGCGGATTGAGGAAAACCCGATCGTGGTGCAGCCCAACCCTTTCAGCGAGGGGGAGACGATCGTCGTGCCGCGCACGGAGGCCAGCATTCAGAAAACCGGCACTGGTCTGGCGGAAATCCCTGATGGGACCAGCCTTTCGGAAGTCGTGGCGGGGTTGAATGCCTTGGGCGTTGCGCCCAATGACATGATAGACATCTTGAAGAGCATCAATGCCGCAGGGGCTCTGCACGCCGAATTTATTGTAAACTGACCTGCAAGGCATGCGACGAAAGTCGCTCGACGAGGCCGCAAGTCGCTTAACGTCCGGCCGATCCACCCCGCAGCTGTAAATGGTGGGAGATCGCGTCCACTAATAGTGATCTAGAATATTGGGGCTGATGGGCGAAGGGCGCAGGCGCAGTGTTCGGCGGGACGATAAGGAGCAGATGAGATTCGCGCGCAAACGAGAGTTTTAGGAGTTTTTAAACAGCGAGTTCGCAAAACGATTTGGAGCGAACGCCAATCAGAATTACGGCGGAATGACGGACTCCGGGTTGATGTAGTGCTGCAACGATGAAGATGCAGAACATTACGCGCCGTGCGCGAGTGTGGTTCCTACACACTATAAGGGCCGGCACTGATCCGCCCGGTGGTCAAACAGAGATCGACCCAGCAAGAGGGCAAATGTTGCGGATCAGTGCGGTTCATAATCCCCAGGGTGTGGGAATGCGCGATGGTTTCGCGGCGCTGGCGGATCAGGCTGAGCAGGCGATGAAACAGAGCCTGTTGAGCGGCCACAGGCTCACGTTCCAGAGTTGGCAAAGTACCGTATCAAGATAGATTATTGGGTGAGCCATTTTTGTGCCTTG
>Ga0105046_10002065_pt1 | contig 31543 bp, 26 predicted proteins | sample MAT03_FD_78385 | JGI IMG/M metagenome (GOLD analysis project Ga0105046, IMG submission 78385) | Freshwater microbial communities from Lake Fryxell liftoff mats and glacier meltwater in Antarctica - MAT-03 (megahit assembly) | ecosystem: Environmental > Aquatic > Freshwater > Ice > Liftoff...
GAGCATTTCCGGCAAATCACCTCCAAGAAAATCGGCGGCAAGGCAAAGGCGATGGTCGTGACGGCTTCGCGGCTTCACGCCCTTCGGTACTATTTCGAGTTTAAAAAGTACCTGGAAGAAAAGGGGTACAGCCACATAAAACCTTTGGTGGCGTTTTCAGGCAAAATCGCTGATCCCGACCTGCCAAACAAAACCTACACCGAAGCAGAGTTAAACGGATTCGGAGAAAAGGAACTGCCGGAACGTTTCAAAACGGATGAATTCCAGTTGCTTTTGGTGGCCGACAAATACCAAACGGGCTTCGACCAACCCCTGCTCCATACGATGTATGTAGACAAAAAATTGTCAGGAGTGAAAGCCGTGCAGACCCTTTCCCGGCTGAACAGAATCCATGCGGGCAAGGATGATACGTTCGTGCTGGACTTCGCCAACGACCGGGAAGAAATCCTGGAAGCATTTAAGCCTTACTACGAACTGACTTCGATGGAAGCTCCTTCCGACCCAAACCGGCTATACGACTTGAAAAGGGAAATAGGACGGGCGCAAATCATTTGGCAATCCGAGGTTGACAACTTTTGCCGGGAATACTATTCCAAGCCTAATTTGCACCAAAACAAAATCCATGCTTTGATGAACGCCCATGTTGACCCGGCGGTGCAGCGGTTTGTGGCGCTGGAAGACGAAGAGGCGAAGGAAGACTTCAAAAACAGCGTAACGAGTTTCGTCAACGCTTATTCCTACCTGTCCCAAATCATGCCATTTGAAGATGTGGAACTGGAAAAATTCTACACCTACTGCCGTTTTCTGCTGCTCAAACTGCCCAAAAAGAACCTGAATGACCGCTTCAAACTGAAAGACGAAGTTTCACTGGAATACTATCGCTTGCAGAAAATTAGCGAAGGCAGCCTTCTCTTAGAGCCATTGGCGGAATACAAATTGAAAGCGCCAACGGAAGCAGGTTTGCCGAAAGGGCAGGACGAATACACCCAACTATCCGAAATCATTCAAGTCCTGAACGAACGCTTTGGAACCAATTTCACCGAAGCCGAACGCTTCAACGTGGATCAAATCCGGCATGAAATGGCCAACGATGAAATTCTGATAAAACAGGCGTTAAACAATTCATTTGAAGTGTTCAAACAGGGAAGCAGCAAAGAAGTCTTCATCAGTAAAGCCATTGAGCGCCTGAACAAAAACCCGGAATTTTTTACCAAAATACTAACGGATGAACAGTTCGCCAGCGAACTGTTTGGTTTTCTTGTCAAACCTGTTTATCAGCAAATTGTGCAGTCTTTTCGCGACCAGGTTTAGGAGCGTGTCGTAAATAACTTATCGGTTTGCGCGGTGGCTTTTTCAATCATGCAGCGTTGATCGTCGGTCGCGTAGCTTAGGCTATGCCCCCCTTCTCGCGCCTTACCTGATGAAACGTAAGTTCGGCGTAGCCAAAAAATCCCCTCGCCCAATTCACGCAACTTATTTACGACACGCTCCTTAGCGCTTGTTCGAAAACTCATTCCTTGGCACCAGCCTAATCTATTATTTTGCATTTATTTTAATCAAATGATTAAAACACTTGACTAATACAAATTCCTGCCTTATCTTTGCCCCGGCTTTTAAACTCAATCCCCACAAATCAATACAGTGCCAATTATTTACAAAACATGGCTAAGCGAATCAAAGCAGCAGCAGATCTTTCCACCGAAGAAAAAATAAAGGAAGCCGCACGGAAGGTGTTCCAGCAAAAAGGTTATGCCGCCACACGGACGCGGGACATCGCAGAAGAAGCCGGCCTCAATCTTGCGCTGCTGAACTACTATTTCCGAAGCAAAGAAAAGTTGTTTGAATTAGTCATGGCCGAAAAAATACAAAAGCTTTTTAGCGTCGTTGCCGTGATCATGAACGATACCGAAAATGCCTTAGAGCATAAGGTGGAACTGATCGTGACGAATTATGTAGACATGCTGTTGGAGCACCCGGATTTACCCATTTTTGTGCTGAGTGAAATCCGAAACCACCCCCACCGGTTCCCCGGTGCCGTACCTATGGGCGAGCTGATGCGGAACTCCCGCTTCGTAGCGCAGTTGCGGGAGGAACGCCCCGACCTTCACCCCATGCAGCTCATTTTTAGCATATTAGGGATGACGGTGTTCCCTTTCATCGCTGGTCCGGTTTTTGAAGCAACGGGTGTTATTGACAAACCGGTATTTAACCGCATGATGGAAGCACGGAAAAAATTGATTCCGGTTTGGGTGAAAGCGATATTGGCATCGGGGTAAGGTAGAGAGTAGAGGGTAGGGGAATTAAATGGCTTAGGCTACCGAAGATTGGATTTTTGCCACTTGCTTTTTTTTACCCCAACCTTAATCAAATGATTAAAACGAAATTTTAAACTAACGTTTTGAAGCGATGAAAAGAATCCTGAGCCTGCTGATCGCAGGGCTAACCATGGCCGCATCGGCGCCTGCCCAAAGCCCGGCACCATTGACGATCGAAGCTTGCTACGCACTTGCCGTACAAAACTACCCGCTGACAAAACAACGGGAACTGATTGCGAAGAGCAAAGACTACGCTGTTGAAAATGCAGCCAAAGGGCGCTTGCCGCAAATCAGTTTCAGTGGGCAGTTAACGTACCAGTCGGAGGTTACGCAGATTCCGATCCAATTGCCCGGCCTTGATTTTCCAACGCCCGGCAAAGACCAGTACAAACTTTATGCAGAAGCCACCCAAACGCTCTATGATGGCGGGCTGATTCGCCAGCAGCAACAGACCCAGGAGGCTCGGGCCGCAGTGGAAGGGCAGCAGTTGGAGGTCGAATTGTATAAATTAAAAGATCGGGTCAACCAGTTGTTTTTCGGAACGCTGCTGCTTGACACGCAATTGGAACAAGTGGAACTGCTCAAAAAAGACCTTCAATCAGGCATCAATAAAACAGATGCCGCCATCAAAAACGGGGTCGCGCTACGGAGCAGTCTGGATATTTTAAAAGCCGAATTGCTGAAAGCAGATCAGCGCACAATCGAGTTGACCGCCACCCGCCAGGCTTATTCCGGCATGCTGGCGCTGTTGATTGCCCAAAATCCGGACGAAGCATTGGTGTTGGTTTCGCCCCCGCCTGTAGCCGTTTCGGAAGCGATCAATCGCCCCGAGTTGTTGTTGTACGATGTTCAAAACCAAAGCATTGCCTTGCAGTACAGCCTGCTGAACGCCCGCAACCGGCTCAAGGTCAGTTTGTTCCTTCAGACCGGCTTTGGGCGACCTGCGCTCAACTTGCTGAGCAATGATTTCGAACCCTATTTCATCGGCGGTCTGCGCGTGCAATACCCCTTGTCCTTCCTGTACACGCTCAAAAACGACAAAGCCCTGATTGACCTCAGTCGGGCGCAGGTCGGGCTTCAAAAAGAAACCTTTTTATTCAATACCCGCTTAGCGCTCCGGCAGCAAAACACTGAAATTACCAAGTTGGAATCCCTGCTTCGGACAGATGAGGAAATCATTGCCCTGCGGTTGGGGATTAAGAACACGACCTCGGTGCAATTAGAAAACGGTGTGGTCAATGTCAACGATTATTTGCGGGAAGTGAACGCCGAAGACCAGGCCAGGCAAAACAAACTCCTGCACGAAATTCAATTGCGGATGGCGCAATACCAACAAAAAACAACTACCGGTAATTAGTGTCTGTCTTTATAGTCCGATAGCTGCGTTATGCTTGACCCCAAAATTGGTCATTTACGCGAGTAGACTCCCGTTTTTTGGGTCTTCGCACGCCTTGCTCTCGAACTCTAAAGAATAGACACCGACTAAATGATTTATTCAATAACAGTAACGTGATGAAAAAAAGCACACTTTTTACCGGAATCGCCTTAATCCTGGCTTCCTGTAGTGAAAAGCAAACCTTTGATGCCTCCGGGACATTCGAAGCTGAAGAAACCATGGTCTCCGCTGAAGCGACGGGTCTGATCAAAGCGCTGCGCCTTGAAGAAGGGCAGGTGCTGAAAGCCGGGGAAAACATCGGCTACATTGACACGGTGCAACTCCACCTGAAAAAAAAGCAGGTAGAAGCGCAGATCAAAGCGATGGGAAGCCGTTTACCCGATATTTCAACGCAGACCGGTTTTTACAAGCAGCAATTAGCCGTTGCGCAAAGCCGCCTCAACAATTTACTGCACGAGCAACAACGCATCCAGAACCTCGTCAAAGCAGACGCCGCCACGGCCAAACAATTGGACGATGTGAATGCCTTAGTTGACGAAACCCGCAAGCAATTGGACGTCATTCGCAAGCAGGATGCCGCGCAGGTTTCGGTACTTAAAACGCAAACTGCCGGGCTGCGCAGCGATGTGTTGCCGCTGTATGTGCAGATCGAACAACTCAACGACCAATTGGCAAAAAGCTATGTCATAAATCCGGTTGACGGCACCGTGCTGACCCAATTTGCGGAAGCCAACGAAATGGCGGCAGCGGGAAAAGCGCTTTATAAAATTGCAGATCTGACGAAAATGACGTTGCGGGCTTATGCCACCGGCGATCAGTTTTCCAGCATAAAACTCAATCAGGTGGTGGAAGTGCTGGTGGATGAAGGCACCGATCAGTACAAAACCTACCCCGGCGTCGTCGAATGGATCAGCGACAAAGCTGAGTTCACCCCGAAAACCATCCAGACAAAATCGGAGCGCGCCAACTTGGTTTATGCGGTGAAAATTGGCGTCAAAAACGACGGCTTCCTGAAAATCGGTATGTACGGAGAAGTAAAATTTTAAGCGATGCAGGCAATTACATTAAATGGCCTCACGAAGGTCTACGGGAAAGAAAAAACCGTCGCGGTTAACAAAGTTTCGTTTTCGGTGGAACAGGGCGAATTGTTTGGCCTGATCGGGCCGGACGGCGCGGGCAAAACCAGTGTTTTTCGCATGCTGACCACTGTGTTGTTGCCCGATGGCGGAAGCGCAACGGTGAATGGATTTGACGTGGTGAAAGATTACAAACAAATCCGGAATTCAGTAGGGTATATGCCCGGAAAATTTTCGCTGTACCCAGACCTGAGCATCGAAGAAAACCTCAATTTTTTTGCGACGGTTTTCAACACAACGGTGGAGGAAAACTACCATTTGATCCGGGATATTTACGTGCAGATCGAACCGTTCAAAAAACGCCGGGCGGGGAAGTTATCGGGCGGCATGAAGCAAAAATTGGCTTTGTGCTGCGCCCTGATCCACAAGCCTACTGTGCTGTTTTTGGACGAACCCACGACCGGCGTAGACCCGGTTTCGAGAAAAGAATTCTGGGAAATGCTGAAGCGCCTGAAAGCGCAAAACATCACCATCATCGTTTCCACGCCTTATATGGACGAAGCCGCTTTGTGCGACCGCATCGCGCTGATGCAGGACGGGAAAATTTTGTCTATTGACACGCCTGCAAACATCGTCAGCAATTACCCCGACCAGCTTTTTGCCGTAAAGGCCGATCACATGTACGCGTTGCTGGAAAGCGCAGCCCGGTATGAAAAAAGGATAAACAGCTATGCGTTTGGAGAATACGCCCACGTGGCTGTGCCAGCGGGTGGGAATCTGGAAGCCGGGGCAGCCGCGTTAAGATCCTCGTTGGAAAACGCAGGATTGAAAGGCGTGGAGGTGTACCCGACCATGCCAACCATTGAAGATTGCTTCATCAAACTGACGGTAGACCGTCCCGCGCAGGCCTTAAATTGAAGTCACATGAACCACGACCCGGCAAGTAACAAAAAGGAAATTTCCATAAAAGCAGACCAACTGACCAAACGGTATGGCGACTTTATTGCGGCCAACGCGCTCAGCTTTGAAGTGTATAAAGGTGAAATTTTCGGCTTCCTCGGCGCCAACGGCGCGGGCAAAACCACGGCGATGCGTATGCTTTGCGGGTTGTCAACTCCTTCTTCGGGCAGCGCGACGATCGCCGGTTTTGATGTGTATAAACAAACAGAGCAAATCAAAAAGAATATTGGCTACATGAGCCAGAAATTTTCGCTGTACGAAGACCTGACGGTACTGGAAAACATTCGGTTTTACGGCGGGATCTACGGCCTCCCCAGAAAAGAACTCAAAGAAAAAAGTACGGCTCTGATTGACCGGCTGGGTTTGCAGGGCGAAGCCAATAAATTGGTGGCCTCATTGCCCCTCGGCTGGAAGCAAAAATTAGCTTTTTCCGTAGCCGTGCTGCATCAACCCCAGATTGTATTCCTCGATGAACCGACGGGCGGGGTAGACCCGGTGACGCGCAGGCAGTTCTGGGATTTAATCTACCAGGCTGCCGATCAGGGCGTCACGATTTTTGTAACGACCCACTACATGGATGAGGCTGAATACTGCAACCGGATTTCGATTATGGTGGACGGGCGCATCGCCGCATTAGATACGCCGCATCGGCTGAAAGAACAATTTCAGGTTGGTTCGATGGATGAGGTATTTTATCAATTGGCCCGTGAGGCAAAAAGGGTCGAAGTGTAGTGTCTGTCTTTAGCGTCCGATAGCTGCGTTATGCGAAGGCCGGAAAATCCTCATTTACGCGAGTAAACTCCGGTTTTCCGGCCTTCGGAAGCCTTGCTCTTGAACACTAAAGCTCAGACACCGGCCTAATAGACAGCGGATTGGATAAATATTAAAAAATGACACAATTCATCACCTTCATCAAAAAAGAATTTTACCACGTGCTGCGCGACAGAAAAACCCTGTTGATCCTGTTTGGCATGCCGGTGGTGCAAATATTGATTTTTGGTTTCGCGCTGACGAACGAGGTCAAAAACTCCAAAATTGTCATCGTGGATGAAGCCAAAGACGAAGCCTCGGCGGAAATCATCGGCAAAATTGAAGCGAGCCGGTATTTTGAAATTGAAAAAGTAGTCGCCAACCGGCAGCAAATTGAAGCGGTTTTTAAGGAAGGGAAAGTCAAAGTAGCCCTGCTCTTTCCTGCAAATTTCAGCAAAGATTTGCAACACCAGAACAAAGCGCAGGTGCAGATCATTGCCGATGCTACCGACCCCAACAATGCGACGGCCCTGACCAATTATCTCTCGGCCATCATCCAGGATTACCAGTCGGGATTGAATCAAACGCGGGCTGTTCCGTACCGCATTGTGCCCGAAACGAGGATGTTGTACAACCCGCAGTTGAAAGGTGCCCATAATTTTGTGCCCGGTGTGATGGCGATGGTGTTGATGCTGGTTTGCGTGATGATGACGGCCATTTCCATTGTCAAAGAAAAAGAAACGGGCACGATGGAAGTCTTATTGGTTTCGCCGTTTAAACCCGTCCTCGTTATTCTTTCAAAAGCCATTCCCTACCTGATTCTGTCGCTGTTTAATGTGGGTTCTATTCTGCTGTTGAGCGTTTTTGTGCTGGATTTGCCCATCAACGGCAGCCTGCTCCTGCTTTTGGCCGAAAGCACCCTGTTCATCATCACCTGCCTGACCCTGGGGATTTTTATTTCCATTAAAACGGCATCCCAACAGACGGCCATGCTGATTTCGCTGATGGGGATGTTGTTGCCGACCATGCTGTTCAGCGGGTTCATGTTTCCCATTGAAAACATGCCGTTTCCGCTGCAAGTCATCAGCAATATTATTCCCGCAAAGTGGTACTACATCATTGTCAAAGCCATCATGATCAAGGGGTTAGGGTTTGAGGCTATTTGGAAAGAGACCCTGATTTTGTTGGGCATTACGATTTTTCTGTTTGCAATCAGTTTAAAAAGCTTCAAAATCCGACTGGCATGAGAACGATTTTATTTTTGCTGCAAAAAGAATTTCGGCAAATTTTTCGGAATAAAAGCATTCTTGCGATTATCCTGGTGATGCCGGTCATGCAACTCATCATTATGCCCTTAGCCGCTGATTATGAGGTGAAAAACATCAATTTAGTTGTGGTAGATCACGACCATTCCACGTATTCCCGGCAGTTGATTTCCAAAATTACGGCTTCCGGGTATTTCAGGCTCACCGATTATTCCGCTTCTTTCAAAGAGGCGATGCAGTACATTGAATCCGACCAGGCCGACCTCGTTCTTGAAATTCCCCACGGGTTTGAAAAGGATTTAATTCGGGAAGACGAGCAGCAACTTTTCATTGCCGTAAATGCCATCAACGGCACCAAAGCAAACCTTGGCGGCGCGTACATCGGCCAGATTATCCGGGCTTTCAACCAGGATATTCGTTTGGAATTGTTGCAGCCGGGGCGGATCAACCCTTTACCAACCGTCGAAATTGCATCCTCGAACTGGTTCAACCCCCTGATGAATTACCGGGTATTTATGGTGCCGGGTATTTTAGCGATTTTAGTCACCATGGTGGGCGGGTTCCTCACTGCTTTGAACATCGTACGGGAAAAAGAAGTCGGCACGATCGAACAAATCAATGTGACGCCCATCAGAAAACACCATTTCATTTTGGGAAAACTCATTCCGTTTTGGATACTCGGCAACGTGGTTTTTTCGATCGGCCTGCTCGTTTCCTGGTTGATCTATGGCATTGTACCGCTGGGCAGTCTTGGGGTTTTATACAGTTTTGTGACGGTATACCTGCTGGCGGTTATGGGGCTTGGACTTTTGGTTTCCACCTTTTGCGAAACCCAGCAACAAGCCATGTTCATTATGTTCTTTTTGATGATGATTTTTATTTTAATGGGCGGGTTGTTCACGCCCATCGAAAGCATGCCGGACTGGGCCAGAGGCGTCGCTGCGTTTAACCCGGTCAGTTATTTGATCAGCGTCATGCGCTTGGTCATCCTCAAAGGAAGCGGCTTCCGGGACATCCTGCCGCATTTGGGCATCATCGCCTGTTTTGCCGTTGTGCTGAATACCTGGGCGATTTTGAATTATAAGAAAACGACGTGAGGTGGCTGTCGAAGGTGGATGGCACCAGAAAGCCGAAGCGATACGAATCTCCGACGATTTCATAGTTGTAGGTGCCGTTGTTGGCGGCGTCATTATTCGTGAGGAAGTTGTTGTTTGAACCATCAATCACCAGATAACCCGTGGTGAAATTATTGTTGGAAACATTGTTGCGCACACTCCAGTTCATAGCCGAATATTGAGCGCCGATCGAAGTGCCATCCGGCAGTAAATAAGAACCAGGAGGTGCCATACGCTTCACAGGAAACAATGTCAGAAATAGGGTAGCTATTTAGCAGCCGCAGCAGGCAGCTGCTAAATAGCTACCCTATTTTTTATGTAAAATTGATTTGGATTTTTTAGTTTTACATTTGTTTTTTGCTTTGGATTTTTAATAATAGCATGTATTTAGCCAGATTAATTGGCGCAGAATTAGAAATTTGGCGCTTGTCGGCTCAACGCAAGCCCCTGATGTTGCGAGGTGCCAGACAGGTGGGGAAATCCTCGGCGGTGCGTCAACTTGCCCAAAAGTTTACTCATTTTATTGAAATTAATTTTGATGAACAGTCTTCGTATAACAAGATCTTTGAGCAATATACGGATGTAAGTGAAATTTGTGAATTGATTGCTGCAACCTCCAATACGCCCATAATAGCTGGAAAGACTTTGCTGTTTTTGGATGAAATTCAGACCTGTATTCCTGCGATTTCATCCCTGCGCTATTTTTACGAAAAACTGCCTGATTTACATGTAGTTACAGCAGGTTCTTTGCTGGAATTTGCACTGGAAGACCTGCCCTCTTTCGGCGTAGGTCGCATTCGGTCGCTTTTTATGTACCCTTTTTGTTTTGTGGAATCTTTAATGGCTTATCAGGAAGAACTTTTGCTAAAAACTTTGGAAAAGGCTACCCCTGAAAAGCCATTGCCGGAGGTATTACACGACAAGCTCAAACACTACCTGAAACGGTTTCTGGTCATTGGCGGTATGCCGGAAGTTGTGAGCGCCTATGTGGTGAATAATGATATTCTTGAAGCGCAGCGGGTACTGGACGATCTGATGGTGTCGTTGGAAAGCGATTTTGCCAAATACAAACAACGGGTTGCTACCGCCCGGATTCGAGAGGTATTCAATAGTGTGGTGCGTCAAATCGGTTCAAAATTTTCCTATTCTTATCCAAATGCAACCCTAAACAATGCCCAGATCAAGGAAGTGCTCGAATTACTCAAAATGGCAGGTCTGATTTATCAGGTGACTCATACCACTGCTAATGGTATCCCCATCGGGGCCGAAGTCAACCTAAAATTCCGCAAATATTTGCTTTTCGACACGGGCATTGCACAAAGCATTCTGGGCCTGTCCATCGGCGACCTGCTGATTGGAGATGATTTTCAGACCATCAATAAAGGCGCAATCGCTGAGTTACACGTCGGTCTCGAATTACTCAAACACAATTCGCCGTATCAACCCGGCGCGCTCTACTATTGGCAAAGAGCATCGCGAAACAGCCAGGCGGAAGTGGATTATGTCGTTCAATTGCAAACCGAAATTGTACCTGTAGAAGTGAAAGCCAATACCAAAGGTGCCATGCAGAGCATGTATCTGTTTCTGGAGGAGAAAAAACGTCCTAAAGGCGTCCGGTTTTCGCTTGAAAACTTTTCCAGCATGAATCAAATAGTTGTTTACCCGCTTTATGCGGTTCGGAATATGCTGACGAGGGTGGGTTTTTAATCAGTTTGTTGCCTCCATAGGTTGAGGTTCTCCATCCCTGCAATTGCAAAAACGGCTTTTGAATTTGCGGGGACGTCCAGGCGTAATTCAGCCAGACCGGGGTCTTGCCTTCTACGCAAATGATGGCTCGCTCGGAGGGGCTTTGTTGCATGTAACAACGTCGTGGCGTTATGTTAAATAATTGCAGGCTTTTCACCCCAACCACCTCCAAATCTTTTTCCAGATCCTTTTCCCCGGACTTTCTTCCACCAGGTTTGGCTGCGCCAGCTCCCAGAGCAGGTATTTGATTTTGTGCTGAACCAGCTCCCAGGTTTCCAATTCAATAACGTCGTCAACGTATTGTTTTTTGGCGAGCTTATATTGCGCCTGCATCAGGATCGTGTGATCTCCGAAGGCATCGCACAGGGCAAGGGCTTGATCTATTTCGTGGCGGTCTATCAAAAGTTGGAGTTGTGGGTGGATGGAAACAGGCAGTTCCGGCGTCTTGGTTTGCTTCATCGCCTCCAGCTCAAGCACGGCTTGATACAGTTGTAACTGCGTCCGGCTCCAGGTTTCAGCATCTGTGAGGTCTTGAAGGTCTTGTTTTCTAGCTGTCTCAAAGCTGTTCGCCAGGGTTTCAGCTTCAGGCCAGGCACACTCTCGAAGCAGCTGAACCACCTCATTGGTATTGCCCAACCGCATGTGCTGCCGGATCAAAAATGTTATCCTGTCTTTTGAGCCTTCATCCGCTGCCATATCCTTCGCTTGTATTGGAGGAAAATCCTCCGATACAAATATGCGATTCACAATGGTTCCAGACCCGGATGAATGGGATTCGGTTGAAAAGCGATGATATTCGGTAGGATGGCCCGGGCTGAAATAGGTTAATTGATAAATACGTATTGTAATAATAGTTTGTGGTTTACGAATTCAATCCATGATCCACCCTGAGATTTTTTGTTCGGTTTCTAAAAAACACCCGGAATCCGAAGCACAACCCGCATGCCTTCCACCCGGCCATCGGGGGCAAGTATATTTTCGCGCAACAACGCGGTCTGATCAGACTGCCCGACTAAGATATCCAATCGGTGTTGGGTAAGCATCATTCCCACGGATTTGTAGCCGGTGGAATCCGCCTGGCGATTGGCTGCATCGAAGCCGGGGCCATTGTCTTCCACGGTGACGCGCAGGGTTTGCCCTTCCCGGGCAAATCGGATGACGACCTGCCCGCCTGCCGCTTTGTTTTTCATACCGTGCAAAAGGGCATTCTCCACAAAAGGTTGCACCAGCATCGGTGGCAGGAAAAGGTCTTCTGGATTAAGTTCCGGGCTTACTTCAATCACGTAGGTAAATTTTCCGCGAAAGCGCAATTGTTCAAGCACTAAGTAGTTTTCCAGCATGTCTATTTCTTCCTGAAGGCTATGCCTGCCATCCACCGAACCGTGCAGCGCCAAACGCACCAATCGTGCGAACCGCGAAAGGTAGCGCGTTGCGGAAGCGGCATCGTTTTCAGAAATAAAATGCTGGATGCTGCCCAGGCAATTGAAAATGAAGTGGGGATTCATTTGCGCCCGGAGCGCCGCCGATTCGAGGTCGCGGATTTTATTGCGAACCGCGGCATCCTGGTGGGCTTTGTGCAGGCGGTTGCGGTACCAAAGCCCCAGACTACCTGCAAAAACCAAGGCCATAATGGTCCAAAACCAGCCGGTTTGCCACCAGGCAGCCCGAATTTCGAAAGTCCAGCGGGTAGGCGCACTCCACTGCCCGCCTTCGTTTTGAGCCTGCACTTCAAAGGTATACCCTCCCGGCGAAAGGTTGGCAAAATTTACTTCCCGGTTGTTGGAATAAACAAAAACCGTATCTGCCCCCAACAAACGATAGCGGTAAGGAATGTCGCCTTCAGAGCGGTAGTGTAGGGCAAAAAACCGAATAATGAGGTTGTTTTCAATGTGTGTCAGACGCAAGCCAGTCGTAAAAATAGCCTCTTTGTTGTTGACCAGCAATTTTTCCAGAATTGGTGCCGGCATAGGAAAGGCATCTGGTAACTCCCCGAAACAGGCCAACCCCTTATTTGTTGCAACCCAGATTTTCCCGGCAAGGGTAGTGACGTCGTTGACCTGGTTGGAAGGCAGCCCTTCTTTGATGCTGATGGTTTCGATGTTCCAACTACCGTCACCACGACGGGTCAAGCGGTTCAAACCGGTGTTGGAACAAGCAAAAACAGAGCCTTCCGGGCTACAGTATATTTTAGTGATAAAATCAGAGCTTAAGCCGTTTTGACGGGTGAGGTGGGTGAGGTTTCCCTGCTTATCTCTAATCAGTAGTCCTGCACCCCTCAGGCTGATCACCATGCTTTCATCGGGCAGCATTTCGGCGTTGCGCGGCTGAAATTGCATCGCCGGATGGTCGAACGAGGGCAGTTCGTAGGCTCCATTGCGCCAAATCCGCAGGCCGTCCGCTGTAGTTACCCAAAGCCTTCCGTCGCCATCTGGGGTAATGGAAAAAGTTCGTGGAGGAATCATCAGATTCTCTTTTTTTCCAAAATACTCCGTTATGCCTTTTTTGGGGTCAACTTTATGAAAACCATAGGTCGAACTGACCCAAAGCGCTTTTCCGGAAGGATCCGGGGTGATTTTTTTTGCAGGCACATCCATCATTCTGTTAAGCCCAGGATCAAATCGGGAAGCCAGCCTCCATTGGTTGTCATCCATAAAGCAGAGCCTGTCGCTGCACCACAGCTTCTGATTAACCCGGTCGAAAAAAATAGCCTCTACCCCTCTGGAAACGAGTGGCGGATTTGGCAAATGTTTCAATTCCCCGCGATCCTGGCGGAGGGTGACAATGCCAACCGGGCGCAAGCCTGCAAAAATGGTTTTTTTCCCGTCATTTGTTAAGCAGGTAACATCGCTGGAAGCCAATCCTGTATTCGCATCAAAAACATCCAGTTCAGGATTTTTGCAGTAAAAAACCCCTGCATGATGCGTGGTGGCCCACCATCCCCCTTCCCGGTCAATATATACATCGGTAACGAAGTGCCCTGGCAACAGATTTCGGTATTCCCCCCTGCGCAAATGTGCCAAAGAAGCGAAATGAAACAACCCGCCGTTTTTACCACCATGAGAAGCAATTAAAATTCCGCCATCCTTTGTTTCAAGAATTTTTTCTGCAAGCATATTGACAGGCACCTGCCAGATAATCCGATCGCTTCGAATAAGGTAAAAAACATACCCGTTGCTAAAAATAAAATCGCCATTAATCAATTGCCAGATACCCCTTCCTGGCAATTGAAGCATTTTATTGACAAATACCCGCCCCTCCCGGATGGCTTTTTCATTTTTCCATTGTACAACCTCCAACGGCAGAGCCGAGGAGCGCGTCGCCTTAAGGGAGGTCGTTTTTGAATTTTGTGTAGTGTAAACAAGCTTGTGGCCAATTTTTGAATAAAGGAAACAATCCTGATCAGAACCCCGCACCACCCGATGGCTGCCGTCTTTTTTGATGACCAGAAAACCAAGACCCGTTAGTCCCAGCCACACCGAACCGTCCTCCGCAATTGCCATTTGTTCAATCTGCCTGAAAACATCCCGGTAACCGGCAACAATTGAATTGTATTTCCAGGCCTGTATCGTGTCGTTTTCAACAAACCAAACAGACGCATCTAAGCGGGCAAACCAGATTTTACCAGTTTTATCTGTCGTCGGCACAAAAGCTTCGCTCCCCCGCATGGCGCTGGTATCCACCGGCTGAATGAATTCGTAGCCATTGAAATGGCAAATCCCCTGATCCGTCACGAACCATAGGTATCCGTGGCTATCTTCCACCATATCGTAAACCACATTGCCCGACAAACCCTGTTCAGTCGTATAATTATGCCAGGACAGCCGTTGGGCAGATACCGGCTCATCCCCAAACACAAGGAACAACAACAAACTTATTTTTACGCATAAAAACCGAGGCATGGGCACGGCATTAAAAAGCAAGGAATCCTAAGAGCTTGTCTATGAATTTCTCATGCTCGCTCTATCATAAAATCATAGACAAGCTCTAAATTTGAGAAAAAAAATGCGATTCGGTCGAAAAAAAATTATATTCGGCAAGCCGAAGACGAATAAAACAGACAAACACAAAAAACGGACGAACACAATATGGATTTCCGCATCACAATTGTTGACGACGAACCCGCTGCCCGCGACGCCCTCCGCAATTTGTTGCAAGCAAATTGCCCCGGCGTTGTGGTAACCGGAGAAGCAAGCGGTGTTGGAGAAGCGGAACTTCTGCTAAAGGAAAGCAACACCGATTTGCTGCTGCTGGATGTAGAAATGGAAGACGGCACCGGGTTTGATTTGCTCGACCGGATTTCAAAACTCCAGTTCAACGTCGTTTTTACGACGGCTCACGACGATTTTGCCATCCGGGCTTTCCGCTACAACGCGATTGATTACCTGCTCAAACCCGTTGATCCCGACGAACTTGTTGCAGCCGTTCACAAAGCGCAACAAACGCTCAACTACGAAGTGCTGGAGCAACAAATTGCCAGTTTGCTGAAGACGACGGCTGAAAAGGTATTCGACCGCATCCTCCTTCACACCGGCAACGGGCCGGTTTTTGCGCAAACCAACGACATTACCCGCATTGAAAGCTACGGCAATTACACTTTTGTTTTTTTGCCTGGCGGCGAACGTTATCTGGTTTCCCGAAACCTGAAAGAGTTTGAAGAAATGCTGCCTATGCCGCTGTTTTTCCGGCTGCACCAGTCACATTTGATCAATATGGCCTTTGTTGAAAAATTCCTGAAAGAAGATGGCGGGTATGCCGTGATGAACGATGGCGCAAAAATTCCGGTTTCAAGGCGGCGGAAAGATGCATTTTTGGAGGCGCTGCTGAGGTAAGCTGCCAACTTTCACGATCCCTTTAATTTACGTGCTACCAGCAATCCGTCCCGCAACGGCAACAACAACTGTTCCACCCTCGGATCTGCTTCCACTTTGCAGTTGAACGCATGCAACGCAGCGGCATCCGGGTCGTTTTCGGGCGTCAGCACTTTTCCGTCCCAGAGGATATTGTCGGCAAGGAGCAGGCCGCCCGGGTTAATTTTATCAATGACCATATCGTAAAAATGGGCGTATTCCTGCTTAGATGCGTCTATGAATACCAGATCAAAGGTCGTTTGCAGCGTCGGCACAATGTCCTGCGCCCGGCCAATATGGAGGTGAATCTGTTCTGAAAAGCCAGCTTTATTGATGTATTTTCGGATGAGGTATTCCAATTCCGGGTTCACTTCGATGGTGTGCAATACGCCGTTTGGAGCCAGCCCCATTGCTAAACAGATCGCGCTGTACCCCGTAAACGTGCCGATTTCCAGGATGGCTTTCGGGTGGATCATTTTGCTAAAAAAAGCGAGCAACTGCCCTTGTAATCGCCCCGAAAGCATTTGTGGCGACAGGGTTTTGAGGTGGGTTTCCCGCTCTAATTCGGCCAACACCTCGGGCAACGGACTGGTGTGCGCCTCGCAGTATTCGTGTATTTGTTTTGAGAAACGGTACATTTTGCTTTGTTTTTTCAACTAATCCTCCCCCACCCCTTGTGCTGCTTCTGCTTCTCCAATTCTTGCCTCAACACCACATGGTGCGGTTTTTGCAACACAGGATCGTCGTCCAGAATGCGGTCGGCAATTTCGCGGGCAGTTTGCAGGATACGACCGTCGCGAGCCAGATCGGCGATGTGCAGGTTCAAAATGCCGCTTTGCTGCGTACCTTCCAGATCGCCGGGACCGCGCAGGCGCAGATCGGCCTCTGCAATTTCAAACCCATTGTTGGTGCGCACCATCGTTTGGATGCGTTCGCGGCCTTCGTGGCTGATTTTAAAATCGGTCATCAGCAGGCAATAGGACTGCTCTGCACCGCGCCCTACGCGTCCGCGCAACTGGTGCAATTGCGACAAGCCGAAACGCTCGGTATTTTCGATGACCATCACACTGGCATTGGGCACGTTTACCCCGACTTCGATGACCGTCGTCGCTACCATAATTTGCGTCTGGCCGCTCACAAAACGCTGCATTTCAAAATCTTTATCGGCGGCTTTCATGCGCCCGTGCAAGATGCTGATCTGGTAATCTGGTGCAGGAAATTCGCGCGACAATGCCTCGTAGCCTTCCTGCAGGTTTTTTAAATCTAACTTTTCCGACTCTTCAATCAGCGGAAACACCACATAAATCTGTCGGCCTTTGGCGATTTCATCGCGGATGAAGCCGTTCACACTCATTCGGTGGTTTTCGGTGCGGTGTTTGGTCACGATGTCTTTTCGGCCGGGCGGCAATTCGTCAATCACGGACACATCCAGATCGCCGTACAGCGTCATCGCCAGGGTGCGCGGAATGGGCGTGGCAGTCATCACCAGCACGTGCGGCGGCCAGGGATTGCCTTTTTTCCAGAGCTTGGCGCGTTGTGCGACCCCAAAGCGGTGTTGCTCATCGGTGATGGCCAACCCGAGGCGCTTGAATTGTACAGGATCTTCAATCAGCGCGTGCGTGCCAATGAGGATATGAATTTCGCCCGCAGCCAAAGCGTCTAAAATTGCCTGCCGCTTTTTGCCTTTCACCGTGCCGGAAAGGAATTCTACCCGCACATCCATGTCCTCTAAGTAGGCGCTGACCGACAAAAAGTGTTGTTGTGCCAGGATTTCAGTAGGCGCCATCATGCAAGCCTGGAAACCATTGTCTAAGGCCATGAGCATCGCCATGAGCGCCACGATGGTTTTGCCGCTGCCGACGTCGCCCTGGATGAGGCGGTTGGTTTGTTTGCCCAGCGCAAAATCGCGGCGGATTTCTTTCAGCACGCGTTTTTGTGCGCCGGTGAGTTCAAATGGCAGTTTTTCGGCGTAAAAGCGGTTGAAATAGTCGCCGATTTTATCAAACACATAACTTTTTACCTCGTCTTTCCGGCGGCGCTTTTGTTGCAGCAGCCGCAATTGCAGGAAAAACAATTCCTCAAATTTGAGACGGTTGCGCGCGGCGTCCAATTCTTCCTGGGTTTTTGGGAAATGGATGCCACGGAGGGCTTCGTAGCGCGAAGGGAAATGTAGTTTTTCGACTAAATAAGTCGGCAGCGTTTCCGGCAGGTCGCCGGGCTGGAGCTTTTCAAATAAACTTTGCAGCAAGCGCCGCAGCGCTTTGGCGTCCAAGTTTCGGGCGTTCAGTTTTTCCGTTCCGGGGTACACCGGGGCAAAAACCGGGGCGCGTTCTAAGTTTTCGGGCGTGGCCACTTCCATTTCCGGGTGCGGGATGCTGAGCATGTTGCCGTAGGCGTTGATCCTGCCGTAAGCCACATATTCCGTGCCCACCACCAGCGCTTTTTCCAGCCAGTGGATGCTGGTAAACCAGACGAGATCCATTACCCCGCTGTCGTCTCGAAACTGCCCGACCAAGCGCTTTTTTGGGCCTTCCCCCATCACAGACAGGCGGCGCAGCACCCCTTTGAGCTGCACGTTGCCGCTGTCTTCGTTCAGTTCGCAGATGCGATGAAACTTGGTTTTGTCTACATAGCGGTAGGGATAATGCTGCAACAGATCGCCAAAGGTGAACAAGCGCAATTCCTTTTTCAGCAATTCGCCTTTCGCCGGCCCCACGCCTTTCAGGAATTCAACGGGCGTTTCCAGGATGTCTTTGCGGATCGTTTCCATGGGTGCAAGATCGGGAAAATTGGGGGAAAAGGGTTTACTGATTAGGAAGACTTTGATGTTTTTTGAATTGTGCACATTTTTCTCTATTTTCGTATGGCTCCTTTATCTAAATTAGAAATAACTGGGTCTAATTAGTGTCTGTCTTTATAGTCCGATAGCTGCGTTATGCTCGGCTCCAAAAGCGTCATTTACGCGAATAAACTCCGATTTTAGACCTTTGCCTGCCTTGCTCTCGAACTCTAAAGAGCAGACACGGACTAAATGGACAGACACTAATTATACAGCCACATTGCATGTTCCTTTGCGGGAACTCAATCCGGATGCGCTTCGCGACTTGCAAGAAAAATACCCGGGGGCAGAAGTCAGCGTAACACTGGGCAAAGAAGACGCGTTTCGCAGAATGGCAGAAAATGAGTTCTGGAAAATCATCAATACCCTTGACTGGAGCAAAGAAACGCAAGGAGACTCGGCAGTCATTACTCCTGCTATTGATCGCCTTTCGGCACTTCCGATCCCCCACTTGTATGATTTCAAAAACATCCTGTCAGGAAAATTATTTTGGCTCAACACCTTACACCACGCCTAAAATATTGGAGAAGATGCTTGGCAAGCGGATAAGTATTTTTCTGCGAATAATTTTTTATACGCACGTTGCTGCGTCGTGGCCAATGGAAAAGCATATTATGAGCAAGTGTTGAAAAACCCTGAAGATATGCCCAAAGAGGTCACCTTCGAAGTCCTCCTCCGAATTCCGGGAAAGGCGTAAAAAAAAAGACTGGAAAAAGATTGGTTTTTATGACCACCTATAATTACGAAACCTACAGCAATCGCGATGCGATTTTCTGAAAGTATAATGCCGGAAGATCTTAGATCACAAAAAACATTTCTGACAGACATCCTGGTAGAAGACGGGGCACATGTTGACGAAAACACCTCCTTAGCAACTATCACCGTAGCCGGCCGAAGAGCAACCTTGATTTCCAGCACAAGCGATAAAATTACTTTCTACAAATTTCCGGAAGAGGAGCTTAGGTTTGGAGACTACATTGCTAAATTTGAAGCAGAAAAATAAACGCAACTCCTGAATAAAATTGGAAAATTAAATGGGTATTTCTTCTTGCCGTGCTGGCTTCCTTAGTTATATCTTATCCAATTAACAACTACATGATTGACGATAGCTGATGCAGCACATCATCCATCGTCAATTATGTAATCGTCAATCATCAATGCGCGCTTACAACGCCCAACTTCTCCCGTCTTTCACCTCCGCCAGCGGATAACAGCCGACGTATTTGCCCGGAACCGGGTCGTAGTTCAGGATGTTCATCGCCACTTCTTTGGAGGAGAAATACCCGGCGATCGTCATTTCCTTGAATTTCAGGATAAACGGCAGTTTTTCTGCGAGCTCTGCCCGGGTCAGGGGCTTCACCATGGCGCGGGCAGCTACATCTAATTTGTTCATAAACGCCAATTGCTGCTCCTCGTCGCACTGAAGGAACGGCTTGCCATATTCGCGCTGGCAATCCGCTTCAAATTGCGCAAAGCCATCCTTGAATTTCTGCTGCCCTTTTTCGTCGGTGCATTCGGCCAGCGCAACGTCTATGAACTCATGTACAAAGACATCTGTGGCACCCGGCGAACTCTTGGTGTAAGGTAGGATTTGTTCGGACATAGCCGCCGCCGTCAGCCCCTGCTCTTTGGTGAAAAACATCGGTTGCCACTTGCTCAAGTCCACCTTCTGGCGCGCCGAGCAACCCTGCATCAGCGCAGTGAGCACCGAACCGGAGACCGCATAACCGGTGATGAGGGCAGTCGCCTTGATTACTTCTCTTCTGGTCATTTTTATTTGCTTGAGCGCAGGATTTTCTTAAAAACGCTGCGCAATGATTCAATAAACAGACGTCAGCCCATCTAAAATCTAACGTCTAAAATCTCACAGCTTTAAAATTACAGATTCCCTTTTTTTAACTCCTCCACGGCGTGGTTGGCGGCGCGCGCCGTCAAAGCCATATAGGTGAGTGAAGGGTTCTGGCAGGCCGAAGACGTCATACACGAACCGTCCGTCACATAAACATTGGTCGCCGCGTGTACCTGGTTCCAGCCGTTCAACACCGACGATTTCGGGTCGCGGCCCATGCGGGCAGTGCCCATCTCGTGGATGGCCAAACCCGGCCAGGAACCATCGTCGAAAACCTTGATGTCTTTGAATCCGGAAGCTTCCAGCATTTCAGCAGCTGCAATTTTGACGTCTTCGCGCATCGCCATTTCGTTGGCTTTGAACTCGGCATCAATAGTCAGCGTGGGCTGTCCCCATTTGTCGCGCAGCTCCTGGTTCAGCGTCACCTGGTTGTCTTCGTAAGGCAGGCATTCGCCAAAGCCATTGATGCCCATTTTCCAGGGACCGGGCTCGAGAAGGGCCTCTTTCAGGTCTTTACCCAGTGCCATGTCGAGTTCTTTGATGCCGCGCATCCAGTTTTGCCGGCTTGCGCCGCCCTGGTAGCCGTATCCGCGTATGAAGTCCTTTTGTTTGGTCTTTTCGTCTATGTTGCGGAAGCGCGGAATGTAGATCCCGTTGGGTCGCCGTCCTTTGTGGTATTGATCTTCAAAGCCATCGTAGGTGCCTTCTGCGCCGCAGCGGAAGTGGTGATCCATCAGGTTGCGACCCAGCGAACCGCTGTCGTTGCCAAATCCGTTGGGGAAACGATCCGAAGTGGAATTGAGCAGGATGAACGCAGATCCCAATGTGGAGGCGCAACTGAAAATGACGCGCGCGAAATACTCCTTCGTTTCGTTCGTTTCTGCGTCTATGATGCGCACGCCGACGGCTTTGTTTTTTTTCTCGTCAAAAATGATGGAATTCACGATCGAGTTGGGTCGCAGCGTCATGTTGCCGGTTGCTTCCGCAGCGGGCAGGGTGGAGGCATTGCTGCTGAAATAGGCACCAAACGGACAGCCCCGGATGCAGCGGTTGCGATACTGGCATTGTCCGCGGCCATTGTGCGCCTGGGAGAGGTTCGCGACCCGGCCAATGGTGACGAGGCGATCGGTATAACGCGCCGCAATTTTTTTGCGGAATTCTTCTTCCACGCAAGTCAGATCCATGGGGGGTAGAAACTCGCCGTCCGGCAATTGTGCCAGGCCTTCCTTTTTACCGCTGATGCCCGCAAAGCGCTCCACATGATCGTACCAGGGCGCCAGATCGCCGTAGCGAATCGGCCAGTCCACCGCGATGCCTTCTTTTGCATTGGCTTCAAAATCCATTTCGCTGAGGCGATACGATTGCCGGCCCCACATGATGGAACGCCCGCCAACGTGGTAGCCGCGGATCCAGTCGAAGCGCTTCTTTTCCGTATACGGATTTTCAACGTCGTTCACCCACCAGTGTTTGGAGGCTTCGTTCATGGTGTACCCCGTGCGGTTTTGCACGGCATACGATTTCATTTCCGATACCTTCGGCGCACCCCTGCGCTCAAAATCCCAGTCGTCCAAAGAAGCTGTGGGATAGTCGAGTACATGCCGCACCATGCGTCCGCGTTCGAGCACGAGGGTTTTTAACCCTTTTTCGCAAAGCTCCTTAGCCGCCCAGCCCCCACTGATGCCGGTGCCGATGACTATGGCGTCGTAGGTAACTTCCTTATCGCCGTCGTTGTTGAAGTACATAGTTCTTCCGTTAATTTATGGATGGATAGGGGGTGTATTCTTTACACATACCCGCTCTCAAATGTAGAAAAACTAATTACATCTTTCCTGATTTTGATGCGGTACCTTGTGAAATTTAGAGAATGATTGTTTGTGAAGGCACAGGCGCACGTGTTATTATTCGTGTTTCCTGACACAGCACGGCTGCACTTCCGCGGATTTTCTTTCTGTTATAAAGTCAACCTGAATAAAAATTGCTTAATTTTGGTTCAAAATATGAACCAAAATGGTTCATAAATGATTCATTCAATAAAACAGTTCTCCCAATGAAGTCATTAACCATTCACAACATCGAAAATGAAATCGCGGAAGCGATAGAAAAAATGGCCGATGCAACAGGACTGAGCCAAAACAAAGTCGTTAAAAAATTGCTCCGGAAAGCCCTGGAGTTGGAAGCGCCCGAGAAACCTAAAAGGGATTTATCGCGTTTCGCAGGTGCCTGGACGGAAGAAGAAGCTGCGGCATTTGAAAAATCTCTGAAGGTTTTTGAAAAGACAGATGAAGAGCTATGGACATGAAAAAAGTGGTGCTGGATACCAACGCATACACCGCTCTTATTCAAGGGCAATCTGTGGTGAAACAAGCCATAGAAAATGCTGAACAGGTTCTTATCCCTGTATTTGTCATGGCCGAGTTATTATTTGGTTTTAAGAACGGAAACCGGGAACGGGAAAATAGCGCCTTGTTTCAGGACTTCCTCAAACTACCCGGTGTTTCTATTCAGCACACAACCAATGAAACCGCCCAAATTTATTCAACCCTGCTGCTCGATTTAAAACAAAAGGGGACACCCATCCCTACACACGATATCTGGATTGCGGCTATCGCCATTGAAACCGGAAGTGTTATCATCACCTACGACAAGCATTTTCTAAATATTGTAAAAGCAAGGGTTTGGAGAGCGTATTCGAGTATTTGACAACCACGACGATCAAATACTCGAATCCTCAATTTTCAAATCCTCCATTTAATCACGGTTTCACCCTCGCATCTCCAACCACCTTCACGTATTTCTCCAACCAGTCAAACTGTTCGTGCAGCAGGTGCAGGATGTTTTCCCGACCCGCATAGCCATGGCTTTCGTGCGGGAGGCTCAGGTATTTCACCGTGCCGCCGTTTCCTTTGATGGCATTGAACAGGCGCTCGCTCTGGATGGGGAACGTACCGCTGTTGTTGTCGGCTTCGCCGTGAACCAGCAGCAACGGGGTTTTGATTTTGTCGGCATTGCTAAACGGGCTAATATCGTGGTACAAATCCGGCGCTTCCCAGTAGGTGCGGTCTTCATTTTGAAACCCGAAAGGCGTCAGCGTGCGGTTGTAAGCGCCGCTGCGGGCGATGCCGGCTTTGAACAAATCGGTATGCGCCAGCAAGTTGGCGGTCATGAATGCGCCGTAGCTGTGGCCGCCCACCGCCATCCGGTCTTTGTCGCCGACGCCCATCTCCGAGAGTTTGTTCACGGCGGCTTCGGCATTCATTTTCAGTTGCGCGATAAAATCGTCGTTGGGTTTTTTATCGCCTCCAGTGGCCACAATGGGCATTTCGGCGTTGTTCAGCACCGCGTAACCCTGGGTTACATAATACACCGGCGAACCCCAGTTGAGCAAGGTAAATTTGTGTTCGCTGCCGCGAATTTGCGCTGCATCCGCTGCCGAGTTGTATTCCGCCGGATACGCCCAAAGCAGGGTAGGCAAAGGCCCGTCGCGCTTTGGATCGTAGCCTTTCGGCAAATACAAATCGCCGGTCAGGTCTACCCCATCGGCGCGTTTGTAGCTGATCTTCTGTTTGGTCACCCCTTCTAATTGCGGATACGGATTGGCGAAAGCCGTAATTTGACGGTCGGCAATGCGCAGCTTCAGGTTTTTGATCCAGTAATTGGGCATGTCTTTTTCGCCCTCACGGCGGGTGAGCAATTCCAATTTATCCGGATCCATCACCCGCACGATGTATTCGAACGAACCTTCGGGACAGCGCCAGAGTTCTTCCGTTTTTTTGGTCGTGAGATCGAAGGTGGCTAAGAACGGCAAGTCGCCTTTCGGCGAAGCGCCCGTGGGGTTATTCATTAAAATTTTATTGCCGTTGTCCACTGTTTTGATGACCCAGCGATCGAACTGGTTTTTTTCCGTTACCGGAAATCCGGGATTGCCGTAGGCGTCAGTAGTGTTGCGTTCCATCAGCATTTCTATGGCACCGGTTGTCGGATTGTAGCGGTTGGTGCGCATGAGTTGTTTGCTCCACAAGCCTTCGGTCACCAATGCGAGGGCACCATTGCCCCAGGTTGTGTTGCGATAACGGAGTTGGGTTTTAAACAACTCCTTTGGCTCGCCGGTAAAGGGCGCGCCTAATCCGTATACCGCATCGTGAAATTCAACTTCCTTTTTCATCAGGCCGCTGTCTAAAGGCGTGCACCACACAACTGTTGCCGCTTCGTCGTCGCGCCATTCAAAGCTGCGGGGCACGTTTTGCACATTGTCGCGACCACTGGGCGTCGTTTCGGAAGAGGGGAGTTCGGCCAACGTTTTCAACACCTTGCCATTGAGGTCGGCGATGGCCACGGTTGAGGGGAAACCGCCTGCGGTCACTAAGTAGGAAAAGGGCTTGCGCAACGTGCGCAGCAGCAGGTATTTTTTGTCCGGCGAAGCCTGGACGCTGCTGTAAATAGCAGGCTGTCCGATTTTTGTCTCTACGCCGGTTACATTTTTCACCAATTGCGCCGTGGCGTAAAAAGCAAACAATTGCTCATCGTAGGGGCTTTTGATCAAATCCTGGTAAGTGGGGCGCGGCGCGGCTTTGCCATAATTTTCCTGAATGGTAGGCCCTTTCGGCATCAGCGGTTTTGGCGGCGCAGCCGATGCCGATTGCAGGGCGGCGCGGTAGAGCAGGGTATTGTCGTCGTACCACTGGTAACTTCCGCCCATCAGGACATTGAGGGCAGATTTATTAATTTTAACCGCTTTTTGGTTGGCGACCTCTACAACATAGAGGTCTACCCGCTCATTGGTCGTATGCGTAAAAGCGATTTTTTTGTCGTTCGGGCTCCAGCTCACACTACCGGCGTAAAGTGGTGAGGGCAGCCCGCTGATGGCCATTTCTTTGCCGGTGGCCATATTTTTCAGGTACAGGTTTTGCAGAAAATTCTGGCGGCTGGGCGCGTAGTTGCTCGGATTGATGCGCAACCCGGCGATCCTCAGCTCAGGCCGCGCGAGCTCCTCCACAGAGGGGTAACTGCTGCTTTCGGTGAGCAGCATCCATTCGCCTTTGTCGTCAATGCTGACCCCCGGCGCAGGTTTGGCCAGCAACAAATCGGCAATATCTTTGGGCGGCAGTTTGTAGGAAACGTCTTCCTGTGCAAAAACGCCGCTTATTAGAAAACAGCAGGTAAGGAAGGTGAGGAGTCGTTGATTCATCATATCAATGATTTTTTTTTAAAAGCTGAAATTGAAAAAAAATATGGAAAACACCAACAAAGATGGTTGGAAATTGGAGCGCTCCGAACCAGGCCCCGGCCTGAAGATCTTCCGAAGCCGGCTCGACTACATGCGCAACCCCCGCAACGGCAAAACGGAAGCCATGGTCATCCTCGAAGGTGCCGATGCCGCAAATATTGTGGCTGTGACGCCGGATCGCCAGATCGTATTTGTACGGCAGTACCGCTTTGGGACGGGCAACGATACGCTGGAATTGCCTGGCGGCGCCGTGAATCCCGACGAACCACAAGCCGATGCCGCTATGCGCGAATTGGCCGAAGAAACAGGCTACACGGCGCCTGAGTGGCGACACCTCGGCAGTATCCCTTCCAATCCGGTGTTTATGAACAGTTTTATTTTCCATTGGTTGGCGCTCGGCGCAAGACCCACGCTGGCGCAAAATCTCGACGATGGCGAAGCGGTAGAAGTGGTGTTGCTCCCTGAATCGGAAGTTTTGGACAAACTATTGGCCGGCTGGTTTCAGCATACGCATACGGTGAATGCGTTGCTTCGGTATTTTGTGGAAGAAGGGTTGTTGGGAGAGGGAGAGGGGGGGGGAGGGAGAGAGGGGGAGAGAGGGAGATGGGGGGAGGGACTATTTACCTGATTTGCATTAAAATTCGCCACTCCTTGGGGTAGTAATTATTCACCCGGTTCCCGATCCCTTTCGCCCAACCCAGACCCAGGCCTTCGTATTCCACTAACATCCAACCTTGCGGAACCGGGTTAAAAACGGGTGGTTCTTTTTTCAAAAAATGCAACGCCTGTTGCCGCTCCAGCGCCACACGGGGCACATCGGGGTGAACGAGGGCGCTTAACGCGAATTCGGGCGCTGGCAGGAAATCTTTGCCTTTAAACAGACCAAGTGGCACGCCGAATGCGGATTGCCGGAGTATGGAACCCAGTTGCATGCAATCCGCTACCTGAGCCTCCGGCAACGCCCGGAATGCACCCTGCCAATCCTGAAAAACTGCGACTCCCGCTTCCGGCACCAACCAGGGTGCCAAGGATTCGAGGTCGGTTTTTGAAGCTGGTTTTAACGTCCCGGCGGGCAGCGTTTTGGCGGCTTTTTCAGTAGATTGATCCTTGCCTTCTTTTCGAAAACACGACAGGAAAAAGCCTTCCCCCCGCACGCGGTGTGGGTAGCACTGGTAGCCCATCCCTTTATGAGTCAGGCCCCATTCGGCAGGCAACGCGAGTTCAAGCGCCTGAAAAGATGCTTGTTCCAATAACCAGGCGGCGTTGTTTTCATTTTCTTCGTCGTTGTAGGTGCAGGTACAGTACAACAGCATGCCGCCGGGGCGAACCAAGGCTGCTGCTTCCGCCAGAATGCGCCGTTGCCGCGCTGAGCAATGCGCGGTATGAGCCGGCGACCATTCCTTCACAGCGTCCGGGTCTTTGCGAAACAAGCCTTCGCCGGAGCAGGGCGCATCTACCAGCACCAGATCGAACCAGCCTTGCAACGCTTTGAAGTCGCGGCTGTCGTGCTGGCTGGTGTGCATGCCGGGGTGGCCCCATTTGGCCACATTGTATTGCAGGGTTTGGTAGCGGTTGCGGATGACTTCGTTGGAAAGTAGCAAACTCCCCGCCGGCAATACGGAAGCCAGTAAGGTACTTTTCCCGCCGGGCGCAGCGCACAAATCCAGCGCCCGAAGCGGTTGTCCAGCAGGCACCCCCTGCTGCACCGCCGTTGCAACCAGCATCGAAGATGCTTCCTGAACGTAATAAGCGCCAGCGTGGAATCGCGGATCGAGCGTAAAAACCGGGCGCTCCGGCAGGTACCGTCCGGCGGCGTACCACGGGACTGCTTCCAGCGCCTCGTTTTTAAGGCTACTGTCCTTTAGGGGATTCAAGTGAATACTGACTGGCGCAGGCTGCTGCAGGGCCTCCAGGAAGGCGGCTGTTTCAGCACCCAGCAAGGTGCGCATTTGTGCTAAAAAAGGCTCTGGCAGGTTACTCATTGATCCAGCCTTTTCGTTCCTGTTCGATGTGCTGCACCTGAACCGGGACGCCGAATTTTTCCTGGATATGGCGCGCCACGGCATCTGCTGCGTAAACCGAGCGGTGTTGTCCGCCGGTGCAGCCAAAGTGGATGCTCAGGTTGGTAAAACTGCGCTCGATGTAATTCCCAATGGCCACGTCTACGATGTGGAAGACGTCTTGTAAAAAGCGCTCCATTTCGCTGTGGTGTTTAAGGAAATTGATGACCGATTCGTCGCGGCCGGTGAGCTTCTTATACGGTTCGTAACGACCTGGGTTGTGGATGAACCGGCAATCGAACACAAACCCGCCGCCGTTGCCGGAAGTATCTGCGGGGATGCCATTTTTAAGGTAAGAAAAGCTGCCCACATCCACTTTAAGCAGGCTCGACGCGCCTTTGTTTTTGTCGAAAGGTTCAAATTTTGTGCAGGCTGCCACGCGCTCCAGCACGCGCCGGAGTTCGGGCACCTCAATGGGCAGACCGCAGTTTTCCAGAATCCAGCGCACGTTAGCGATGGCTGGCGGGATACTCTGCAAAAAATACTCTTTGCGTTCGTACAGCCCCCGAAAACCGTAGGTGCCAAATACCTGGATGCACCGGATGAGCACGTAGCCGTAGTAGTATTCGATGAATTTTTCCCGCTCGACGGGCAGGAACTTTACCGCAGCGTCTATATAATGGTGCAGCAGTTGTTGCCGGATTGGCTCCGGAATATCGGCTTTAGCCTGGTAGAGCAGCGAAGCAAGGTCGTATTGCAAAGCACCCCGACGCCCGCCCTGGTAGTCAATAAAATGGGGATCCCCGCTGCGGATCATGATGTTGCGGGTTTGAAAATCCCTAAACATGAAGTGCCCGCAATCTGCCCCCAGCAGGTATTCGGCGAAGCGGTGTACGTCCTCTTCCAGCGCCTGCTCGTCGAAGGGGATGCCCGCTAATTTCAGGAAGTAGTATTTGAACGTATTGAAATCCCAGAGCATGGATTGTTTGTCGAAAGCTTCACGCGGGTAGCAGATCTGATAGTCCAATTCTTTGCCGCCTTCGATTTGCAGGTGCGCCAATTTTTCCACCACTTTTTTGTACAGGGAAATGAGGTGTTCCGGGAATTCATCGCCTTTTTTCAGCAGGAAACTATACAGCGTGGTAAAGCCTAAGTCTTCCTGAAGATAGATGTCTTTGGACAGGTCTTCCGCGTAAATTTCCGGCACGGCGATTTGTTTGCCACGAAAATGCCTGGAAAAAGTCAGAAACGCAGCGTTTTCCTTTTCGTTGGGATTGTAGGTGCCAATGGCCGTGCGCCCGCCGCCTTCCAGCCGGTAATAAATGCGCGAAGACCCCGATGGCGCTAAGGGCAACACGAGCTTCGGCACCTCCCCGGCCCATTGTTCAAAAAGTTCAGAAAGGGCTTGTTCTATGGCGGCAGCAGAGGATGGCATCTTTTTTAGATTTTAGGTATATAGTCGACCACGGCAAGAATCGATAAAATGAAAAGCGGGAAAGCATTATCTTAGAAGCGACGAAACTGCTAATAGATGCTTTCCGTAAACATCAGCAAGGCCGATTCCATGGCGGCAAATATCGAGAGAAAAAAGGACAAATCACCAATTGTTCGAGACCGAATGCTTGTGATCTATCTACTTTTTGAAGGCTATGATCGCCAAAGCTATGCCCATATCATAGGCTGCCGTCGAAACACGATTACAAGCTACATTCGCCTGTATAATGAGGGAGCGTTAGTGCGTTTAAGGAAGCTCAATATCAGCAATACCTCGCCAAATAGGTTGGCCTGAATAGCGTTTTTTAATTTTTGGAAACAGCTGTTTTCTTATTTGAGAATTAATTCCATCAGAAGCAATTATATAATCGGCAAATACACGCCCACTTCACCTAAGGGGCGCTGAATTAATAAGTGTCGCTTTCTCCGGGCAAGGCATTTTGCTTATAACCGAAGGCTGTGGGGTTGTGTAAAGAGGCAAAATGCGAAAAAAACCATGTTGGTGGCTGGGTTTTTAGAGGTTCCATTATTTTAATTTTATACCAATATATAAATTGGGTTCAAAAAGGAAATAATTATTCCATTTGTCATCCTTTTCTTTAAATCCTTGTGGCCTTTTGGAATCAATTGGCCAGTAATTACAGTGAATTTGTGGTTCTATGAAAAGCCTATTTTTAAACAATGAAATATGATAACCTATATGATAGCTGGTATATAAACGAAATCCTTTGCCTATTTTATTATTATTTAAATCTAAGAATTTTTGTTTCAATGGCATCACTTCCACCGAAGCGTATAATCCTTTCCATAGCATGCGTTGATATATAATACCAATACCACTTTCTTGTAGTCTTCCCGGGTAAAATTCACTTTCTTTTAGAAAAAGCGGGTCCCATAATGGTATTCCTAAAGGGGCAAATAGTTTCCATGTAGATACTTTGATACCAATCTTGTCTTTGCTGGTAAGTCTATATCCTAAATGGAGCTCATAATGGTGTGTATTCGTTTTTTCGTCTCCGAAATTAGTAAATGTTAGATACGGGCTTCTAATGAAAAATTTGTGAAAGAACTTATCTTTTTTAATATGATTGGTGTCTGGCGTAGTTGTATTTTGACAAAAAGCCTGAGTAATATAAAAAGTCAAAAATAGCACAAGCGTGATTTTCTTAAAATTCATAGTTCTGTAATTTAAAGTGAAACAAAAATTATCTGCCACAAAAGTACAGCTCTATGAACCCTAGCTCATTGACTTAAGGTAAGAAATGAGTTGAGAATGAAAATTTGTGTAAGCATTATATTTTGCTCATTGTTCTTTTGCGAATCCGGCTTAAAGATTCAGGTGTTATGCCCAAATAACTGGCTATTTGATGTTGGGGTACTCTCTGAATCAACTCAGGTCTATTTTTCAGCAAAGCTAAATATCGTTCTTCTGGAGAAGATATTTTAAACTCATTTAATTTATCCTGCAAATTAACCATTACTATTTCTGCTATTACTCTAGTTGCAGATTCTGACTGTGGGTACTTTTGAAACATTTCTGCTTCCAATTCAGGATTTCCTACACTTGCAACAGTTTCTTCCATACATTCAAAGTATTGTTCAGAAGGTATTTTTTTGCCATAACATGATGCAATAGCAGCTTGCCCCTCAGTATAAAATTCTGTGGTTTTTTCTTCGCCCTCTTTTATAAAAAAAACTCTTATGCATCCTTTTAAAATGAAATAGCATTCGTTTGAAAGATTACCCTCTTTTAGCAAAGAAGTTCCTTTCGGAAAATTTTTTATTGCTGCACTTTCCAATATCGCCTTTTCCAAGTCTTTGGTAATGGGAACATATTTTGAAATGTATTTCAATATTTCGTTTTCCATGATATAATTGCTTTCAATTTATTTTGTTAATTTTAAAATTGATGAAGGTGAGTTTTCTACACTTGTTACCAACATTTTGCAGCCCATAAGTTCTATTACTTTGTCTAAAATTATCCTGTACATATTTTAATTTTACTGTTTGTTTGTGTGTCGTTTTGCAATGACCGCTAACGTTTGGATGTACGATGTGCCGACGTTTAGAAGGCATATACGTACATCCTTTGTTGGGCGATTTTATTTATTTTTATGATTTTCAATGGTTTGCAAAACCTTGTCCAAAGTAATTTTAAGAGCTTTTGAAATATCTTCAGGAGATACGCCAATTTCATAAAATCCAATCACAGCCTCAATTTCCTTATTTTCTTCTCCTTTACTTATCCCCTGATTTATTAAATCCTGCGCGTCCACCATTTTGGTATGCTGCTCGCTGGCAATGTCACGAAGGTTCTTCAAATACTTTTTATATTCTTTCGCGTCCTTCTCATTCAGTTTCATCTCGTCCAACCGCTCATTCACTTCCTTCAACCCCTTTGCTGAGAAGCCGCTTTTTATTTCAGCATTTTTGAAAAAATATATCCACTCGTCCAATTTATCTTTTACACGATTATGGAACTGGCTTACTTTAATGATCCAATATTCCGGGTAAACCTCATAAATATTATCTTTTTTATATAACTCTACCTGCTTGCCAGAAAGGGTTAAAACATCATTTTTGTGAAGCCCCTTAAATGTAGTCGTACCGTGGTAAACATAGTCCTTGCCTTGTCCCAAGTCGAAATAGGCAATGGTGATCGAAATA
>Ga0105046_10002069_pt1 | contig 31526 bp, 32 predicted proteins | sample MAT03_FD_78385 | JGI IMG/M metagenome (GOLD analysis project Ga0105046, IMG submission 78385) | Freshwater microbial communities from Lake Fryxell liftoff mats and glacier meltwater in Antarctica - MAT-03 (megahit assembly) | ecosystem: Environmental > Aquatic > Freshwater > Ice > Liftoff...
CCGTCGCCTGACCGGCACCTGCTGCTTCACAAACGTTTCACTTCTCGGTATCTGGCTGGTCACATCTGACCGCTGAATTCTCGTGAGACTGCATCCGACCGTGGGAAGGCCCACGGAATAGGCAAGCAAGTCAAGGAGAATCTTTGTGAATAGCTTTAGAAGTCTGGGTGGGGAGCAGGGGGGCCGTCTCGGTTTTCTTGTGGCCCTTGGGCTGGCAGTCGGACTGCTGGGCCTGTCCGTGTTCGCCGGAACGGCATCTGCGTCGGAAGTCAACTGCGGCGGCAGCGTTGCGGTCGACACCGAACATGAATCCGAGAACTCGCTGAAGTACGACGTCAAGTGCAGCGAGGACATCAGGGGTTACTCGATCGTCAGCAACCGATCGATCGGATACTTCGGCACCGAAGTAATCGTCCTGGCTGGTGAAGAAGTCGCCGAAGGCGAATCGTTCACCTGTGAAGGCTCCATCCCCGGGAGCGGTTTCGGCTGTTACGGCAAGATGACAGCCGGCAACTCGGCTGAGGGCTACATGGGCACCACCGATGAGCTGTGCGAAGCGCCGGTCCAGCCGAAGTTCTGGGCGGTCGCTCTGACCACACAGCTCAAGAAGGAAGTGCCGTTCCAGCTCACCTCCGAGCCCTTCCAGCTGAAGTTCAAGTGCGACAAGCTTGACTCGAAGCAGAAGGCCAAGGACAAGATGAAGGCCGTCTGCGCCAAGGTCAAGCTTGCAGACAGCAAGCAGTCCCGCGCGGCCGCCAAGAAGCGCTGCAGGGACGCAATGAAGGCAAACAAGGCAGCTCAGAAAGCCTGACGCCGGGTAGCGGACTTTTCACATCGGCGTCACTGCAGGTTCACAACTTGGCGGTGACGCCGATCCATAGTCCGTGCGACGGAAAAAGGACTGAAATAAAGAAATGGATAGGGAAATGAACAAGACTAAATTCAGCCTGGCCTGGCTGCTCGCAACGGTAATGGCGCTGGTTGCCATTCCGGCCGGAGCACAGGCGGCAACCATCACGCTCAGCGGTTCGACCTCGGTCGCCCCACTGGCCACACTGTGGGCCCAGAAGTACGTCAAGACCAAGCAGGGCAAGGGCACCAAGTTCAAGATTCTCCAGGGCGGCTCCGATGTCGGTATTTCAGACATCTCCCGCGGACGAGTCACGATCGGCATGTCCTCTCGTGATCCGAAGCCGAGCGACCCGGGCGGAATCACCTTCAACCGGGTCGCCAAAGACGCGATCTGCCTGGTGACCAACCCGGCCAACGGCGTCAGTGGCTTTGACCAGGCACTGGTTCAGAACATCTTCTCCGGCAAGATCCGGAGTTGGAGCCAGGTCCCCGGAGCCAAGGAGCAGGGCACGATCGATCTGTTCGTCCGTACCCCCGCATCCGGCACCCAGGACGCATTCGACAAGATCTTCATGAGCCCGGAGAAAATCTTCTCGGGTGCCTCGCAGAAGGCGTCGAACGGTCTGGTCCAGCAGTCGGTCCAGCGTGACAAGGCCGGCATCGGTTACGTCTCCGAGGCCTTCACCGATGGACTCACGATCGGTTCCTACAAGGGAGTTCCGTGCTCCCTGCGTAACGCCAAGTCAGGCCAGTACGGCGGCGTGCGCAGCTTCTACTTCGTCACCCTCGGCACCGCAACGGGCTCGGCGAAGAAGTTCATCGACTGGACCCGTAACAACAAGGCCGCGCTCAAGATCGCAGCCTCCGAGTGGGTGCCCTTCAAATAGTGGAGGCAGCATCTCTCAGTGAGGTCCCGAAGGTTCGGGACCGGATGGACGCGCGCGTCGAGCTTCTGCTCGGCGCGCTTGCGTCTACCATTCTTCTCCTGATCGCCGGAATGGTGATCTTCGTCCTGCTCAAGGGCATGCCTTCGTTCACGAACAACGGGATCTCCTGGTTCGGTTTCGGCGGCAACGTCGACCAGCAACTGATGGACATCTTCAACTCGCCCGCGAACCCGGCCGATTACAACTACGAACTTCACGCGGGACCGCTGCTTTATGCGACCGCACTCATTACCGGGGCGGCCATCGTTATTTCAACTGCTTTTGCCGTTCTTTCCGCCATCTTCATCGTCGAGTTCGCACCGCACAACATCCGTCGCGTACTCGAACCGGTGGTGCGTCTGCTGGCCGCCGTTCCTTCGGTCATCTACGGCCTGATCGGCATCCTCGTTGTTGTGCCCTGGGTTGCTGACAACCTGATCTCCGAAGATCGCAAAGAGTCAGTCGCTTACGTGATCCAGCTCGATGGCACCAGCATCCTGGTCGGCATCCTCATTCTCTGCATCATGATCAGCCCGATCATGATCGCGATCATCGTCGACGCGCTCCGGTCGGTTCCGGTCACCTGGACCCAGGGCGCCGCCGCTCTCGGAGTCAACCGCTGGCGGTCGATGTGGACCGTTTCCCTACGCGCAGCCCGGCCGGCGATTGTCGCTGCGGCAGTCCTCGCTTCGGCCCGTGCCCTCGGAGAGGCGATCATGCTTTCGATGGTCGCCGGCTCGGTTGGCTTCGCGCCGAATCCGCTTGATGGCTTCACTTTTTTCCTCGAACCGGCCCGGCCCCTGGCTTCGACCATCGTTGACAACGCCGAAGGCCTTTCGGTGGTGCCTTTCGGCCAGACGATGTATGCCTTCGCGGCGATCCTGCTCGTGTCCAGTGCTTTCCTCTCTTTCGGAGGCTGGGCAGCCAGGCGGTCGCTGAGCAAATACACACTCGGGGCGAGGTGAGACGGTGACTTCCCAGACACCCGCCGGGGAACAGGAGGTGCCCGGCATGCAGCCGACTGCGCGCAAACCGGTCAAGGTCGAGTCCTCCTGGAGCATCATGGATCGGGTCGGCCTGGGTCTCGCCTGGGCGGCCGGTCTTTCCCTCTGCCTGGTGGCCGGATCGATCATCGCCTATATGGCTTACAAAGGCATCCAGTACGTCAGCTGGGAGATGATCACCAGCGCTCCTGAAGCTTCGCTTGACCAGTCAGCGACCGGTGGCTTCCTCGATCCGATCATCGGCTCGCTCGTGCTCACCGTGATCGGCATCGTGATCGCAGTCCCCGTCGGCGTGGCCGTGGCCGTGTGGCTGACCGAATACGGACGTCCCTCGGGGCTGGCCCGGGCGGTCGAGTCCGGGGTGGAAATCGTCGCCGGCACTCCTTCGATCGTGCTCGCGATCTTCGGTCTGCTGATCTTCCAGCAGTCCTTCATGGGCCTTTTCTCCTTCACCGCCGAAGGTGGCGCCGTGTTCGGTCGTTCCTTCATTGCCGCCGGCGCGATGATGTCGATCGTCGCCCTGCCGTTGGTGATCGGGGCGACCCGCGAAGCAATGATGACCATCCCCCGGCACGTTCGGGAGGCGTCCTACGCCCTTGGCAAGGACCGGGCGACAACGATCCGGCGCGTTCTGCTGCCGAGCGCCCGCTCCGGCATCGCAACCGGTGCGACCCTCGGCATGGGTCGCATCATCGGCGACACCGCGATCGTCGTGATTCTGCTCGGTGCCTCGATGCAGATCAGCCCTGAGGATGGCTTCGGAGGCATTTTCCGAGGCACCGGCAGCACCCTTACAAGCTACGTCTACAACAACTCTCCGGCCGGAGAAGGAAATGCTCCCGAGAAGGCTTACGCCGCGGCATTCGTGCTGCTCCTGATCGTGATCTTCCTGAACGCCGCCGTCGGACTGATTGGCAGGAGGAACAAGCCGCAATGGAACTGAGACAGGAACAGCCGCAGCAAAACGGGACCGGCCCGGCCAGCGGGACGGTTCCGCCGCTCCGCCGGATCATTGTGGACTCGGAGACCCCTCCGGTCCACGTTGCCGACCAGGTGCCGAGCTACGAATACGCCCCGGATCCGCTGGCCGGCGTTGCCCTCGACCCGGAAGCGAACATCGGCTGGACTGAAGAGCGCATGCGCACCGAAGCGCTGACCATCGCTTACGGCGGCAAAGTTGCCGTCAACGAAGTTTCGCTGGAGGTCAACACCGGTGAAGTCTTGGCCCTGATCGGCCCGTCGGGCTGCGGCAAGACGACCTTGCTGCGCTCGCTCAACCGGCTGGTCGAGCTGACCCCGGCAGCCAAGCGCACCGGCAGGATCATGCTCGACAACGAGAGCGTGGATGACTTTGACGTGACCCACCTGCGCTCCCGGGTCGGCATGCTCTTCCAGCAGCCGAACCCTTTCCCGATGAGCATTTTCGACAATGTCGCTTACGGGCTGCGTGAGCGCGGAAGCAAACGTCCGCGCAAGAAGGAACTGGAGCCGATTGTGGTTGATGCCCTCGAAAGGGCTGGCCTCTGGGACGAAGTTTCGAAGAACCTGAACCATCCCGCGCTCGCCCTTTCGGGTGGCCAGCAGCAGCGCCTCTGCATTGCCAGGTCTCTGGCAGTCTCACCAGAGGTGCTGCTGCTGGACGAGCCCTGCTCGGCGCTGGACCCGATCTCTACCGGCATCATCGAAGAGACGATCGTCGGATTGGCCGTGGACATCGCGATCGTGATCGTCACCCACAACCTCCAGCAGGCGTCACGGGTGGCTGACCGGGTGGCTTTCATGTACCTCGGCGACATGGTCGAATGTGGCACTTCCGGTCAGGTATTCGGCGCGCCGGTAGCCGAGCGCACCAAGGAGTACATCGGCGGTGGTTTCGGATGACCAGGATCAACCGAGTAGCGGCCCCGGCAGCAGCCTTCGTATTCCTGGCACTCATGTTTTCCGGTTGTGAATCGACCCAGAGCGAGAGTGGCCGCCTCGAAGGAGAGGGTGCCGACCTTGTCAAGACGGAGAAGGTCGACATCGGCGCGCAGAACCGCAAGATCGAGATCGTCGAGAAAACCGTGCTTACCGATGTCAACGGCAGCGCCGTCGTGGTGGTCCTCAGGAACAAGTCGACTGAAGGCCTTTCCGAAGCGCCGATTTCGGTCAACGCGAAGGACGCCAAAGGCAAATCGGTGTACAGGAATGACACGGCCGGGGTCGAAACTGCGCTGATTCAGGTCCCGATCGTGAAGCCCGACAGCGAGGTCTACTGGGTCAACGACCAGGTCCTCGCGACGTCGCCGCCGAAGTCGGTCGATGTAAAGGTGGGCGAAGCCAAGCCACTTCCGCCTGACTTGCCGGAAATCGAGATTTCTGAGCCGAAACTCGTGGAAGACCCGACATCGGGGATCGAAGCGACCGGTACCGCGGTCAACAAGTCCGACATCGAGCAGTCCGACCTGGTGCTTTACGCGATCGCGCGCAAGAACGGAAAGATCGTTGCGGCCGGACGCGGTCAGATAGCGAAGCTCAAAGTGGGCGGCAAGCCCGAGACATTCCACATCTTTTTCATAGGCAATCCCACCGGCGCCGACGTGACCGTGATCGCGCCGCCGGTCAATCTGAAGTGAGGATCCGATGACCGTCGAGACACCACCTAACCAGAACGGCCTCGCGCTGACCGAAGGTTCCAAGGCCGAGCGCTGCACCGGCTGCGGCAATCCTTTGGCCAGCGACCAGCGTTACTGCCTCAATTGCGGCAAGCGCCGCGCCGGCTCCCGGGTTGACGATTTCGAGAAGTACCTGGACAGCGAACCGCCGAACTCACCGCCGAAAGTCGTTCCTCGCGCTCCGGCAGAACCCGAAGACAACCGTCCCCAGAGGGAGGTGACCCCGCTGATGGCGGCGGTTGGATTGACCGGGCTCGCCGTGATCCTGATTCTCGGTGTGCTGATTGGCCGAACCGGGCAGAACGGTTCGACCCAGGCGGCGGCACCGGTCATTGCCGCGACCGGCGTGCCAGCAGCGACCACGCCAACTTCCACCACCACTTCAACCACTAACGTCAGCTTCGAGGCCGACTGGCCTTCGGGAACCGAAGGTTTCACGATCGAGCTGGCAACGCTGCCTAAGGACACCTCGGACGGCACCGCCGTCGAGACCGCCAAGACCGACCTCCTGGCCAAGGGTGCGAGCGACGTCGGCGCGCTCGACTCTGATGAGTACGCCAGCCTGCCAGCCGGCAACTACGTGCTTTACTCAGGCGTCTTCGACACCAAGGCGGATGCGGAGAAAGCCCTCGAACCATTGAAGGCAAGTTTCCCCGACGCCCAGGTGGTTGAAGTTGCGGCGACCGCCACCACGGCCGACACCAGTGGGGACGGTGGAGGAGGCGGTGGCCTCACCGGCGGTGACGCTGCCGGCCAGGACGCGGTCCAGGCGACAACCGATGACCTCGAAGCCCTCCAGAACGCCACCGGTGCAGACTACGAAGAGGCCCAGAAGAAGCTGCCTCCGACCATCTCCACGCCGGGCGAAGCGCCACCCAAGGACAACAAAGCTCCGGGCGGCGGTTCCGGCGGCGCGGTTGAGATCGGGTGACCTGATGGCACTGATGAGCATGCCTGGAAAGAAAGCCGCGGCTGAAGCTCAGGCTGCCGCCGTGGCCGCGCCGCTTTCCCGCCTCGAGGAGAGGCGCGAAGAACTGCGGGTCAAATTCACCGAGCTCCAGTGGGACCTCGGCGGTGCAGCGTATGAGATGGCGGCCCGCGATTACTTCCGGCTTGACGTCCTGGCCAGCATGGCTTCCCGTCTGCAGGTCGTTGACGCCGAACTGGCCGAGATCGAACGGCTGGCCCGGCTGGAGAATGCCGGCGCTGCCGGCAGCTGTTCCGGCTGTGGTTCGCTCTACGCCCGCGGCGCGGTCTACTGCTGGCGCTGTGGCCGCAACCTCAATGAAAAGGTCAGCACGGTCGTCGGCCCGGCACCCGCCGGTCCGGTTGTGGCGGAGCAGCCAGCTCCTGCGCCTCCGCAGCCGCCTCCCGTGCCTCCGCAGCCGGCTCCTGCCCCTGCCGTTGCGGCTGCCCCCGTTCCGGAACCACCGGCCCCGCCGCCGGTCCCACCAGCTCCCGAGCCGCGTGAGCCTGGCCCCGGGATCCCCGAAGTGCTCGACCCGGAGCCGGAAGCTGTCCCGGAAATGGAAAGCAACGGTCTGCTTCGGCCTCCGCCGCCTGGATACAGGCCGGGAGTTCGCAGCGTTTGAAATTTCTTGACGGCATCAGGGCGAAAGCCGCCAGCTGGCAGTTGCCGGTCCGGATCCCGGTTCCGAATCGCGACAACCTGATTGCGATGGGCCTGATGGCCCTGGCATTCGGGCTCATGGTCGGTGTGGCTATCGGCCCGGCCCTCGGTACCGCGAGTAACGCTGCCGCGGGCATCGTTTCGCCGTTCACAGCCGCGACCCCTGAAGAGCCGGCGACCGACATACCTTCAGAGGACACAACGGCTTCAGTCGCGCTTTCACCACCGGCTGGCGGTGACACCGTGACGACGGCGATGAATACCGGGCCGGACCCCAGCGCCGACACAGGCATCGACACCAGCACTGATACGACGACTGACCTTCCGGATACGAGCGTCCCGGTGGACGACACCCCGGACAACCAGCTCGAATCAGATAAAGGCGGCAACCAGGATGAAAACCCGGTCGTCGACTCGGATCTGATCGAGCTGAAAGGCACGGTGGCCGGGGTGGCTGCTGGCGGCCGGGTCTATTTCATCGCCGATTCCTCCGGCAACATGATCGCGGTCCACGCCGAATCGGCACCCGCGATCGGCGCCGGGGTGGTGGTCCAGGCCTTCGGGCTGGCCAACGGCACTTTCGCCGAAGAAGAAGCCCCGGTCAGAAAAGGCATCAAAACCAAGTCGAAGCTGCGCGGAGTAGTTTCCTGGCTGGATCCCGTGAGCGGAGTCGCGGTGCTTTCCAGCCTGGGAGCATCCCTGGCGGTTGACCTCACCGGGATCATCCCGGAAGAGATGCCCGGGCTGGCCGTTGGTTCGTCGGTGGACGCCGAAGTGCTGGTGTCCGAACCGGACGTCGCGGCGGATGGAGTGACTGTGGTCACTGGCCTCACGATGCTTTCGGCCGAAGTCTTTGGCGATCCCCTCGACCAGCTTGAGCTGAACGGCAAGGTCGAATCGGTCGATCCGGAGAAGAGGACCATGAAGGTTGCCGCCGACAGCTCAGGCCTGGTTCCAGCAACGATCGAGATCACGCTTCCAAAAGCCTTCGATACGGAGCTGGCCCTGCCGGGAAAGATCTACAGCCTGAGCGCCAAGGTCACGGCGACCGGAAGCCTGCTGCTCACCGGCCTGTCAGCCGACTACAGCCGCAAGGCGGCTGACGATCCCGAACTCGCGTTCGGCACCCAGGCCTGAATCAGGAGTTTTCGATGGTCAGCGGGGGACTCTGCGCCGGCAGGTCCTGAGCTGACTCGGGTACTTCAGGCGTTGCCGCTGCGGCAGCAGTTTCTGGTTGTTCCACTCCGAGCGCCCTGGCCAATTCGCCGGAAGCGGCCATTTCTTCGACTATGTCGGCGCCACCGAGCAGTTCTCCGTTGACGTAGAGCTGGGGGAAAGTCTCCCAGTCGGAGATCTCGGTGGTTACTTCACGCAAGGGCTGGAGGGCAGGCAGCACGTCGATCGCTCCGTATTCGACCCCCATCTGGTCGAGGACCTGGACGGTGCGCATCGAAAACCCGCAACGCGGTGCAGCGGGAGTGCCTTTCATGAAGAGCAGCACGGGGTTTTCGGAGATCAACTCCTGAACGCGGTCAGTCAGTTCCTGGTCAGCCATAAGGGTGATGGTAATTGATCCGGAGAACCGGCTATTCGATCACTTTGATTGTGAGAGCGTGAATGGAACCGTCATCGAAGCGGCTTCTGACGGCGGCTTTGACCAGACGATGCTGGTTGATCCGGGTCAAGCCTTCGAACTGCGGTGCCTTTACTTCGGCCCGCAGGTGGTCTCCGGTACCGGTTTCGTCCAGCACGGCGGCGGTCGAGCCGGGCAGGGCCGTCTCGATCATTTCTTTGAGTTCCATCAGGTCAGCGGCCATGGTCCGAGCCTACTTGTCGTCGCTGCTGGCGTGTTCGAGCATCTCGTCCACCCGGACGAACTTGACCCGGGGACGACCGTGCGGCTCGCCACGGCCGACCTCCTCGGCGTCGATCTTTTCCCAGCCGCTGAAGCTCACGTAGTGCGTACCACGGTCCTTGAGCAGGGTCTCGATGCTGTCGGGGGCGGGACTCGAGGGGTCGATCAGCTTGCCGGCCGCAACGTCTTCCAGCAGATGGTTGACCGTCTCCTGGGCGTCTTTCTTGTTGGTGCCGATGACTCCGGAGGGTCCGCGCTTGATCCAGCCGGCCGTGTAGTGCCCGGTCCTATGCTCGCCACCGTGCTCCTCGAGCACCCGACCGTGCTCGTTCAGGATCGTTCCGCGCTTTTCATCGAATGGCACCCCGTCGATTGGGATGCCGGTGTAGCCGACTGATCGCAGAATCAGGTCGCATTCGAGTTCTTCGCGCTCGCCGGTGTCGCGGGCGCGGAGGGTTCCGTCGTCATCGACCAGTTCGTTGCGGCCGATCACGATGCTCTTCACCCTGTCGCCACCGCGGATCTCGATCGGCGAGGCGAGGAATCGCAGCACGACTCGCTTGGGCTTGCTTTCATGAGCCTTGGCGGCGAATCCACGCACGATCTCCACGTTGACCCGGGTGGTCTTGTCGACCTCGTCACCTTCGATGTAAGCCTGGCTGACCGGATCAAGCTCGATCTCGGAAGGATCGACGATCACATCGGCCTCTTCGAGCTCACCTAGTTCTTTCACTTCAGGGTTGGTGTAGGCGGCCTGGGCGGGCCCGCGTCGGCCGAGCACTACGATTTCTTCGATCGTGCTGGCGTCGAGCACGTCGATCGCGTGGTCGGCGATGTCGGTCTTGCGCAGTTCGGCGTCGTCGAGGGCGAGCATGCGGGCGACGTCCATGGCGACGTTGCCGTTGCCGATGACCACGGCACGCTTCGCTCTGTCAAGGTTGAAATTGCGGTCGGCGTAGTCGGGGTGGGCGTTGTACCAGCCGACGAATGCGGTGGCGGCAAAGCTGCCGGGCAGGTCCTCACCGGGAATGCCGAGCTCACGGTCGGCTTCGGCGCCGAAGGTGTACATGACCGCGTGGTAGTGGTTCTCGAAGTCGATGATGCCGAGGTCACGGCCGACTTCGACGTTGCCGAAGAAGCGGAATCCCTCTTTGGCGGCGGTGCGTTCGTACATGCGGGTCACCGACTTGATCTTCGGGTGATCAGGCGCAACTCCACCGCGGACCAGGCCATAGGGGGTCGGCAGGCGGTCGAAAAGATCGACCTGAGCGTGGGTCGTTTCGTCCTTGAGGATCTGGTCGGCCGCATAGAAGCCAGAGGGTCCGGCGCCGATGATGGCTACACGAAGCGGGTTGTCTGGACTGCCGGGCTGACTCATTGGCTGATTCGGACTCACATTCGGTCTGAGGGAAGAAAGACGGGGACAGTCAGAATAAGGAAACCCACCACCGGGGTCAGGCCTGGCGAAAAAAACACGGGGTGGGGGCGATCAGCACGCTATATGCGTGCTGATCGCCCCCACCCCGGTCAGGCGGGGACGGGGCGCTTCGCGCGGTCCGTGTTGGCAGCGATTTCGGCGGCGAACTGCGGCCAGAGCTGCATCGGCAGGTCGTGTCCCATGCCTTCATATATCCGCAGCTTCGCTCCCGGGATGGCGCGCGCCGTGGCCCGGCCGCCGCGGGGGAATATCAGGTGGTCAGCTGACCCATGGAGCACCAGGGCTGGCAGCTTGAGCCTTCGCAGGTGCCTGGTCCGGTTGGGCTGGCAGCTGATCGCGTGGAGCTGACGGGCCGTGCCGTCACGGTGGAGGCCGCGTTCGAAAGCCAGGACTCCCTGGTCGTACAGCCACTCAGGGTCCGCCGGATAGGCCGGCGACCCGATCGTCGCGGCGAGCTGCCGCATGTTCTCGAGGAAACCTTCGAGGTCTTCAGGACCGACCTTGAACAGGGCGACCAGTTCCCTGGCCCCGGGGAGGGCGTCCCTGAAAGCTCCGGTGCGGGACATGATCGAAGTCAGCGAGAGGATCCGGTGCGGATGCTCGACTGCCATCGTCTGGACGATCATGCCGCCCATCGAGAAGCCGGCGATGTGGGCCTGGTCGATGCCGAGGTGGTCGAGCAGGCCGATTCCGTCGGCGGCCATGTCCGACATCGAGTACCGCAGCTTGTGCGGGATTCCGAGCATCATCGGCGCGATGGCCGGCCTGCCGAGATCGTCGAGTGCGGTCGAATGTCCGCAATCCCGGTTGTCCATACGGATCACGCGATGTCCACTTGCCACGAGCATCTCGCAGAAGTCGTTGTCCCAGTAGATCAGCTGGGTTCCGAGGCCCGGTACCAGCAGGATCGCCGGATCTTCCGGATCGCCACGATCATCGAAGGCGATCTCGACACCGTCACCCACTGGCGCCATCTGCTCCGGAGGTGAGGCGGTGTTCATGGCTTGATCAGGCCTTTTCCGGGGTGTTCACGGAGCTGACCGCAGTTCCGTCCAGGGCATCGAGGGCACGCGCCGTCGACATCGAGATACAGGTGAAGATCGGGGTCTCCGACTCGGTGTATGCGCTCGATTCGGTGTAACGGAGTTCCTGGACCAGGTCGAGGAACTGAAACGGGTCATCACCTTCGAAACCGACCACGAATTCCTGGTCGTCGAGGCCATAGGAATAGGTGGTGTTGATCGAGACGTCGGGAAAGGTGCGTCCGATCGCGATGTGGCCTTTCATGATGCGGCCACGCTCTTCCATGTCGAGCGCATACCAGGACCGTTTCTTGACCATGGGGTAGAGGAAGAGGTACTTCCGCTCGGAAACGCAGATCTCCGGACGGGCGTTCTCTTCTGAATATGGGGAGACCCGCGTGGTACTCAGATACGAGTAAGGGATCTCGGCCCATTTGGACAGCCCGGACTGTCCGAGCACCACGTGGAGCGTGTGGATGTCATCGATGTTCGGACTCTGGCTGAGGACCACGAAGTCGGTATCGCCGCGAGTGCCTATCGTTGAGTAGGTGCGAAGCGACCGGTCCTCCGAAAAGTCGTCGCAGGCAGCGAGAAACTCACGTTTGTCGGCTGCACGATCGGCTGGGTCCCGGCGCCGCCACGCGGGGTCCATCTTGAAGAAGGTGAACTTGGCAAAGGTACGTTCGGCCATTCCGGGTTCCAAGATAGCGGTCGGCGCTCTCCTGCTCGTCTTTGCCGCGTCCTTTGCCAACGCAGCCACGGCTCGTGCCGCCGCCGGGGATCCTTCGATATCGGTGCCGCGAGTCACCGTCGCTGTAGTTCCACAGGGAGTCGGTCCGGCCCGGCTCGGGGCTCTGAAAGGCGCAGCAATCGGCCTGCTCAATCCGGGTTTGGGCGACGTTTCCGCTGACCAGACCTGGCTTGATGTGGGCCAGGGCTCCCGGGCGTTTGATAGCGCGTATGACACACCGTTGGACAAACTGTCGATATCGCCGGATTCCGTTTATAAATGGCGAATGGTGAGGATTCGGGCCGCGTCTGCAAGCAACCCGATCAAGCCAGGACTCCTGGCATCGGCAATGGCCGAAAAGGGACTGGACATGACCCATACGTCCAGCGCTGGACCGGTTGCTTTGATGACCGCGAACCGTGCGGGCAGATTGGTGCCTTCAGCGGCGGGATGTCCGGGCAAAGGCTGCACCGATGCCGTCACCGTCACCCGGACCAGTCTCGCCGGGGCGATCCGCCTGGCTGAGGACCGTGCTTCGAACGAACTTCTGATCGTGATTGAGAGCCCACCGGCCGATTCCGGCGATCAATTGGCCATGGCAGTCGCCGGCCCGGGATATTCGGGCATGTTGCGGTCAGAAAGCACCAGAACCGACGGTTACGTGCTTGCCACCGACATCGCCCCGACGATTTTCGGCTTCTTCGGGGTGAAAACACCTTCTCCGATGACCGGATTGCCGATCAGCTCGGGTGGTGACGTTGATTTCGAGGCGCTGAACGAACTCGAAGGGCGCTACCAGCAGGTCGGCAAACGCCGCGGCGCCGCGCTTGTCCTGCCGCTGCTCATCTGGGGGCTCCTGGCAGGCCTGATCGCTGCAGTGTCTCGCGGCCGCCACGGTCCGATCGCAGTCAAGGTCCTGACCCTCTCGGCTGTCCTGCTGCCGGCGGCGCTGCTCCTGACCGCGGCTTTCTCACCCTCGCTGGCGGCGGAGCAGTCGGTGGCGACTGTCCTGCCGGTACTGGTCGCTTTGATCCTGTTGCGGCTCTTTCCGGGATTCCGCGCGCTGGCGATCGCCTGCCTGCTCACGGTCGGGCCGTTCGCGATCGACCTCGTGGCCGGCTCGTCGCTGACCCCGAAGGCCGTGGTCGGGCCCAATCCCGGCCTTGGCGCGCGTTTCTACGGGATCGGCAACGAACTCGAATCGACCCTGATGATTCTGACTTCGGTCGGCGTCGGTGCGGCCCTCGCCGCCTGGGGCAGGCACCTGGACCGGCGTCGTTCGGCCCTGGCTTTCCTCGCAGCCGGGCTCCTGGGCACGATCGTCTTCGCTTCCGGTCGTTTCGGAGCGGACGTCGGAGCCGCGATCATCTTTCCGGCGGCTGCCGTGATCGCCGCCGCTTTCGTTATCGGTCGGCCGAAACTCGCCTGGCTCGGGGTCCTGGTGGCGCTGGGTGCGCTCGTGGTTCTGGCCGTTTCGGACATCCTGCTCGGGGGCGAGTCCCACTACGTGCGCACCCTGTTCGACGGTGGTTCCGGTGAGACTTTCGGCGAGGTTCTGATCCACCGGATGTCAGAGACCGTGGCCAGTTTCACCCGCCTCTCCAGACTGCCGATCACGCTGGCTGCTTTTGCCCTGATCGGGCTCGGCTGGGTCCGCCGGGACGACGTCAAGGCCTGGCTTGACCCTGCACCTGCCCTGAAAGCGGCGGTGATCGCGGCCGGCGTAGCCTCTGTGATCGGCGCGTTGAGCAACGATTCCGGAGCCCTCTTCATTCAGGTCGGAGTATTGTTTCTCGGCTTGGTTATTGGGTTCTCCTGGGCAGAGAAGCGCAAAACAACCGATACCTAGGCTATGCTGTGGGTTCGTGCGAATTGCCCTTGTATCCCCGTATTCATGGACTTATCAGGGCGGCGTCAACCGGCACATCCAGTCCCTGGCTGAAGAGTTCATTGCTCGAGGCCATTATGTCCGTGTCATTGCGCCGTTCGATCCCCCGGATCGCCTGACCAAAGTCCTGCATCGCGCTCCGGCCGATCAGCTTGACGTGCCCGATTACCTGATCCCCATCGGCCGCACGGTGGGCATCGGATCCAACGGTTCGATTTCCAACATCCCGGTTTTCCCCGAAGCGATCCGTGCCACCCGGCGGGCGATCGACCAGGGCAACTTCGACGTTGTCCACCTCCACGAGCCAATCACCCCGGTCAACGCCTGGGACATTTCGACTTACAGCGATACACCGGTGGTCGGCACCTTCCACGCCTACGCCACCCGGCCGATGCCGCACAAGCTCGGCACTTTTGTCGGTGCCCGCCGAGTGATGAACCGCCTCTCGGCGCGAATCGCGGTTTCCGATGCGGCCGCATGGACCGGCCACCGCTGGTATGGCGGCAACTACACGATCATTCCCAACGGCGTGAACGTTGAACTGGCGCCCGATGGCCCCAAGCCCGAGGCGGACCACCTGAAGGTTCTTTTTGTCGGTCGGCCGGAAGAGCGCAAGGGGTTGCCGGTCCTGCTGCGGGCCTTCGATGCGCTCAAGGAAGAAATCCCGACGAGACTCGCAATCGTCGGCGCCGACGCCTCAGATGTCACGCGCACCCTGGCCCACCCGGAAATGGTCGACCACCTCGATCTCCATGGCCGCGTCAGCGGCCCGGAACTCTGGCGTCACCTTCATGAAGCCGACGTGCTCTGCGCACCGTCGCTTTCCGGGGAGAGCTTCGGCATGGTCCTGACCGAGGCATTCGCCGCTGGCACCCCGGTGATCGCTTCCGGCATCGCCGGCTACAGCGACGTTGTCACCGACGGCCACGACGGAATCCTGGTTCCCCCGGGAGATCCGCAGCGGCTTGCCGAAGAACTCCAGCGGGCCTACCTTGAGCCGGACCGCTACCGCCGCATGGGCATCAACGCCCGCGAAAGTTCCAGGCGTTTTGCCTGGGACACGGTCGCCGATCAGGTCACCGGCGTCTACGAACGTGCGATCGAAGTCGAGCAGCCCCAGACTTCTCATGGGAAGATCAAACGTCGCCTGGGGATCATCCCCAGCGACGGTATGCCGCAGACTTTCCCGGCCAGGATTCCATCACTGGATCCGCCGCTTGTCGCCGTTGCCGGTGGCAAACGCCGTCTGCTCCGAAAGGTTGCGCTGGGATTCGCCGCGATCCTCGGTCTGGGCCTGGCCGGACTTGCAGCGCACAAGATCGGTGTCGACCGGGTCGGCAACGCGATCGTGAGGTCCGACATCTCCTGGGTCCTGATTGCCCTTGCCCTGATGGCGACCTCGATGTTCTTCCGTGCTTACGCCTGGTATTTCATCGCGAAAGCCGCGATGCCGGCCGCAGCGCTCCGCCGACGGGATTTCGCGTCGGCGACCATGATCGGCGTCTTGATGTCAGCCACCCTGCCGGCCCGTCTCGGCGAACCGGCCAGGGCGCTGGCCCTGGCCCGTCATACCGGCCGGGCAAAAGAAAACCTGCCGGTTGTGGTCGGAACGCTGGTTTCGCAGACCCTGCTTAACCTTTTCGCCCTGCTGCTGCTGGGCCTGATCATCGTCGCCGCAACGCCGCTGTTCCACAACAGCACCAAGGCGCTCTTCACGTTCAGCATGGTGCCGCTGCTGTTGCTTGCGGCAGTCGTCTTCCTGCCTTCGATCCTCAAGAACAAGGGGCGGGGCCGTCTGGCCAAGGTTGGTGCCGCAGTCCATTCAGCCATGGTTCAGGTGCGCTCCGGACTTGCCGTGTTCAAAAAACCGCGCATCGGCATCCCCGCCGCCACGCTTCAGACTTCTGCATGGGCGATCCAGCTGGCTTCGTGCTGGGCCTTGATGTTCGCTCTCGGGCTCGACCACAAAGCCGGGCTCGCCGCTTCGGCTGCCGTGCTCTTCGCGGTCAACGTCACTGCGGTAATCCCGGCAACACCGTCCAACATCGGTGTTTTCCAGCTTGCCGTGATCAGCGTGCTGACCACCGGCTTCGGCGTATCTGCCTCCGATGCTTTCGCTTATGGCGTGATCCTTCAGGCGGTTGAAATCGCAACTGCCGTCGGTCTCGGATTGCCGGCCCTGGTGCGTGAAGGACTCACCTGGAGCGACCTGCGAATTCAGGCGATATCGACCGCACCGGTCGAGCTCCAGTCGCGACCGCCACGCCGCGAAGACCGTGAAGGTCTCGCCGACATGATCCGTTAGTACGCCCCGGCCTGCCGTCCGCACGACGCCGTCGCGTTATGGTCACGGCATGATGGAGATCGAGCGGAAGTTTCTCCTGGAGAGTCAGCCCGAATGGCTGACCGACTGCGGGTCGAAACAGATCGAGCAGGGCTACCTGGCGATCAGCGAAGAATCCGAGGTGCGCCTGCGCAAATCGGACGATGACCGTCTGCTCACGGTCAAGGGCGGGCGCGGCGAATCGCGCGAGGAGGCTGAAGTCGACCTGCCGGGGCCACAATTCGAGGTGCTGTGGCGGCTGACGGCAGGCATGAGAGTTTCGAAGACTCGTTACCTCGTACCTCTGGATGGTGGGCTGACCGCTGAGGTTGATGTCTATTCCGGCGATCTCAAGGGGCTTTTGGTCGCCGAGGTTGAGTTCGGGTCGGCAGAGGAAAGCCATGAATTCGATTCACCGGAATGGTTCGGGAAAGAAGTGACGGGTATCCCCAGTTACGCGAACCAGAGCCTCGCGACCTTCGGCCGTCCCCATGGCCCGGAGGTTTCGGAGGATCGCAGCCGCGCTTACCGGCTCAAGACGAAAGAGAACCCGGCAGACGGTATCCGTCGTATCGCGACGGGCCGGGCGGACCAAGCGCTCGACGAGCTTGGCAAGGTCGGGAGCGATGGCCGGGACACGGCGATCCACGAGGTGCGAAAGAACCTGAAGAAGCTGCGTTCGGCCGTGCGGCTGGTTCGGAGCGAACTGGGACCAGCCGAATACAAACGCCAGAACGAGCTTTATCGTGACGCCGGTCGTGAACTTTCCGGTTCCCGCGATTCAAAGGTGAAGGTCGACACGCTGGATGGGCTGATGAAAGGATCTGACGACGGCCTGCCCGCGAAGGCCGTGGCGAAGTGGCGCCATTCATTGTTGGCCGAAAGCGAAGCCGATGCCGCTGTAGACGATTCCACCAGCGCAGCCGCCGGGAAGGTTGAGGCAGGCCGTGATGGGATCAAGGACTGGACCTTTGACATCCACGGCTCCGAGCTGGTCGAAGAGGGCCTGACTCAAAGCTACCGCCGGGGCCGCAGGGCGATGAAGAAGTCGAAGAAGGATCCGGATCCGGCCAACTTCCACGATTGGCGAAAGCGAACCAAGGACCTCTGGTACCAGCTGCTGATCGTGCGTGAATCGTGGGAATCGCTGCTCGACGAAACAGCCGATTCGGTCCATGACCTCGCCGACCTGCTTGGTGACCACCATGATCTGCAGGTGCTCGCCGAGGACCTCAAAGAGCGGAACTTCGAGAAGCCGGACCGCAAGGAACTGAAGAAAATGATCACGCGGAGGCAGCGCGAGTTGGCCGCTGAAGCTTTCGATCTCGGCCGGCGAATCTACGCAGAAAAGCCCAGGCATTTCCAGCGGCGCATTACCGTCTACTGGGAGGCCTGGCGCTGATCAGGCTTTAGGATCGGCTGATGGCCAAAGCAACAACCGTCTTCGATGAACACGCTTCGCATTACAACGGCCCGCGCCGCCAACTCATCCCGCCGTTCGAGTCGTTCTACGGAACGGCGATCGAAGCGATCGGTCTGGCCGGTCCGGATCCCCGCCGGATCCTCGATCTCGGTGCCGGCACCGGCATGCTCTCGCGCTTTGTACTGGAGGCCTACCCGGAAGCGACGGTGAAGCTTTTCGACTTCGCCCCGCAGATGCTCCTGCAGGCAAAGGAGTCGATGGATTCATCAAGGGTGGAATTCCAGGTGGGGGACATGTACAAAGAGATCCCGGAAGGCCCGTGGGACGCAATCGTCTCGGCCCTCGCGATCCACCACATGACCGATGAAGGCAAACAGTTGGTCTACAAAGCAGCCTGCGAGCAGCTGGCACCGGGAGGCGTCTTCATCAACGCCGAGCACGTCTACGGACCGACGGAAATGATGGACGACGAGTACCGCCGGTGGCACAAAGAAAGAGCCCACGGGGCTGGCATTACGAACGAAGACTGGGCGGCGGCGGAAGAGAGAATGACCCATGACCATCTGAGCCCCCTCTCGGATCAACTCAGGTTCCTGGCCGACGCCGGACTGACCGACGTCGATTGCCTCTTCAAGGACCACGGCTTCGCGGTGCTGTTCGGTCGACGCCCTTAGTTCAAAAGACCCTCCGGGTGGACTGTCAGGAAACGAACTCCAGGTCTGACCTATCGGTTCAGTCGCAGTCAGCGACACATCGTCCAAGAAGGGGAGAACCGAATGAACCTCAATGAGGCTGCAGCACCTGCCGATACGACAGCAGGTTGGAAGAACGATCCAGTGGCAGAAAGCGAATGGAGATGGTGGGATGGGGAAGCCTGGACTGACCGGGTTGGCGCCAGCCAGGCTGCTGCTTCGACTCCGTCGGCCGGAGCTGTAGCGCCGGATAGTTTCACCGCACCGAACAAGGTTTGCCCGCACTGTGGTGCGGCGTCGCAGACTGTGGCAAAGAAGTGCCCCAACTGCGGTAAGGGCTACAAAAAACGCACCGGCCTGAAGATCTTCGCCGCCATCTGCGCCGTCGGTCTCGCGTTCGTCATCGGTTGTTCAGCTCTGTTCATCGGTGGTGTGAACGAAGCCGTGAACGAACTCAACGCTGAGCAGGAGCAGCACGCCATCTCAAAGTCGACTTACGACCAGATCGAAATCGGGATGACCGAGCAGCGGGTTCGCGAGCTCACCGGGAAATCTCCTGAAGACCGGCAGAGCTTCGAGTCCGAGGGGATACTTAACGACGAGCCCTCGACGTCCAAGTGCATTTATTACAACCAGGCCAACGGAGAATTCCTTGACACGTTCCAGCTCTGTTTTGACGCAGGCAAGCTGACGTCGAAGAACGACTTCTAGTTCGTCGCCCGGAGTTCGACCTGCCGCTGGAACTCCGGGCGGCGCCTCACCGTGGAAGCAGCGGGGCGAGGTCTAAGCCCATCACGCTGCGGTTCGGTGGTAAAAACGCCGGGTGAGCACTGACGAACGTCCCGGATCCGTCTCCCAGAAGGTTCACCACGCGCTCAGGCGCGACATTCTCGAAGGAAAGATCGAGGCTGGCAGCGCTTTGCCTTCCGAACGTTTCCTGGCCGAGGAGTTCGGGGTAAACCGGCATGCGGTGCGCGAAGCACTCAAGCGCCTGGAGCAGGCCGGCCTGATCCGCATCACCCACGGCGGCGCGACCAGGGTGCTCGACTGGCGCGATACCGGTGGCCTCCAGGTACTGCTCGACCTGCTGGGAGAGACTTTTGACCCGCCGCCAGAGATCGCCCGTTCAGTGATCGAGATGCGGGCGTCGATCGGTGTCGATGCCGCCCGTCATTGCGCGATCCGGGCCCCTGAAGAAGAGCGCCTGGCAATTCTCGAACTCGCCAGGTCGGCTGCCGACCTGGTGGAAAGTGATGGCCCCGAACACGTTGAGAAGCTGGACATCGCTTTTGCGACCTTCTGGTACGCCATCGTCGGCGGCTCCGGCAACATCGCCTACCGCCTGGCGCTCAACTCGCTGATGCAGGCGATGATGGCCTACGGCGACGTGGCCGGGCGCATCCGCCCAACCGATGCCAACGGGATCCGCGCCCTGGGTGAAGCGATCGCCGCCGGGGAAGAGGAGCACTCAATGATCGCCGCCCGAAACCTGCTCGAAAGCGACATCGAAGCCTTCTAGCCGACCCGAATCTGCTTGACGGTCGCGCCGTCAACTGGTATAACCAGTTCATCAACTGGTTGGACCAGCTGTCCATGGCCGATTGGAGAGACCATTGAGCGACCTGATTCTTTATGCGATCCCTTTCTTCTTCCTCTTCATGGGGCTGGAGTTTCTCGCGCTCAGGCACGCCGCAGAAGAGAACAACGAAGATGCCGCGGCCAAGGGGGCGATCGGCTACGAGATGAAGGACACCGGGACCAGCCTCAGCATGGGGCTCGGCCACGTTTTCATCGCCGGCGCCTGGAAGCTGGTGGCGATCGCCATCCTCGCCGCGATCTACACGGTCAGCCCGTTCCAGCTTTCGCCGGGCGACTGGTGGGTCTGGGTGCTGCTCTTCTTCGCCGACGACCTCGCTTTCTACGCCTATCACCGCAGCCATCACCGGATCCGCCTCTTCTGGGCGAGTCATGTGGTCCATCACTCCTCCGAGCATTACAACCTGTCGACCGCTCTGCGTCAGGACTGGTCACCCTTCACCGGTTCGATGTTCTGGATGCCGCTCGGTCTCTTCTTCGAGCCCTGGATGGTCGTGCTGGCCATGTCCTGGAACCTGCTCTACCAGTTCACGCTCCACACGGAAGCGATCAACAAGTTGCCCAGGCCGATCGAATTCATCTTCAATACGCCGAGCCACCACCGGGTCCACCACGGATCGCAGGAGCAGTACCTCGACCGCAACTACGCCGGCATCCTGATCATCTGGGACCGGATCTTTGGCAGTTTCGAGCCTGAAGTGGAGAGGGTCCACTACGGCCTGACGACCAACATCGAAACCTTCCACCCGGTCAAGGTCGCATATGGAGAATTTGCCAGCATCTGGAGGGATGTCAAAGGCGCCGGAAACTGGCGCCACCGCTTGGGTTACGCCTTCAGGGGACCGGGCTGGAAGCCCGGCGAGGAGTTTCAGAGTGCCCCGGCAAGCGCCCCTCAGAACGGTGCGGGTGACACTGTCGTTGTCCTCAACAGCTCCGGCCGGCGCCACGTAATCGATGTCGCTGGAGAACAGGCCCGGCGCTGAATTAAACGAGCGTTCCGGCGTAGCGCATGACTGTCATCGGCTTGACATCCGTTAGGTCAATGTCCTATAGTGAACTGAATGGTTCAGTATTCTACAACTTTGGATCGCACGTTCTCGGCGCTTTCTGACCCTACCCGGCGAACCATTCTGAATCGCCTGGTGACCGGTAGCGCCACGATCAGTGAGCTGGCAGAACCGACCGGTATGTCACTCACCGGCCTCAAGAAACACGTCGCAGTCCTGGAAGAAGCCCATCTCTTGAAAACCGAGAAACGCGGGCGAACGAGGCATTGTTTCCTCGAGGAGAAGGGCTTCGACGAAGCCGAATTCTGGCTGGAGGAATTCCGCCGCAGCTGGGCGGATCGCTTCGAACGCCTCGACGAGGTCATCGAAAGAAAAAAACAGGAAGGAAAACGATGAGCACCCAGCCACAGAACGAAACGAAGGTAACTCTGCCCGACGACCGCACGGTGGTGATCGAACGCGAGTTCGAAGCCCCGCGCGAGCTGGTCTGGGAGTGCTTTTCCGACCCGGGGCTCCTGAAGGAGTGGCTCGGACCACGCTACCTGACCATGGCCATCGAGGAATACGACTTCCGCCCCGGGGGCAAATGGAAGTACATCCACTCCGACGACAGCAACAACTACGTCTTCTTCGGCGAGTTCCTCGAACTGAACCAGCCGGAGTACATGAAGCAGACGTTCTGCTTCGTGATGGAACCGGCGATTCCGCCGTCGATTGATGAGCTTGAATTGATCGAGCTGAAAGGTGGGCGCACCTTATTGAAGACCACCTCCACCTTCGAGTCGAAAGACCTGCGCGACGGCATGATCCAGAACGGCATGGAGATCGGCGTGCGTGAAGGAAACGAGCGCCTCGACGAACTTCTGGCCCGCAGGCAGGGCTGAGCCAGACGCTGGCGCGCACGCGACCTATACGCTGCGTTCAGTGTCCTGGAGAACCCGCTGGAAGATCAGAGAATTCGTTCACAACAGCATCTGGATCATCCCCGCGATTTCGGTGGTTCTGGCGATCATCCTCGGCATCCTCGTCCCGGAGATCGATTCGCGCACTTCCGACCGGATCGGCATCGCATACGGGGCGGGGGCGGCACAGGGCATGCTGGGCGCCATGGCCGGTGGCATGATCACCTTCACTGGTTTCGTTTTCTCGATACTTCTGCTGGCGGTGCAGTTCGGGTCCAGTCAGTTCTCGCCCCGCATGTTGCGCCGGTTCCTGCGCGATCCCACCACCAAGATTTCGCTGGGCATGTTCATGGCGACGTTCATCTATGCCCTGTTCGTACTCCGGGCAATCCAGCCGGCTGACAACGATACCTTCGTTCCCGATTTCTCGGTTTCGCTGGCCATCCTGCTGCTCCTTCTGAGCATGATCATGTTCCTTCGTCTGATCAGCCGGACAACCCAGGGTTTGCGGGTCGCGGCGGTGCTCAGCGATCTTGGGCATGACGGCACCAAGGTGATCGACGCCGCCTACCCGAACGACTTTGCTGAGGCAGATCCGGAGGTTGGCGAGTCCGCTTTTGTGTCCAGCGACGATCCGACAACGGTCAGATTTGACCAGGAACCGGGCATCCTGCAGAGCGTTGATTTTGATGGTGTTGTGGCTCTTGCCGTGAGGGCAGGGGGGACGGTCGAACTGATTCCCCCGATCGGCGACTTGCTCGCGCCCGGCGATCCACTTTTCAGAGTCCACGGAGCGCAGGGATTCGACGAAGCCATCCTCCAGAAATCAGTCGCGGTTGGCGACGAACGCACGATCAAGGACGATCCCGCGTTTGTTTTCCGACTGCTGGCCGATATCTCGTCAAGGGCTCTTTCACCCGGGGTGAATGACCCGACCACCACCTCCCAGGCACTTGATCAGATCGAGTTGTTGCTGCGGATACTGGTCAGGCGCGACCTCACGCGCGGTGAGATCAGGGACGGGCAGGGCGTGCTGCGGTTCGCTTTCCCTTCCCCTTCGTGGGAGGACTTCCTGAGCATCGCTCTGGATGAGACGAGGATCTACGGTGAGGGTTCGATTCAGGTTGCGCGGCGCCTGCGCGCCCTGCTGGAGGACCTGGTCAGCCTGGCTCCGGCAAGCCGCCTGCCAGCGGTAGAGCAGCAGATCGCGATGCTGGAGCGAAGTATCAACCGCAGTTTCAGCGAAGACACCGAGCGTCTTGTGGCCGGTGCCCGGGACCGCCAGGGGATCGGTTCGCCGCCGTCACGCTGACCGGTCACGGCATGACCAGGCTTCGGGCGAAAGCGATTGCCTCCGGGGTGCCCTGAAAGATTCGCCCGTTTTCGCGAAGGTGGCTGGCCACCCCGAGAGTCGAGAGGATGTCGTCGTGCTCGGCGGAAATTCCCGAGAGCAGCACGACGATGCCCTTCTGCTCGATCCGGGTGATCACATCACCGAGCACACGGGCACCGGTTGCGTCGATCGTCGAGATCCGCGACATCCGCAGGATCAGCACACGTACGTCGGATATCTCGGTGAGTTCGAGCAGGAAGCGGTGGGCCGCCCCGAAGAACAGGGGTCCATCGAACCGGTAGGCCACAATGTTCTGGCCGAGGAGTTCCTGCTCCTCCGCGGTGTGGTCATCGGCTTCCAGCGGCACTTGTTCGACCCGGGCGCTGCGGGCAACCGATCTGAGCGCGATCACGATTGCCACGGCCAGTCCGACCACGACGGCGGCGACCAGATCGAAAGCAACGGTGATCCCGAAGGTCAGCAGCAACACGGCCGCATCGCCGCGGGTCGACTTGAGCAGCGCCCGGACCGAGCCGAACTCGACCATTCGCACCGTCGTTGCGATGAGCACTCCCGCAAGGGCGGCAAGGGGGATCTGCGAGACCAGTCTCGCTGCGACCAGGACGACGAGCAGGAGAACGAATGCGTGAGTCAATGCAGCCAGCTTTGAGCCGGCTCCGGCGCGAACGTTAACCGCGGTCCGGGCGATCGCCGCGGTTGCGGGAATTCCACCGAAGATCGGCGCGGCCATGTTGGCGAGTCCCTGCCCGAAAAGTTCACGATCCGGGTCATGGTGCTCGTCGACGCTCATCCCGTCGGCGACAGCGGCCGAAAGCAGGCTCTCGAGAGCGGCCAGAGATGCGACAGCAACCACTGCGGGGAGCAGGGGTCCAATCGTTCCCAAATCGAAGAACGCAAGCGAGGGAGAAGGCAGGCCGGCCGGCAATGTACCCAGGGTGTCCAAGCCGAGCGGAAGGAAGCTGGCCAGAAGGGTTGCCGCGACTATGCCGACCAGTGAGAAAGGAAGCCCGGGACGCCAACGTGCGCCGAGAAGCATCAGTGCCGCAACCCCGATGGCGACCAGGATCGGGGCAGCACTGGGATCGCCGGCGAATCGGATCACCGCGTCTCCGGCGACCGCCCACACCCGCTCCTGGTCGCCTGCCGGTACGCCAAGGGCTGCCGGGACCTGCTGCAGGGCGATGACTACCGCGATCCCGACCGTAAAGCCTTCGATCAGCGGCATCGGCAGGAACTTGACGTAACGGCCCAGGCCGGCGCCGGCCATGACGATCAGCACCAGGCCGGCCACCAACCCGACCATCAGAACTCCGTTCGCCCCGAACTCGTGGACGACCGGGACGAGCACAACAGTCATTGCGCCGGTGGGTCCTGAAACCTGAAGGTTTGATCCCCCGAAGATCGCGGCAACTGCACCGGCGACCACCGCGGTGGCGATGCCGGCCTGGGCGCCCAGGCCGGAGGTGACGCCGAAAGCCAGGGCCAGCGGCAGGGCAACGATCGCCACCGTGACGCCGGCGATCAGGTCACGGCGCGGCGCCCTTTTTACGGCGTCCCAGTCCGATCGTTGCGGCAGGAGTCGAAGCAGCCGCTGAAGCGTTATCTCGCCCATACCGGCCGCTCAGCCGGCTGGCCGAAGAAGGATCAATTCGAGCCGACGGAGGAACGCAGCTCGGTCAGCAGACCTTCGTTGTCGGTCAGGAGTCTCGCCAGGACCTTCTTGGCAGCCGCCATCAGTTCCGACACTTCAGGGGCGCTGATCATGTAGACCACTGAAGATCCCCTCCGGGTGGATTCCACCAGGCCCGCGCGCCGGAGCAGCCCAAGTTGCTGGGAAAGGTTCGAGGCCTCGATTTCGACCTCGGCAAGAAGCTCGTGCACGGGCCGCGGACCGTCAAGAAGCATTTCCAGAACGCGGATCCTCACGGGATGGCCCAGGGTGCGGAACAGTTCGGCTTTGGCTTCATAAAGTGGAATCATGTATTCATTACATCATAAATTGAAGAATTCTTCAAGTAATCAACCCACAACGACAGCGCAAACAGTCATCAGTCCCAGTCAGGTGAACGACCCCCGGCGTCGATCAGCATCAGAATAGGTCCGGATGAACTTCGGACTTGCATATGACCCGCGCTGCCTGCGGCATGACAACGGCTCGATGATCCTCGACCCGGAGATCGCCGAATGGCTCAACGTTGACCATGCCGAGAACGCTGACCGGGTCCACCGGGCGCTTGAAGTTCTGGTCGCTTCAGATGTGGTCCTGAAGTTCGCGACGGTGCCGACCCGCGCAGCCACCCGCGACGAGCTGGCACTGGTCCACACCCCGGGCCACATCGACCGCATGGCCCTGACCGACGGGGCCGACCCGATCCAGATCATCGGCCCGGAAGCCCGCGCCGGTGCCAACTCATGGGAAGCAGCGAGCATCGCTGCCGGTTCGTCGCTTTCGGCGGTTGACTTTGTGATGGAAGCCCCGGACCGCCGGGCCTACGTCCTGACCAGGCCTCCCGGCCATCACGCATCAGCCGACCAGGCGATGGGCTTCTGCCTTTTCAACAACGCCGCGCTGGCCGCTCGATACGCCCGGAACAGGTACGGCTTGAAGAAGGTCGCGATCATCGACTGGGATGTCCACCACGGAAACGGAACCCAGTCCGTTTTCTACGACGACCCCGACGTGCTCTTCATTTCGATCCACCAGGACGGGCTCTACCCGGAAGATGAAGGCACGCTGGCCGAACGCGGGTCGGGCGCAGGGGAAGGGGCGACGGTCAACATCCCGATGCCCGCAGGCAGCGGCGACGCGGGATACATCGCGGCCATCGAGCGGGTCGTAATCCCGGCACTCGAGGACTTCGGGCCGGAACTGATCGTCCTGTCCAGCGGCCAGGACGCAGCCGCTTCAGACCCGCTAGGCCGGATGAGCGTGACCACCGAAGGTTTCCGGGGGATGACCCGGCAGCTCGTCGAATTTGCTGACCGGACATGCGCCGGCCGGATTGTCGCCCTGCAGGAGGGTGGTTACAGCCTCGACCACATGCCGTTCTGCGTGCTGGCCACGATCGAGGCTCTGGCCGGCCTGGAACCGAGCTTCACCAAAGACCCGATCGAGCTCGACGTTCCGACGTCGATCACTCCGGTCGAGACGTCCGCTGTCGATGCCGCTGCGTCAGCCCGTTCCGGGGCAGGCAGCTAGGCCGGGCAAACTTCATCCTGTGAACCGCCAGATGAGATCCAGGTTGCTCCGGCCGCTGTTGGCGGTTGGTGGTGTTGCCCTGCTCCTGCTGGCAGCCGGTTCTCATAGTGCTTCGGCGGCGCCGGTCAAGGTCGGCGAATCGGTCAAGGGAAGGGCGATCGAAGTGCGACGTTACGGTGACCCTTCCGCTGACTTCAAGGCCCTGATCGTCGGGTCGACCCACGGTGACGAACCGGAAGGGATGCGGGTCGTCCACCGGCTGAATCAGCTCGCCCGCCGCGGGATAGAGGGGGTTGACCTGTGGACCATCCGGACGGTGAACCCGGACGGCCTGGCCCGGGATACCCGCAAGAACGCGCACGGGGTGGACCTCAACCGGAACTTCGGATACCAGTTCGATCCGACGCTGAGCAATGGATACGAGTCGGGGCCGAGGCCGTTCTCCGAACCGGAGTCACGCACGGTCAGGCGCCTTGCTCGTGGTCGCGACTTCGACCTTTCGATCTGGTACCACCAGCCCTGGAGCCGAACGCTCGATCCGTGCGACGAGCGCGGCCGTTACGCCCGCGAATACGCCCGGCTCTCAGGCCTCGGCACCGGGGCAGGCTGCGACCGGGACCTGCCGGGAAGTGCCATCAACTGGCTTCACCACGAGTTCGGCACGGTCGCTTTCGTGGTCGAACTGGCGGCCGGACGACTTTCCGACGGGGCGGTCAATCGCCACGCAAAAGCAGTCGCCCGGCTGGCAAAGCAGATGCGCTGACGCTTACATGTCGCGGTAGCGCATAGCTTCGGAAAGCAGCCCACGCAGCTCGTGCGCCTGGAGCAACTCAGAGACAGTCGTGCTTCGGACAGCCCCTCCTGCCGTGGAATAGATGGATTGAGATCGCCAGAATCGGGAACCTTCATCTCATGCCCATTGAAATAGGACTCCTAGCGACAATTGAAGCCAAAGCCGACAAAGGCGACGAGCTCGGTGAGCTCCTCAAGAGCGCCCGCGACATGGCGGCCGAAGAGGGTGGAACGATCACCTGGTACGCCTTCAAGATGAGCAATACGACTTATGGAATCTTCGACACCTTCGAGACTGAAGAAGGCCGGCAGGCTCATCTCAGCGGGCCGATCGTCAAAGCCCTCGGAGAAGCCGGACCGGATCTGCTCGACGGCGAGCCGATGATCATGCAGCTGGAAATCCTTGCGGTGAAGTAACCAGGCTTGGAGGGCCGCCTCCTACCAGCTTCCGAAGCGGTCCTCCATGTATTTCTACGGTTCAGTTGGTGCGGCGCTCGCCGACCATCACCGCAGTGAACAGCCACTTCCAGTAGCACTCGACGTTGGTGAAGCCCGCTCCACGCATCCACTCAAGCTGGGCTTCAAGCGAGGTGGGCTGGTCGGACGGGTCCTCTTCGTCGTCGGCCACTTCAGCGTAGACCGAAGCCGCGTGTTCGTAGAGCGCATCGCTCGCCATCGTCACCAGGTCCATGTTGCAGAAAGCTCCGCCCGGGTTCAGCAGTGTGAAAGCTTCTTCGGTCAGCGACCTCTTACGTTCATCCGGCAGGTGGTGAATCACCCAGGACGACACGATCAGGTCGAAAGTTCCATTGTCTTTCGGCAGTGGATCAGCCAGGTCGTGCCGCGCGAAGCTGACTGACTGGTTGCCGGAGAAGCGTTCCGTCGCAGCTTCGAGCAGCTGTGGCGAGAGGTCGAGCCCCACCGCTTCGATGTCGGGGAAAGCCTCGGTCAGGACAGCGATCATCGCCCCGCCGCCGGTGCCCAGGTCAAGCACCCGCTTCGGCTGGATCCGGGCTGCGACGTCTTCGACCAGCACCCGGGCCATTTCTTCGCCCCGTGGCAGGCGGTCGCGGATCTCCAGCCAGCGACCGACCCGTTCTGACTCGGTCCATTCGTGTCCGGCTGTGCTCAAGGTTCAGTCGCCGGTGAGGATCGTCGACCAGTCGAGGCGCTCGGGGAAACGCGGCAGGCCGTCGTCTGGCACCGGGTACCACTCGGGGGCGTAGGTCACGAACTGGTGGACTTGCGGGCGGATACCCGGGTCGCCATCGAGCGCACCCATCCGGAGCGCAAGAATGTCCGGGTTATCGGCGCTGGTCGTACAGATCTGGCTGCCACAGTTGGAGCAGAACGACTTGTTGAATCCACCATCACCAGGCTCATAGGTGTGGAGTACCTCGTCGCCTTCAGTGATCTTGAACGATCCCATCCGGGTCAGGGCGGTGGTCGAGAAGGCGGTGCCGGTCCGGCGCTGGCAGCGCTTGCACCAGCACATGGCAGCGCCGAGCAAGGGCGCATCGACCTCGAACTTCACGGCCCCGCACATGCAGGCCCCGGTCAGCGTTGCGAACTCCCCGTCGTCTGGTGAAGCTGGACTCTCCATAGCTCCAGCCTATCCTGTGCGAAATCGAGCCACGCTCATCATTGGAGAACGGCGGTCCTCCACTGTAAGGTGACTCCGGTACCGGGGGCAGGGGCCCCCGGACGTCTACGTCTGGAGAGATGAATGCCGGGATTTTTCATGAGGCCATCGATCGTCGCCATCATCGCGACTGTTCTGGCCTTCTTTGCCGTTTCCACTTTGACCGTTTCGAGTTCGACTGCGGCGGATGTCTCTGCTACGAAGTCTTCGAAGCTCAAGGGTGCACCGAAGCCGACGACGAATGCGAACTTCACGGCGCGCGGCAGCATCGATGCCGCGTATGCGGAAGACACAACCCCTGGCATCAACCTCCTGCTTGTCAACAAAGCCAACGGCATCGTCGCCAAAGGCAAGTCGGACAGGTTCGGCAGCAAGGTTTTCTATGAACTGAAGCCCGGAGCCGGCTATCGGATCTTCAGCGTGCGCGGAAAGACTGTCGCAGCCACTAAACGCTTCGCGGTGCTGCGGGCGGGCAAGAACCCGAAGCAAAGCTTCTACAAGAGCAAGACCCTCACCCAGGGACTCAATTACGTCACCATGCGTGACGGTGTCGAGCTCGCGATGACCGTGCGTCTGCCAGCAAACAAGACCCTCGCCGACGGGCCGTTCCCGACCTTCGTTGAGTACTCCGGCTACCAGACGGCGGCCCCGCACGACGCGTTCTCTTCATTCATCACTGGCATACCTGACCCGCTGGCCCCGGCCACTTCGACCGCGGTCGGATCGATCGTCGGGCCGCTGCTCAACTTCGCCACGGTCAGCGTGCAGATGCGTGGCACCGGCTGCTCCGGTGGTGCTTTCGACCTGTTCGGACTGCCCACCACTTACGACGGCTACGACGCGATCGAGACTGTCGGCAACCAGCCCTGGGTCAAGGGCGGCAAAGTCGGCATGGGCGGGATCTCGTTCTCCGGAATCACCCAGCTGTTTACGGCCGGCACACAGCCGCCGCACCTTGCGGCAATCGCCCCGATGTCGGTGACTGATGACGCTTACCTCTCCTCGGTTTACCCCGGCGGAATCTTCAACAACGGCTTCCAGCTGGACTGGCTCGAGGAACGGAAGGTTGACGCGCTGCCGGCACCCGAAGGTGGACAGGCCTGGGCCAAGGAGCTGACCACCAACGGTGATCCTCTGGGTACCCCGCCGAACGTTCCCGACCAGCACTGCATCAAGAACCAGGAGATGCACCTCCAGGCACGCGACGGTGTGAAGCAGACCCTCAGCCGCCCGTACCGGAGCGAAGTCTTCAAGGATCGCTCGCCGAGCACCTGGTACAGCCGGATCAAGGTCCCGGTCTTCCTGCTCGGACAGTTCCAGGACGAGCAGACCAGCGCCCATTTCGTAGAGAGCCTCTCGAAGCTGAAGAAGAACAAGAACGTCTGGATAACCCTCCAGAATGGCGTTCATGCGGACTCGCTGGGTCCGAACTCGATCACTCGCTGGGTTGAGTTCATGAATCTGTTTGTCGCCGACCGCATCCCGGTTGTCCCGCCGCTGATCCTTTCCCAGAGCAGCGCGCTCTACCAGGGACTGGCCAAGGCGGCTGCAGCGCCGGTCCAGCAGTCACGGTTCGCCGGTTACCCGGACTCCGACCTGGCCAAGGCCAGGGCCGAGTTCCAGCAGGACCCGCGAATCAGAGTCCTGATGGAAAACGGCACCGGTGTCCCCGGACATCCGGGTGGAATCGGCGCCAGCTGGGAGATGGGTTTCGACTCCTGGCCGGTCAAGGAGGTCAAAGCGACCCCTTATTACTTCGGCAAGTCGGGAGCGCTCGCCAGGTCGAAGGCAAAGTCAGCCTCGCAGGCCTCGTACCAAGCCGATCCGAAAGCACGTCCCGTCTCGACCCTGACGGGTGACCGCGCTGGCGGAGACGCCTGGCTCGAACAGCCTCCATACAACTGGCAGCCGATCGCCAAGGGCAAGGGCCTCGGATTCACGTCTCCGGCACTGACCCGGGACGTGGTCATCGCCGGCAGTTCGAGTGTTGACCTCTGGCTAAAGTCATCGGCCAGGGACACCGACCTGCAGGCAACCCTGACCGAGGTCCGTCCGGACGGCAATGAAACCTATGTCCAGAGCGGCTGGCTCAGGGCTTCGCATCGCAAGCTCGACCAGAAGGCTTCGACCGCAAGCGATCCGTTCCCGACCCATTTCAAGAAGGACGCCGCACCGCTGCCGAAAGGCAAGTTCAGCCTGGTCCGCATCCCGGTGTTCGCGGCTGCCCACGCTTTCCGAGCGGGCTCGAAGCTGCGAATAACCGTTTCGGCCGTTGGTGGCGACCGCGCGATCTGGCACTTCGCCACGCTCGACAAGGGCAAAACGAAGAACACGATCCTGCTCGGTGGCAACATGCCTTCGCGGGTTGTGCTGCCGGTCCTCAGCGGAATCGACGCCCAGGGCACCCCGCTTCCGGGTCCGACCGCACTGCGCGGCCAGCCCAGCCGGACCTACGCAGCCGCCTCCAACGGCGGCTGATCAACCCGGGCCGCCCGGACTGATCCGGGCGGCCAAATTGATCCGTGACTTTTCGTGACGATTCGGGTTGTTGGAGTGAAGCTCAGAGAATTCTCAGTTTTGTCGAATAGCATTGGGAA
>Ga0105046_10002070_pt1 | contig 31525 bp, 19 predicted proteins | sample MAT03_FD_78385 | JGI IMG/M metagenome (GOLD analysis project Ga0105046, IMG submission 78385) | Freshwater microbial communities from Lake Fryxell liftoff mats and glacier meltwater in Antarctica - MAT-03 (megahit assembly) | ecosystem: Environmental > Aquatic > Freshwater > Ice > Liftoff...
GTAACGAAGCCGCGTCCCGCAGGGGGCGTTCCCCAGGCTTGAGCCGTGTGTTCGGAAACGGACACGCACGGTTCTTAGGGCGGGGGGCGGTGGCAACACCGCCTCCCCGACCCGACTCACCAGCTGGAGCCGCAGATCGGCGCTGGCCGCCTCCGCCTCGTCGGAGAGGTCGAGGTCGTGCTTGAGCACCCACTCCTGGTTGTAGCTGAGCAGCGCGTCGGTGAGGCCGGCGTCCGTCGCGCGCGCGAAGGGCGTGCGCACCGTGAGCTGGGCTGGGATGATACTCTCGGGGGCGAAGGCGCGGCGCACGGCATCGGTGTGCGCCGGTGCGAGAGGCGGGCCGAGCCGGGCGTCGAGCCAGGCGCCGAACGCCTCGGGCCTGAGATCCGCTTTCGTACCCCGATGGATCCCTGGCGGAGGCGGGGCAAGGGCACGATCAAGGTCGTCATGCGGCACCGACGGGAACAGCACCAGACCCGGGAGCAGCGCGTGCGGACAGGGCGCATCGGGCAGTTCCAGCCCGGCCCAGAAGTGCCCGAGGGCCGCCTGCTCGCTTGCACCTGGCGTGGCCGCTGGCGCAAACAGAGTGCCCTGGCGGGCCTGACGGATCTCGGCACGGGTCGCCGTTGCCACCTTCAACAGCGCGCAGCGGCTATCCTGGTGGCGCACCCAGAAGTCTGGGCCATCGTCGGCCATCGCCAGGCGCTGCCAGACCACGAACAGCTCGGGAAGCTGTGTGAGCAGCCGGAAGACCCGCAGGGTCTCCGGAGGCATGGGGCCGACCGGATTGGTGGGCAGAATCTGGGCCATTGGTGGTTACCGACGATAGTTCACGACGCGCTGTGCGCAGCTGGCGAGGAGCTCGCGCAGCAGCGTGACCCAGCCCTGCTGCTCGGCGCTGTTCGGGCTGGCGTCGAGCAGGTGACGGCTGCCAAGGATGATCAGCTTGCTGCGCGGGCGCGTGATCGCCACATTGAGCCGCTCGGGCTGGAAGAGGAAGTCGGCGATACTGCTCGCAAAGGTCGGGTTGGAGGTGGTAAGCGAGACAATGATCACCTCGCGCTCCTGGCCCTGCATGCGCTCGACCGTGTCGATCGCGATGGCCCGGCGGCGCTCCGGCTGCTCGGGCAGGGCCTGGCGCAGCAGTCCACGCATGGCCCGGCCCTGGGCGCGGTAGGGTGCCACGACGCCGGTCGCTGTTGGCGCCACGCCGCAGGCGAGCAGTTCGACGATCAGATCGACCGCCAGGCTGGCCTCCCCCTCGCTGCGGGTGGTCGCGTTTTCTGGATCGGCCCTCGCTGAGGGAAGCGCGAACAATGCCTGAGCGCCGCGCTATAGATTGGGGAGCAGCAGCTCCGCGCTGATGAGCGCCTTCGCTGCCGGGCTACTGGTGATACAAAGCGTGATGGCAGTTTTCGCGGGCGGCACCTCGATGCGGAAGGCGAAGAACGGGCAGCAGCGCCGCTCGTGCTCGACAAAGGTAGCCACGAGTGGAAAGGTTTCGGCGACGAAGGCGACTACAGGCTGACCACTGGCTCGGCAGCAGAGGAAATTTGGCTATTCACATGCACTCTTTGATCAACCATATTAAGTGTAGTAGGGTCAAGTTCGCATTGCCTTCAGTGTGATGATGTACAGGAGTTCTCGGTGAGCCAAAACGACATTTCGAAGCGGGCGCTCGCCATCGACCTGCAGCACGGGGTGGTTCCGATCTCGAAGGCTGCCTCGTCTCTGGCGGCGCTGCTTAAGCGCTCGCGCGCTACACAACAGCCGATCATTGTGACTCAGAAAGGCTATCCCACCGGCGTCCTGCTCGACATCGAGCTGTTTGTGGCACTGCGGCAGTTGGCCGATCTGCACCTGCGCACGGCCGAGGAGGCGACTGAGCAGGCGTAGCTCGGGGGCCGCGTCGAAACATTGGTATGAAGCAGGAATGAGTGATGCAAGCCATGATGGGTTCGACCTGTGGCAGCCGAGCTCCTTATGGCCGCTCGACCAGCCTAGGATCGACCAGCCCAGGCGAGACATCCAGCTCAGCCTTTGGTGAGACCGGGCGAAACTTCTTCACCCAACACTGCGCCACGGGACGAGAACATATCAGCTCTGTTGTGCCCTAATCACAGGGAGCGCGAATTGCTGAGCTTTTGGGTACTCACTAGAACAGAGGCCAGAAGAACCTATACCTAAGGTTAGGCTGATGATAAAGGGAAATGCCACAATAGAGCACGTACTCCAGACAGCTCTACCGACAGAGCTTCACCCACACATTCCAGCACTGGCCGTGTTGTTCCAAGCCCTGATGAATGGAACGCCGTCACACCCTACCCACTCGCTGCCGCTCCACGAGGCCACGGCGCTACTAGAGGCGCTCGCCGGCCGGCGGTTAACGGTGGACCATGCGGTACTGTCCTTCGGCGATCAGAGCCAGCTTGGCGATGTAACCATTCAGGATGTGGCTGGTAACAACGTGATCAAGCACAACCTGTTTGTTGTGGTCAGTCTTCCGTCGTCTGTGGCTGGACGGCCCGAGGCGCGACCCAAGGTTGGCGTCGCCCCTGTCTCTGCGGTTGCGCCCATCGACAGAGTGGGGCTTCGGCGGGTGATCGACGTGGCTTTTAACCTCGACGAGCTAAAGAGCATCTGCTTCGAGTTGGGCATCGACCACGAGGAACTGGCCGGCAGCACGAAGTCGGCCAAAATCCAGGAGCTGATCGGCTTCTGCGAGCGGCGTGGCCGCTTTTCCGACCTGGTGCGGCAGGTGCGCACCCTGCGTCCGCACATGGAGGCGCAGATCGTGGCGCGGTGCAGCTCGTAGGGTGGAATCCTCGGCAGATGATGTTGCTGGCGAAGGACGCGGGGGCGACAATCCGGCGAGGGGCGCGATCGGTACTACTAAGATCAGAGCGTGCTTGTGGCTCAATCAGTGCGCGGTGCCCGGCCGGGGGCGCGCGTGAAGGGCGTCTTGGTTGTCTCAGCCTCGTATTATCGTGCTTACGCGACTTGTTGCCGCCCTCGCCTTGGCGTACGGCAGCGCCGCCCTCGCCGCGTGGGCGCTCGTGGAAGCGCTCGCTGTGTGCCTCGCCGTCGGCGTGGGGGGCCTCGGCCTGGCGTTCGGCTGCTACATGTTGGCCTGGATGCTGGGGCGCAGCACGAGGCTGTTATCGCGCGGTCGAGCCACGGTGGCCGAGATCGAGCGGCACGGGTGGCGCTACTTGATCTGGTTCAGCGGACATCACTTGCTCCTGCTGGGGCTCGGGGCCCTGGGCTGCGCCGGGCTGCTCGCTCTGGGCGGCACCGAACGTTGGGCGCTGGCCGGGGTGGGAGGGCTGGCGCTGGCGGTCTGGGCCGTGCTGATCGAACTGTTCGTCGCTCTGCACTTCCTTGTGCCGCGGCGGGCGCGTGAGCTGGCAATCTGCTGGGTCGATGTGCCCACCGGGGGGCCGGGATGGGCCGGCCGCTGGTTCACCGCAGTGCTCAGCCTGAGAGATCGCTACCACCTACTGCTGACCCAGAGTGTTGCGGCGGCCGCGGCCGGCCCGGTGGAGCAGCGCGAGCGGCCCTCGTTCGTGCGCCGGCTGCAGCACCTGCGCGCAGTCACGGGCGAGGCGGCGGCGACGCGCTCCATGGCCTTCACGCCGTCGCGCTGGACGCGCCTCGGACGCGAGCTAGGGCTGCGCGGGGCGGCCCTTGCGCTGCCTGCCCTACTCGCCGCTGTGGCTGTGGCCCTGCTGCCGCTACCCGACGGCACGGGCCGCTTTCGGCCGGCGCCGATCACCTTGCCGGGAAGTGTCGCGGGCGCAGGTGCGCCGGCGGGCGGCGCTGCGCCCAGCGCCGACGCAGTCGCCGCCCCGGAGCAGGTCGCCGTAGGTGAGGCGAATGGCTTGGATGCCGTAGCTCCCACCGCCATGGGAGGGGATACGAGCGGTGCGAGCGGCAGCTCAGGAAGCAATGTCGGGGGTTTGGGCGGCAGTACGGGTGACAACGTGGGCGGCAGCGCGGGGGACGACGCTGGAAATTCGGGCGGCGGTACAGGTGGCAACGCGGGCGGTAGCGTGGGGGACGACGCCGGAAGTTCGGGCGGCGGTACGGGTGGCAACGAGGGAAGTTCGGGCGGCAGCGCGGGAGGCGATGCCGGGAGTTCGGGCGGCGGTACAGATGGCAACTCGGGCAGCAGCGCGGGAGGCGATGCCGGGAGTTCGGGCGGCAGCCCTGGTAGCGGTTCGGGCGGCAGTTCGAGCGGCTCGAGCGGCGGTACGAGCGGCAGTACGGGAGGCAACGCTGGCGGTACAGGCGGCGCGGGAGGCGACGCTGGAAGTTCGGGCGGCGGTACGGGTGGCAACGAGGGAAGTCCGAGCGGTGGGTCGGGCAACTCCGGCAGTAGCTCCAGCAGTGGCACGGGCGGCAGCGGTAGCGCGGGTGAAAGTCCTGGGGGCACATCAGGTGGTGCGTCTGGCGGTAGCTCCAGCGGCAGTTCCAGCAGCGGAGCTACCAGCGGTTCGAGCGGCGGCTCCGGTGGTGGTGGCAATGGGGGTGCCGGCTCGAACGCCAGCCCGGCTTCTGGCGATACCGGCGCGAGTAGTTCAGATGCAGTCGCGCCCCCAGGCTCCGGCGGCAACGTCGGCACGGGCCAAGGCGCCCCAGCGAACCGTCCCGGTAGCGGCGGGCAGCTTGTGGAGGTGCGCATCCCCTCGATCCGTGCCAGCAACGCCCCGCCCGCGCCCAACGGCGGCACCTCCTCAGCCCAGCCGCCCAGCGCCACTGCCAGCCCCGGTGGCGCCCCGACCACCCAGCGCGACAGCCCCACTGTGCGCCGACGCCCCGGAAGCCCCTTGCTAACCCAGTACCTCCCGAACTGGATCCGCACGCTCTTTGGCGAGTGAAATCAGCAACACCAAGCGTAGCAGCACCAACAAAGGCCAGTTATGAGCGACCAGCCACGTAGCCCTTACCGCCAATGGGCGGCCAAGATGCTCGCCGACGCGGGCGCCCAACTCTTCGGCATGGACGAGGTCATCCGCCTTTGCATTGTGGCCTACTGCGCTGGTGGCCATGTCCTGCTGGAGGGCAACCCTGGCTTCGGCAAGACCACCCTGGTGCGCCGGCTCGCCGCCGCCCTCGGTCTCCAGGAGGGCCGCATCCAATTCACGCCCGATCTCATGCCCTCCGACATCACTGGCACGTTCATGCCCCGCTACGCCAGCAACCGGCCCGACGAGTGGGCCTTCGAGCCGGGGCCAATCTTTGCCTCCTTCCTCCTCGCCGACGAGATCAACCGTGCCACCCCTAAGACCCAGTCCGCTCTTCTTGAAGCCATGGCCGAGGGTCAGGTGACGGTCCTCGGCCAGACCTACCGCCTCCCGCAGCCCTTCGTGGTGATGGCAACCCAGAACCCTCTGGACCACAGCGGCACTTACGCCCTCCCTGAGGCTCAGGCCGACCGCTTCATGTTCAAGTTGCTCATGCCCGTCCCCGATGCCGCCGCCGCGCACAAGATCGTCGTGGATCGACGGCCCATCGCGCCCGCGCCGTCGCCCACCCCTGCGCTGTCCGACGGCCCGCCGATCGCGCCTCGTCGCCTGCTCTTCGCCGCCTCCAACCCCGACCAGGCGCCCCGCGAGGCCCCCGACCCCCGCGAGCACGCCCTGCGCAGGCCCTTCGACGAGGCCCGGCATTCCTTTGTGCAGCGCGCCGACCTAATCGATAGCGCCCCCCTGCTACCCGCCGTCGAGTGGCACCTGGTGACGCTATTCCTCGCCTCGAACCGTCGCTACGCCGAGCTAGAGCGTCTGGGGGTGCTCAGCGGCGATCAGCTCACCCGTGTTCGGACGCTCGCCGATGAGCTGCTCACCCCTGGTCATGGCCTTGGGCCTCGCGCCCTAATCAACCTTGATCGGGCGGCAAGGGCGTGGGCTTTCTGCTTCAGCACGCTCCCGTCTGCCGACGATGCGCCTCCCCCCGACGGCAACGACTTCGCCCATGTCCTCATCCCCGTGCTGCGCCACCGCCTCAAGACGACGTTCGGCTGGGAGGAACTCTACGCGCGGCGCGAGCCGGCCCGTCGCGCCCCCTTTCCCCTCGGCGACGACCCCCTCGGCGCCCTGATCGCCGACTTCGCCCTCGCCACCGCGCCTACCGGGCAGATCACCGTCCGCGACGAGCCTACCCCTGAGCAGCCCAAACCCCAAAAGCGGCTAATCACATTCGACAGCTACTACCGTGAGTTGTTGCGCAAGGAGCTGTCCACGGTTCTTGGCGCCGCGGGAGGCCAGCGATGAGCGGGATCGCCCCCCTCTCCCCATCCACACGCGCCGCCCTGCGCCGCTACCGGCTCCTCGCCCGCGAGAGCGTTCAGCCCAACCCCACCGGCGGCCAGCTAATGCGTCGCAAAGGCCAGAGCCTGGAGTTCCGCGAGCACCTGCCCTACCTGCCGGGCGACGACATCCGCTTCGTGGACTGGCGCGCCTCCGCTCGCCACGGCACGAAGCACGACCTGCTCGCCCGTAGCTTCGTCGCCGAGGAGCGCATGCGCCTGCTGCTCTCCCTCGACCCGCGCGCCACCATGGCTCTCCCAGAGGCCCTGCCCAAGCTCCAGTTCGCCCTTTGGATCGCCGAGGCCCTGCTCATCATCGCCGGCGCCGAGGACGAGCTGCTGCTCCATTGGCTCTTCGACCGCTCCCCCTCGCCGCCCAGGCCACTCCAGAGTCTCGGCCAGCTTTATGGGCAGCGCGCCGTGCCCGCAGGGCTGGGCGAGGATGCCCCCGTGAACCTTCAGCACGTGCGGCCCTTCCTCCCGCCCACAACGGTCTGGGTGATCGTCACCGACCTTTACTTCGACCACAGTAGCACGGCCAAATCCTTGGCCGCCGCGATGGTTGCCGCCACGTCCGGCATGTGCTGGGTGCTGCTGATCGAGCTCGACAGCTGGGCCCAGGAGCGCACCCTGATGGGCCAGGAGGTCTGGCACATCGACCACGTCGCCAGCGCCCCTCTGGGCGAGCTCGTCCAGCTTTCCGACCCGAACCTCCAGGAGGTCGAGCGTCGCATCGCCGTCCATCGCGCCGGGTTCGTGGGTCGCACTAGGCTCGCCGCCGAGGACCATCTGCTCTGGCCGCTGCCCGCCGGCCCCGCGCCCGAGGCCGAGCACGCGTTTCTCTCCACCTTCACCAGCCAGGGCCGCATCCAGGCCTTATTTGCGAAGCAGAACGTATGATCGCCTGGCTCCTCGGGCTGCTAATCCTCGGGCTCGTCGCCCTGTACCTTGTGAACCCGCCCATCAGGCGGGTGACGCTCTCGGCTGCGCGCTTCCTGACCCAGCTCCCCGAGCGCCCCCGGCCGCGCAAACTGCGCCTTAGCCTGCGCCGCCTGGTGAGCAGCCCCCTGTTTTGGCTCCAGCTCCTGGTGCTGACCCTGCTGCTCCTCGCCGTGCTCGCCTGGCGCAGCGCCCTGGCCGCCGAGCTCGGCCCCCGCCGCATCGCCCTGCTCCTCGCCGTGGACACCTCGGCCAGCATGAGTGCACTCCAGGGCGATCTCCCCCGGCTCGTCGCTGCCCAGATCCAGGCCGTGGAGGCCATGGCCCGCGCCCAGGCCGCAACCCAGGGCGGGTCGTGGTGCGCCCGGCTCGCCGCCTTCGACGCCGAGTGGCGCGACCTCGGCACCTTCCGTGACCCCACGGCCGCCACCGCGGTCCTCACCCCCCTGACGCCCCGCGCCCTCAACACCGACCTTGATCTGGTGCGCCGCAAGGTGGAGGCCGCCGCCGACGCCACAGAAGAGGAGTGCGCCCCCACCCACGTCGTGGTCATCACCGACCAGCCCGTGCCCGCCTGGTACGCCGAGAGCCCCCGCTCGCTGATCTGGCTTGATATTGGCCAGGTGCTGCCAAATGTCGGCTTCACGGCGATCACCCCGGTGCGCAACGCCCTCAACGGCACCGTGGATTCGATCGAGGTGCAGGTGAGCGCCTTCGGGCCGGCGCCCGCCGGCAGCGTCGTCACGATCAGCGGCCCTGGCGGCTTCGCTCTGGAGCGCCGGCACACCTGGGGCCAGACGGTGGTTTGGGAGTTCCGCTTCGCCCCCGCAGCCCCCGGAGCCTACACCGTCAGCCTGCGCCCCGAGGGCGTTTACGCCCTGGACGACACCGCGACCCTCCTGGTGAGCGCGCCCGAGCCGGTGCGCATCGATTGGCGCCTCCCCGATCAGACCATACCCGCCGCGCTCGGCTGGCAGCAAGCTCAGCGCACCGCCGATGTGCGGGTGATAGCCCAGGCCGACCTCGCTGTGCTGCCTGCGGCATTCGACACGCCCCTGCTCCTGGTAGGCCCTGGCTACATCCCCGGCCCTGAGCCCCAACTCGTGGGCTACTTCGACGAGGCCAGCCCCCTGCTCGCCGACCTCAACTTCGACGTGGCCGAAAGCGCAGGCATGCAGCCGGCGCTGCCACTGCCCGACGGCTTCCTGCCCGTGCTCAAGGGCGCCGACCAGGCCGTCTGGATCGCCGCGCGGCCCGACCACTCTGCGGTTTACATCCCCGGCCCACCCCAGCCGAGCGACGACAACCTCGGCGCCTTCTCGCAGACGGTCTTCTTCAACGCGCTGCGGGCGCTCCTTGGCCAGCGCGACTTCCCGGAGCTTTACACGCTCACTGACCGCGCCAACCCCGAGCCGGCTGGCAACCGCCTGGCGCTCCACCCCGGTGAGGGGGACACGGGGCGCGCGCCCCAGTCGGCGGGCAGCCTCGACGACTGGCGCGCAGGCCCCGCCGCCCAGGACAGCGACCAGCTCTGGCCCCCGCTGCTCGCGGCCGCCCTGCTGGCCCTGGCCCTGGAGCGCGCCACCGCGCTGATCGGAGGCCGGCGATGGAGTTAGCCTTCGACCCGCGTCCCCCCTGGCACTGGGTAGCCTTCGCCACAGCGGCCCTGGGTGCGGCTCTGGTGCTGCTCGCCCTGCTGCCGGCGCGCAGGGGCGTGTTCGGCGGGGTGTGGCCGGCGCGCATCGGCGGCGCGGCCCTCTACCTACTCGCCCTCGCCGCCCTGGCAATGGCCGCCACCAACCCGCTGCTGGTGCGCCGGCGCGAAGTCGAGCGCATGCACCTGGCCGTGGTGCTCGACAACTCGCCTAGCATGCAACGGGCCGCCGGCGGCTGGAGCGCCGTGCGCAATGCGACGGCGCAGGTGATTGAGTCGGGCCTGACCGAGCTGCCTGCACCGCTCCGGGAGACCGGCACCGCGAGCCTGGTAGTCTTCCGCGACGAGGCGGGCGAGCCGCGGCCGGGCGCTATCCCGCTGGACGACCTGCCGGGTCGCGTGCGCGCCCTGCCCCCCGACGCTATCGGTGGGGCGGGCAGCAACCTCGCCGCTGGTCTGCGCGAAGCCGGGGCGCGGGTCGCTGCCGCCGAGGCCCAGGGCGCCGTGCTGCTGGTGAGCGACGGCCTGGCCACCGACGGCGACGCCGCAGCTGCCGCGCGGGAACTGGCCCGCCGCGGCATCCCGGTCTACGTTCTGGCTGTGCCGAGCGAGGCCGCCGAGCTAGCGATCATCGCCGCCGATCTGCCCCGGCAAACTCTGGCCGGGGCCAACACCACGCTGCGGGGCATGCTCTGGAACGGGCGCGCCATGGCGGCTTCCGCCACCCTCTCGGTGACGCTGAACAGCGGCCTGGTGGGCGCCAGCCCGCGCGTGAGCACCGCGGGCGAGGCGACAGTACCGCTCACCCGGCCCCTCGACCCTCAGGGCACCGCCCGCATCCGCACCGACCTAGCCTTCGGCGGCCACGGGCTCCAGTTCGCCGACTTCACGCTCAGCTACGACGCGGGGCGCGGGCAGCAGCGCCGACGCCTCTTCACCCACGTCAAGCGACCGATCGAGCTGCTCTCCATCGGCGGGGATCGGCGCTGGGAGGGCGCTTTCCCCGAGGAGGGGGCCCGCATTACCCCGATCAGGCCGGGCGATCTCGCCACGGTGGGCGATTTGCAGGCCTTTGACGCGATCGTGATCGGTGCCGTGCCCGCAACCGACTTCGCGCCAGGCGAGCTGGCGCAGCTTGCCGCGGCTGTGGAGCGCGACGGCCTGGGCCTGATGCTGATTAACGGCGACCACGGCGGCGCTGACCAGGAGGCTGCCACCGTGCTCAAAAGCTACGACGACACCCCACTTGCCCCGCTGCTGCCCGTGATCAGCGGCCCGCGCCCCTTCGAGGAGGAGCCGCCGAGCCGCCACGTGGTCTTCCTGATCGATGCCTCCGGCTCCATGGAGGGCTGGCCGCTCACCAAGGCCCAGGAGATCGTCGCCTACATTATCGAGCACGAGCTGCGCCCCACCGACAAGGTGGACATCATCGCCTTCAATACTGCGGCGCTGCACCTCGTGAAGGGCCAGGCCACTGTGCCCAGCGCCAAGCCGGGTATCATCCAGCAGCTCAACAGCATCCAGGCGGGCGGTGGTACCGACCCCACTGATGCCCTCAAGCTGATCGAGGCGCAGCAGTTCACCGAGTGCGGCCTGATCTTCCTCTCGGATGGCGAGTTCAGTGCGGTGAACCTGCGGCCAGACTGTCGCGCCACCGCCTTCTCGATCGGCGGCGGCTACCCGCCGGCCCTCGCCCAATTTGCCGACCCCTTCCCGGTGGACCCAAACTTCAGCCCCATGGGCATCACCATCCCCTACTTCGAGCCCGAGAAGCGCACCCGGCTCTGGGAGCCCGGCAGCTTCACCGCCCTTTCCACCGCTGTGCTCTCGCGCACCATGGTCCAGCTGCCCGTGCCCGACCTGACCCTGCCCGGCAGCGCGATCAGCCACCCCAAGCCCGAGGCCTTGCTGGTGGCTGTGCGGCCGAAGGTGAAAGACCCAGTGCTCGCCTACGCCGAACGCGGCGCCGGCTTCGTTGGCGTGATGACCAGCGTTGTCACCGAGGAGTGGCTCGCCGACGAGGCAGGCGCGGGCGCTGTGGAGGAGTGGATCCGCCAGGTGGCGCCCTACGCTGCCCGCGACCGCTACGACCTGCGCCTGCAAGACGACGGCCTGCGCATGACCCTGCGCATCGCCGTGGTGGCCGAGGGCGACAACGTGCCCGACGTGAGCGGCATGCAGATCACGCTGGAGCAGCCGGGCCAGCCCCCGCAGGCCGTCCCCGTGGAGGACGACCCCACCGCGCCCGCAACCTTCTTGGCCGATGTGCGGCCCGTGCGCGGCCCTGCGGCCGGCGAGGCTACCCTGGTTGTCCGCGAGCGCGGGGGCGACCGGCTGGCCCGCCCGCAGCGCATCCCGCTTGTTATCCCGCCCGCCGGTGCGGTGACGCCGCCCATCACCACAGAGGCGTACAGCTACGGCCTGAACACAGAGTTGCTAACCCGCATTGCCGAGACGGGCGGCGCGGAGGTGTTGAGGCCGGAGGCGCCCATCGCCCTGCTGACGCCCAGCCCACCGGGGCGGGATCAGCGGGCCCTCTGGCCCTGGCTCGCGCTGCTGGGCGGCGCGCTCTTACTCGCCGCAGTCGCTTTGAAGAGGTTTGCCCCATGAGCAGCGCTGCCCCGCCTATCCCACTGCCCGCCGCCAGTGCGCTACTGCAGCGCCTGGGCCTGAGCCTGGTTGGAGCCGTGGCACGCCGCATTCCGCCCCCGGCCCTGGCCCGGCTGCTCGCTCGCGACGAGGTGAGCCTGCTGCTACCGTTCGCGGGCCAGGGCGGCGCCGTGCCGCTCACGCGCTACACCCTGCGCCCATGGCTGCGCCAGGGCGCCTGGTACGCGGTGCGCGGCCTGGCCCCTGCGTGGGTGCCCCCGGCCCTGGAGCGTGATCTCCAGCGCGCCAGCCGCCGTGCCCTGGAGACGGATGGCGACGCACACACCTGGAGGCGGCTCGCGCGGGGCTGGATGGATTACGCTGTGGGGGGCGTGTCGCCGCGCTGGCTGGCGGACCCCTTCTGGGCGGCGGCGGGCGAGCTCGCCTGGGGCGACGCAGCCTTCCAGGCCGAGGTCGCCCACCTACTGATCGGTGAGCTGCGCCGCCGCGTGCTCTTCACGCCGGGCTCCCCGCCCACCCCGCTGATCGCCACGCGCACCTTCTGGGCTCTGATCGCCCTAGCCGAGGTGGGCCGCCCCGCGCCCTGGCGCCTGCTGCTGCGCCGGCGCGCGGCGGTGCGCGGGCTACGCCGGCTCAAGGCCCACGCTGCCACTGTCACCCTGGCCCCAGGCTGGGCCGAGGTCTGGGACCAGTGGCTGCTCACCGAAGCCATGCGCCTCTGGCAGCCCGTCGACAGGGCCGTCGCGCCCGAGCTACGCGCGGCTCTCGCTGCTCTGCCCCTCCACGTGCAGCTGGGCCAGTGCGCCGTGGACTCGTCCGACCCGCCTCCGGTCGCGCTCGCGGCAGCCGGGTGGGAGGCCTGCCTGGAGCCGTGGGTTGCTACCCTGGCCCGCTGGAACCGCGAGCCGCTTGCCGAGCCGACTGTAGCCTAACGAGGAGAGCTGGATGTTTCCACCCAACGAGCTGAAAGACCTGGCGACCAAGCACGCGCTGGCCCTCAAGAGCCTGCACAACATCGAGAGCGTGCTCAACAAGCGCTTCTTCCAGATGCAAGAGGCCGTCAGCGCCCTGACCCTGGCGGTGGCTGCGGGCGAGCCGCTGCTGCTGATCGGCGACCCCGGAACAGCCAAGTCGCGCCTGATCCGTGTCTTCTGCGGCATGGTCGGCGTGCTGGACCTGAACGACCTCAACGAACGCAAGCGTGAGTACTTCGAGTACCTGCTCACCCCGTTCACCGAGCCGGGCGAGCTGTTCGGCTACTACAACATCGCGGCAGCCAGGGCCAATCAGGGCCTACGCCGCGAAACTGATATGATGATGCAAGAGGCCCGTGTGGTCTACCTGGACGAGATCTTTAACGCCTCCAGCGCCATTCTGAATTCCCTGCTGGCCTTCATGAACGAGCGCTACTACCACGACCGCGGGCAGCGTGTCGAGGTGGCTATGGAGTGCCTCTTCGCCGCCACCAACCACATCCCCGACTCGGACGAACTGTTGGCTGTCTACGATCGATTCCTGTTGCGCTGTAAAGTGAAGCGCGCCGACGCCGATCCTGAGAGCATCGGGCAGCTGATCGGCGCGGGCTGGGGCGAGACCTATGGCTCACCCCAGGCGGGCTTCAGCGTGCGCGACGACCTGCTCGAAAAGTTGAAAGATCTGCGCGGCGATATTCGCCAGCGCACTGCAGCCGGAGCCCTTACCCCGAACAAGAATAGCTCGTTCTACGGGCAGCTCGCCCAGCGGATCAACCACGCCCGCGATGCCGGGCTCTCCACGGTCTCCAACCGGCGCCTGATCAAGCTCGTCCACGTGATGCTGATCCACCGTATCTATCACGCGGTCGCTAACAATGAGCTCGGCGGCAAGGCCCCGCTTGAGCTAGGCCCCGAGCAGCTACGCCTGTTCCGCCGCTTCTTCCTCGACCGCGCCGACGACCCCCAGGCCGACCTGCTGGAGCACCCAAGCATTGTCCAGTTCATTCCATAACCAACTGCGCGTCGATCTCGTCGACCCCGCGGTGTGGCGACCCCTGATCGCCGCCGCGGCGGAGGCTCCCGCCCTGGCGATGGGGGATCGCCTCCGCCTGAAGCAGCTGGCCGAGGCCCTGCTGACACTGTTCCACGATCGGCACGTGGGCCTGACCCCCGCTCTTGCGGCAGGCCTTGCCTTCCTGCTTCTAGAGCGTGACCAGCAGCGGGTCGGCCCGCCCTGGCGCGCCGTGATCGAGCGCCTGCGCCGCGAGCTGCGCCGCGTCGGCGCCGAGCAGCTTCCCAATGGCCGCACCCCGTTAAGCAAGGACGGCTTCGTGCTGCGCGATGCGCCCAGCTTCACCGTGCTACGCCTGGCCATCCCCCTGGTAGCTCGCGCCTGCCGCGCCCAGGGCGCGTCGCTGCTCTTCTGCGCCGACCCGGTAGCCGGCGGCGTGGGGCGTGACGCCTACGCCCGTTACGCCGAGGAGTTGGACCGGCAGTTCTTCGCCATCGCCGTCGGCGACCAGGAAGACCAGGGCGCCGAGGACCATACCCACGACGACGCGCCCTTCTGGGTTGAGGTGGCGCTCGGCCTCGCCGGACGCGCCCTCGCCAGTGAGCCCGGCGGCGTAGCACCGCCACTGCCCGAGATGGAGCCCCTGGACCTGGCCTGGCTGCTGCGGCTGCGCCCCGACCCTGAGCCGCGGCCCCCAAGCGAGGCCCGCCCGCGGGTGATGTTCACGCCCCAGAAGCGCCAGAAGAGCCGCAAGCTCCGCGAGGGCGGGATCACCGGCTACAAGCTCACCCGGCGCCCCGAGGACCTCGACGACATCGTGCTCAGCGAACTGCTCTACCCCGACGAGATCGTGTACGAGCGCGTTCTCAACGAGGGCTACCTGGTGATGGAGCGGCCGCCGCGCCACCAGAAGCGGCGCGATGTGCTGGCTGTGGGCGTGTTCCCGCCCGGCGTCGGTGTCCTGCCCGCCGCCGGCATGCTCAAGGCCGCCTGGTTCGACTGCATGTGGCGCTTCGCCGCCTTCCTGCGCAGCCAGGATCTGACCCGCAGCGAGATCCGCTGGATCGAGGGCGCTGGCGCCGCGCAGGCCCGCAGCGCCAGCTACCTGCTCAGCGAGCTGCCCGGCATCACCGCCGAGCCGAACCCCAGCCCCGGCGAGCGTTGGATGTTTCTGCGTAGCCTGCACTGGGTGCCCTCGTTCCTCAACCGACGCGACCGGCCCACGCTGTTGCAGCTGCCCCCGAAGCGCCTCGCCCCCGGCGACGCTGACGCCCCGCCCCTGCCCGACGGACCCTGGATGCGGGCGGCCTGGGAGGCGCAGCGCGAGAATACCGGCCTCGACCCCGTCTCAGCCCAGCCCACCCGGCCGCGCAGCTGGCCCGAGGCCGTGGCCGAGTTCGCCCACACCCACCTGATGGTCTTCCTGCCCGCCACGCTGCTCGATCCTTACCGCGAGCAGCTAACCGAGCGCACTGCGGCGATCAGCCTGTTTCGTCGCCTGCGCTTGCACTTCCCCTTTGTCGGCTCTGCCGGAACCTACATGAGCCTCACCATGGTGCCGGCGCAGCCTCTGGCCGGCGACCAGTGGCTGGTGGTGACTCCGGCCGGCGTGTTCGGGCTCGAACAGGCTGCGGCCACCCCCGAGGGAATCACCGGCGCCCTTGAGGCCTTATGGCTGAAGCAGCTCGTCAAGGAGATGGGCCGTGGCTAACCAGGCGTTGTACCTCTTTGCCCTCACCCCGCTCGAAACACTGCAGCTGTTGGAACATGCCACCGCAGTGGCTGGCGGCGAGGGCATCGCGCAGATCCGCTACCGCGGCTGGAGCAATCTTAACGATGCGTCCGACCGGCGCATCAACCTAGTGCTGCCCGATCCCGGCGGCCCCCTCAAACCTGGCCCGCGCAAGCTGTTCACGGCCATCGCCGATGCCTACGAGAAGCTCGCCCCCGACAAGGCCGAGTATCGCGCACCGTCCGATAACTTCTTTCCCCTGAGCGAGGGGCTTGCCGAGCTGCTCGCCGTGCGTGCCTCCCACGACCCGCCCGCCCCACGCAACGAGCGCGAGTACATGCTCGTTGTGCGGGCCACGAGTATGGAGCAGGCCGCCGCACTGCTGACTGGTCTTGCCGCCTTCAGCACCTCGGTGGCCACGCTACCCCAGGCTGAGCGGACGGGCGGCGCCCTGCACCTCTTCCACATCCTCCACGACCGTCAGCGCGGCTCGCCCTTCCAGGCTTTGGTCGCCACCGGCTTCAGCGCGCCTCTGCTGGTAGGCTACGAGACCGGAGCGGGCCTGCTCTTCGCCCACGAGGCCCACCCGCCGGGCCGCACGGCCCTGACATCCTTCGCTGCCCTGCTGCGCCATGCGCCCAACCTCCTCGGCCCGGCGCCCGAGGCGCGTCAGAACGGCCGCACACCGCTGGCCGCACTGGTGCGCTGGCCAGACGACGAGGCGAAGCTTGATTTGCTGCACCTACGCAACGCGGTGTTCGCCAGCCAGGTCGCTGTAGAACCGCACCAGGCCCGCTATGGCAGTGTAGCCTTCGCCGACCTGCGGCAGAGCGTGCAGGCCGAGGCAAAGTTGCGCGAGGCGATCAACGCGGCGGCCATCCGCGACGGGCTGAGCGTTGCATACACCCTCACTCTGCGCAAGGCGCCCGCCGCTGCAAACGACCTCCAACGCGAGCGCGCCCGCCTCCAGGCCCAGCAGGAGGATCTGGCGAACCGCCTCGAATATCTCGACAGCATCGAGCCGCCTCGCCCGCGCCTGCTGCGCTTCACCGAGGAGCAGTTGCCCGCCCTTGGCGACTTTGTGGGCAGCCTCTCCATGCGTGTGCTGGAGACAAAGGCGGTCGGCTACGCCTTCCAGAGCCTCGCCGCCGACGGCGCGGGCATGCACTACCTCCTGGTGGACCCTCGCACCGCCCCAATGGAACGCATGGACCCCCTGCCGGCCTGGGACAGCGCCTCCGCCCCGCCGATCCGCTTCTGGCTCGACCCGTACTGGGCGCCCTACTATCAGGGCCATAGCGACAGCCTGGTCTTCGTGCCGCAGCAGCACTACCTCTCGCCGATGATGCACCCCGCTAAACCTGCTGACATGGACGAGTACCTGCGCACGATCGTCGGCCAGTGGTTCGAGGGCCGCCCTGGCCACCAGCCGCCTCCGCGCAAGCCCCTCTACGTGTTTGAGCCCTTTGGGCAGGGCCAGCAGCTCACGATCACCGTGCTCGACGCCGAGGACTTTGTGCCCCTGTCCCAGAAGCTCGACTGGGTCAACGCCCACCTGCACCTGCGCACCGCCCGCAAGCGCGGCGACGAGATCCTGCGCAAGCTCGATGACCACCTCTACGCTGATGAGCTGCTGAACCAGCTCCAGCAGGCAGCGACCCGCCGCGATGACAGTCTGCGCCGCACCGTGCAGCAGAGCGCCGATCAGGTAGCCGCCGCCACTGGTGCCCTCACCGATCTGCTCTGCGGCACCCTGGACGATCTGCTGGAGCGCAGCGACGAAACCCGCAAGGCCATTGCTCAAGCCCAGCAGGAGTTGCGCGCCCTCATAGACACCCAGGCCGCGGTCGCCGCTGCCACTATCCAGACCACCAATGCCATCGCGGCGGCCGATGGTGCGGCCAACGGTGTCAATGCCACCACCGAGGATCTGCGCCGCAAGGTGGACGCCGCCTTGGCACAGGCCGAGTCCGCTCACGCTGTGGCCGAGCGCCGCATCATCGTCCTGACCGACCGTGTCGCCGCCCTGCGGCGCCTGCTACAGGGCGGGCCATAGTGCGATCGCAGAATTTGGAACACCGCCACCCAACACCCATCCGTCGACACCCTGCGCCGAAGGCGCACTAGCAAGGCACGCCTTTGACCACCCCCGATGACCCCTTCGCGGCGCAGCTGCACCGCCAGGACGAGGCCCGCGCGCGGGCCGCCCAGGCGTGGCAGGCTGCTGATGACGTGTTGCGCCCCTGGCCCGCCCTGCGCGACGACGTGCAAGAGCGCGTCTTGCCCGCCCTGCACGACTGGCGCCGCCGCCTGCATCCTCGGCGCTCCAGGTGGCCCCAGCGCCGCTTCGTGCTCCGCGCCGACACCCTCGGTTGGACGGCCCGCGCTCTGCCCTGGCTGAGCCTGAGTGCCCTGCGCCTACGCCTTGAGGCCGCAGCCCTCTGGCTGGCCGTGAACTGGCGGCTTGTTATCTGGGCCCTGGTAGGCGTCGCCGCCCTTGCGCTGGGCTACTGGGGCGCCATCAACTGGGACCAGGCACGCCAGGTATTCGAGGATCTGATTGCCGATCTCAGGTGAGCTTATGCGCCGACCTTTCGCCCGCCACTCTGGCCGGGCCCCGGCCGCCCCGGAGCCCTGGCCACCGCCGCTTCAGACCTCGGCCCTCACGGCGCCGCTGCCTCGCCATGTCCCCCACGGGCGCCTCTGGCGTATCACGCGCCGCGTCGTCGCCGGTGTGCTGCTCGGCGGCGCCCTGATCGCCCTGGTGGTCGCCGTCCGCAGCAAGCTCCTGGGCACAACGCCCCTGGCTATGCTCCTTTACCAGACTCACGACAGCTTCTACCTCCCCCTCAAGGGCTACACCTTCACCCGCTTCTTCCCAGGCAGCCTGGTCTGGTACGGCCTGATCGCCACCCTCTTTCTGCTCTGGTACACATGCTACCTCGCCGACCGCTCCCTTGTGCGGCGCGCTCACCTCGCCCTACTACGCCAGACCGTGAGCTTGGGGCCGCTCCGCTCAGCCCTGCTCGGCGTGTCGCGCCTGCTGCTGCGGCTGGGCCTTCCCCCCGAGCTGCTGCGCGAGGTCGCCGAGCACGAGCGCGACCTCGCGACCCTGCGCCTGGCCGGCGGCGACGACGGGGCGGGCCCGCGCCTGTCGACCCTGACGCGCCTGCTCGTCGGCGTCGCGGCCCTGCGCCCTGATGATCAGCACGCGACCCTCCAGGCCGCCGACGCCTGGCAGCGCGCCGTCTGCCTGCTCGCCGCGCGCGATCACCGCGAGGCTGCCGCCCTCGCGCCTCTGATCCTCCCGGCCTGCGCCCGCGCCCTCCGCAAGCACGGCCTCACCCCCATTGACGCCCTCGCCGGCCAGGCGCCCGGACTCGGAGCCGTCCCTTGCCTCACGGATGCCATCCGAATCGCGCTTCTGACCGGCGCCGATCCTGCCTCCCTCGGCGCCGACCACGACCCGCGCCTAGGGGCCGTCACTGCGCGCTCCGCTCTGACCCAGGGCCTGCTCGCCGCGGCCGAAGGGCGCCGCGCCCAAGTGGACTCCCTGCGCGCCGCCCTGGAGCGGGCCATCGCCCGACCCTTCGCCCAGCACGCCGACCAGGGCCTGTCCACTATGTTCGCCGACGCCGCGATGGATGAGCTGCCCACGCTCGGGCGGCTCGCCCTCAGCGCCGCCCTGATGGCCGCCTTCGCTCTGCGCTCGGGCGACCTCGCCCAGGGTGCCGTGGAGAGCCTCGACGCTCTCGGGCTTGCCCTCGCCCTCGCCGGTCCTGTGGCCCCGCCTGCCCTCGTCGAGCCGGCGCGCAGGGCGCGGGCGTGGGCCGGCGGCCTGCCCACGCCGGCCGACCGCCAGCTCACCGCCAGCCTCGGCCTGGCGCGGATAACTACGCTTGCCCTCGCCTGGCGGCCCTTCGTCGCATACGACACACCCGTACGCCAGGCCGACCTTGCTCTGGCCGAGGCGCGTAGCGACGACCAGTTCCGCGCCGCAGGGCTCGGCCACGACGCCAACCTGCTGGACACGGCCGAGGACACCCACCCATGAGCACCAACTGGAACCACCGCGGCCGTACGCCTGCAGCGCGTAGCGTCGCCCGCCTGCGTGCGGGGGCCGAGGCCACCCCCCTTCGGCGCCGCGTCGACGCGGTGCTGCTTCTACTCGCCCTCATCGCCACCCTCGCCATCACCGGCCTCTGGGCGGGCGGCGTCGCTTTAAGCGACCGCTCCGGCCTGCTTGACCCCCCGGTAGTCCAGCCCCTCGCCGACGAGCGCCTGCTCCGGAACGTGCGTGACGAGCTCGCGGCACGCCCCCTGCGTGACGCCGTCTTCCATGCCCCGGAGCGGCAGGTCTACCTCGCCCAGGAGGGCGGCGTCATCCATACGTATGATCCCGCGACCCAACTCTGGCAGACCGAGCGCCCCTTCGTCGACGCCGACCTGATCACCACCGAGCTCGCCCTGCTCCGCTCCGGCTGCGGGCGCGCCCCGGATGCCGCTCGGAGCGACCCCTGTGCCGACCCCGACTCGATCTGGGCTATGTCTGAGGGCGGCGGCCTCCTACGCCACACCGACGGGGCCTGGAACGTTGTCATAGGCGACGTGGCCTGGCGCGGTCGTAGCGGCGAGCCCGTACAGAGCGCCAGCGTCACCACCGCCGCAACCTCCGACGACGGCCGCTGGCTGCTCCTCGGCACCAACGGCGAAGGCCTCGGCCTCTACGACAACGCCCAGGGCGCCTGGACCGCCCAGGCGCGCATCGGGGACGACGAGTCCAACCCTCCCACGGTCACGGGCGCCGTCTGGTGGCGCGACCGCTTCTGGGTCGGCGGCCCCGATGGACTGACCACAGTGCTCCCCGACGCCTCAGCGCCGAGCATCGCCTCTGTCGAGGCACGCAGCGGCGCCATCCTTGATCTGGACGTAGGCCCCGAGGGGCTGTACATCCTGGAGCGCCACCCCTGCGACGAGGGAGGCGGCGCCTGCCTCTGGCTCGGCCGCCTGGAACAGCCTGACGCCGAGCCCGTGGTCCTGCTCGACGAGCAGGCAGTCTACGGGGAGCTCGACCGCGAGAGCCTGATTTTCGCCCAGCAGTGGGGCCGGCGCCTGGCCGTGGCCGGGGCCACCGGCATCTACACTTACGACCTCGACCTGCATCGCTGGGACCGCCGCTTCGACCAGGAGGTCACGGTCGCCCTGGCGCTGCCCGACGACACGGGCTTCTACTTCGCCCACCCAGGCGGGGCGGGCCTGATCACGCCCGCCGGCGACACGCGCAGCTGGACGCTCGCAGGCGACCGCATCATCCGCCTGCTCTTCGGCCGCGACATGGGCGAGGTGCTGGCCCTCACCGGCAACGGCAACCTGCTCGCCCTCGGCGCCGGCGATACACCCGCCGTGCTCTATCAAGCCGGCGCGACGACCCTGGATCCCGCCCGCTTCGCAACGGCCGCCGATCTCGGCACCCTTGTACTGCTCCACGGCCCCGAGGGCGTGCTGCTTCACTCCCCCACCGCCCGCACATACACCGACATCCCGGCGGCAAGCCTGCCCGACTGGCTCCAGCAGGAAGGCCTCCAGGCCCTGCGCGGCGGCGATCAGCTCTTTTTCCTCGACCAGGAGCCCCCGCAGCTCCAGATCTACGCCGCTGCCGCGCGTGACTTCGCCAACCCTGTGCTCTACACCGACACCCTGCGCACGCTCACGCCCATCACCGTGAGCGGTCCGGCCCGCGCAACCTGGGACTGGCAGAGCCTCGGCCTGGGCCTGATCGACGCCGAGGGGAGCGTCTACGCCGTAGGCCCCGGCGGCCTCGCCCGCCGCACCGGCGAGCCGCGCACCAGCCTCGACCGCGAAACTATCCTCGATGTGACCGACCAGGGCGATAAGCTCGTGGTCGCTACGGACGCCGGGGTGCGCTACTACAGCGGCACCGAGCGCGGTTGGGTGGCCGGGCCGGACCCTGGGCAGCGCATTGAGGAGCTGGGCGTGCTGGGCGGCGAGCTGCTAGGGCGCGGCGAACAGGGCGAACTGATCGCTATCCTTGACCCGGCGCAGCCGCGCATCGGCGGCCCCGATGGCAGCCAGATCGCCGACGCCGACCTGAGCGACACGCGGCAGATTGGCGGCGATCTCTTCCTGGCCGGGGCAGGCGTGGTGGAGCGCTACAGCCGCGATGGGCGGCGCATCACCCAGCGCTGGCGCCTCGCGGGCAGCGGCAGCGTGCGGCTGCGCGGGCTGATCGACAGCCAGCCTCTGGCCCAGTTGGGCGACCAGGCCTTTCTCGGCGAGCAGCCGATCAACCCGGCTGCCGGCCCCGTGCTGGCCCTCGGCGCCGACGCAAACACGATCTGGACCACGCGCAGTGCCGAGGGCGGCCCCTACCTCAAAGGCTACCCCATCGGCGGCGGCTTCAGCGGTGGGCGCTGCTTCTTCCGCACCCCCGCAACTCCCGCCGGCACCCAGGTGCTCGACGCGCGTCGCCTCCCCGACGGTACTGTGGCTGCCTCTACCGACGCCGGGCTGATGTTCTACGCCCCCCAGCACCGCAGCTGGTACCCCGCCGCGGGCGGCTTCGGCGGGGCGGGGGCGCGGCTCTACCTGCTGGGCGACCATCTCGGCGTGGCCGAGCCCCTCGCAGCCCCCACCCAGTTGACGCTCATTCCCCTCGACACCCTACGCCTGCCCGACTCCTGCGCCGCCGGCTCGATCGCCATTAGCGCCCAGCCCACCGCCGTACTCGCGGCCGCCTTCGACGAGCGCACCGGCCGCGTCGCCTGGATCACACCCGAGGGCGCCGTGGCGGAGTGGCGAGGCGGCACAACCACAGGGTTGCTCGCCGCCCCCGCCGGGCCCAACGGCGCCGACCTGCACCGCGTCTACCAGCGCAGCGACTACCTGCTCTTCACCGCCGACAACCGGCTCTGGCGCTACCAGCTCGCAGAGCACCGCTGGGAGCCGATCGACCTGCGCTTCAGCGACGGGGTGACGCAGACCCTCGATCTGAACGTCGAGGGCGGCAATGGGCCGCAGACTGTCACCGCCCGCACGCCAGGCGACCGCTGGTACGTGGGGCAGTTCACCGCCTCGGAGACCAGTGTCACCCTCAGCCCGGCCCTCGCCCCGCCCGCACGAACCTTTGGCGCCACTGCCGATGAGCTGCTGGATGTGGCCGAGGGCGACGGCACCTGGATTTTCCTGCTCCGCGATCGCATCAAGTACTTCGACCCTGCACAGCGCACTTGGGCCGACGATGTGAGCCTGGGGAGCGCCGATGGCGGCCGTCTGCTCCGCCGCGCCCTCGGGCGCCTCGTGGCCGTAGGCAACGGGGGCAAGAGCTGGTGGGTGGCCGCCGACGCCGGCCCGCGCCCCGCCACCTTCGCCCGCTTCGACCTGCCCGCCAATGAGCAGCTGGCTATCGACCGCGACGGCCTGGTCTGGCGCCTCGACGGGAACGGCATCGTCCGGCGCTGCGCCCCCGACGCCGCGACCTACCGTTGCGAGCTCCACAATGTGCCGCCCATGGCCCTCGCCGCCGCTGAGGTACGCCGGGCCTTCAGCTGGGACGGCCTGACGATCTTCGACACGACCGCCGGCCTGCGCGCCTTCGATCCGGCGGCGGGCGCGGAGATCTTGATCGCTGGCGCCGGGCGGGTCGCCGGCCCCGCCGTGGCCCGTGTCTTCAACGGGCGCCTGCTGCTCCACGACGGCGCGACCCTCCTGGCCCTGGACCGCGCGGGCCAGGAGCTGACGGCCCTGCGCTGGGATGGGGTAAGCGCCCTTGCGGCAGACGTGGACGGCGTAGCCTGGGCCCGCTTCGGCGCGGAGTGGCGGCGCGCGAGCGGCGACGACTGGGCCGCACCCGCCTCCTCCGACGGGCGCAACCCCGCCGAGCTACGCCTCTTCCTCTCCGAGGGCGGGACAACGGTCGGCGTCGCCCCCGACCGTACCCTCTACCGCTGGGAGGACCGGCTAAGGCCCCAGCCGTTCCCCCTGCCCGCCGGCCTCGACCCGCGCACCGTCGATTTCGCCGTGGCGGGACCCGGCGATAGCTGGTGGGTGCGCGACGGCGCCCGGCTTACCCACCTGACGGAGGGCACGTGCGCCCCGCCCACGCCGACCCCTGCCCCCGCCACGCCCACCCCGGTCACACCCACCGCGCCTCCTGCGACGACGACCTCCGCCACGACGACGCCGAGCGCGCAGGCCGGGACGGGCACACCGGTGTCCTCTGCTACCCCCAGGGCCTCGGCCACTCCGGCTCCCTCGGCCACCCCACTGCCGACCGCCACGCCCCGGCCCACGGCCTGCCTGGCGCGCTCTGGCCAGGTCGATCTGCCCGCAGCCTTCCGTGCGCCTGCGCTCCCCGCGGCTGCCGAGCCAGCCGTGGGCGGCCTCACCCTGACTCTGGCGAGCGGCGAGCGGGCAAGCATCACCACCGGCGCCACCGGGGGCGCCTACCAGATCACCACGACGGCCGGCGTAGCGCCCGTTCTCGGCCTCGCCGACGACTGGCCGCGCCTACGCACCTTCCTCAAGCCTCTCGCCTCGGGCGGCACAGCCTTCGACCCCGTCACAGGCCTCATCCTCGGGCAGACAGGTGGCGCTCTGCTCGCCGCGCGCCCCAGCACGAGCGACCCCCTGTCCGCCCAGGCCGTGCTTCAGCCGGGGCCGACCGCCCCCCTCGACGTGGGCTGGCTGCGCTGGGAGCGCGCCGGTGGCAGCTTCGTGCTGGGTGGCCGCACGCTCCGCAAGGAGGAGTTCATCGTGGGCGACGCCCTGATTGCCGAGTCCGTAGGCGCCGTGCTCGCCGAGGCTCCCGACCGCGTGCACATGGCCAACCAGCACGGCGTCTGGAGCTTCGCCCAGCCCGAAGGCCGCCTCGACGACCCCGGTGTCAGCTTCACGCCCGTGCGGCTCACGGGCATTGCGGCCGCAGCCCACGGGCGCTTCCTTGTGGCTGGTGGCGATCTAACGCCCGGCGCGAGCGCGATCCAGCCCGCTCAGGTGAGCGAGCGCGTCACCCTGGGCGACGTGGAACTCACAGAGCAGGTACGGGCGCGCGGCGTGGGCGCGACCCTCAAGCGCGGCGGCGCCACGCTCCAGGTCCTCACCGAGGTCGGCTTCCGCTTCGACCGTGGCCGCGTTGGCGTTGCCTACGCGGGCGATCAGCTGCTGCTACAGAGCGACGCTGGCATCCACCCTGCCCGCGCCTTCGGCCCCTTCGATCCCGGCCCGCCCGGCGCCGCGCCCGGCCGGCTCACTGGCGAGCCGGCCGGGCCACCTCTCTACAACGCTGCAGGGTCGTGGTACGAGCGCGCTGCGGCAGGCTGGCGGGCCCTCCCCGCCGACCCGGCCCAGACCCGCACCCTGCTCAGCGACGCCTCCTGGAGCTGGGGCCTGCTCGGCGGCAGGCTGGAGATCGCCCTGGCTCAGGGGCGGGCCCCCAGCTTCGCCCTCGGCCCGAGCGGCGCCGGCCTCGGCTTTACCGCCGACCAGCTACGCGCCGCGATCAGCCACGAGGGGACACTCTTCGTGCTCAGCGCCGCCTTCGCCGAGCTGGCCCGCAGCCCCGACGAGCTGGGGACCCTCGCCGCCCCTCGCCTGCCGCCCCTCGCCGCCGACCGGCTCGAAAGCCTCACCGCCCCCGACGGCAGCCAGGCCCTCTTCCGCTTCAGCGGCCAAGCCGTCTCGCGCTGGGACGCGGTGGCGCGGCAGTTCGCCCCCGTGCCCGCCGCCGATAACCCCGACGCTGTCTGGCCCCTAGTCGATGACCCGCGCCTGCGCTTCACCCGCCGCGGCGCCCAGGTGACAAAGGAGCTGCGCCTCGATACCCTCGCCGGTGGCGACCGCTGGGTGGGCTTCGACTTCGACGCGGGCCGCTTCCCCTTCGATGTGGTGCGCGCCTTCGAGGTCGTGGACGACCGGCTCTTTGTGGCCAGCGCCGCCGGGCTCCAGCAGTACGCCGCCGGCCCCGCCTACGGCCTCGACCGCATCGACAAGATCTACGATCTAAGCAGCGCGGGTGGCGGCCTCGCCTCTGTTGACCGGCTCGGGCGACCCCGCGCCGACCCCGATCTCCTGATCGCCCAGGGCGGGGTTTGCGTCGAGCTACGGGCCAGCGGTGCCCCACAGCCCTGCGCCGATCCGGCGCTGCTCGACACCCGCCTGCGCATCAGCAGCGACCTCTGGGAGTGGACGGCCGACGTGGGCGGCGCCCTCAGCGGCGTCTACTATGGCCGCGGCGGCTCCCCCGCCCTGCCCGTGCAGGTTGTCGATGGCCGCTTCCCCCACGACCGGCTGCGCAACGTAGGCCTCTGTGGCGCTGCGGCCTACGCCATCTGGGAGGACGGCTGGATCACTGTCTACCCCGACACCAGCCTCACGCTGCGCCAGGGCCTCGCCCACGACGCCCTCGCCAGCTTCGCCCCCACCCAGCTGCTCTGCCTGGAGCGCGACCTACGCTTGGCGGGCGGCACGGCCGCGGCGGGGATGTACACCCTCAACGACGAGGGGATTGTGCGGCGCTTCACCGGCGCGGCGTGGGATATAGTCGGCGACACCGCCGTGGTGAACGCTCTGCGCGAGCGGCTGGCTCTCCCGCCCCTGGTCGAGCGGGCTGCCATGCGCCTGCTGCCTTCGGCCGACGACGCCGGGCTAGTCTTCGAGCAGCAGTCCCTGGCGGGCGACTGGCGTCCGCTCCCCTGGGACGGCGACCGCGTGGGGGTGGACCGCTGGCGCGAGGTTGTGGCTGTGGGCGATCAGCTTTGGGCCGCGACGCCGACTGGGATCGTGCGCTTCGAGCGGCAACCTGACAGCACGGCCTGGCTCGACCCTGACAGCGTGCTGGTGGTGCGCGAGCCCGGCGACGAGGCGGAGCCCTGCGCGATCAGCGACCTGGAGCGGGCAGGTGAGCGCGTGCTGGCTCGTTGCGACTCCAGCAGCGAGCGGGTCTTCGCGGGGGTGCTCGATGGCGTCCGTGACGCCGGAGTCTTCCGCCCGCTGTCGGGCGCCGACCCCTTCGCCGAGCGCGTGTTAGTGGACGCCGGCGAGAGCGAGCTCTGGGCCTGGAACCTGACTGGGCGGCGAGACGGCGACCCCGGCGAGGTGACGATCACACGGGTGCGGGCTGACGTGCCCGAGCCCGTACAGCTTGTCGGCGGCCGCTTCGATTTCGATACCATTGACTCCCTGGCCCTGTTCTACGACGAGGGCGTGGAGGTAGCTTCGCGGGGCGGCTGGTTCCGCGTGCCGCGCGCCTCGTTCGCCGCGGACGCCTGGGAGCGCCCCCCGACCCTCACGCCCGCCCCCGCTGAGGTGCGCACCGTGGCCGTGGCCCGCTTCGGCCAGGAGCGCTTCCTCTGCCTGGCCACGCCCGAGAAAACCATGCGCTTGGCCCTCGACGGCACCGGCGCAGCCGGACGCTGCGCCGAGTTCCTTGGCGCCGACGACCTGTGGCGTTATGAGCGCGAGCGCGGCGAAGGGAACGTCGGCGGCCCCGTGGCGGCGCCCGGACAGGGCGGCGAGGGCGAGCGGCGCCTGGTGGACGGGCGCTTCACCGACGACATCGCCACCGGGCTGCCCCTGGCTATCCCCGACGGTGAGCGCGCAGCATACCTCCTACCTACGGCGGCCGGCGTGCTCCGCCTCGACGCCACGCTGGCCAAGCGGGCGATCGACGCCGACTTCGGGCAGTTGCCGGAGGGCGTGGCGCCCACGGCCCTCTACCTCTGGGGAGCTGACCAGCCGGCCTACCTCGCGGACGGCACGTTGCGCAGCCTCGACGGGGGCGAGGAGTTGGCGGCGCTCCCGCTCGATCTGCCGGACGGGGCGCGGATCGAGGCGATTGAGGATGGCCACGGCGACTTGCTGCTTGTCAAGTGGATGGCGGAGGGGCGACGGGGGTGGAGCGTCTTCGCCCGCGGCGCGGGGATGGCGGTGGGACGCAACCGGCTCGTGGTCGATCTGCGCGGCATTGATCGCTATGCCCAGCGCCAGGTGGCTTGGGGCGTGCGGCCACCTTTTTTGGAGGTAGAGATCGCGCCGGCGCAGGCTACCATGCTCTGGGGGCCGGGCCTGTCAGCCGAGCCGTTCCCCTACCCGGCGGAGCTGGCTCCGGTGGCGGCGATCGTCTACGAGGAGCGCGTGCTGCTTTTCGGGCGACATGAGCTCTACGAGCTGAACGTCGCGCCGGCGCTGCTGCGCTTCGGGTCGGGCGGCTAAACAAGCGCTCTTTGATGGAAGGGTAGGAATTATGGCCGGACCACCGAACGAGTACTTCACCACCTCGATCGACCGGGAGGCGAACCGGGCTATTGTGGAGGAGCTGAGCGCGGAGGTGGTGGCCGCGCTGCGCCCCGACGAGGCCGTCTTTACCGACTACGCCTTCGACCAGCTGATGGAGTTGGCCGAGCAGGACGAGGTAGTCCGCGCCGGCAGTGGCGCTCAAACCGGATTTCCTGGCGCCGAACTGCTGCTGATGGTCATCGTTCCGGCCCTCACCAGCGCCATCACGGCCCTCTTCGTGCGCCATGGAGTAGCTGGCGTGGGCGGTTTTGATGAGCCGGTTCGGGAGAAGCTCATCGACCGGGCGATCATCGAGCAGTATGTGAAGCGGAGTGGGGTGCGCCTGTCGCGGGGTGAACTAGACCGCTTGGAGCGTGAAATCAACCAGTTCGCGGCCAGAGCCCTCGGTGCGCCGCCTCCCGGCGGAGGCGGGCCGGGCGGGGGCGGGCCTGGTCACGGTGGGCCGCCTCCCGGTGATGATGAATCGAGGCGCGGGCCCTACTGTGGCTATGAGATAGCGGCGCTTCAGGTGTTTCTCGCCGCTGCCTTCAGTATGGAGGAGCTACGCAACCTTTGCGTAGCCCTCAGCGTGGATGATGAGCTGATTTTCGTCAGTGGCGAGGGCCGAAGCGGCAATGTACGGCGCCTGGTCGGATACTTCGGGAGACGTGGGATACCCTGCGTTCTCGTCGAAACGGCCCGCGAAGAGCGCCCACAACTCGACTGGGACAACCTGACGCCGCCGACGTTCTAAACCAGGAGCGCGCGATGCAGAGCGACGAACCGGAGCTGCGGCTTAACATCCTGGCGCTACCGAACCAGCAGAAGCTGATCGTGATCATGCTGGCTACAGTGGTCTTCGGCACCCTTGTGGCCATCGCCTATAACGCGCCGGCCTTCGTCTTCATCAGCCTCGCCATGGTGATGTTTGTGCTCTCGCTGCGTCACGTGCTCGTGATGTTCGAGGCGGATGTGCGCCGGCTCAAGCTGCGCGCCGCCGACGAGCGCTATACGCCTCTCCAGGAGCGCATCGACTACCTTGCCCGCGAGCGGCTCGGCATGCGCGAGCCTCCACTTCTCGCCATCGGCGACGGCGCAATCTTGCGTGTGGTGGCCACCTGGCGCCGCCGCTATATCGCTGTGGGCGAGGAGCGCGCAGATCAGCTCCTTACGCTGCTCGCCGATCCGCAGCAGGAGGACATCGCAGATGTCGCCCTGCTCCACGAGTTGCACCATCTGGCCCACGGCGATCACCTCTGGATCGCCTACGCCCGCGCCCTGCTAGATCGGGGGCCGTGGCTCATACTCTGGGCCGCCCTGCTGCTGATCGGCATGGTCGGGCTGCTGGCTCTGGTGCAGCGCAGCTTCTTTACCCAAGTTACCCCGGACGCTATCGCCGCGATCTTCGAGGGACTGGTGCCGGGCAGCGGCGAGCAGATGGTCGTCGCGATCTTCGGCTCGCGCGAGGCCTATGCCGAGGTGGCGGCCCAAGCTGGGACGATCGACTTCAGCCAGGTGCTCTTCGGCGTGATTGTCAATACCCTACCCTATGTGGTGATCTGCACGCTGCTGCTCTGGATCTACTGGCGGCGCTTGCTCCAATTGCGCGAGTTTTGCGCTGATGCAGGGGCAGTCCAAGTACTGGGTCAGGCAGAGCCTTTTCTCCGCGCGCTTTTCATTTTTGGTACGCCAACTCCAAAGTTGGCAGGGAACGGTCAAGGTAGGCAACAGTTGTGGCGGGCATTGCCATCAGTATGGCTTACTCGTTACCTTTACACCACGAGTCCTGGCGCTCGAGCGAAGTTGCTTCGGCAGCCTGACCAGTTTGACGGAAAGCCCTTGGTATACGGTCTTACCATCGGGCTTTACCTGCTTGGCTTGAACCTGATAATGTCCAGCACCACGGCCCTGATGCTGGTTGGTTCCTGGCCCATGCACTTCCCGGTCATCACTACCGCCGCTCTTGTCGGCCTATACCTACTCACGCCCATCATCCTTGGGCGGCCCGTGGACCAGCCACTCTGGGTCGCCCTGCTCGCAGCCCTTGCCCTGCACGCTTTAATGATCCTGATCTCGCTAACTATCCTCGTGATCCTCGGCCTTGGTTGGCCCGATCTGCTGATGGCGCTGATGGAACGAACTGTACGCAGCATGGTCTGGTACACGCGGCTCGACCCAAGCCTGGTAGTGGACGATCCCGCCAGCCTGCTGCCCCTCGCCCTGGCGACCAACCTGGTGCAGATCCCCATCGTTGTGCTGGTCAGCGCCGGCGCAATCGGAGTGATCATTGTGCTCACGCGCCGCATGCTCACCTGGTATGGGCTGCCGAGGGCGGAGCGCCAGCTGATGCGGCTGATCTCGCTGATGATTGGCGCAGTGACGGCTCTAGTTGCGATGCTGATCCTGCCGCCGATCACCGACGTGGCGCTTTTGCGCCTGGCAGAGCCGCTCAGCCTGGGCTCGCCGTTCTTCTGGCTCACTGCCACGATCACGCTTGCGCTGGCGGCCGTGCTGGCCTGGCAGTTCGTGCGGCTGGATCGGCGATATGGCCGGCGCTGCCCCCGCTGCGGCGCGCCGGTTTCCGGCCCGTTCGTTCTCGGCAAACAGTGTCCTGCCTGCGGCGAGGAGTTGCACCCATGGCTCGGCGTCCGCTACAGCTTCCCGAAGCTGCCGCGACCTCGGGCGCCGGAGATCGAGCGATGAGCCTCGCACGTCGCCGCACTGCGCTCGCCCTCTGGTGCGCCGCGGCCCTCACGCTGCTAATCATGGGCTTGATCGGTGGGATCCAATTTCCGCCCGAGCTGCTCAACCTGCTGGCCGCAGTTGCGCTACTCCTGCTGGCCTTGCCGACGTCGATCGGTGTGGCCCTCGCAATCGTGTACCGCGACGCCTGGAGCAGGTGGCCTGTCTGGGCTGGCATGCTGCTGCTGTTTGTCGTAACCGCCGTGGGCAGGCAACAGCCGCTGTACGTTGGCCCGATTGGTCTGCAGGCGACGATGACTCTGCTACTCGTCGGTGTAGGTGCAGCACTCTACACAGCCTGCGCCATCCTGCTTTTTCGCCACGACGTAGCTCTCGCTGCGACAGTAGTGTTCAGCCTGGGTGCGGTGTGGATGTTTGTGATCTGGTGGCGCCTCGGCGGTGACTTCATCGGCGCAATCATGGCGGCCATGCGCTCGCCAGCCAGCGATCCCGGCCTGCTCCTGCTGCCCGCAGTGTTTATCAGCGCGCTGCTCTGCCTGTCTCCGCTCGTGGTCGCTAGCTTCCTTTGGCACACCTGGCGCCTGCTGCTGCGCGAGCGAGACCGTAGCCCCCTGCCAAAGCCTAAAGATGTGTTATAGAACATATTTTGTAGTCCTAGGGTATTTGAACTAAATTGTAAGTCTATATGAAAAAGGACGATAAGCCAGCTGTAGGATTTGTTATCATTACTTTAACATCCGTTTTTTCTTGTTTGGCAGGTTTTTTTGCTAGAGAAATTTTTCTTCCCGCAATCCCCTTTGTATATGAATACTTCTACAGAGAATCAGAGGCAAGGCATATAAACAAAGAGCCAATTGAATCGCGATATCCTGTGGAGTTAAATTTTCTCATGCTTAGCGCGGGCTTTATTTTGCTGGCTTTGATTGTATTGGTGTTCATTCACCACACCGATTGGCAACTCCTGCCGCACCTCAATAATGCCGGGCATCACCGCTCCCGCCGCCAACCGCTGATAGGCATAGCCGATCAAGGTCGCGGCATCGTGGGTACGCACCAGGCGCCCTTCCGCAGCCGCCCAGGCACGCACCGTCGGATCGTCGGCTTCGCTCAGGCCAACATCTGGAACCCGCACGAGGTCGCGCGAGGGGCGGCGACGCAGCAGCCCGCGCACGCTCGCCCCGCGGAAGTTCTCGTCGGCAAGGAGCTTCACGCTACGGGCTCCTGGCGCCCCTGGCGGGCAAGGAGCCGGGCGCGAATCCCAGTGGGGTCGAAGCGCTCCTCGTGCGCACGGCGTGCCTGA
>Ga0105046_10002071_pt1 | contig 31515 bp, 18 predicted proteins | sample MAT03_FD_78385 | JGI IMG/M metagenome (GOLD analysis project Ga0105046, IMG submission 78385) | Freshwater microbial communities from Lake Fryxell liftoff mats and glacier meltwater in Antarctica - MAT-03 (megahit assembly) | ecosystem: Environmental > Aquatic > Freshwater > Ice > Liftoff...
ATCCACGGACTTGCCAAAGGTTACGATCGATGCCGACTTTATCGAATTGCCAGAGGCACTTAGTTCGGCTGGTTCGTGCGCTCGAACGCGTCTTACCTCGCCAAAGTATTGAAAGCTCCGGCGCAAAGCATGCCTCTGCCCTACTCCAAGAGGCGACTGTCAAACTAAAAAAATCAACACGATGCTGAACATCGCTTTAGTGTCGCGATGCTGTCGGCGGCCAACTGATAGGCTCCGAGCGAATAGTCGAACACTTCGACGCTGGCCCAACCTTTGTACCCTACGTCGTCGAGTGTCTTCATGATCGGTCCAAAGTCGACGTCGCCCATGCCTGGCCCACGACGGTTCGGGTCGTTGGCATGGAAGTGAATCATCCAATCTGAATGACTGCGTATGATGTCGACGATCGGCTCCGGCTCGGAGGACATCGCTTTCACGTCGAGGTGCAACCCGACGTAATCGCTCTCGATCAAGCCATTTAATTTCCTCGCTTCGTCGGCCGTGTTGAGGAAATTTCCTTCTTCGGGTCCAAGGGGTTCAAGCGCGATGCGTATACGGTTTCGTCCAAGTGATGTGTCGAGGGAACTGAGCAACTGGGCCGAGTTTCGGTGCGCGTCTTCGAGCGACAAGTCGGCACCGCGATTTCGCTGCAGCGGACTGCCCAGCACCATCACTTCGCCACCAAGATCGCTACATAGACGAATCAACTCCTCAAAGTAAGCTGCCGTTGCTTGGCGGACGCTAACATCATGTGTCGTGAGATGGAACCCGGTTGTCTTGGCGAGCAACCAGTGCAGGCCGATGATCTTCAGGCCAAATGACTCGACGGTTTCTCGGTACTGCTTGCGCTGCGATGGCGTCACAAGCCGCGCGTCGGTGTTAAGCATGAACGGTGCCACTTCCCATCCCGTGTATCCGAGCTCAGCCGCAGTCTCCAAGGCTTTTTCGAGCGGCCAGTCGCCAAATGTTTCGTTGCAAATCGCAAATTGACGCATGGTTCGTTCGATATGAGTGGGCAGAGGGCAGAAATTAACGAAGGCGCGGGCCTCGAATAGATTACCGGAAATGGAAATCTTCGACGACGCTACGCGAGCGTTATTTCACGCCGGCAGAGCGTGACAGAACGGTGGATTGCGACGAAGTGACGCAGGTTAAGTGCTCGCTTCAGACGACCGCGGGATAGGCGTGCGGACCGTACAAAACTACACTGAAGTTTGGGGCCAAGGTCGTTGCCCCGGTTTTGGGCATGCGGTTGAAACCGCGAGGACTTTTTTACGACGAAGTTCGCCCCGCCTTTACCAAGTTTTTGGCGGATTTTGCCGCCGAGTTCGCATCACGCCATGGCTTCCGCATCGATTGCTGCCGCTGATCAGGTCTCTTTTTTCCACCGACACGAATTTGCGATTCGTCGCTTGCACTCGCTCACCGGTATCGTTCCGCTCGGTGCTTACATGGTCATCCACCTGACGACCAACGCCAGTTTGCTGAACGGAACCGCAACGTTTCAGCGAGCGGTTTACTTAATTCACTCCGCAGGAAAGCTGCTACCGGTGATTGAGTGGGGTGCGATTTTTTTGCCATTGTTATTCCATGCGATCATCGGCGTTTGGATCGTGAAGTCGGGCAAAAGCAACACAGATCGCTACCGTTTTACGAACAATAAACGGTACAAGTGGCAGCGGATCACTGGTCTGATTGCGTTTGTTTATTTAATGTTTCACGTGCTCCATCTGCATGGCTGGGTTCACCTTACCCCTTGGGTCCAATTGGGTGAGAAACTTGGGTTCGCCCAATTCCGTGCTTACAACGCAGCCAGCACCTTGGCGCTTGCGATGGATGGATATTTTTGGCCTGCCTTTTATCTGGCGGGAGTGCTCGCGTGCATTTACCACCTGGCGAACGGGCTTTGGACCGCCGGCATCACCTGGGGGCTCTGGATTTCGGAACCCGCTCAGGAACGTGCAACAAAACTTTGTGTGGTGTTTGGACTCTTTTTGACGGTTATTGGAACCAGCGCTTGGTATGCCGCGTTAGCTGCGGACCCTGTGACAGCAAAAGCGATCGAGGACGAGATGTATCGGGCGAATTTGCAAACAGGAATGGTCCCCGAGAGCAAAGAAAAACGAACACAGCCCGATCCAGTACTGCCTTCGAAGACTGAGACATTAATGGGGCAAGAGGCAAATTGATCGGAACATAATCCTTCGCTTCGCGAAGGCAAATTGAAGATAATTTTAGACACAGTGAAGATTTAGAACCTGACGCTTCGGTCGTGAAGCGAAGGGCGAGATAAGGAATACGAGAAAGATGGCTGATCAGAAAGTAGTGGTCGTTGGCGGTGGACTTGCCGGACTTTCGGTGACGATGAAGCTTGCCGAACTTGGCGTTAAGGTTGACCTGCTCAGCCTGACTCCGGTCAAGCGGTCTCACAGCGTTTGTGCCCAGGGCGGCATCAACAGTTGTAACGACCAAGCTCGACAACTGGGCGACAGCGAATGGAATCACCTCGACGACACGGTCTATGGCGGTGACTTTCTAAATCACCAACCGCCGGTTAAGGAGATGGCGTACTGGGCTCCGAAGGTGATCGACTTGATGGATCGCCTAGGCGTTCCTTTTAATCGTACGGGCGAAGGTTTCATCGACAGGCGCCGGTTCGGTGGCACGCTATTTAAGCGAACTGCGTTTGCCGGCGCGACAACCGGCCAGCAACTGCTTTATGCACTTGACGAGCAGGTCCGTCGCAGCGAATCAGAAGGCATGGTCAAAAAATTTGAGTTTTGGGATTTCCTCGGGCCGATTAAGGACGAAACGGGCCGGTGCCGAGGCGTCATCGCTCAAGACATGGTTTCGATGGAAATTCGAGCATTCCCAGCGGATGCGGTCGTCGTTGCGACGGGTGGAAATGGGCTGCTCTACGGGAAGAGCACGATGAGTGTATTCTGCACCGGTAGCGCCGCGAGTCGATGTTTTCAAGCGGGTGCGAACTACGGCAACGGAGAGTTCATTCAAGTTCACCCGACGGCGATTCCCGGTGCTGACAAACTTCGCCTGATGAGCGAGTCGGCTCGTGGTGAAGGCGGACGAGTTTGGGTTCCGCGCAAGCCTCAAGACCCGCGAAGCCCTAATCAGATTCCTGAGGGTGAGCGATATTACTTTCTCGAAGAAAGATATCCAAAGTACGGAAACCTCGTTCCTCGCGACATCGCGACGCGTGAGATTTTTGACATCTGCGTCAACGAAGGACTCAGCATCGACGAAGATCGCATGTGTGTTTACTTGGACCTGACGCACATTTCAAAAGCCGAATTGGATCGCAAATTGGGCGGCATTCTCGAGATTTACGAGAAATTCCAAGGGGTTGATCCCCGGTTTGAGCCGATGAAAATTTTCCCAGCGGTCCATTACAGCATGGGCGGTTTGTGGTCCGATTATGTGAAGTCCGGCGACGGCGGCTTACTGCCCGGTGCTCCAAGAAACCAGATGACAAGCATTGAAGGCTTGTACGCGATTGGCGAATGCGACTACCACTATCACGGTGCAAACCGACTGGGTGCGAACTCGCTGTTATCATGCATCTTCTCGGGTCTGTTTATCGGCCCATCGATCGTGTCCTATGCATCGAATCAGAAGGGTGGTTACAAGCAGCTCGCAAGCTCAACGATCGAAGCAGCGCTGGCCGTTCATACGTCGCGACACAAAGCGTTGCTCAGTGGCAATGGCGGAAACGAAAATCCGTATTTGATCCACCAAGAACTTGGCGACTTAATGACGCGCGTCGCGACCGTTGTTCGTCGAAACGATCAGCTAGAACAAGCGATGTCAAAGGTTGACGATCTGCATCAACGTGCGATGCGAGTCAGCTTGTCCGATACGGGCAATTGGACCAATCAAAACGTGATCTTCGCCAAAGCGGTTCAGGACATGTTCCCGATGGCAAAGACAATGCTTAAAGGTGCGTTGCTTCGAGACGAATGCCGCGGCGCTCACTACAAGCCGGACTTCGAAAAGCCTAGTTTGACTTCCGAAGAACCGGTCGAACGCCGTCGCCAAGCCGAGCTTTGGTGCGACGAATTCGAGGCGAACAATGATCGCTTCCTGAAAAGCACCATCGGGACGTGGAACGCGGAAACCAATCAGCCAGATATCACTTATGAAGATATCGACTCGTCGTTGATTCCGCCTCGTCCACGGCTTTACGGACTCGTCGGAGCCGAAACGATCGAGGAAGTATGGAACGAGCGAGCGGCTGCGAAGAAGGCGTTGGCGAAAGAGCCTGCGTTGGCTGGAGCCAATTGATGAAAACCTGTTTGTTTGTCAAATCAACTGAAAGACTTCCTATATGATCGCCCCATCAACAACCCAAAAAAAGCGTCCGAAGTCGTTTCGCGTCCGTGTCTTGCGACAAGATACGCCCGGTACGGAATCGTACTGGGAACTGTTCGATGTTGATTACGAACGCGAGATGAACGTGATCAGCGTCCTGCAACGCATCGCTGCGAAGGCCGAAACGGTCGACGGGAAGAAAGTGTCGCCCGTCGCTTGGGACTGTGGCTGTCTTGAAGAAGTCTGCGGCTCCTGCTCGATGGTGATCAACGGACGGGTTCGCCAAAGCTGTAGCGCCCTGGTCGACAACCTGCTCAACGACAATCCGGACGAAATCGTCTTGGAGCCGATGAGTAAGTTCCCGGTGATTCGTGACTTAGTGATCGACCGACAGCGGTTGTTCCGAGCCCTCGAGCGAGTCCAGGCTTGGGTGCCCGTCGATAGTTATTACGATATGGGCCCTGGTGAAAGGCAACTTCGCGAAGCTCAAGAACAAAACTATCCACTCAGCCAATGCATGAGCTGCGGTTGTTGTTTGGAAGCGTGCCCGCAGTACACAAAGGTCGAACTTCAGCAACAAGCTAATGAAACGGCTGAAGTATTTCAGGCTCGCAAGACTGCCGCTTACGATTCATCATTCCTTGGCGCCCACGCAATCTCGCAGGCGATGCTTCACAATCATCACCCCACCGGAAAGTCGCTGGAATCCGAGCGGCTTGATACGTTGATGGGCCCTGGTGGAGTCGCTTCATGCGGCAATGCACAGAACTGCGTGTCGGTTTGCCCGAAAGAAATTCCGCTTACTACATCAATCGCCCGAGCCGGACGAGCAACGACGATTCATGCCGTTAAGAAGTGGTTCGAAAAGTAGAGCGTGGTGGAAAACCGGTTTTGGTTGTTGAAAATCGGTATCTTCTGGAGACCGATTGCAACCAAAACAAATTTTTAGATAAGCCGCAGAACGAAACCTACCCGCACAGGGTTCTAATCGGGAGAGCGAGCTTTGACTCCTATTGGGAAAGCGAGGCTCCAATCGGGAAAGCGAGGCTCCAATCGGGAGAGCGAGGCTCCAATCGGGAGAGCGAGGCTCCTGGCGAGCTTTGGCTCCTGGCGGAAGGAACGAGCTTTCTCGGTTCGGCAGGAGCCTCTCCCTCCCGGTATAAAACAACCTGCCGCTCGCCTTACGCGGCCGTTTGATCGGTGGACCAGTACTCTAAGTGCAACTTTTGAAGTGCTTCGGGATTACTCAACAACGAACGACGATACTGTTTCGGAATTGACTCAATCTCGCCACTGCGAATCAGTTTTCGAACTTGTCGCAGCTTGCGGCAACTCAACTTCTTCGACGACTCGCGACTGCCATCTGGCGGTGGCAAGCTTGCAGCCAAAAGACTTTGGTGTAGCCGGTAAAACGCGGGATCGCTGAGCACTCGTACGAACAGTGATGTCGAACTTGGAAGCGGTTCAACTTCGGCAGAATACTTTTTCACAAGCACATCGCGACGACGAAGCAAACGCGGTGGCGCGGATTCTTCGGGGGTCAGCAGCAATTGAAAACGAGCGAGTAGACGTCCGACTCGCGGGCTGGCCATCAACATGCCAATCGGAATCGCACCCAGCAATCCGAATAAAAGCGGTGAGGCCCAAGCGAGTAACTCGGGTGAGTAGCGGAACATCAATAGCGTTGTTGTTAGACCAATTGACGTTTGGATTCCGTGGCTCTTGATCGCGGCGCCAAGGGCAAGGCCATTGTCAGTTCTCACCTGGGCACCCCAGCGAACTTTGCTTCCTAGCAAAGTCAGAATCACGAATCGACTGTGATAAAGCATCATGATTGGCGCGACCGCGATCGAGCCAAGGGATTCGACTAACATCGATCCGATAAGCTTAAGCTTTCCACCATACGGCGTCGCATCGCCGCAGCAATGAACGGTAACGGCCAGTACTTTTGGAAGCAGAAGCATTGTCATGATCGCCGAGAAAACCGCGATCGAAGCCGCTGTGTTCCCGGGGAAATCGTTCGTTAAATGCAGGACAAGGCCGACACACAAAAACATTAACCAAAGCGGGCTTGCAAAATAACTCATTGCACCGCTGAAAAAATGCAAACGGCTGATCGGATGCCAAGCAGGGGCAACAGCGATTCGCAAATGCTGGAGATTACCTTGGCACCAACGTTGATCTCGGCGAGCATGATCTTCGATTGTCGTCGGACACTGCTCGTATCCACCGCTTAGGTCAGCGGCGAGCCTCACTTCATAGCCTGCGCGGCGCATCAAAGCGGCTTCAACGAAATCGTGGCTCAACACTTCGCCACCAAGCGGTTCTGGGCCAGGTAGCTTTGACAGGCCACAGTGACGCAGGAAAGCCTGAGTCCGGATCATCGCGTTGTGGCCCCAGTAGTTGCCTTCGCTGCCGGTCCACGAAACTAATCCAAAGTTGAACAATGGTCCATACGCTCGAGCCGCAAATTGTTGAGTTCGAGCCCAGACGCTTTCGTTGCCTTCGGGAATCGGAGGCGCCTGAAGAATTCCAAGGCGATCGTTCGCGTCCATTCGGCGGGCCAGTTCGACCAGCGTTTTGCCCTCCATTGTGCTGTCAGCATCAAGGATTACAAAGTACTTGTAATCAAGTCCCCATCGTTCAAGGAACTCGCCAATGTTGCCTGCCTTTCGACCTCGGTTCTCAACCCGATGACGATAATGGATCGATGGAAAGTCACCCTTCATTTCGGCGCGAACTCGCGACCAAAGCAATTCTTCGCGAACCCAAATCTCAGGATCGGTCGTATCGCTGAGGATAAAAATGTCAAAGCGGTTCGCATTGCCAGTGCGTCGAAGCGATTCGGCGGTCGCCTGAAGGCATGCCATTACGGCTGCGGCATCTTCGTTGTAAATCGGAACCACGAGCGCAATTCGGTCTGCTGGAAAACTAGCTTGACTGTCATCGCGAGCATTCTGCCCTGACATCCGATTGATTTGCGCCCCAGAGAAACCGTATTGGTTGGGCGAAACGATCGCGGAATGGAGCGGCTTGACGCCGGCGACGGCGATGCAGAATCCGAACGTAACCCATCCAGTCAGCGCCGTGAACAAAATCGCGCCGACCAAACCGACTGGCGTTGAAAAGCTTGCAGGCGAGGCAAACCAATAGCCAATCACCAATGCCAACGTGATTAAAAACGTCGCCGATGCGATCTTCACTCTCATCGCCGATGTGGACTTGTGATCGTAACTCGACAATTGCTTATCCATCAGCGTTTACCGTGATCTGCGATCCAAAGAGGGACTTAAGTGTATTCTAGGAAGATTGGTTGTGGTCCAATTTCGAGCCATGCTGCTGACGAACATCCACAGTTCAGACAAGATCCCGCCTTTGGAGGCCGTCAATGGTTGTTCAGCAAACGTGGCTGGATTGTTAGGCGGTTGGGCGGGCATCGACAAAGTGACATCGTCTTTGAACAACGGGAGCGCTGCCTCCACCGACTCGATTGCATGGGGGTACTTTGCTAGTACGCAACCCATCTTCAAAGCCAGCTCGCCGCAGCGGCTCATACCGCCTCGCAGGTCAATTTGTTTCTCGATCCCGATCAGCCATTTTTGAACGTAATTATCGGTCAATTCAAGGGAAACCGAGACCAGACGATTATTGATCGCGGCCTCCTCTGCGCCTTCAAGAACGTCGATCGCACGTCGAACGAAATGGTTTGACATCTTTGCCAAAACTTCGGCATCACGAATACCAAGTTGACCAAGGTAGGCGGTGCAGCGATATCGCGCGAGTCGTCCGACATCGGACGTCATCACGTCCGCAAGCGCGCCCTCATGAATCTTTACGATCTGTGAGGTTTCGTCTAACAGGGTTTCCATCGTATCTACCAAACTTCGAAGACTAGGGTTCACAGCGATAACTCCAAACTTCACTCAGGTCTCGCTTGCCGTCAGTAAGACGTAGAAGCAATTCGAATGCCTCTTTTTTCTCTGTCTCAATTTCAAATTCAACGTTGATGCCAGCGGCGGTTGCAGTCACCGTTTGGCCATCGATACGGCCAGATTCGTTCCATAAAGAGATCATTTCTGGTCGCAGTTCAGATTTGTCAACTTGCTCAAACAAAGTTCCGTTCGATTCGGCGATCAACTGGACTTTCCAGCGGTTCGTTTCAGGATGGGTGATCGTCGATCGAATGAATCTTGCTTTAGGCAGTGCCGACGCGTCACGCAAGTCGGCTCTTTTCCAATCAATGGTTTTGTCGTCATCGCAAATATGAATTCGATACTCAAGTTCCACTGATTCACCATCTTGAGGCGGTTCTTTTAAAAGATAGAACGCGCCAACGTTATCAATCCCTTCATGTTCCGCTGGAAGCCGCAACAGTTCGATACCACCGGCAGGCCAAGTCTCTTTGGGCTCGATCATTATACTTGGACGACGATGATAAAAGGCTTCACTATCGTTATAAGATTTTGGATTTCTATTGCGTTGCATCAATCCAAAAGCCTTGAGTCCTGGTACGGAGTAATGATTAACGATCGGTACCGAAGGACGGCTCAGAGGTCGCCATAAGCGACTGTCATCGGATCCAATGATCATCAATCCATCGGCATCATGAACCTCCGAACGCGGATCTTTTGCCGGTGGCGGCGTTCCACTTCCCCACATCCACATGCTAGTGAGCGGTGCGATTCCAAGTTTTTCAACCTTTCCTCGGACATAAAGCTTGGTTCGGACGTCGATCGTCGTCTCGCGATCAGGATTGAAATCAAACTGATAGGCACCCACAACGCGTTCGCTTTCTAGCAGGGCCCACGCGCGAAACGTTTTTGAATCTGAATCGGGACATTCCAACCAATACTCAGTAAACGACGGAAACTCTTCAGGATGCGGCATGGCGCAATCCACCGCCAAGCCGCGCATCGAACTGCCATAAACATGCTGCGAACCGAGCACGCGGAAATAGCTTGCTCCTAAGAATGACGCGATCTCGCGAACAAATACTTCCTGCTCCTTTTCTCCTGCGTTGCGCTCATCGTTGTACTTAGCGAGCAACTTCCATCCACTGTGCCCCAGCGTACGGGGAAAGCGGTAACCAGTAAGCCAGTCTCTATAAGAAAAACTATGGGGATTGAATGGGATCGTCGCCGATCTTCCGTTCACGACTTCATTCAATTCAACTCGTTGAGTGAACAGATATCCGCGATGACCCGTTTCAACTTGAAACGGATAATCGCCTTTTCGCCAGATCGTTTCATTTGGTTCGTAAGCGATGTATCGCCACGAATCGTAGTCGAGCCCCACCAGCTCACACGGCAGGTCAACGACAACGCGAGAGAACGGTGTTGCCAACTTCGATTCAGCGACCCGGCATACGGATTCGAAATCAAAATGTGGCGGAGCGGCATGACGCCCTAATTCGGCAGCGGTCGCGGTTGCGGAAATGACCAACGCAATGCCCAAAGTGAATCGCGGCGTTCGTGCAGCTACGTTGATGAGCCGAGCATAAAACGTCGGTTTTGAAAGGAACGCGGTCTTCGGTGCCATACAGGTATTACTGATGAGTAAGCAGAACCACTTGTAAATGACGAGGAACAAGAAACGCCCAACGTAGATGAGGATTTGACTTCGGTTGCCCTATCGAGGGGCGTCAAAAGTGGCGGTACAAACCGTTGTGTGAAGACGCAAACGGAATGCCGCGTGGCCACAACGTTGGAAATTATTCACTCGTATAAGGTCAAAGATACCCCGCATAACGTGTCACGGCTTTTAATTTGTACCGGATGCGCAGAAGTTTTCCCTTAGCCGTATACTGACGTTCGACGGGCACCCTTCGCGTCGAAGTGATTTTTGCTTTCACAGGGACAAAATTGTTCGAACTTTCGAACCCAGTTTCTGGGAAGTCCATTTCCTTGACTAGAAGCACGTTTTCTGTGCTGTTCGAATAATGCGCAGCATGGTCGCAATTCCCGCAATCAGGCAATCGCGACGCAGACGTTCGCGTTACGCCGCTTGGAACAATTGTTTCGGACAATTCCGATTGGCGAAGCAATTTCTCGGATTGTGATTAAGGCTTATCCGTAGAGTTTGTCGATTGGCAAACCTAGGAGGGCCATGTTGCCAGCCAATCGGTCACGGATGCGACCACCGCATATTCGAACTTACCAACTCGTGTGGAGTTAGCCGTGATTGCTCACCTGCCTTCGAGCTTTGCCTCCTCGTCAATCCCCGGTGTTCTGCCGTCCGTTAAATTGAACCTTCCACTTGCCAAGCTGAACGCGACCCCATCGCTGCCGGCAGACTATCCGTCCGCGACCACGGAAGCGATCAAACAGTATCTACTCGTCTGCCACGCCCGATCGCAGTCGATTACGTCTGGTGTTTGGTGCTTTTCGCTTGAGTCGATTTCGGGTGAACCGATTTTGGATGCCGAATGCGAGGAGGAAGGCGATTTGAACCGCCTTTCGTTACTTGCAGCGGTCCGAGGACTGGAAGCCATTGATGGCCGAGGCTTGGTTTCGCTCATTAGCAACAATCGATACTTAATTCGCTCACTCGATCGCTCCTTGCCACGATGGCGAGAAAACGACTTCGTCTGGGAGCAGTTCGGTAGAAAGATGCCGGTCCAAAACGCGGATTTGTGGAAGCGGATCGACCGCACGCTCGCGATTCACTGTGTCACGGCGTCATTGCTGCAGTCGACTCGGGTATCGACGGGCGACTCGCGATTCGATTCGCCACTGGAGACTTCGCCTCGCCCGACCGAAAGCTTTTCGGTGGACACTCCGTTAGTTCGCATCGACAACGCTCATGGTACTTCCTGTGCCGGTCCTAGCGACGGACTGCGTCGTTGGCTGGCTGACAATTGCGATGCCGCGCCGGTCGTGACTCGGCGTGGCCGGTATCGCGTGGCCGATATCGCAGATGCCTGACTATTGTCGTCCCGGTCGATCAATCGTTTTATTTTTTGTCCTAAACCGCCGATTTTTTTGCTCACGGTAACTGTTATGCAAACTCAGCTTTCATTGTCTAGCATCGGTCGTTTGATCGAAGGTACGTACGAGAACCCAGGAGATCTGTTAGGTCCTCATCGAATCGATTACCGAGGCGAAGCGGCGATTGCGGTGCGCAGTTTTCTGCCTCAGGCTTCGGCGGCATGGGTAATCGATGCCTGCGAAGGGCAGCGCCGTCCAATGCGACGAATTCACCCCGCCGGATTATTCGAAGCGATCATTCCCAGTTCATCGGTTCGTCCGGAAACGGCAAACTTTTTGCTAGCGCATGCCGACGGGGAAGCGGTTCGGAGCTCGTCGGCCTATAGTATTGAGATGTCCGACTCCTCAGGTAAAACAACTTTGATGCAAGATCCATACGCCGCGCCGTCGATTTTGACGGACTTTGACCGTTACCTCATCGGTGAGGGACGGCATCACCAGCTCTACTCTTGCCTTGGTGCCCAGCCGCGCACCATTGATGGACAAAACGGCGTTAATTTTGCCGTTTGGGCGCCCAACGCTCGCGCCGTTCAGGTCGTTGGCGACTTCAATGGCTGGGACGGGCGCAAACACGCACTGCGAGTTCACGAGCACCTTGGCATTTGGGAAATTTTTGCTCCGCAAGCCAAAGTTGGCGACAAATACAAATATCGCCTGCTTACCCTTGGTGGCGAATGGATCGACAAATGTGATCCACTTGGTTTTGCTGCCGAGCTTCCGCCGCTGACCGCATCGATTGTTGCCGACTTGAACCAGCATCACTGGAACGATGGCGATTGGCTCGCAAAGCGTTCGTCGGTCAATCCGCAGCGCGAGCCAATGAACGTTTATGAAGTCCATTTGGGTAGCTGGCAGAAAGGTCCAGGGCGCGTTCATGGTTGGTTGGACTACCGTGACCTCGCTCACCGATTGGCCGACTATTGCCACCGAATGAATTTTACTCATGTTGAATTGATGCCAATCAACGAGCATCCGTTCAGCGGTTCATGGGGCTATCAAGCAGTTGGCTATTTCGCTCCGACAAGCCGTCATGGTTCGCCTGCTGATTTCATGTATTTCGTCGATCATCTTCATCAACAAGGCATTGGTGTCCTGATTGATTGGGTTCCGGCGCACTTCCCTAAAGACAACCACGGGCTTCGTCAGTTCGATGGATCGGCGCTCTATGAGCACGCCGATCCTCGGCAAGGCGAACATCCCGATTGGGGAACGTTGATCTTCAACTACGGCCGTAACGAAGTGAAAAACTTCTTAATCGCCAACGCCGTGTTCTGGCTCGACAAGTATCACATCGATGGACTTCGCGTCGACGCGGTAGCTTCGATGCTATATCTCGACTACAGCCGCGAAAGCGGCCAATGGGTCCCCAACCAATTCGGTGGACGAGAGAATTTACAGGCGATGGATTTCCTTCGAGAGTTCAACACCGTCGTTCATGAAAAATTCCCCGGCGCGGTCACAGTTGCCGAAGAGTCCACGGCATGGCCTGGCGTTTCGAAGCCAATCTATGACGGTGGTTTGGGCTTCACGTTCAAATGGAATATGGGCTGGATGAACGACACGTTGCGATACATGCGACACGAGCCAATTCATCGCCAGCATCACCACAACGAGTTAACGTTCAGCTTGATCTACGCGTTCACCGAGAACTTTACGCTCCCGCTTTCGCATGACGAAGTCGTCCATGGCAAGGGATCGTTGCTCTCGCAGATGCCAGGGGACATGTGGCAAAAATTTGCGAACCTTCGCTTGCTTTACTCGTACATGTGGACGCACCCAGGCAAGAAGCTACTTTTCATGGGCGGCGAGCTTGCGATGTGGGACGAGTGGAATCATGATCGTGGACCGCATTGGGAGTTGCTCGACTTCGATACCCATCGCGGGGTGCAACAGTTGGTTTCCGATTTGAACAAATTGGTCAACCAGAACCCAGCGTTGTATCGAGAAGACTTCTCGCCCGAAGGGTTCGAATGGATCGATTGCATGAATGGCCAGGACAGCATCCTTGTTTATTTGAGAAAGGCACCCGACTCTGCACCGCTTTTGGTCTGCTGTAACTTCACGCCCGTCGTTCGTCATGGGTATCGCATCGGCGTGCCTTTCGGTGGCTTCTGGAAAGAAATTTTCAACAGTGACAGCGTTGCTTACGGCGGCACCAACGTCGGAAACTATCCTGGTCGCAACACAACCGGCCAAGGACATCATGGTCGCCCCGATAGCATTATCACCGACTTGGGACCGCTCGGTGTTACGATCTACCGCCACGAAGGCTAGGTGGTTCGTCAAATTCATATTTCCCTCCATTGCCTGCGGTTGAGGGAATGCGTGGTTGCACGTCATAATCGGGGTCCCGTTCGATTCACACGATCTTCCGAATCCAGCATCGCTGGAACTATTCACGCAAGCGATTCACGATGAAAGCCTTCGAAGCAACGCAATACTTCTTTGACCAAGCCGCCGAGCGATTGAACCTAGCAGAGTCAAGTCGCGAAGTATTGCTAATGCCAAAACGTGAGGTTCAGGTTCAAGTCACGATCGAGCGAGACAACGGCGAGCTTTCTACGTTCGTCGGCTTTCGCGTTCAGCACGACAATAGCCGAGGTCCGATGAAAGGTGGCCTTCGTTACCACCCTGAAGTGAACTTGGATGAAGTTCGCTCGCTTGCAAGCCTGATGACCTGGAAGACAGCTGTCGTCGATTTGCCATACGGGGGTGCAAAAGGCGGAATCGGTGTCGATCCATCGACGCTTTCCGTTCGCGAACTCGAGCGATTGACTCGCGAGTTCGTCGACCAGATTCACGATATCGTCGGCCCCGATACCGACATTCCCGCGCCGGACATGGGCACCGACTTCCGTGTGATGGGATGGTTCCGAAATCAGTGGGAAAAGTACCACGGTTTTAACCCTTCGGTCATCACGGGCAAGCCTGTTGAAGAATACGGTGCCAAGGGCCGCGAAGAAGCGACCGGACGCGGAGTAGGAACGCTGACGACAAAGCTGATCAAACGGCTTGGACGAAAGCCTGAGGACACGCGTGTCGCGATTCAAGGCTTTGGCAACGTTGGCTCTCACGCTTCAAAGTTTTTGGTCGAGTCGCAGTTTCCCATCGTTGCGATCAGCGACATGACGGGCACCTATTACAACAAAGATGGTCTCGATGTTCATGACATGCTTCGGCATGCGCTCACGCAACCTCGCGGTACGTTGTCGGGTTACAGCCGATGTGAGTTGCTTCCTGTCGACGCGCTACTAACACTTGAAGACATCGATATTCTGATCCCGGCGGCACTTGGCGGCGTGATCACGGCAAACAATGCCGACAAGATTTCTGCGTCGGTCATTATCGAAGCAGCAAACGGTCCGATCTTGCCGCTGGCTGATAAGCAGTTAACCGATCGAGGCGTTACGATTCTTCCCGATATCCTCGCCAATGCAGGTGGCGTGACGGTCAGCTACTTTGAATGGGTTCAAAATCGCCAACACTATCGATGGACGCTTGATCGCGTTCGTCAGGAGCTGGATAAAACGATGAACAGCGCCTTTGAAACCGTTTGGGAAATGGCACAGCAGCATCAGGTTTCCCTTCGCACCGCCGCATTCATGATCGCCATCACGCGAGTGCGTCGAGCTGCTGAATTGGCCGGTTCAATTTCCTGATAAATCCAAGCGACCGTCGGAGCGATCGTCTTGCGCTCTACTTCGTTTTCCAGCCAACCGGTTGAGTCCAAGCCTGCTGCTTTTGATCTTTGAACGACGCGTCCCGTGGCGGCAGACTGCTGGTAACGACTGCGCGAACGTAAAGTTCGTTTCCTGTCATCGGGTAGCTTGGCGCGGAGCCTTCGACGGTCGCGACAACTCGGCCAACGCGATCCGGAAGCTTGCCATGATCTGCAGTATGCTGACTGTCGTTTACAGCGAATGTAGCGACGAATTCAGTGCGGTAAGTCGTGTTCGGCTCTGGTCGAATTGCCAACGAAAGCCTCCGGTTTGCTTCGTCAAAGCGGACGTCGTCGAGCGTCACGCCGCTGGAGGCGTAAAAGTCGCCACGTTTCATCGCTCGTATCAAATGCTCGGGCGTAAGGTAGCGACTACGAACCATCACCCAACCTCGGCCCGGTCGCGCTCCTGGCTTTCCGTGGTACTCGTGGCTATCGTCCGTCGCGATTCCCATGATGGGCGGGGCATTCAATTCGGTTAGCCTAATCGCGTTGACCAAATCCCAAATTCGCTCGACACTCGCATGATCTTTATCGCCCAAGTGATTAACGACCGGATGCCCGTTGTAGACTTCGAAAAACTGCTCAGCAATCACGGCCGCAAGATCTTCCGCTGTAACGGCGTACCCAAAATTTGGGTGATTCAGATGAGGCAAAACTTCTAGTCCGTGGAGCTTCTCGTGCTCGAGTATCGATCGCAAATTATTCTGCATTACCTCCCGTACCGTTTCGCCTCCGCTCGGTTGAATCGCTTCGGCAATATTCGCCGCGTTGATGTGTACCGGCTTGCCTTCCGCTTTGTCACTGATCTCCTCGGATTGAATCATGATGAACTCACCACGAGACTCTAATAGCGCGCGAAACTCAGACAAAGGCTTTAGTCGAACGGCGTAGTCATCGCTCGTGGGTGTGCCTTTTGTTTCGACCCATGCGTCGCCAAATCGGTCTCTATACTTTAATAAGGCGAATTCGTCAGCGCGATCGACCAGGGTTTTCACGGGCATCCAACGGCTGCCCTCGCTAAGCGTGTTGTGGTCGGACAACGCGAGGAAGTTGTAGCCCTGTTGCCGGTACCAGTCACCGATCATCTCAGGGAAATCATCACCGTCGCTCCACAGTGAATGAGTATGCAGATTCCCCCTCCACCATCGCGGCAGCGGTTCCTTACTCCAGCAGTTCGTTGACTGCCAGGCTGCCGAAACGAACATGAAAACGATCGATAGTTTGCAACCTAACTTCATAACTCATCACCATAATGCTACCAAGCAATGAGCGGGAAAATAAGAACCTATCCGAAAACCGTTAGCCGCGGTTTCCTCGGGTTTTCGGATAGGTTCTAAGTGTCCGGTACCATTTGTGCGAAGCACCCGAAGGGACAGTTCCTGGCAAACGGTACCGAAGACTTATTTCACGCTCGATCCTAACACAATTGATTTTCACCGTTTCACGAACAGTATAACCAATTGCAGGGGACAATACGGCGTCTATCGAGGCTCAATCACGAACCAACCCGAATCGTCTCGTTTGGTCACTGACTTTGCTTGCGATGAAAGGGGCAGCGGCGGCAATTCATTGACGCGTGTCTCTGATTGTCCGTTGGGAGACGACGCATAACGCCAAGATAAGTCGATCGCGGCTGACCGAGGCTCACTTAACGAAGCATCCGTGGGAAGACGATCTCCGAACCGATCACGACCATCGGCTGATGGCCAAGGATTCTGGACTTTGCTCCAGTTCGGAGGCGCGTAATCGTTCGAAGCGGGGATTGGCGGAATGTCGCTGTACTTGTCGTCAGCCTTGGTAGCCAATGAATTCGTCGCAGAAAAATGCGTACCCTTGTTGATGGCGCTTCGATCAGGCCACGCCGAAGTCGTTGGCAGCGGAGGTGCTTCCAGCGTGCCGGTTGATGAAGGCGGCATCGGCAATGGGGTCGACGCGGATGGTGCTAGTGACGAAGGGTAACTCGTTGACGGGTAGGCCGAAGGTGGAATCGATGGCAACCCGGTCGCAGGGCTGTTGAAAGTTCCCGTTGGGCCAAAGTTGGTCGGCGGAGTGGTCGACGTTGACCAAGCCGGACGCATCGAATCCAACTGAGGCGCTGCGAGCGGCGACGTGTCGCTAGGTGCTGCTCCCGAATAGGTTCCGGGATAGCCGCTTAGTGGTTGCGTGTTTTGAGGTTGATAAGGCATCGCGCCATTGTAAGGAGCGGTCGATGGGATCGGTGCTGCATAGCCGCCGTAACCCTGTGTACCATAGTTTGGAGCGCCATAACCTGGCGTCGCATATCCGTTGCTTGGAGCGATCGCGGTCGCCTGTGAAACTCCGGAAGGCTGCGAGTAATTACCCACCGGTGGGTAGCCGGCCTGAGGTTGAAACGGCGAAGGTGCGCCATAACTACTTGGTGGTGCATAACGCGGCGGTTCGTTGCCGCAAGTCGCTTCTCCATAATACGGAACCGCCGGCGCGGTTTGAGCGGGTTGTAAGCTCGCGTATGGCGATCGTTGAACCTGCTGGGTCGTCGAAGTACAAGGTTGCTGAACGGTCACCATTGCACCGGTCGTCGGGTCAATCTGCGTCACAGGACGATATGTGGTGGTTGGAACTCCGTAATACGAAGTTTGGTAATCGCTCCCCAGCATCTTACCAAACCAGCTGCTCGATGCACTGGGTTGCGCCGGAGGTGCCATCGCGGCGGGAGGCAGCGCCAACGGCATTCCATTGAACGCCATCGTCGATGGTTGCATCGCTGACGTTTGCATCACCGGTTGACCGGTCAATACAGACGGATTGTCTACCGGGCCTAAAGTTCCGAACGGATTGAGCGAGCCGAACGCGGGTGCTTGCGCCGCACTTGCAGGATTGATTCCCTGAAAACTTGACGCGAAGCCTGCGGCGTAGGGAGTGAACGCAGCGGTCTGAGGTGCGAAGCCGCTCGTTACCGGAGATGAAAAAACGGGAGCGCCCATGGGCGTCAAAGGGCCTACCGGCGTGACTGTCGTTTGCGGAGCAAACCCAACGGCGTAGGGAGTTGTCGATTGTTTGCCGAACAACCAATCGAGACAGCCTGCATCGGCCGGCATCGCGGTTGACGTTGCGAGAATCGCGGCAAGGAGAGCGCGGCGTTTTGAGTTCATACTTCGGTTCGCAGGTTGCGGGCGGAGACGCCGCAGGTTCGGAGCGTCGATAATTTGGCACCATTCCAATTTGCGCTGAAGTGGAGGTTGCAGATCAACTCGCGTCAATCCGCACTTCAGCAAACTTGTTTTATTTGCCAATCATTGGCGACTCACCGTTGCCGCTTGCAACGGTTATGACGAATTTCACCGCGGACGACTGCTTAGTCTTGCATCGCCACGCACCGTCTCAATCGCTTTTTGAAGAATCGAATCTTCGGTATCCAGCGTCAATTCCCCACTCTCATTCGGACGAGCCGCGATATGAGTCGGCTCCACCATGACATCGGGAATCACTCCGTGATCACTGATTGCTTGACCGCTTGGCGAATAGAACTTTGCCGTCGTCAAACAGAGCCCAAACTTCGCGGATTGCATCCGGAAAATCCCTTGCACGCTTCCCTTACCGTAGCTTGTTTCGCCCAGCAATGTGCCTCGGCGATGATCATGAATCGCACCGGCGAAGATTTCGCTTGCACTAGCGCTATCGCCATCGATCAACACCGCAAGCGGGATGGTCCAAGTATTCGGACGGTGAGCAGAGTAGTCAAAGTTTTCGCGGCTGTTGCGGCCACGAGTTGTCACGATTCGGCCCGACGCAATGAAGCGATCGGCAACCTCAACCGCGGCCGTCAGGAGTCCACCCGGATTGCCCCGAACATCGATGATTAGCGACTTCATGCCTTGGCGATGCAAGTCCCAAAGAGCCTTCTCGACATCACGTGTTGTGGTTCGTTGAAAGTTCGTCAATCGAAAATAACCAACGCCGGTCGACGCGTCGACCAAGTGAACATTGTCGACACATGGAACTTCGACGCGGCGACGCTGTAGGCTCAATTCACGTTCAACACCATTGACATCGACGACCGAGATCGAGACAGAGCTCTGTTCTGGACCACGCAGTAAATCGGCAACATAGTCGGGACTGTTGTCTTTCGTCGTTGTATTTCCGACCCTCGTGATCGCTTCACCGGACTTCACACCGGCCTGCTCAGCCGGTCCGCCAGGGATCACGCTGAGGATGTTCAATCGGTCGCCCTTGGGTTGCAATTCGACTCCAACACCGACGAAGTTGCCTTCGATGTTCGAGAACGTTTCGTCCATTTGGCTTCCGGTCAGGAATCGCGAATAAGTGTCTAGAGCGCTAAGCGCTCCCGTGGTCAATTCAAGTACGACCGCAGTTGCTGACAACCCAATCTCGTCGCGAGCAATGTTTGCCATGAATGCCGCAGTGGCTCTGAGGTCATGACGCGTTGCGGTGCCGCGTTCGGCAATTTGCAAGTGAACGTTCTGGCGGAAACGTTCGACCGCTTCGGGTGACGCGCCGCTTAGCAAACGTTCTACAAAAAGAGGTTCGGTCAAAGCCACTTCAAGGGAAGCGGTACCATGACGAAGCACGTCCGACCAATTGACTCGCTCAACGTAGTTTGTCTCTAGGCTCGCCAGAACTTCAGCGTAAACGTCCAGTGCTTGACTTGCAGGCAGCGTGTCAATGGCCTCAACATAACTGGCGTCTTGGTAACGACGTTGGACATCGTAGTGCAAACGGCAGATCACGAGCCGCTGGCGTAGCGAGACGTTGTCAGGGTGAACGCGAACCGCGTCCTCGTAATGACCTATCCCGTCAGCCCAAAGACGTTTGGCTTCAAGAACCAAGCCGTCGGAAATGATTTTTTGGATCTCGGATTCGCTGTCGACGCCGCTCGCCGAATCGACGGCAGTTAGCAGTTCTTGCGAAATCGCGATGGTGTACTGGGTTGCCGAAATCCATCCGGCTAGTAAAAGGATCCCTCCGGAAATACAAAACGATCGAAGCATCGGCGTTTCGTCCGGTTGAAAGCGCAGGGGTCAAAGGCATCGAGGGCAAGCCTTCGAGCGACCGCATCAACGGTCGCATAAACATAGGTCACGATAGGTGCCCGGTCAAAACAGATTGTTGAGCAAAATGTTGGCGATTCGTTACAACCCACCAAATCCGCTAGAGGCAGTTCCGGTGGCACCGATCATGGTCGAGTTGACAAGCTAGATGCCCGCCTGGCTCAACAAGATATTGATACGAATTGCAAACGCGCTGTCATCCGATGCGCATCCCAGCGCGAAAAGAAAGCGGTCATTCCGACTGCGGCGTTGTTCCGATTTAACTGGCTTGCGGTAAGAAAGTCGCGTGAAACGTTTGCCGTGAAACTCACCGGCGCAAACCATTATCACCTCATTAGTCACCGTACACTGCCACCGCTTCGGCTCGACCAACATCCTTGAACGAAAGCTTCCTTTTGGGCGTCGCAGCAACAATATACCTGTCCAACAGCTTGGTCAAAAAAATCTTGCTCGACCATCGCCTTGGTCCTTCCTCGACCGGGAATGACAATCCAAATCGACGCTTGCAATTTTGTCTTCAGTCTGCGGCCATCTCATCGGTACCCCTGATGGGTGCCAAGAACGCCAAAATCCATAGCTGACCACAGCCGCGCGGATGCGTTAGAATACGCTTCGTCATTGTTCAATACCGAAAACCGAGGATGGATTTCTTCAATGCTCCGAGCCTATATCATTGTGGCATCGTTGGTCTTGGTCAGCCATACCGTCAAAGGTCAGCAGTTCTTTGCCATGGAGCAAGGGGTTTCTACCGGACGCTTCATCGAGCCGCCTCGGGCAATCATGCAGCAATTGCGACTTGCGAGCGAAGCATCCGAGCAAGGTCGCTTCGGTGATGCCGTTGTCATCTTGGGCGACCTGCTTCAGCGTGAGCGCACGATTGCCGATGACGAGCTTTCCGGCCAAGATTTTTTCATCGATGCTGCCGCTGCCGCCGAGTCTGGACTCAGGGTCAACAAGACACTGATCGGCGAAGCTCGCAGACTGCTAAGTAGTATGCCGAGTGAAGCGATCGAAATTTATGAGCTTCGTTACGGTTCGCTTGCCCGAAAGTTGCTCGATGACGCCTCGACGGAGCGAAAGTGGTCCTCCGTCGCCGAGGTGAGGCGTCGGTACTTTCACACCGAAGCGGGACGCGATGCGACTCTGCTTCTGATTCAACATGCGATCCTCAGTGGCAGCGTGGTTCAGGCCCACCGATTAGCCGATGCGCTATTGGAACATCCAAAGCTCGATGACAAAGCTCTGGAAGCAACGGTTGCATTGATCGAGTCGCTCGCAGCGGCAACCAAGGCTGGTGAGCGATCGGCCGTCGATGCCTCGTCGCTAAATTCATCGCCAACCGATGGAAAATCGGTTGAAAAAGGAAATGAAAAGACGACGTCCGAGCCTGCTCTGGCGGTTGTCGCGGAACCGAATCGTTCTCACCCAGTCGCATCGCTTCGGCCCCGTATTGAAGGCGAAGCCGTTGATTTTCGGATGTTCGGTGGTAAATCTCTCGCGATCGAAAATGCAGGTGGACAACTGCCCTTGGCCGATCCTCGCTATACCGTTGATACAACAGGAAGCTCTCGACAAGAACGCGCGTTGCTTGAATCGGTGGAAGCGCTTTCGTCCGTCGGTGAGCTTCCCCCGCCAAGTTGGATTCCGCTTCGAGTCGGCAATAATCTTCTGATGCGTACAACGGAACGGTTGGTCGGCGTTGATTTTAAAACGGGCAAGCGTGTTTGGGAGTATCCATGGTTTAAGACCAATGACGATATCGAATCAAAGGAACTGGAGTTGGACGGAATGCCGGACGAAGAATCCGGTAACTCATTACTGAAGCAACGGGTTTGGAATGATATCCCCTATGGCCGAATCACTAGCGACGGCACAAGAGTTTATCTGTTAGGAGATTTGGCCCAGATGCAAGTAGCCGCGTTTAGTCCGTTGATGGGTTTTCAAGGCACGCGACCTGCGGAAACCGGAACCAACTCATTGATCGCGCTCGACTTGTCGACCGAAGGCAAATTGGTCTGGCAGATCGGTGGCGATTTTCCAGGTGATCACGCATTGGCGGGCGCATTCATTTTAGGAGCGCCCGTTCCCGTCGATGACGCTCTGTATTTGATGGCCGAAATGGCTGGCGATCTTGTTTTGCTTTGCTTGGATTCGGCAACGGGATCGGAGCGTTGGCGTCAGCAATTGCTGGCCGTCGAGTCCGGCGGCGTCGATACCGATCCCGTTCGACGCGTCGCGGGCGCGTCGGCAAGCTATCAGGACGGCATGATCGTTTGCAGTACCGGAGCCGGTGCGATCGTTGCCGTTGACGTCCAAGACCGTGCTTTGATGTGGGGTGTACCGATCGAACGTAATGATGCGATCAACCAAAACGCATTGGGACGCCGCGAAGGCTTCATTCCTGATCAATTGATGAAGCGTTGGTGGGACGCGACCCCGATGATCGTCGGCGAAACCGTCTTTGTGACGCCAATTGAAGCCGATCGTCTTTTCGCATTTGACTTATCGACAGGCGAAAAACGCTGGCGTGAGCTTGCACGAACCCAGACTAGTTCTCGCTATCTCGCAGGCGTTCACGATGGCACGATCATCCTTGTCGGCAGTGATAATGTCCATGGTGTGAATGCAAGCACAGGCAAGACGGTCGGTAAGAATAGTTGGATGACCCAGGCAGGGTGGTTGGATTCCGCCGAGTACATCAGCGGGTTGGGGATGTTTGGCGTAATCTGCAATCCGACAACCGGTGTAGATCAACCTGCCTATTTCGTTCCGACCACATCGAATCGAATCATCGCCGTCTCGCTGAAAGATGGATCGTCTCTGGCGCATCGCTCGGTTTCGTTTCCCGCGGGGAACTTGGTCGCGGTGGACGGCCAAATCATTTCTCAGGCGGCGACGTTGCTCTCTGTTGCTCATGGACAGGTTTCCTTGGAACCCAAGGTCGCCGCTGCTTTGGAAGCGAACCCGGACGACGTGGAAATGATGATTCGCAAGGCCCAATTGCTGATCGAACAATCTCGCCGCGGGGAAGCGCTCAAGTGGCTTGACAAGGCAAGGATCCGTCAACCTGACAACGTCGAAGTTCGCCAGCTTTCCGTCAATGCGATGCTGGCCGCGCTACGCGAAGATTTCGCCGGCAATGCTAATTTTTTGGACGCGCTAGAGGAGTTAATCGATCATCCGATCCAGCGGGCGGAGTTGATCAAGTTGCAAGTGCGTGCGGCGATTGAACGCAACCTCCCGAGTGACGCGGTGGCACGATTGATCAAACTGTCTTCTCTGATTGCGGAGGAGCCGACTCTCGCGGCGCTCTCCAGCGCAAGCGAATCGGAAACATCGAGATCAGTTTCGCTGGATAGCTGGATTAACGCCCGTGCGATGGAAGCGTTCTCGATCGCCAATGACGAACAACGTGTGTCGATCGGCGAAGCGATCGCGGGCCATCTTGCTGGCTATCCCGCAGCATCGACGGCGAGGCTGCAACGAATGGCACACCAGTTCGGTTCGTTGCCGGGCACCGAAACGATGACCCGACAGTTGCTGCAGGTTTTTGTGATCAATGAACAGTGGCTTGAAATGGAACGCCTGATTCTCGCCGCAGCGGCTACCAACCCGGGGAAGCTTGAAAAACTTTCTCCATGGCAAGCGATGGCGCTCGCAGTCGCCTACGCGGGCGGTGATCTGAGGCCGGACGCAGCAGCATCGCTAGAGATTGCGATGAGCGATGAGAAGGCATCGATTAAAATGGCAAGCGAACTGAGTGTTGACCTTGAAGGAGTCGCGGCAAGATCGGCTGGTGGAGACTTCAAGTCGACATGGGAAGGTGAGTTGTCCGTCGAGTTACCGAACGATCCGATCCAAGGTCGTATTGGGGCGGTTCGAGCAATTCGAGTGGGTGAAAATAAACGGGTCGTTGGACGTTCGTTCAAGGGTTGGCAACTGGTTAGTGATGACGCTAGCCCCGTTGCGCTACGAGATCCCCTCGGTAACCTTCATCCGGTCCCTGTCGATGGTGTGAACCGTCGCGAAGAGTCCAAGCGGCAGGCAATCTTCAGCGGGGGCTTGATGATCGCAATTTTGCCTGGAGAGTTAATCGCCGTGAACCTGTTTGAGTTGCTCGATGGCCAGGCAGATCCAGTGCTTTGGCGGCGTGCGTGGCGAACGGAAAGCACGGGCTCGGGCTTCAGTCGACGCAGCGTAATTACTGACTTCGGCGACCAGATTCATCGCTACGTTGTATCCAGTGCGGGCAATGGAGCGGTTGAATCGGAACTGCAACTGGGCCCAATCGTAGGTGACACTTTCTATCTGCTACAGGGCAACGAGTTGATCGCTATGGATGCGGTGTCCCAAGCACCGCGATGGCGCAACCTTGAAGCCCCTCGTGACGGCGCCGTGGTGTGTGATGGCGATGTCGTTGCCGTCGTCTCACCAGCGTCGAAAAACATTTTCAAGTTCGATTGCCGCGATGGAAAATTCTTGAGTAAAGAACCATTGAACGACTATCAACTTTGGGCGTCCACAGATGAAACCGTATTGCTTTATCGAGATCTTCCCGAAGGTAAACGCGAACTTGTGCTTAGAAATCCGATCACCGGCGAGACGCTCTTGGAACACGTTTTCGAAGGACTTGCGGACGGCACCAAAGTGTTCGGGCGAATTGTCGACGGAACCTATGCCGTGACACTTACAAATGCCGGGGAAACATTGGTCTGGGACCTTGAAAACGCCAAGGTCTTAACGCAATCGAAAGCCGATCCGATCGAGCGACTTTCCGGCTTGCACGTTCTAGCGAGAAACGATTCACTCGTCATGCTGCCCGCGATTGCCGACTCGGCCGATAACTCAGGCACCGTAGCGATGTCGTTGACGGCCGGCGAATCTCATCATCGCGTGGACGGTTCGGTTTGGGCAATCAGCACGGATAACGGCAAGATACTTTGGAAATGTTCGCTCGATGGCCAACCCTGGGGATGCACCATGACCCAGTCTCCGGTTTCGCCAATCGTGATGTTTTCACGAGGCAAGTCAAGTTTCGTAACCACCGGCAGCCGAGTGAAATCGCTCGATGTGATGGCAATCGATGTACGTGATGGCAAGCCACTTCAGTCCCTTGGCCTGGAAGTGGAGAGCTTCAACAACGATATTGAAACCCGGGTTACCGTACAGCCGCCGCAAAGTCGGGTGATAGTCAACATCGGACCAACGCTGCTGGACTACGTATTCGGCGAGCGAGTGCTGATGCCGCCCGGAGCCCGCTAAGTCAGACCCCAATAGTTGGCTCTTCCGCAGAATCTGTGGGTGCAAACCTGCTCAAAACCGATTTTCTATCGGCAAATCAAGGCGTTTTTGAACGAAAACGGATAGGTTGCGTATAGGTTGGAAGTCACCTACAGGCTAGAGATCTATTTTTTGAGGCATGAACTCTTTCGTCCAATGGACTTTTGAAAGGCAGTCTCCGCGAGCAAAGACTCGCCGAAGCTTCCCGCACCATTGGCGCGCTATCGACCGAGATATCCCTTCCTGGGCCAGCGTCCCCGCAGAGCCTAAGTCGAATGGCGTGGACTGAAGGCGAGCGGCAGATAAAAATCTACCCGATGTACGACGGACATCCTTGTCCGTCGCGACTTTCGACGGACTTGTAAGTCCGTCGTACGGTATAACTTCATCCGCCGCTCGCCTAAGAAGAATGTGAAGCATTTTGTTAGCGGTTCGGCGCGAGCCGCCCGGTATTTTGCGTGGTTTTGCGAACTGGCACCGGACGGCTCGCGCAGTTCCGCTACTTAAGTCCACGCCATTCGAGCCTGAGTCCGTTTTTCCCGGTAAGTGGATTGTATCTCTTGGCAATGTAAGATGCAAAATATCATTGGACGCAGGAGCGGATGCTTAAAAAAATCACGAGCCCTGGATTCGGCAACGGCGAAGACATCAAGATTGTGCCAACCTTGAAACGCTACTGAAAACCAATCTGGATCTACCCACAGATTCTGCGGAAGAGCCTAACAGTTGAATGTTTATCGCTATTCGCTTGAATGCAGATCGCTTTCAAGGTCGCCCTCGGTGATCAAGCGGAAACCCTTATTCGTCAAGGTTTCCATCGCGACATCAATGTTCTCAACCATGATCGCAACCGCCGGTCGACCCAGCGGATGGAGGATCAAAGGATAGGCCTGTTGGATATTGAGTTCGGCTTGCAGCAAAGCGGTGCAGATGCGTAGCAGTGGCTGCGGACCTTCGGGAAGTTCGACACCAACCAAATCGGTTTCGATGATCGCCAACCCAGCTCGCTCAAGGATCTCGCGCCCCCGTTCGTAATCGCTAACGACAAATCGAACAAACGCACATTCCGAGGCGTCGTTGATCGACAACGCAACGACACGAATGCCCGTGCCTTCAAAACGCCGAAGCACTTCCAGTAGTTTGCCTACACGGTTTTCCAAGAAAATCGTAAACTGCCGGATCGCTGGAAAATTTCTACCTCGGAGCGTCTGGAAACTGGTTCCTGCTCCTTCCTCAAAGCTCATGATGATCTCGTCGGGATGCTTGGGGTTCGCCTCGCCACCTTGTCCATTGCTGAACAAGACCGCAAGTTTAGGCGTTTCAACAAACCGGGGTCAATTCGATCCGCACAGGAAACATGATGAATATCGACGAAAACGGATCTTTGAACCCTCGCAGCGCCGAATCGGGCGGCAGGATGACGGGGCCGGCAACTTTTTGCCGGACGATTCGGGTTGCCTACCATGAAACCGACGGGCAGGGCCGAGTGCATCATGCCAACTATCTCAACTATCTCGAACAAAGCCGCGTCGAGATGCTGCGGTTTCAAGGCGTGAGTTATAAAGAATTCGAGGAACAAGGGTTGATGTTGGTCGTCAGCGAGATGAACGTGAACTATCGTTCTGCTGCCAAATTCGATGATCTTCTAGCGATTTCCACAACGGTCACGGCCATTCGCGGCGTGCGAATTTGCCACAAATACGTCATCGATCGCGACGGCGAAATCATCGTTGAAGCGGAATCGACGATCGCCTGCATCGACCGAAACGGCAAAGTAAGTCGACTGCCCAAAGAATGGCTGAGCCGTTTCAACGTTGACTCAGTCAGATAACGCAGGCAGTTAGCTCAAACTGCCGTCGCCGGCATTGGGACATCGACTGTGTCTTCAACCGATGACGCATCTCCCGCCGCGTTTTTAGTCCGTTCTAGCACGACGATGCACATATCATCATCTTGAACGTTATCACTGATATGATCTTTGACGGCCTCAACGATTCGGTCCGTAATCGCCTTGGCACCTCCACCTAGTGCAACCAATTCTCGGACGCGTTCGATGGAGAACAATTCATCGCTCCCATTCATCGATTCGTTGATTCCGTCGGTGTATAGAACGGCAACATCACCGGCTTCCATGACGAATCCCACTGACTCGTACGTCATGCCGCTGTCGATTGCGATCGGAAGTCCAGACTCTTCCTCACCAGGCTCGGAGATCCTCTTTGTTTTCGCGCCCCAAACGACCGGAGCCATGTGCCCGGCGTTTACGATTTGAACTTGGTGCTCTTTCGGATCGATGACCAGCAATAGGAACGTGACGAAGCGTTCGATTCGCAACGCACTCATCCGATCGTTAAGTCGCTCGATTGCAGTCGCGATGTTCGGATCTGCAGCCAAACAATATCGCGTTTCAGCCGACAACTTTGCCATGAACATCGCTGCGGCAACGCCGTGTCCAACCACGTCGGCAACGACGATTGCCCACCGGCCACCAGGCAGCGGGATGTAATCAAAATAGTCACCGCCGATGTATTGCGCCGCCAAGTAGTAGCTGTGAATCACAAAGCCTTCCACGTTGGGAGATTCTTGGGGCAAGAATGCGGCTTGAACTTCAGTTGCCAATCTTAAATCTTGCTCAACCTCTTGTTGATGCAATGCGCGTTCGTGAAGCTGCGCATTTCGAATCACGATCGCTGCCTGCCCAGCGACACCCGACAAAAGGTCAACGTCCTCTTCGCGAAACTGTCCTCGGCCTTCGGTCGAGTCAATCTGCAACGCGCCGAACGCAACGCCATCGATATCGACGAGCGGCGCGCAAATCATACTTTTGATGCTGAAGTCAGCGATCGATTGACTTGAATCGAACCGTTGGTCATTCGATGCATCGAGCGACAAGATTGTTGTCAATGACGACATCGCTTCGCGAATGATCGTTCGACTGATGCGAACCGTTGTGGTCTCGTCATGCGGCCTTCTTGTCTTGACCCAGCGCGGCATCAAATCGCCCGATGCACTCTTCATCACGACGAATCCGCGATCGGCCTGCGGGAAAATTTCGAACAGACTAACTAGAACCTTGGGTAGCACCTCGTCGAGGGACAGGGCACGACCAAGGTTGGCATTGATCTTCATCAGTGCAGCAAGTTTGGCTTCTGCGGTCGCCGAGATCTTCAAACCATCGGCGCTGCTGCGGAACTCAACTTTAGAAATCGGGATATTTTCTGTGGGTTCGTCATCAACCATCGTGACGCCGAAGCTCGAACCCTCGAACGTCATCGCGGCGTTGTTTCCGCCCAGGAATTCGGGTTTCGCGTCGCTGTGGAAGACAAGTTCGACTTCGCAGATTCGAACCCGGTCACCTTCGCGTAGGATTTGTTCGCCGCTGATTAATTGGCCGTTGATGAATGTCCCGTTTCGGCTGCCTTGGTCTTCAAGAACGTACTCGTTGGCGCGTTTATTGATTTTGGCATGGAAGCGGCTGACGGCGCCAACTTCGACAACAATATCGCAATCCGGATGCCGACCGATGACGGTTTCGCCATCGTTAATTTCAAACCGACTGGTACCGGACGCTTCGTCGTGCGTCGTCATGAACGCCATAACAGATTCACCTGTCAAATATAATTATCGAAAGGGTACAGCCCAGAACGGTCATTGGTGAGCACGCATTAGTGTAAAACCGAGCCGGACGACCCTCAATCGGTCTGCTGTCACGTCATATTACCATTTCCAGGATCGTGACTGCCCTTCCTTGACCGACGGCGGAAAAAGACGTAATCTCACCTAAGTTGAGTACGAGAAGTACCTAAAGCACGCTACTGCCTGATAGTGTAATTGGTAACACGACAGACTCTGACTCTGTTATCCTAGGTTCGAGTCCTAGTCGGGCAGCTAAATACGAAGCAAACTACTACCAGACGTAAGATGCTGGATAGCTTCCTGCACTTACAAAACGGCAGTAGTCAGGCCGTTAAACGCCGCCGGCAAACGGGGCCTACCCTACGTTACCCGGCACGGTTGTCGAAACCAAGAGGCACTCGACCGGCTGATCTAACATCGAACCCCGCCTTTGCTGGCCAAATGGCTAATTTTTGTTCGCGAGCTTCCGGGATCGACGGAGTGGTTGTCGCTTCCGGTGGCTGACGGAAAGAATGCTCCGTTTGCCGGCGGTGCGGACAAGCGAATTTTTGGCGAGATCCAGAATCGTGGTTGGCTGACGTCGGACAATCAAACGGATCTATCCAAGAGTCGTTTTCAGAGCGAAAGCGGTGAGGTAATTATCGATGCGCCGGAGAACACGTTGATACTCGATACCGCACGGACCGCAGGCGGTTTTGCTCCGGCGGGATCAACCATCGAAACGCGTGGTGCTGCGATTAAGATCATCGATACGGATGCGACCCTCTGGATTAACAGCTTGAACGAGAACGCAATCGCATCCAGCAAACGTCTGCTGATCACCCACCTTACGGATCTACAAAACAGTGATGCTCGATACGGTGATCGCGACCACGATTGAGTCCGGAGAACTAGTCTTCCCGATCCAGGTTGATAGTGACGGGACAGCACGAATGCTCTATGAAGTCATGGTTGGAGATTGAATTCTGGATTTGGTCTCGGGGACCATTCTGCGGGTTTTCGGCTTTCTTTTCGAAGATTTGCGTCAGCAAGGCGATTGACAAGACGGGTTGGCGTAATCGTGCGAAACTTCGTCGAATCCATCGGGTTCTAACGACTTGTCGTCAATGTAAACCCGTCTTTGCGTGTTTTCATGGCCTCCGGAGCTTTCCGAGGCAATTAAACTGCTTGTCGAGACGCTCGTCATGCTCATTGTTTTGATCACCCGCTGCCTCTTGCCAATGCCCTCGCTTCGATACCGAAACAATGGCCGCAGGAAGACTGAGTTGCATTTATGTCGTTGAAATCGCTGATTTCCCAACACGCGGTCCCGATCGGACATGCGTTTTTCTCGTTTTTAGTGGTTGCAGGCGTCAGCTTTACGCTAACGGCAGAGGCTCAAGAGGGCGGAGAAGGACCAGCCCCTGTCGCCGAGGTCACGCCTCCACCTGCCGCGACGGCCCCGCCCATACAGCAAAATCCTGCCCCGCAGGTCCCCTTGCAAAAGCGTCCCTCAACCGATGAGGCGAAACTGAGTTTTAATTTTTCGGGTGCCGATTGGAGAATGGTCCTGGAGTGGTTGGCCGAAGAAGCTGACTTGTCTCTTCAAATCGATCGCGTGCCACCGGGAACGGTGAACTTTGCCGACCCGAACCGAACCTATTCGGTAAGCGAGTCGATGGACCTATTGAACCGCTTGTTGCTTGATCGCGGATATGCCCTGGTTCGTCGGGGCCGATTGCTGATGTTGATCAACTTAGAATCGGAAAATGCATCAGGCTTGCTCAGTGAAGTGGCTGAATTGGTGACGCCTGATGAACTTTTAAAGCGTGCCGATTCGGATATCGTTCGTTGTGTGTTCTCGCTCGGCAGCATGTCCGCTGAAGCGGCGCGAACGGAGATCGGCCAACTGATCGGTCCTTCGGGACGCGCGATCGTGCTGGAAAGTGCGAAGCAAGTCGTTGTTACCGAAACCGTTGGCAAGCTGAAGGCGATTCGAACGCTGCTTGACAATGCAACCGCTGCAAGAAGCGACGTCACCGAGATTGTTCTGAAGTATCGCGTGGCTGATGAGATCCTTGAGATCGCGCGCCCCCTTTTGGGATTGGAGCCTGGCCTGAACTCGAACGATGAGATCCGTATCGCGACGGGACTGTACGGAGATCGGCTGTATGCGACCGGCGAACCAGCGCAATGTGCGTTACTGGCGAAAATCGTCGAGCGTGCCGATACTCCGCTGCAAGTGCCGGACGCAAACAGCGGTGATGCAGCCTCACTTCCTCGCCTAGAAACTTACTCGGTCAGCTCCGTTGACCCAGCCACGGTGATCGATGTTTTGCAGACGCTGCTTGCCGGCTTACCGGACACTCGCATCGCCAGCGACCCGCAATCAAAGGGTTTGATCGCTTATGCACGGCCTGAAACGCACACGTTGATTCGCCAGACGATCGAGAAGCTTGAAGGAAAGGGCTCGACGTTTGAGATCATTCAGCTTCGTCGTCTTGAACCATCACAAGCTTTGCTCATGATCAATAAGTTC
>Ga0105046_10002072_pt1 | contig 31502 bp, 27 predicted proteins | sample MAT03_FD_78385 | JGI IMG/M metagenome (GOLD analysis project Ga0105046, IMG submission 78385) | Freshwater microbial communities from Lake Fryxell liftoff mats and glacier meltwater in Antarctica - MAT-03 (megahit assembly) | ecosystem: Environmental > Aquatic > Freshwater > Ice > Liftoff...
AGATATGCCTCCTGCGGGTCTGAACCGCTCCTGATCGCTGTGCGAACCTTGTTTTCCGCCCGCATGACGGCCTCGACCTCTGAAACGACTTCTTCGACGATCGCACCAGGTATTATGACCGCACCGTCGATATCGGCGATCAGATAATCGCCTTTGCTGATCCGGACACCTCCGATGACAATCGGGGCGTCGAAATCGTCGGGTGTCCAGGCCCCCACCACATCGCGCGGGGTGTAAAAGCTGCTGAACACCGGAAAGCCGATAGACCGGATGAAGGCGGCATCGCGGCAGCCGCCGTCGCTGAGATAGCCGAGCACTCCGCGCCCTTGCAATGTTTCGGCCGACAGTTCCCCCATCAGGGCACGGTTGTTGTCCTGACCCTGACAAATCACGACATGTCCCGCCGGAGCACGCGACAGAAAACCGGTCCATGCAAGCAGGCTGTCATGCCCAGACACATTCGACTTTGGGCTGCCGCGGACAGTAAAAACTGGTCCGGCAAGAATGAGCTTGTCATCCACCGGGCGGATCTCGCGTGGCAAAACCGTGTAGTCGATGCCCCTTTCGCGCAAGGTGTCATAGACGGCACCGCTGTAGCATCGTGCAAGTCTCGTCGCGAAGTCTGTCATGACAGTCCTCTCAGATCCAGCCGCCGTCAACGGTGTAGGCGCCTGACGAGCACATTCTGGCCCCGTCCGAAGCCAGAAAAGACACAAGATGGGCGACATCTTCGGCGTTGATGAAGTCGGGCAGGCATTGGCCCGCGAAAATGATCTGCTCCAACTCGGGGGTGAGCCATTTGTCGACCTGCCGCTGGGTGCGGACAAAGCCCGGAATGATGCAATTGACGCGGATGCGGTGGGGGCCAAGTTCGCGGGCAAGGCCGTTGGTCAGGCCTTCGATGGCCGCTTTTGCGGTCACATAGGCCGTCATCCCGCCCAAGCCCAACCGCCAACTGCAACTACCCATGTTCAGGATCGCCCCGCCGCCCGCGTCCTGCATGGCCGGAAGCACCGCCTTGGACATGAAGATGAAGTGGTCAAGGTTTACCGCCATGCGGTCACGCCAGTAAGCAGGTGTGATGTCAGCCAGCGCGTGTCGCTCGTCATTGGCCGCATTGTTCACCAGAACATCCACGCCGCCCAGACGGTCGATCACAAGGGGTATCGCCGCTTCCAGGGCGTCAAGGTCGGCAAGGTCGATTTGGGCGAAAACAGGTTCGATCCCGTCCCCGCCCAGTCTTTTCGCCAAGGCATGTCCCGCATCGGCCGAGCAGTCGATGAAGCCGACACGCGCGCCTTGCCGCACGAAAGACCTGACGATCTCTGCCCCGATACCCGATGCCCCGCCGGTCACGATCACGGCCTTTCCAGCCAGTCCAGGATAGACGGCTTGCGTCATGAATGGATCGCCATGTGCGGAAAGGTCCCTATCCAAGTGCTCCCCGCACACACGGGGATTATCCGATGAGCAAGTTGAATGTTTTCGACATGGTCAGGCGTTCCCCACACACCGGGGGATCATGCGGTTATGAAGAAGTTCTAGACGCTCGGCAAGAAGCGTTCTCCGCATACACGGGGGCGATCCGTCGCGTCGCTGCAAACGGGAACGGTCTTTGAGGGGTCTTAACGTCGGCAAGGAGGCGCGAGGCGGACTCGCGACGTCAAAGTCGCATGAGAGGCAACTCGGAACGTCGGTTCGGGGCCGGAAGCAGAATAACAGCTTCGCAGCCTCACTCGACAGCTAACAGGTATAATGTCCGCTCCCAGGATTCCGCCAAGCGATTATCTTGACCACGGTCACCTTAGAGAAGGTGGCCGGCGTGATGGTTCTTATAGCAGGGAGGCGAATACTGATTTCCGCAGCCGACCCCAATCAAACCAAACGGCAATCGGCTTATACAACCGTCTCGCCGCCATCGACGACGAGAATCTGGCCGGTCATATAGGACGACCGGTCGGATACGAGAAACAGGATCGCTTCGGCGATCTCATCGACAGTGCCCCATCGGCCTAGCGGCACTCTGTCTTGCATGTAGGCTTCGATCCGGCTGCGGCCACCTATCTGGGCAATGAATGGGTCGTTGAACGGAGTATCGACCCAGCCAGGGCACAGCGCGTTGACGCGGATACCGAAGCGGCCATAGTCGCCCGCCATCTGGCGCGTCATCGCGATCACGGCGTGCTTGCTGGTGGTGTAGGCGATCATCTCTCGATCATAGAGCACGCCGGAACTCGAGGAAGTGTTGAGGATCACGCCCTTGCGGGCTGCCTTCATCGCCGGCATCACCAGACGCGCAGCCATGAAATGGGCGCGCACATTAAGGTCCCACGACCGGTCAAAGCCGTCCGGGTCTACCGTCTCGAGGTCCCCGGAAACCTGAGCGCCGGCGTGGTTGTGCAGGATGTCGATGCGGCCATAACGCGCCAGTACATCCGCAATCACTCCGGAAAGCTCGTCGTCGTCGGTGACGTCGACAGCATACGAATCAGCGTCGTTGCCTTCGGCCTGGATCGTTCTGGCCGTTTCCGCGCCTGTGTCGTGGTTTCGATCAAGCAAGACGAGTGTCGCGCCTTCGCGTGCTAACAAGACCGCGCCAGCTCGTCCTATGCCCGAGCCAGCACCGGTGACCAACGCGACGCGATCCTTCAGGATCATTCGGCACCTCCTGCATCTCTGGCTTTCTTCTCGCGCATGAGAAAACGCGCGGCGAAGATGAGGATCAGCGATGCGACAAGTACCGAGGCCGCCACGGCGTTGATCTCGGGCGTCACGCCACGGCGGATCGACGCAAAGACATACATCGGCAGCGTTGTATTTGACCCTGCGACGAAGAAAGCGACAATGAAGTCGTCGAACGAGAAGGTGAAGGCGAGGAGAAAGCCTGCGAGGATCGACGGCATGATCTGTGGAAGCACGATCTGGCGGAACGTTCCAAGCGGCGTCGCATAGAGGTCGTTCGATGCCTCGACGATGTCGCGACCGAGGCCGGCAATGCGAGCTCTGACGATCATCGTCACGACTGCCATCGAGAACAGACCGTGTGCGGCGATGATCGACGCGTAGCCGAGCCGGAACTGTGGTGGGCGGTCTCCGGGCCATATGCTGGCGACTGCCGGATTGATAACTGAAAAGACTGCGGCGAGCGCGACCAGCGTGGCGATGCCGATGACCACGCCCGGCACCACGATCGCCGCGGCGAGGAGTGCGTCGAAGATGGTGCGCATGCGTGGCCCCATGCGTTCGATGGCGAGGGCCGCCAATGTGCCGACCACTGCGGCTAAGGCGGCGCTGACGGTCGCGATGAAAAGGCTGTTAACGAGTGCTTGGATCAGGAAAGTGTTGGAAAACGCCTTGCCGTACCAGGCCAACGAGAAGCCGGTGAATTCGCTGGCGCTGCGGCCGGCGTTAAACGAGAACAGCACGACCAGCGCGATCGGCGCGTAAAGGAACAGATACACGGCGAAGACAAGCGCGCGCATCAGACGAGGTCGACCCGCCGCGTGCCGGCGAAGCGCCAGGCGATGCGCATCGCGATCGCCAGCACGACGACTACAACGACGACTAGCGTGACGGCGATCGCCGAACCAAATGGCCAATTGCGTGACTGTAGAAACAGGTCGACCAGTGCGTTGCCGATGAAGAATACCTTGCCGCCGCCAAGAAGCTGCGGGATCAGGTATTCGCCGAGCAGCAGGATCGTGACCAGTGCCGTGCCGGTCATGACGCCCGGCATCGACAAGGGCAGGGTCACGCCAATGAATGTCGATAGAGGCCTCGCCCCCAGGTCCGCCGAAGCGTCGAGCAGTCTACGGTCCAGCTTCTCAAGCGACACGTAGATCGGCATGATCATCAGCGGTAGGTAACCGTAAACGATGCCGACAAGCACGGCACCGGGCGTGTTCAGCATTCGGATGTCAGGCAAGCCGATCATGTCCAGGAGGTTGGGCAGACCGCGCGAACCAAGTATGTACATCCACGCGTAGGTACGCACGAGCAAGCTTGTCCAGAACGGAACAACGATAAGCGAGACGAGCAACAACCGATGACGCGGTTCGGCGCGTATGGCGAGATAGTAGGCAACTGGATAGCCCACTACGAGGCACAACATCGCGCCGAGCGGCGCCAGCACGAGCGTGTTGGCGAAAGCAGTGGCGCGCGCGGGCAGGTTCAGGAACTGTTCGAAGGTGAACGCAGGCATATAGCCGCCTTCGGGCGCGCGCTGCCCGACGGAGAAGACCAGCATTGCCAGGAAAGGCAGGACAAGGAAGCCGAGCAGCCACAGTGCGGCGGGGGCAGCGAGCCCCGCCGTCACCAGGCTGCGTCGTGTTCCGGCCTGAAGGGCCATGCGTATGCGATCAAGCCGACTTGAAGCGTGCCATGACTTCGGCGCGCGCCGGATCGGTCAGGGTGACCGCCGCACCGAACTCCAACTTCGACAGCGCCGCTTCGTCCGGATAGACGATCTTGTTGCTGGTGAGTTCGGCTGGCAGCAGCGCCAGCACGCGGCTATCGGTGGTCGGCGTGCCGTTTGCGATGTGTTCCTTGACCGCGTTTTCAGGCGTCATCAGGTAATCGAGGAGCGCATAGCCGGCAGGCTTGTTCGCGGCGCTGGTCGGAATCGCGTAGAAGTCCGACCAGATCTCGCCGCCGTCCGAGCCGAGAATATAAGCGATCTCCGGCATGTCACGGTTGAGCTGCGCGCCGTCATTCGTCCAACACATTGTCATCCAGGCGTCGGTGGCGCGCATTGCGGGCTGGTAGTCGCTGTTGATGGCGAAGAGGTGCGGCTTCACCTTGATGAGAAGTTCCTCCGCCTTGGCGAGTTCTGCTGCATCGACCGAGTTGAAGCTATAGCCGAGCGAGACCAGCGCGTTGCCGATCGTGGTCAATTGGTAGTCGTGCACCATCGCGCGTCCGTCGCCCTCGGTCTGCGCGACTTCGAAGAATTCCTTCCAGCTCGTCACCGGCGCCTTCAGCTTGCCCGTGTTGACGGCAATGCCGGTGGTGCCCCAGTTCTTTGGCAGTGCATAAGCCTTCCCGTCTATTGTGCCCTCGTTGGTAAAGCGCTGGTTCTGCGTCGCCGGATCGAAGTTCGGCACCTTCGAAAGATCGAGCGTGTCGATCAGGCCGAGCTTGGCGTAGGTCGAGATTGTGTAGTTGGTTGGCACGAACAGGTCCCAGCCAGTACCGCCGGCCTGCAGCTTGGCCAACATCTCCTCGTTGGAACCGAACACGTTGACCTCGACGGCGACGCCGGTCTTGGCGGTGAAAGCCTCGAATGTCGCCGGATCGTGGTAGTTCGGCCAGGTTGCAAGCGACATCTGCGTGCCGAGTTCCTGGGCATGCGCATCTAGAGAGAATGCGCCAGAGCGGCCGAGGATAGCGGTCGCTGCCGCCAGGCCGGTGACCGCGAGGAAATGGCGGCGGCTGACGGAGCCGCGCTTCAGCCGCATGAACTCAGCAGTGAGTTCGGCGGCGGTGATCGGTGTAGTCCTGAACTTGGTCATGCACGTTCCCCTTTTTTCGTCTGGTTGATTTTTCTATGCCGGAAATATGAGCAGGCTCTCTGGGGCGAAGCTGAGCGTTACCCGTTCGCCCGGATCGATCGTCTGGCGTGCCGCGCTGCGGTCAGCCGTGACCAGCATCTCGCCCAGCCCGTCGGCTGCGATCGCGTATTCCACGAAATTGCCAAGAAAGATGCGGTGCGTCACTGTACCCGCGAAACCGTCGCTTCGGTCGCCGCGCGCGATGTGAACCGCTTCTGGCCGCAGCACTGCGGTCGCTGCACCCGGAGCTCTGCGTGGAATCCGTATCGCCCGTCCGTCGGCCAGACGCAGCGAAGCGCCGTCGGCTTCGACCGTGCCGGATATGCGGTTGGTCTTGCCGACGAAATCGGCGACGAACAGTGTCTCCGGCCGATCGTAGACCTCCTGCGGGGGCGCCATCTGCTCGATACGCCCGGCGTTCATCACGCAGACCAGGTCGCTCATCGAAAGAGCCTCTTCCTGGTCATGGGTTACGAGAACGAAGGTGATGCCGAGTTCTCGCTGCAGGCTTTGCAGTTCGATCTGCATTGCTGTTCGGAGCTTTCGGTCGAGGGCCGCCAATGGTTCGTCCAGAAGCAGCACCGAGGGACGGTTCACGATGGCGCGGGCTAGCGCCACCCGTTGCTGTTGGCCGCCGGACATCTCGTGAATGCGACGTGCGGCGAAGCCATCAAGGCGGACCAATTCCAGCGCCTCAAGCGTGCGGCGGTCAATCTCGCGGCGGTCGATCCGCGGGCGGCGTTGGCGAAGGCCGTAGGAAACGTTGGCTTGGACGTCGAGATGCGGAAATAAGGCGTAGTGCTGGAACACCATGTTTACAGGGCGCTGGAAGGCAGGCACGCCGTTCATGGACTTGCCGTCAATGAGCACGGTGCCTTCGCTAGGTTGTTCGAAGCCGCCGATCATCCGGAGGCACGTGGTCTTACCGCAGCCCGAGGGGCCGAGTAGGGCAACGAAAGCTCCCTTTGGCACGCCCAGGTCGATCCCAGATACGGCCGGCACCTCGCCGTAGCGTTTGCTTACGCCCTGGAACTCGACGTCATTCGTCGCGGCCCCTGGCACCCTGCTTGTCACCGGCGTTGTGGCTCCTTCACCCGCAGTTCCCATCAGGCTGAAAGCGACAGGCTAGCGAAAAGCTGCCCGTAAGGGATATACCCCAAGAGAGGTAGTTTCGCCCAATTCACGCCTCGTGGGGTATAGATTGCGATGACCAAAGGTCCGGATCTCGGCCGCCTGATGGGGGTGGTTTCCACCCTGCTGGCGCCCGGTTCCCTTCAAGATCGGGAAGTTGGCGATGCATTCGGCGAGGCTATGGCCGCGTTGGCGCATTTCGATTTCATCGTAGTTTTCGCTTATCGCCAGGCGGAACGGCCGATCGACCTGTACTCTACGTTCGGGGTGGAAGACTATCAGGTCTTCGTCAGACTCTATCAAAAAGGCCCTTACCTACTCGACCCCTTCTACCATGCCGCACGCAACGGCCTGTCGGGTGCTGTGCGCATGTCTGATCTGGCGCCTGACCGCTTCTTCTCGAGTGAGTATTTCCGCACCTACTATTCGCAGACGCGGCTGGCGGAAGAGATAGGCTTCTTCGTGCGCTTGGAGGAGGACACAACGGTTGTGCTCTCGCTTATGCGCCGGACGAGTTCGCGAATCTTTTCGCCGCGCGAGTGGCGGCAGCTCAAGATGGCCGAGCCACTCGTGGATGCGCTGGTAAGGCGCCATTGGGGCAGCCTCGCAACGCGTTTCGTCGACCAGGCAGGGCATGGCAGACGTCATCCAGGCTCCGCACCAGCGCGTGTCGAGGGTGTTTGGGGCAGGCTCAACTTGACCGCCCGCGAAGCGGCGATCGTCGATCTGGTCCTGCAGGGCCATTCGTCGGAGGCTGTTGGGCGCCGGCTGGGTATCACCACTGGAACCGTCAAGGTTCACCGCCGCAACGTCTATCGAAAGCTTGGCATTTCTTCCCAGACCCAACTCCTGTCTCTGTACCTCAAGAGCATGTAGGCCGGAGTAGCTTAAACCACCCGAAAATCTGTCCAAGCATCGGGGAGTAGCTCAGAACGATATAGAATCAATCGTGGTGGACCGATCAGACGCGAACCGCCGCTCTGTTTCGCCGTATTATATTACCAGCAGATACCAGGCTCAGTGCGATACTCGGCATACTAGCATGCACGGTTCGAGTGCGCTGCGTATCCGGTGCTTACCAAAGCCAAACTGTAGGCAGCATGAACCTTCTTAACTTATTGAAACAATTGGCGCGCCCGAAGAGATTCGAACTCCTGACCCCCAGATTCGTAGTCTGGTGCTCTATCCAGCTGAGCTACGGGCGCACGCAGGGCAAAAAGCCCAGGGCCGATGCAGACACCGGCCCAGAATTGACGTGCTACCTAGCGATGGCGCACACGAAAAGCAAGCCGTTCCGGGCAAAACTTTGCGAAGCGGTCGCGATGCCGTGCGTGACAGGTCGATTTGCAGTGTGAGGGCCGGTCGGCCAAACGACGCTCCGACCCGACGCTCCGGCCCGTGGCACCTTATTGCAGCCGCCGATCCTCGCGCCGCGTCATGCCGGCCGGCGAATCCCGCTGCGCGCCTCGTCGAGGCGCACGGGCTGATCGGGGATCGTGACGGTGAACACCGTGCGTCCGCCGCGGCTTTCCAGAAGGTCGAGCGAACCGCCATGCGCGAGCACCAGCTCATGCGCGATGGCAAGCCCGAGCCCGGTGCCGCCGCTGCGGGCAGAGCCACGGAACGCCGCGAACAGGTTTTCGCGCGCCTTCTGCGGAAGTCCGGGACCGGTGTCGGTGACAAGAATCGTGCTGACGCTGCCGGTTCGCTCCGCCGAGATCGTCAGGCGCCGCACCACAGCCGAGCTGTCGTCGCCGGCCATCGCCTGGATCGCGTTGCGCGACAGGTTGGTGAGGACCCGGAAAAGCTGTTCGGAATCGGCATCGACCTCGAAGCCGGGATCGATCGCATTGACGAATTCGATGCTGCCGATGGCGTCGGCGCCGAGCAGATCCTCGACCTCGTCGACCAGTTGTTTGAGCCGCAGCCTACGGCGCGATGGCGGCGCCTCCTGGGTGCGGCCATAGGCAAGCACGCCTTCCGAATAGGACGCGGCGCGGTCGAGAGCGCGCAACAGCTTCGGCGCGACCGCCTGCACCGACGGATCGCGCACGCCGCTCAGCCGGTCGCTCAGCAGCTGCGCTGAGGCCAGGATGTTGCGCATGTCGTGGTTGATCTTGGATACGGCGAGTCCGAGATCGGCGAGGTGCTTCTGCTCGCCGAGCGTCTTCTGCAGCTGCCGCTGCATGTCGGCGAGTTCCCGCTCCGCCACGCCGATCTCGTCGGAGCGGCGTTCCGGCGCGATGATGCGTCGCGGATCGCTTGGCGCGCGAGCGAAGGCCAGCATCGAACTCGTCATCGTTCGGATCGGCCGGATCATGATGCGGTCGATCGCGGCGTAGACGAGCGTTGCCGTGAACAGCGAGATGGCGAGAGAAAGCAGCGCCACATTGCGCGAATAGACAAGCATCGCCTCGCGCAGCCGCTTGTCGGGTATCACCAGCTCGAACACGGTGTCGCTTTCGCCGACCTTGCCGAACACCCTGAGGATCCTGTCGCCGCCGAAGAACAGCGTGCCAAGCGCACCGACGGTCGCCGAAACCGGTCCGGTTTGCGCGAGGTCGATGTGTTCGTCCACCTCGGGCGGCATCTCGGCGATCACCAGAAGGCGCGACTCGCCTTCGTCGCGCACGGCAATCGCCTTCGCGCCGATTGCCATAAGGACCTGGTCCTGCAGGAGGCGCGGCAGGCTCTCCGAGTCTTCCTGGACGAGAACCACCGAAACGGCCGCCGCGGTGCCGAGCCGCTCTTCCAGCCAGCGAAGCTTGAAGTTGGCGATCGACGGAACGAAGATCAGGACTTCGGCGATCAGCACGAACAGCACGGTCAGCATGAGAAGCTTGGTCGACAGTCCACGCGCCAGCGGAACCGATCGCGCCGGGCTCTCGATTGCCTTTATCGCTTCTTCCGAAATGCCTGCGCTCAAGCCAGATTTCCCGGGGCCAATTCTCTGGATCGGGTCGGTCCGATCCGGAAGCGATCAGCCGAAGACCCTCAACATCCTTACGATGCTTCGGGCAATCGGGTTTCGCGCCTCTCCGACAAAATAGGACATTGCCGCGCTTTTGCCAATTTCGGTGATCGACGGATGCGGCGGGACTGACGCCGCCATGTCCGCGAGGCTGAGCTTTTTTGCCACGGCAAGGGTCCACGGACCGATCAGCGCCGACGCATCGGCGCCAGCGATGGTTACCCCGAGAAGTTCGCCGCCACGCGAAACGATCAGCTTGATGTGTCCCTCGGTCCGGCGCTCGGCGCGAGCGCGGTCATTGTCGGCATAGGGCCACCGCAGCACCGTCAGGCGTCTGTGGCGGCGTCTCGCCGCGTCTTCAGTCAGGCCGACATGCGCGAGTTCCGGATCGGTCGGCACGACATGCGGCAAGATCGCCCGGTCCTTGGCCGGCAACCTGAACAGCAGCGCCTTGAGCACCAAGCTCGCCTGATGTTGCGCCATGTGCGCGGAGTCCTGTGCGCCGGTCACGCCGCCGATGGCGTAGATGCGACGATTGGTCGTACGAAGCATCGCGCTGACATCGACCGCATTGCCCCTGAGCGCAACGCGCGCCTTCTTCAGGTCGAGGCTTGCGATGTCCGGGGCGCTGCCGCTGGCGACAAGGATCTGGCTGCCGTCGATTTCGCCGCCTGTGCCGCCGTGACCCTCCACCAGCACTTTGACGCTCGTCTTGCCGCGACGCTCCACTGCCGTGACTTTTTCACCTTCGCGGATGACGACGCCTTCGGCGCGCAACGTCCTGGTGATCACCGCCACCATCTCTCGGTCTTCCTCCGGCAACACTTGCTCGGCAACCAATGTCACCTGCGACCCAAGGCGCCGGAAAGCCTGCGCCAGTGCCAGCCCCCAGCCGTCGCCGCCCAGCACGATCAGGTGCCCCGGCCGCCGGCCGATATCGAGCACGGTGTCGGTCGTCAGGTAGCCAACCTCTTCAAGGCCGGGAATGGCTGGCACGATCGGCCTGCAACCGGTTGCCAGCACGAAGCGCCGCGCGCGGATCTCCATATTGCCGGCAACCAGGCGGTTGCGCCCGGAAAAACTCGCCAAGCCGCTGATCCCCGTAATTCCGAGCGTGGCCAGCCGCTCCGGTGAAAAATCCGGCGCTGTATCCGCGCCGACCGCCTTCGCCTGCGCGATGGCGAGCTTGAAATCTATTTCCGGCTCGATCTCGGACATGCCGAAATTTTTCGCCTCGCGCACCGCCTGGGCCCGCCTGGCGGCGGCCAGCAGGGCGTCGAGCCCCAACGTGTCGCGACCCGGATTGCCAGCGCCACTGTCGACCATCGCCACGTCGGCGCCATACGCCGCGGCGCCGGTCGCGACTGCCAGTGCTCCCGCACCGCTGCCGATGACGCAGATGTCGGGCGTAAGTGCCTTTGCCATGTATATTCCCCGAAACCCGGCGCTTCGCGGCAGGCGGCGGCGAAGGCCGGAGCGTGTGTCGGCCCCTGTCCTTCCTTACAGTTGCTGCAAGCACTACGACAAGGTTTCAGTCGGCAACTTTGCAGGTTGTCCTGCCTGTTTGAGCGGCTTTTGCGGCAGCCTGTCGCTCGGTTGACTCGACGCACCCTTCTTTCTATAAGCCCGCGCACGCTCGGGCCATCAATCCGGCGCGATTTCGATTGCGCCAAAGGCCCGGCCAAGCTCCTGTTGCATCGGTGACAGAATTAAGAAGGGCCGCACCCCGCGGTATTAAAAGAAATGAAGCGTACCTACCAACCGTCCAAACTCGTCCGCAAGCGCCGGCATGGCTTCCGTGCGCGCATGGCCACCAAGGGGGGTCGCGGCGTCGTTGCAGCCCGCCGCAATCGTGGCCGCAAGCGGCTCTCCGCCTGAGCCAAGGCAACGTTTGTTGCCGGCACCCGGCAAGCCCCAGCAGCCTGGAAGGTTGCGCAAGCGGGCCGAATTTCTGGCCGTCCGGCGTGGTGACAAGCGCCGCGGGCGGTTCTTTCTGCTGGAAGTGCTCGATCGCGGCGATGCCAATGCGCCGCGTGTCGGCTTTACGGTGACCAAGAAGGTGGGCAACGCCGTGGTGCGCAACCGTGTGCGGCGCCGGCTGAAGGAAGCCGTTCGGGTCCACGCTGCAGGTGACATGCAGCCCGGCAGCGACTATGTGATCGTCGGACGCGAGGACGTGCTGAGCGCGCCCTTTGCCGAGATCGGAACGGAACTTTCCCGGCGGCTGCGCAAGGCGCGTTAGGATTCCAAGGGTCTACGATGGAAAACAACCGCAACTTCTTCATCACCATCGCCCTGTCGGTGCTGATCCTGACGCTCTGGCAGGTCTTCTACATGAACCCGAAGATCGAGGGCGAGCGTGAGGCAGCGCGCGTCCAGCAGGAAAGGCTCGCGGTTGAGCAGCAGACCCCGCAAACCCCTGCTCAAGTCGGCGATGCGCCCTCTGCTCCGGCAGGCGCCGTGCCGGGCGCTCCGGCTGGCATCGCAAGCGCGGGAAGCCGCGATGCCGCCGTTGCCGCAAGTCAGCGCGTCAAGATCGACACGCCGAGCCTGATCGGATCGATCAATCTGACCGGTGCCCGCCTCGATGACGTCAGGCTCAAGCGCTATCACGTGACCGTGGACGACAGTTCGCCGACCATCGAACTGCTTAATCCGCAGAGCCTGCCGAACGGCTACTTTGCCGAGATCGGCTTTGTCGGCAATGCCGAAGCCGGAGCGATGCCTGGCGCCGACACGGTCTGGACCGTCGAGGGCAACCAGACCCTGACGCCGACCACCCCCGTCACGCTCGCGTTCACCAACGAAAAGGGGCTGACCTTCAAGCGCACGATCGCGGTCGATTCCGACTACATGTTCACCGTGTCCGACACCGTGACGAATGCCGCGGCCGCAGCGGTGTCGCTGTCGAACTATGGCCGCGTCACGCGCTTCGACAAGCCCACCACGCCCAGCATCTACGTGCTGCACGAAGGTCTGATCGGTGTCACCGGTGAGGAGGGCCTCGAGGAGGTCAGCTATTCGACGCTCGAAGACGACAAGCAGGTCAAGCCGGGCAAGTCCGAAAATGGATGGCTTGGCATCACCGACAAATATTGGGCCGTGACGCTGGTCCCCTCCGAGCAGCAGCCGTTCCAGCCGCGCTATACTTACTTCGACGACGGTCGCGCGCGCTTCCAGTCCGACTATCTCTCCGATGCGATGACGGTTGCCCCGGGCGCGTCGGCGACGGTCGAGACCCTCGTCTTTGCCGGCGCCAAGGAAGTCGGCAAGATCCAGGCCTACGAGACGGACAAGAAGATCCGCCAGTTCGACCTTCTGATCGACTGGGGCTGGTTCTACTTCATCACCAAGCCGATGTTTTATCTCATCGACTGGCTCTACAGGGCGCTTGGCAATTTCGGCCTCGCCATCCTTGCCACCACCGTCGTCGTCAAGGCCGTCTTCTTCCCGCTCGCCAGCAAGTCGTACAAGTCGATGGCGAAGATGAAGATGGTGCAGCCCAAGATGCTGGAGATCCGCGAAAAATACGCGGACGACAAGCTGAAGCAGCAACAGGCGATGATGGAGCTCTACAAGACCGAAAAGATCAATCCGCTGGCTGGCTGCTGGCCGGTGCTGATCCAGATCCCGGTCTTCTTCGCGCTCTACAAGGTTCTCTACGTGACGATCGAGATGCGCCATGCGCCGTTCTTCGGCTGGATCCAGGACCTTGCCGCGCCCGATCCGACCTCGCTCTTCAATCTGTTCGGGCTCATCCCGATCACCTTGCCGTACATGCTCATGATCGGCGTCTGGCCGCTCATCATGGGCGTCACGATGTTCCTGCAGATGCGCATGAACCCGGCGCCGCCAGATCCGACGCAGCAGATGATCTTCACCTGGATGCCTGTTGTGTTCACCTTCATGATGGCCGGCTTCCCGGCCGGCCTGGTCATCTACTGGGCATGGAACAATACGCTGTCGATCATCCAGCAGGGCGTGATCATGAAGCGCGAGGGCGCCAAGATCGAGCTTTGGGACAATCTCATCGCGTTGTTTCGCAAGAAGCCCACGCCCGCCGAATAGCAGCGGGCAGCGCTGACGGTCCTTGATCAGGCCTGGCTGAACAGTGATCGTTACTCGCCGCCGCGCGTGCTGAAACTTTTCGGGCAGGCGCTACATGTCTCAATCGCCCTGATCTCCAGGGTCTTTGTGCCGGAGTGACGCTTTCCGTGCCGGCCGGCCGTCAAACGGCTTTCCGGACCTGGCCACCAGCCTGCCCGAGGCGCGCAGCCTTCCTCGAAAGCGATCAGGCTACGCCGGGGTTCCGCGATGTCCCTTCAAAGGACCCCGGCCTTCCTTTTGCGTCGTTTAGGCCGGGATGACGCCGCCGAGTTCGTCCTCGACATGCGCGCGCACGATGTCGTCGAAAGAGGTCTCCGCCCTGAAGCCGAGGGCGATCGCACGGCTTGCGTCGAAATTCTGCGGCCAGCCGCCCACCATCCGGATGATTGCTTCGTCGGGTTCTTCGCGGATCAGCCTGACCGCCTTGTCGCCGGCGAAACGGCGCAGCGCCTCGATTTCCTCCGCGACCGTGGCCGACAGGCCTGGCATGCTGAGCGAACGCTGGTTTCCCAGCAGGGCAGTATCCAGCGCGGCCGCTTGCATCAGGAAGCCGACGGCAGCGCGCGGGCTGGCGAACCAGTGCCTGACGCTCTGGCCGACGGGAAGCACGGCTTCGGCGCCCGACAGCGGCTCGCGCAGGATGTTGGAGAAGAAGCCGGAAGCTGCCTTGTTGGGCTTGCCGGGGCGGATCACGATGGTCGGCAGCCTTATGCCGATGCCATCGAGGAACCCGCGCCGCGAATAGTCCGCGAGCAGCAGTTCGCAGATCGCTTTCTGCGTCCCGTAGCTGGTCAGCGGCGTATGGTGGTGCGTATCGCCGATCATGGCAGGCAGCGGTTCGCCAAACACCGCGATGGACGAGGTGAAGACGAGCTTCGGACGGTACGGCCCCTTCCTGCCCTCAAGCCGGATCGCCTCGAACAGCAGGCGGGTGCCATCGAGGTTGACGCGGTAGCCCTTCTCGAAGTCGGCTTCCGCTTCGCCAGAGACGATGGCGGCAAGGTGAAAGATCAGGTCCGGACGCTCCGCCACGAGGCTCGCGGCAGAGCCTTCGCTCGAAAGATCCGCGGCGATGGTCCGCCCTTTGCCCGCGAAGCGCGGCGGCGCGATTGGCTCGACGACATCGACGAGCGTCAACCGTTCTATCGCTTGGCCGCCTGTCTCACCCTTGGCTGCGAGCGCGTCGACCAGTTTGCGGCCGACCATTCCGGCCGCCCCGATGACAAGGACATGCATGGCTTGTGTCAATCCGGCCTGGTTGTGTCGGACACGTCGGTCTGAGGGCGGTCGTCTCCCTTGGAAACTTCGCCATGCCACTTGCCTTTGGCGTCTTCGTATTCGATGCCTTCGGTCTTGCCGGCCACCTGCTGCTCCGCCGCCGCGATCTTGGCTGCCGCCAGCGCGTCCGAATGCGACGGAAATGTCTCGGAATAGGTGCCGTCGAACCGGTAGGCCCAGCCGCCGTCGTGTTCGACAATCTGATAGGTGACCTTGGTCATGGAACGCTCCGTTGGACTCTGCAGACCCCGACCCTGATATGGCGCATCCTCCGACTGACGGCAATGCGGCGTCTGGCCTGTTGCCGCCAGGCGCTGCCGCCGTTCCCGTCAGGTCGGTTGCTGGCGCCAGGCCGAACCAAGCACGCGCAGCCAGTTGTCGCGGCATATCCTGGCCATGTCCTCGCCGCCATATCCGGCACGCTCCAGGGCATCGACGAGCGTTTGCAGACCACCCGCGTCGCCAATCCCGGCTGGGATCGTGCAGCCGTCGAAGTCCGATCCGATGGCCACGCTGTCTATGCCCATTCTTTCGACCATGTGGTCGATGTGACGGATCATGTTTGAAATCGGCGTATTGGCGTCTTCCCGCCCGTCGGGCCGCACCATGCCGACGGCGAAGTTGAGGCCGACCAGTCCCTTGCTTTCGCGAACCGCGTCCAGTTGGCGGTCCGTAAGGTTGCGCGCCACCGGCGTGATCGCATGCACGTTGGAATGGCTGACGACCAGCGGCTGGTCGGAGATGTCGGCCACGTCCCAGAAGCCCTTTTCGGTGATGTGCGCCAGATCGACCATGATGCCCAGCCGGTTGCATTCGGCCACCAGCCGCTTGCCTGCGTCGGTCAGGCCGGGCCCGGTGTCCGGGCTCGAAGGATAGGCGAACGGGACTCCATGCGCGAAGATGTTGTTGCGGCTCCATACCGGACCGAGCGACCGCAGCCCCGCCGCATAAAACACCTCGAGCGCCGAAAGATCGGCGTCGATCGCCTCGCAGCCTTCCATGTGAAGCACCGCCGCGAAGACGCTGTCCTTCATGGCTGCTTCGATATCGGCAGCGTTGCGGCAGAGTTTCCAACCCCCGGCGCGTTCGATCCTCAGCGCGATGGCGGCCATGTCGAGCGCGATGTCGAGCGACGGCTGCCGCTGCAGCGGTTCGGCAAGCGGCGTGGAATAGTGACCCCTGGCGTCCGGCTTGTCGAAGTCGAGATGGCCCGAGGTGATGTAGATCGCGCAGAGTCCGCCGGCGAGCCCGCCTGCCTTGGCCCGAGCCTTGTCAATATGCCCGCGGTCGCGGCCGCTGTAGCCGACGGCCTCCAGCCCTTCGATGAATTCCCTGACCGGGTCCGTACCTTTGGCCGCATGGTTCCAGAGACGATACAGCACATCGTTGTGGCCATCGAAAACCTGCTGCATCAAGCGTACTCCAGTACGGTGCTGTCTCTAGAAAGTTCTCGGCCCAAGGGGCCTGCTTGCTGATTGCGGGCAGCTTAGGGCAGGAGCTGGTACTCGTGCAGCTTCCTGTAGGCACCCTTCGGCTTGGCCAGCAATTCGGCGTGCGTTCCCTGCTCGACCATTCGCCCGGCCTCCATCACGATGATCTTGTCCGCTCTGTGAACGGTCGACAGCCGGTGAGCGATCGCAATCGTGGTGCGGCCTTCCTGCAGGTTCTCAAGCGCGTCGCGGAACAGCGCTTCGGACTCTGCGTCGAGGGCGCTTGTCGCCTCGTCGAGCAAAAGAATCTGCGAGTCGCGCAGCATTGCCCGGGCGATCGAGATGCGCTGTTTCTGGCCGCCCGAGAGCAGCACGCCGTTTTCGCCGACTGACGTCCCATAGCCTTCCGGCAGCGCCTTTATGAAAGCATGCGCATTTGCCGCCTTTGCTGCCGCGATGACCTCGTCGTCCGTCGCGTTCTGCCGGCCCATGCGGATGTTGTGCATGACCGACCCGTCGAACAGGAAAGTATCCTGGCTTACATAAGCGATCTTTTCGCGCAGCGAGTGCAACGTTGCATGCTTGATGTCTTCGCCATCGAACAGTACACGGCCGTTTTCGGGATCGTAGAGGCGCATGATCAGGTTGAGGACCGTCGACTTGCCGCCACCGGATGCGCCGACCAGCGCGGTCATCTTGCCCGGCGGGAAGACGATGTCGAGGTCGCTCAGCACCGCTTCGCCGTCGCGGTAGGAGAAGGACACTTCTTCGAACCTTATCTCGCCGGCTCCGTCTGACAGCGGCTTGGCATCGGGTGCTTCCTCGATCCTCAGCGGGCGGTCCGCGATCTCGTACATAAGCCGCACGCCCACCATGCCGGCTTCCAGCGACACGCGCGAGCGAGCCAGCCGCTTTGCCGGTTCGTAGGCCAGCAGCAAAGCGGTGATGAAGGCCATGACCGAACCCGGACTGTGTCCACCCTGCGTGATCAGATAGCCGCTGATCAGGACGACGCCGGCAATCGCAAGCCCGGCAAGCGTTTCCATGATCGGACCGGTCGCCGCTTCGAGAGTCGCGATGCTGTTGGCCCGCCGCTGCACATCGCTGACGGCGCCGTACATGCGGTCTCGCATCGTATTTTCTAGGTTGAACGACTTGACAATACGCACGCCAAAAACGGTCTCCTGCATCACCCGCATGATGGCGGACATCGAGTGCAGCTCCTTTTCCATGATGCTGCGGGTTCGCTTCAACAGTTTGTTGACGGAGAAAATCGCGATAGGTCCAATGATGAATGCTACCAGTGACAGCACGGGCTGCTGGATCGCCATGACGATAACCAGGCCGATCAACGAGAACAGGTCGCGCACGAACGACGTTACCAGCGTGTCGACGACACCCCGCGCAGCCTGGGCGCTCTGCGTCACGCGCATGATCAGGTCGGCCGACGAATAGGAGTGGTAGAATTCGATGCCGTGTTCCAGCATACGGTCGTAGATCTTGCGCTGCCTGTCGGCGATAATGGAATTTCCGGCGCGGCTGAGGAAAAAAGTCTGAATGAACGTGGCCAGGCCCTTGATGATGAAGATCGCCGCCACTGCGCCGGCGATCAGATAGATACGATCGAGGTTCCTTTCCCCGGAAAATTCGTTGGCGATGTCTTTCATCACCCAGGCGCTCGCCCCGGTCGTCGCCGCGACGACGATCATCGACAGGATCGCAATTCCGTAGGTAACCGCATGCTTGCGGAATGATTCTCGCAACAGGCGCGCGACAAGGCGCTGGTTCGCGGAGGATCGGAAGAACTTGAGCAATCTATGGTTCCTGGGCAGAGATTTCGAGGCAGCCGGGCTATATAGGATCGACCTGCGCAAGTCACGGCGGAAACGTTGCTTGCCGGCGGCCTTGCGGCTCGGATCGGTTGCCGTATGACTGGTCCGATGCGCTCTTTCAGGCTGGCTCCGCGGGTGCCCCGGCATACGTCAGTGGCGCGGTTCGTTTGGTCGCATCAGGGGAGCAGGACCGGAAGATCTCATGACGAGTTCTAGAAACGGGCCCCGCGTCCTCTTCGACGTCACGGACCTGATGTCGCAGATCGGCAACGGCCATCACCCGACCGGCATTCCTAGGGTCGTCGCCGACTGCCTTGTTCCGCTGATCGAGAATGTTCCCAACCTCGTGCCTGTGTTCTTCAGCAGGGTCAGTCGGGCCTACTGCCAGGTTGACGGCCTAAGTCTGGCGGCTTTCGACGTCGGCTACGTACGGAAATACAGCCCGGAATCAAGAGACCACCTGCGCAGGCTTTGCGCCTACATCGGCGTCCTGCGATCGGGGCGCGTCGTGCCCCGCGCCGGCGACACACTGCTGATCCTTGGCGGCGGATGGCACGACGAGCGTCGGCATCGCTATCTTTTTGGGCGCAGCGCCGCGCTTTGCCGGACCATCTGGTTTTGCCATGATCTGATTCCGGTCCTCGATCCTCAATTCGACGTACAGGGGGAAGTCTTTGCCAGATGGCTGGACGCCGCGCTCCGGCGTCGCAACGAGTTCATCTGCGCACCGCGATTCGTGGAAGCGGACCTGCGCAACTACGCGCTCCAGCGCGGGGCCGATGTGCGTATATCGATCATCCCGCTGGCGCATGAGTTCCGGCCGATCGATGGCTCCGTCAGTCCGGCCGTGGCCCGCGCGGCTTCCGGCGCCATGGTGCTTTGCGTCGGTTCGATCGTCGAGCGCAAGCGACAATTGAACTTGGCGCAGGTGTGGGCTCGGCTTCACGAAGAATTTGGCGACAGGTTACCCGTGCTGGTCATGGCCGGCGCACTCATTGACGCCGGGGCACTGACGAATTTCCTGCAGGGGACCGCCGATGTCGGCGGAAAGGTAGCCCTTCTCGGTCACGTCAGCGACCCTGAACTGGCCTTCCTCTACGAACGCTGCAGCTTCACCGTCTATCCAAGCCTCAACGAGGGCTGGGGCTTGCCGGTCGGGGAAAGCCTGTGGATGGAAAACCCTGTCTCTGCTCCAACCTGACAAGCCTTCCCGAGGCCGGCGGCACACACGCAGTCTATTTCGATCCGCGCGACGAGGAGGGTATGATCTGAGTGCTGCGGCAGGCCCTGCGCGGCGAATTCTCCGCCCTGCCGCCGCCGCGAGACAAGCTGCGGACATGGCAGCAGGTAGGCGCCGACATCGCAAGCTTGGTCTACCCACGGCCGGCCGGCTGAACCTTTGTAGTGGGTAGATCCACGGCGCGATTGCCCCGCTCCGGAATTTCACCTAATCTTGACCAAACGATAAAAACAGGACGGGATCAACCTGAACCTGAAACAACCAGAGGTGGTCGAAATATGCCGAAAAATCAGTTCCTCACCGGATTCCCGCTCGTTTCGCGCAGGCAACTGTTGAAGGCCTCGGGAGCCGCTGCCGCACTTGCTACTGTCGGGACGCCGTCGCGCCTCTTCGCGCAGGAGAAGCTCAAGGTGGCGGCGATCTACACCGTCCCCTTCGAGCAGCAATGGGTCAGCCGCATCCACAAGGCCGCCAACGCCGCCAAGGATCGGGGCGACATCGAATACACGGCCACCGAGAACGTCTCGAATACTGACTACGAGCGCGTCATGCGCGAATATGCCGAGGCCGGAAACAAGCTGATCGTCGGCGAGGTCTTCGGTGTCGAGGAAGCCGCCCGCAGCGTTGCCGCCGACTACCCGGACACCGCCTTTCTCATGGGTTCGTCCTTCAAGCCGGACGACAAGAACCCCAATTTCTCGGTCTTCGACAACTACATCCAGGACGCGTCCTACCTCACCGGCATCATCGCCGGCGCGATGACCAAGTCCAAGAACATCGGCATGGTCGGCGGCTTCCCGATCCCCGAGGTCAATCGGCTCATGCACGCCTTCATGGCCGGCGTGAAGGAAACAGCGCCCGATGCTAAGTTCCAGGTCGCCTTCATCGGCTCATGGTTCGATCCGCCCAAGGCCAAGGAAACGGCCTTCGCGCAGATCGACGCCGGCGCCGACGTCATGTACGCCGAACGTTTCGGCGTTTCGGATGCCGCCAAGGAGAAGGGCGTGCTGGCCATAGGCAATGTCATCGACACCCAGGCGGACTATCCCGACACGGTCGTCGCTTCGGCGCTGTGGCATTTCGAGCCGACGCTCGACAAGGCCATCGCCGAGGTCAAGGCAGGCACGTTCAAGGCCGCCGACTACGGCGCCTATTCCTTCATGAAGGAAGGCGGCTGCTCGTTTGCGCCGCTAGGCACCTTCGACGCCAAGGTTCCGGCAGAGGTGAAGGCCCTTGTCGCCGAGAAGGAAAAGGCCATCAAGGACGGCTCGCTGGTCACCGTGATCAACGACGAAGAGCCGAAGTCGAGCTAGTTTTCTTCTCCCCGCTTTTGCGGGGAGAAGATGCCGGCAGGCAGATGAGGGGCAGCGCCAACTCTGACAGGTTGGCGCCGCCCCTCGCCCTTACCCTCTCCCCGCGAAGGGGAGAGGAGGTCGTCAACGGTTTCGCCATGTCCCCACCCGTCCTCCGCCTGTCCGGCATCACAAAGCGTTTCGGCCCGCTCGTGGCCAACGACGCGATTTCGTTCGATCTCGCGCGCGGCGAGGTGATCGCGTTGCTCGGCGAAAACGGCGCCGGCAAGACGACCCTGATGAACATCCTCTTCGGCCACTATGTCGCCGACGCGGGCGCGGTGGAGGCCTTCGGCAAGCTGCTTCCGCCGGGCGACCCGCGTGCCGCGCTCGATGCCGGCATCGGCATGGTCCACCAGCATTTTACGCTCGCCGACAACATGACGGTCCTGGAAAACATCGCGCTCGGCACGCAAGGGTTGTGGAACTGGAAGCTCGACCGCCTCGGTGCGCGCGAGCGCATCGAGAAGATGTCCTTCGAGTTCGGCCTTGCCGTCGATCCCGCTGCGCCGGTCGGCTCGCTTTCGGTCGGCGAACGCCAGCGCGTCGAGATACTCAAGGCGCTCTACCGCGACGCCAGGGTACTCATCCTCGACGAACCGACCGCCGTGCTGACGCCCGCGGAAACGGACGCTCTTTTCGCCACGCTCAAGCTGCTGGTCGGGCAGGGGCTCTCGATCATATTCATCTCGCACAAGCTCAACGAGGTCATGGCGGTCAGTGACCGCGTGCTTGTGCTTCGGTCTGGCAGGCTCGCCGGCGAGCGCGTCACTGCGGATACCAATCGCGGCGAACTCGCGGTGCTGATGGTTGGGCAGGAGGTGGCACCACCGCCCGTCCCGCCGTCGGAGCCCGGGCCCCTGCAGCTTGTCCTGAACGCGGTGTCCACCGAAAAACGCGGCTCCGCCGTTTCGCTCGATCGCATCTCGCTGTCGCTGCGCGGCGGCGAGATCACCGGCCTGGCGGGGGTGTCGGGCAATGGGCAGGCAGCGCTCGCCGCTCTGATAGCCGGCATTGAAGCTCCGACCTCCGGCGAGATCATCGTGCGCGGTTCCGCTGCGCGGGACTGGTCGCCCCGGTCGGCGCTGTCGGCCGGCGTCGCTCGCATTCCGGAAGACCGCCATGCGGTCGGCACGATCGGTGACATGAGCGTCACCGAGAACGTCATCGCCGAGCGCTATCTGACACCGCGCTTCAGCCGCGGGGGCTTTCTCGACTGGAAGGCCTCGCGCGCCTTCGCTCAGCAGATCATCGCCGACTACGACGTCAAGTGCCCGTCGCCGGAAGCGCGCATCCGGCTGCTGTCGGGCGGCAACATGCAGAAGCTCATTCTGGGCAGGGCGCTTGATCCCGACCCATCCGTCATCCTCGCCAACCAGCCGACGCGCGGGCTCGATGTCGGCGCTGTGGGCTACGTCCATCGCAAGCTGCTCGAAGCGCGTGCGCGCGGCGCGGCGATCCTGCTCATCTCCGAGGACCTCGAGGAAATCCTGGTGCTGTCCGACCGCATCATCGTCGTGTCCAAGGGGCACCTCTCCGCCTCGTCCGCGCGTGGCGAGCGCACCGTGGCGCAGCTCGGCGAACTGATGGCCGGCCACGGCATGGAGGCGGCGTGAATGCGTCTTGAGCCCAAACCTGCGCCGTCGCTTGCGATCACGCTGCTTTACCCCATCGCCGCGATCATCCTCACGCTTCTGATCACATCGCTTCTGGTGCTCGCCGCGGGCGCGTCGCCATTTTCGGTGTTCTATCTCGTCTGGCGCGGCGCGGCCGGATCGCAATTCGCGTTGCTCGAAACCCTGACGCGAGCGACGCCGCTCATTTTCACAGGCCTCGCGGTCGCCATCGCCTTCCGCGCCAAGCTCTGGAACATCGGGGCCGAGGCGCAGCTCTACATCGGCGGCGTCGTCACCGTCGTGCTTGGCACCGGCCTCTTGCCCCTGCCGTCCTTCCTGCTCATCCCGATCATCATGATCGCGGCGATGGCGGCCGGCGCGCTGCTGCTGCTAGGCCCCGCCGTGCTCAAGACCCACTTCGGCGTCGATGAGGTGGTCACCACGCTGCTCCTCAACTTCATCGTACTGCTGTTCGTCTCCATGCTGCTCGAAGGTCCGCTCAAGGATCCGATGGGGCTCGGCTGGCCGCAATCGTCGAAGGTCATCGCCGAGGCGCAGCTGCCCCGCATCATCCAGGGCAAGCGGCTCCACTACGGCTTCGTCATGGCCATCGTCTCGGCAATCATCGTCTGGGTCGTCATGAAGAAGACCGTGCTCGGCTACGAGATGCGGGCCGTCGGCCACAACCCGCAGGCCGCCGCTTTCGCCGGCATCCCGGTCAACCGGGTCCTCATGAAGACGGCGCTGCTGTCGGGCGGGCTCGCCGCGCTCGCCGGCTTTTGCGAGGTCTCCGGGCTCAAGGGCAACCTCACCCTCGATCTTTCGCCGGGCTACGGCTATTCCGGCATCGTCGTCGCCATGCTTGCGATGCTCAATCCTATCGGCGTCGTCGCGTCGGCTATCTTTGTCGCCGGCATCTTCGTTGGCGCCGACGCCATGAGCCGCTCGGCCGGCGTGCCGAGCTATATCGCCGATGTGATGGTGGCCACGTCCTTGCTCACCATGGTCGTCGCAATCCTCTTCACCCGCTTCAGGCTCAGGTGGAAGTGATGGAAGCGCTCGATATCCTCCTCACAAGTTCTTTCTGGGTCGCTGCGATCCGCATCGCCTCGCCGCTCATCTTCGCCACAATGGGCGAACTGATCTGCGAGAGGGCCGGCGTGCTCAACCTCGGCATCGAGGGCATCATGACGGTAGGCGCATTCGCCGGCTGGTTCACCGTCTATTCCGGCGGCGACCTCTGGACTGGCGTGCTGGTCGCGGCACTTGCGGGCGCGATGTTCGGCCTGCTCCACGCCACGCTGACCGTCCCGCTCGGCCTGTCGCAGCATGTCGTCGGCATCGGCGTCACTTTGCTTGCCACCAGCCTCACTTACTTTACCTACCGGCTGTTGCTGCCCGAGGTGACTTCACCGCCCAAGATCGAGCCGTTCCAGCCGCTCGCCATTCCCGGGCTGTCGGACATTCCGGTGGTCGGCCAGGCGCTGTTCAACCAGACGCCGCTCACCTATCTCGCCTTTGTCACGGTCGCGCTCACCGCCTGGGTGCTCTACCGCACGCCGCTCGGCCTCGCCGTGCGCGCCGCCGGCGAGAATCCGTCGGCGGTCGAAGCCCAGGGCATCAGCGTCACCGCCATCCGCATGGGCGCGGTCATGGCCGGCAGCGCGCTGATGGCGATCGGCGGCGCCTTCCTCACCATGTCCGCCTTCAACTCCTTCTTCTTCGAGATGATCAACGGCCGTGGCTGGATCTGCATCGCGCTGGTCGTCTTCGGCTCCTGGCGTCCCGGCAAGGCGCTGCTCGGCGCGATCCTGTTTGCAGCCTTCGATGCATACCAGGTCCGCCTGCAGCAGTTCACCGGCGGCATCGTGCCCTACCAGATCTTCCTGATGATGCCCTATGCACTGTCGATCCTGGCGCTGATCCTCGTCGCCCGCCGCGCGACCTATCCCAAGGCGCTGATGGTGCCCTACCAGAAAGGCGAGAGATGAGCTTTGACCTTCTCATTAAGGGCGGCGTCCTGCCCGACGGCCGGACCGCCGACATCGGCATTTCCGGCGAGATCATCGCCGCCATCGAGCCGTCGATCGATGGCGAGGCCGGCCGCGTTGTCGATGCCTCCGGCTGCCTTGTGTCGCCGCCCTTCGTCGACCCGCACTTCCACATGGACGCCACGCTGTCCTACGGCATCCCGCGCATCAACGCCTCGGGCACCCTGCTTGAAGGCATAGCGCTCTGGGGCGAACTGAAGCCGCTCTTGACCGAAGAAGCTGTCATCGAGCGGGCGCTTGCCTATTGCGACTGGGCCGTCTCGATGGGCCTGCTCGCCATCCGCAGCCATGTCGACACATCAGACGATAACGCGATGACCGGCGTGCGCGGCCTGCTGGCGGTGCGCGACATCGTCAAGCCGTATCTGGATCTCCAGCTTGTCGCCTTCCCGCAGGACGGTCTTTACCGCGCACCGAAGGCCAGGGAAAACACCCTTGCTGCGCTCGACCTCGGCGTCGACATCGTCGGCGGCATTCCGCATTTCGAGCGCACCATGGCCGACGGCACGCGCTCCGTCACCGAACTCTGCGAGATCGCCGCGAAACGCGGGCTGATGGTCGACGTCCATTGCGACGAGACCGACGATCCGATGTCGCGCCATATCGAGCAGCTGGCCTATGAGACGCAGCGTCTTGGCCTGCAGGGCAGGGTCGCCGGCTCGCACCTCACCTCAATGCACTCGATGGACAACTACTACGTCTCCAAGCTCTTGCCGCTGATCGCCGAGGCCGGTGTTTCCGCTATTCCCAATCCACTGATCAACATCGTCATCCAGGGTCGCCATGACACCTACCCCAAACGTCGCGGCATGACCCGTGTGCCCGAGATGATCAAGGCCGGCATTCGCGTCGGCTTCGGCCAGGACTGCGTGCTCGACCCTTGGTATCCGCTCGGCACGGCCGACATGCTCGATGTCGCCTTCATGGGCCTGCATGTGGCGCAGATGACGAGCCCCGCCGACATGGCGCACTGCTTCGACATGGTGACATCGGCCAACGCTGCAATCATGGGGCTCGATCATCTCGGCCTGGCGGTCGGCAAGCGCGCCAGCATGGTCGTGCTCGACGCCGGCAATCCGGTCGAAGCGCTGCGCCTTCGGGCGGAGCGGCTGTGCGTGGTTTCACGCGGCAAGGTTGTCGCCGAACGGCCGCGTCGTGACACCGCGCTGTCGCTGCCGGGACGGCCCGCTCAGGTCAATCGCCGTCACGAGACTGCCGGCTGATATAGCGGTTGGTTATTCGATCGATTGATCGATAGGCTCGGCAGCGACGCCGGCAGGCTCGTAGCTTATCGGCAGCGCCTCGTCGAAATTCACCGGCGCCTGCTGGAAGGCGCGGCGGTACTGCACGTTGCCGATCATGACGCCGCCCTCCTCGGGGATCAACATCGTGCGCTGCGAGCCGTCGTTGCAGTTCATCACCGCCTGTGCGTCTCCGCCCGGCCAGTGGATCATGCGGCAATTCAACTCGCGGAACCAGTTCCTTCTCGAGTCCTCGAAAGAGAGCAGGAACGATCCTTTGCCGGTGCGCGCCACCAGATCGCCATTCGGCGCGCTCCACGTCCACTGCAGCGGTTCCGGCAGTTCGTCGCTGTAGGTCCAGGACTTTACGACGAGCGGCGGTTTATAGCCCTGCGACAGCGCCACGCGATACCAGGTCATCGCCGAAGCATACTCAGCCGGAACGCCGGTGCTCAGTTCCTCCCCCGCAACGGGCTGGGTCGCCAGCGGCGACTTTTCTGCGAAAGCGAAGCGGAATTGCGAGCGGTGCGGCGCCGACGGGTCGATGCGATAATCGAATCCCCAGGCGCGCCCGGCAAGGGCGGAAACCAGCAGCACACCTACAAGAACGGACACAAGCCTCATCGACCGGACCATAGCACCGAGTCGGCGGACGGTGAACCGTGGGCGGCGGAAATCTTAACTGTCGATTAAAATCGGCGGGCATTGAGCTTTCGCCCCGCAGCCGAGCGAGGCTCTACCGTCGCTGCTGTTTTGGCCCATCGTCAATGTCGATTTGTCCTCGCCAGATCGAAGGATCACGTCTACCAACCGCTCTGCCTCAAGCGTCCGTGCCCGATGAACTTTCTCCGTAACCCCCAGAACCAGATAGCCCTTGGCGTCCTCCTGATGCTGGGCGGCGACTTTATGTTCTCCCTCAACGACGCCATGGGCAAATGGCTGGTCGTCACGCTCTCCGTCGGCCAGGTCATGTTTGTCCGCTCCATTGGCGCATTCGTCGTGCTCGGGCCTCTAATCGCCCGGCAGGGCACTCCAGGACTGTTCGACGTCGACCGGCCATGGCTGCAGGCGGCCCGCGCGACGCTCACCGCGCTCGAAACCGCGCTGTTCTACGCCGCAGTCTACTATCTGCCACTTGCCGACGTGTTCAGCTTCTACATGGCCGGGCCAATCTATGTGGCCGCGCTTTCCCATCTTCTGCTGGGCGAGAGGGTGGGGTGGCGGCGCTGGTCGGCCATCCTGGTTGGCTTCGCCGGCGTACTGATCATGCTTGAACCCTCAGGCGAATTCTCGCTCGCCACGTTGTTCGCCATTGCCGGAAGTGTACTTTTTGCGTTTACCATCATTCTTGGCCGCATGCTGCGCACCACCAGCGACACGACCCTGGTGACCTGGCAGACCATCTGCTCGCTGATCGTTGGCGTCGTCATCATGCTCGTTTTCGGCGGCTGGCAGGCGCCGACGCGTGTCGAATGGACCGGCATGCTGCTGCTCGGCATCGTGTCCTGCATCGCGCACCTGATGATCGTGCGCGCGCTCAAGCTTGCGCCGGCTGCGCTGCTCGCGCCGTTGCACTACACCCTGATTCTGTGGGCTGTGGTCTTTGGCTGGTTGTTCTTTGGCGACGTGCCCGGACCTCGCATTCTCATCGGTTCCGCGATCATAGTTCTGGCGGGCCTGTTTATCTTCCACCGTCAGAAGGTCGTCTCGACGGTGCCGCCGGAGGACGTGCCCAAGGGCATCAACTGAGGTGAGCGGGCCTGCCGTGGCGCGGTTGGCTTGACGGGGCGGAGCCTTTGGAGGACATTGCCGGCAGAATTGCGAGGGAATTCCATGAAGAAGCAGTATGAAAAGCCGATTCTCCTGAAGCGGAAAGTCCTTTCTGCGGTCACGGCGGGGATTTCAACGTCCAAAGCAGTCTTTTGAGTTCAGGTACTTCCGGCCTTGTGTGGATTGGCCGGAGTTTGGCGAAAGCGTGGTCCGATCGTTCATGGTGACAGGTCGGATGTCTTGCGGATGGCCGATGCGTTAAGGCATCGCGGCCCCGACGACCACGGCAGTTGGAACGATAGTCGACTTGCTGTCGGACATCGGCGTCTCTCGATTATTGACCCTTCGCCTGCCGGCCATCAGCCGATGCTCACCGCGTCGCAAGACGCAGTGCTCGTCTACAATGGAGAGGTCTACAACTACCAGGCCCTTCGGGAGCAGTTGCGCGCCGAGGGGGTGAGCTTTCGTTCGGACTGCGACACCGAAGTCGTCCTGCTCGCCTTGCATCATTGGGGGCCGCGCAAGGCGGTGCCTCTTTTCGACGGCATGTTCGCCTTCGCCTACTACGATCTGCGCGCCGGCGAACTCTGGCTCGCACGCGACCGGCTCGGCATCAAGCCAATGTCGGTAGCCCAACTCGGCGATCGCATTCTCTTCGCCTCCGAGGACAAGGCAATCCTGGCCGCGGATGGCGTCGTGCGCGACATCGACACCCGAGAGATAACCCTGCGGCTCGCCTGGCAATCGCGCGATTCGTCGAGCAGCCTCTTCAGGAATATCGGCAGGCTGTCACCCGGTGAGTTGTGGAGGATCGACGACGGGGGCATAGAGAAGACCTGCTTCTGGCACGTCCTCGACGCTCTCGATGCTTCGCGCGTTGTAGCGGATCGAGTATCCGCCACCGATCACATGAAATCCCTCGAGAGCCTGCTTTCCGACAGCGTCGGAATGCACTGTCGTGCGGATGCGTCGATCGCAACCGCATGCAGCAGGGGCGTCGACTCGGGCATGATCACCGTTTTGTCCAGGCGTTTCCGGCAGGACTTCCACGCCTACGTCCTGGATCCGCGACCTGGCCCCAGTGAGGCAGAGGGCGCTGCCTTGACGGCGGCCCGGGCGAGCGTGCCGCTGCGGCGCGTCGCGCTGGACCGTGAGCGGTTCATCGATCTGTGGCCCAAGATGGTCTGGCATCTGGAAAGCGACGGCTGGCACTCTAGCGCAATGGGACTGCTCGCGCTCACCGAGCAATGCAGGACGGACGGCGTCAAGGTTTTGCTGACGGGCGAGGGGGCCGACGAACTCTTCGGGGGTTACCCATGGCAGCATCGCCGGACGCGGCAGTGGCGCACTCTGTCCGCGGCGCGGCGCCTGCTCATGGGAAGGAATGCCTTCGAACGCAAAGTCCGCAAGGCGCGCCGCGCTCCATTTGCGCAAACCTTTTCCAACCCGCCGGCGTTGGATAGGTACAACGTGCTCCGCTCCCTGTCGCCGGAGCTGAATTTCCTGGAAATCAAGCTGTTCGACCTCATGGAACCCGTTACGCCCCTGGCGGACAGGGCCTACCTGGCTGGATGTCTGTTCGACATGTATTCGCATCTGCAGGATCTGTTGCACAGGCATGACCGGCTCAGCATGGCGGCGTCGGTCGAGTTGCGAGTCCCCTTCATCGAGAACACGCTGATCGATTTCGCGATCCACTTGCCGCGCCGCTTCAAATACCGCTGGGGCACGACCAAGTGGCTGCTGAAGAAGGTCGCCGAGCGGCACATTCCCAAACAGAATGTCTATGCGCCGAAGTCGGGCTTTGACGTCTCTCATCAACTCTCCGTCGGGGCGGAAAAACTGCATCGCGGCGGCCTGCTTGCCGACGCGATGCGATGGCCATCCTCGTCCATCGCGGACATCGAGAACCTGGCCAGGGAGCACGAGCATTCGCGCTTGCGGCTTGTCGGCATGGAGCTGTTCCTGAGGCTTTATGCCGGCGGTGAAACGCAGGAGCAGCTCTCCGAACGGCTTCGTGCTGTCATCAAGCAGCCCGCCGCCGCCTAGCCTGCCGAAGCCGCCGCACCCAAAGGCACTTTCTACCCCTTGCTCACCGCCTCGACATGTCGGGAAAAATCGGACGATTGCATCAGCTTGCGGCAACGGGCGAAGCGACCGTCGGCATACGCCCGGAAATCCTCGGCGGAATTGTTGTTGCCAAGCTGGATCAGTCCCCACAGCGTCCACAACAGGTCGCACATCGCCTTGTAGATCACGATGCGTCCGCGTTCGGCCGGACGCGCTTCGCCGCCGAAATAGGCGCGCATCATTTCCTCCTCTTGGCGCTCCCCGAACTTGCCTTCGACCGCGAGGTCCCCGAGGTCCCACATCGGGTCGTTCATGCCGGAATACTCCCAATCCACGATCCACATCCGGTCGCCGGTATCGAGGAAGTTCTCGCACAGCGGATCGCAATGGCAGGCGACCAGTTTCGCGGGATGGCGTGACAGCGCGGTCCGGATATCCTCTGCCTCGCGCAGCACGTCGTTGTAGCCCTTCGGCAGTTGGACATCCTTGGTCGACAGCACCTTCAGATAGTCGTCGATCATCGCGAAGAGATAGAAGCGGAACGGAAAGACCGCGCCCGAGTCATGCAGCTTCCGGAACGCCTCGCCCGACCGCGCCGGCGCGCCTTCGTTGAGCTTGAAGGCGGCGGGCGACATGGTCTGCGCACCATCGACGAAACGCGTCACCATCACGCCTTTTCGTCGAAGTAGAGCACTTCGGGGCTGACCCCGGCTTTCGCCGCTTCGCGCGCCGCCACCGCCTCGCTGGCGCGGTTGATGTATTCCTCGGTGCCCTTGCCGGGCACTCGGATGCAGTATTCGCCGGCCTGAAAGACAAGATTTGTCAGGCCGCCCAGCCTGAACACCGTCCCGGAAAAGTCCTTGAGGAACGGAACACCGGCCATAGCCTGCCGCGCCAGGGCCAGTTCGTCGCTCATGATTCCCCTTTCACCATCATATCCTCCCTGGACCGTTCCATAGTTTCAATCGCTTGGCTATGATCGAAGTGACACAGCAGAGTGGGCAAAATCCTATGGCGGACGGCAGGCACGACGGCGCGCTGGGCGCGGTGTATCAGGCGAAGGGCGCCGACGAGGTCGCTGCCCTGTATGATCGCTGGTCCGAAACCTACGACCACGAGATGGCCGTCGCGGGCTACCGCCACCCGTCGATTTGCCTCGCGCTGCTCGCCCGCCACCTGCCGCGCGGCGCAGCCCCGCTGCTCGACGCCGGCGCCGGCACCGGCCTGATCGGCGAGTGGCTCGGTATCATGGGCTATCCTCACGTCGAGGCGCTCGACATTTCCGAAGGCATGCTGGCCAAGGCGGCCGGGAAGGGCGCCTACAAGGCCTTCCACCGCCTGGTGCTTGGCGGTCCGCTCCCTTTCGCCGACGGTCATTTCGCAGGCATCGTTTCGGCCGGCGTCTTCACGTCGGGGCATGTTGGCGTCGAGGGGCTGGACGAACTGATCCGCATCTGCCGGCCGGGCGGGATCATCGTGCTCACCGTCAAGAACACGCTGTGGGATGGCGGCTTTTCGGCCCGCATCGCCGAGCTCGATGGGCAGCGGCTGGTCGCCCTTGCCGAGGAGACCGCGCCCTATGTCTCGATGCCCGGCGAGACCGGCACCGTGCCCAGCCGCGGGCTGGTGCTGAAGCGCCTCGCGTGAGGGCGCTCTACCCCTTCACCCGCTCCGCCTTCGCATCGTACATCGGCTCCAGCCAGATCTTTGCCGGCGTGAGGTCCATCGCGACCACCAGTTCGTAGTCGCCCGAGGCGAGAAAGTCGTCGCTTACGCCATCGGAATTGCGCACATAGCCGTAGCCGATGCCTTTTCCCAGCGTGTATCCGTAGCCGCCCGAGGTCAGGTAGCCGACCGGCTCGCC
>Ga0105046_10002074_pt1 | contig 31484 bp, 26 predicted proteins | sample MAT03_FD_78385 | JGI IMG/M metagenome (GOLD analysis project Ga0105046, IMG submission 78385) | Freshwater microbial communities from Lake Fryxell liftoff mats and glacier meltwater in Antarctica - MAT-03 (megahit assembly) | ecosystem: Environmental > Aquatic > Freshwater > Ice > Liftoff...
CTCCCAAGCGGGGAGAAGGGGAGCAAGAGTGGCTCAAAGTCCCTCTCCGCTCTGGGAGAGGGCTTAAAGCCTTCGGCATACATGAAAAGGGTGAGGGGGTTCAGGAAAGTTGCACATCGCGTAAGATTCTAAAACCCTGCGCTGCCCGCTGTGCGGGCGGCGCAGGGTTTTAGAATTTGGTTTTTATTTAGGTTGAACTACTTAGCTACAATCAGCAGCACCTTAACACCCACGATGCACACAAAGCCTCTATGACCCAAACACCCTCGCTCAAAACCCAACAGATGCAGGTTGGTGGCATGGATTGTCCCAGTTGTGAGATGAAAATTGAGGCCGCTCTGCAAAAGCTAACGGGTGTGGCTGAGGTGGCTGTAAATGTGGCAACGGAACGGATGACCGTAGCCTATGACCCACAGCAAATTGACGAGCAGGCGATCGCCAACCGGGTGATCTCACTGGGCTACATTATCATTACCTCTAAGCCAAAGAATTATTTCCAAGACAACAACAATCACGATCACAGCCCAGGTCACAGCCATACCGATGGTCATGACCATCGCCACAGTCACGCAGGGCATCATCATGAAGACCATAACCAGGATGATGATAGTCACGGCCATAGCCACGGTGATGGTGAATTTGACTTGAAACGGGAAGGGTTGCTGATTGCAGCCGTCGTCGTGCTGTTTGTTTTGGGTTCCGTCTTTGAGGAGACCCTGCACAATACACCGTTCTCGATCGCAGAATATGCTGTTTTCATTTCAGCGTACCTGTTGAGCGGCTGGGGCGTGTTAACCAGTGCAGGGCGCAACATTCTCAAAGGGCAGGTGTTTGATGAAAACTTCTTGATGACCATTGCCACACTGGGGGCGATCGCCATTCACCAGCTTCCAGAAGCAGTCGGTGTCATGCTGTTCTTCAAAGTGGGTGAAACCTTTCAGGAAGCAGCCGTCAGCCGCTCTCGTCGCTCTATTGCGTCGCTGCTCGAAATCCGTCCCGATGCTGCTAATCTCAAAACCGCAAACGGGCTTCAATCTGTTTCTCCCGAATCGGTCAAAGTCGGCGACACTATCGTTGTCAAACCGGGTGAAAAAGTCCCCCTTGATGGTGACGTGATCGAGGGTTCCTCCCAGGTTGACACCGCTGCACTAACCGGTGAATCTGTTCCTCGCGCAATTAGGACTGGAGAAAAAGTGCTAGCAGGCATGATCAACCAATCTGGCGTGTTGACTGTTAATGTCATTAAACTGTTTGGAGAATCATCGATCGCCCGCATTCTTGATTTGGTTGAAAACGCCACCAGCAAAAAAGCTGAAACCCAAAAATTTATTACCCGATTTGCCCAACGGTACACGCCAATTGTTGTGTGCTTATCTTTGGCTGTGGCGCTGCTGCCGCCGTTGTTTCTTCCAGGAGCAACCCATGCCGAATGGCTGTACCGGGCGCTGGTGTTATTGGTTATCTCTTGCCCCTGTGGTCTGGTAATCAGCATCCCGTTAGGCTACTTTGGCGGCATTGGTGGGGCAGCAAAGCGCGGCATTTTGGTCAAAGGCTCTACATTTTTAGATACCCTGGCAGCGGTTAAGGCGATCGCCTTTGATAAAACGGGCACTTTGACCCAGGGTGTGTTTAAGGTGGCTGCGATCGTTCCTCACAATGATTTTACTGAAGCGGAGGTATTGCAACTTGCGGCTGAGGCAGAGCTAAACTCTCACCACCCGATCGCCAAGTCCATCCGAGCAGCCTACGGTAAACCGATTGATGAATCGTTGATCTCTGACTATAAAGAGATTGCTGCCCACGGTATTCAGACCAAGATTGGGAATCAGGACGTACTGGCAGGTAATGATCGCCTGATGCATTTAGAAAACATTGATCACGACACCTGTAACGTCGAAGGAACCGTCGTTCACTTAGCCGTTGATCGGCGCTATGCCGGGTACATTGTGATTGCTGATGAACCCAAGCCAGATGCAGTGGCGGCTGTGCGATCGCTCAAGTCATTGGGTGTGGAAACGGTCATGATGTTAACCGGAGACTCTGAAGTCGTGGCGCGCCGGGTTGCTCAAACGCTGGGTGTCGATTCCTACCAAGCAGAGTTATTGCCAGAAGACAAAGTAACCGCAATCGAAACACTACTCAAGCAGGTGGGTTCAAAGGGAAAAGTTGCGTTTGTGGGCGATGGCATTAACGACGCTCCAGTTATTGCTAGAGCGGATGTGGGCATGGCAATGGGCGGACTGGGTTCCGATGCGGCGATCGAAACGGCTGACATTGTGATCATGACCGATGCGCCTTCCAAAGTAGCAGAAGCCATTCAAGTCGCCCGCAAGACCCATGCTATTGTTTGGCAGAACATTATTTTTGCCATGACAATCAAAGCCATATTCATTGTTCTAGGTATCGTTGGTGTCGCAACCATGTGGGAAGCCGTCTTTGCCGATGTTGGGGTAGCGCTATTGGCAATTCTCAACGCCATGCGGGTTCTAAAGTAAGAGTGCCTGGTCTTGCATAATCGGGGGATGATCAGGCAGGGTTTGCCACCGTTTTGCTTGCAAAAGCGACGAGGATTTTTGTGTCATACCGCCTCATGAAGAACTGTAATAGAACTTACGCAGTTGGATGAATTTGCAGGCGCAGAGCGCCTGCAAATTCATCCAACTTTCTTGGTTTTTCGGGTGAGGTACGTGTAGCCGTAGCCATGATCAATAGGACACCTCCCTGTCGTTCCCGCGCAGGCGGGAATCCATCTGCTCGACAGGTGCGGGGGTGGATTCCCGTTTCCACGGGAATGACGCTGGCATGTCCTAACCTTCGTGGCGATGGCTATAAGTCCTATATAAAAAATTTGTCGTTGTCCCCTTGACTCTCCAGTGTACTGGATACTCCAAGATAGAGACAGTTGCAAATTAAGCAACACCGCAAATTAAAAGGATTGAAATCATGACACTTCAACTTACTGTTCCCAATATGGCGTGCTCTGCTTGTGGCGACACGATTACCAAGGCCATCAAAGCGATCGCCCCTGCTGCAACAGTCCAGGCTGACCTCAAAACGAAGCAGGTCAACGTTGAAACACAAGCAACAGAGGCAGAAATTAAGCAAGCCATTACCGACGCTGGTTATACAGTTGCCTAAGGAGTAGAGCAATGGAAAATACAACCCTTAAACTGCGCGGCATGAGTTGTGCCTCCTGCGCTAACAACATTGAAGATGCTATCCGCTTTGTGCCAGGGGTTGAAGCCTGTAGCGTTAATTTTGGGGCTGAACAAGCCACTGTCACTTACGACGCGGGTAAAACTGACCTGGCTGAAATTCAAGAGGCAGTCAATGCCGCAGGCTACTCGGCTCAGCCGATGCAGGACGATGTGCTGGCTCCCGAAGATGATGCAGAACGGCGAGAACGCCAAGCCGAAAATCGGAAATTAACTCGCAAAGTGTGGTTTAGCGGAATTGTCAGTGCAATTTTGGTTATCGGTTCATTGCCTGCAATGACAGGACTGCCGATTCCCTTCCTTCCCATGTGGCTGCACAATCCTTGGCTTCAGCTTGTGCTCACGGCTCCCGTGCTGCTTTGGGCAGGAAGTTCCTTTTTCGTAAATGCGTGGAAAGCGTTGAAGCGCCACACCGCAACAATGGACACGTTGGTGGCAGTGGGAACTGGGACAGCCTACCTTTATTCCCTCTTCCCCACCTTCTTTCCCGAATGGTTTACCGCTCAAGGGCTGAACCCAGACGTGTACTTTGAAGCAGCTTCGGTGATTATTGCTCTGCTCTTAGTGGGACGACTGCTAGAGAATCGAGCAAAAGGACAAACTTCAGAAGCAATTCGCAAGCTGATGGGGTTGCAAGCAAAGACAGCACGAGTGATCCGCAACGGTCAGGAGGTCGATATTCTCATTGCGGAGGTGATGTTAGGAGACATAATTCTTGTGCGTCCAGGTGAAAGAATCCCGGTCGATGGCGAGATTGTGGAGGGTTCCTCGACGATCGATGAGGCGATGGTGACGGGCGAAAGTTTTGCTGTGAAGAAGCAGTCTGGGGATGAAGTCATCGGAGCCACGATTAACAAAACGGGCAGCTTTAAATTTCGGGCAACGCGAATTGGTAAGGATACGTTTTTGGCTCAGATTGTGAAGCTGGTGCAGCAAGCACAGGGGTCAAAAGCTCCAATCCAGCGACTAGCGGATCAAGTCACGGGCTGGTTTGTGCCTGCGGTGATTGCGATCGCCATTCTCACCTTTATCGTCTGGTTCAACGTCATGGGCAATGTAACGATGGCGTTGGTTAACACCGTGGGTGTGTTGATTATTGCCTGCCCCTGTGCCCTCGGTTTGGCAACTCCGACCTCTATCATGGTCGGTACGGGTAAAGGTGCAGAGAACGGCATCTTGATCAAAGGGGCAGATAGTCTGGAACTGGCTCACAAACTGCAAACTATTGTTCTCGACAAAACAGGTACCATTACACAAGGTAAACCGACCGTTACCGATTTTGTGACGGTCAACGGAACCGCCAACAGCAACGAACTCAACCTGTTGCATCTATCCGCCTCGATCGAACGCAACTCTGAACATCCTTTAGCAGAAGCGGTAGTGCAGTATGCTCAGTCTCAAGGAGCGGAACTAACCAATGCTCAAGAGTTTGAAGCTATTGCTGGAAGCGGTGTGCAAGGGTTTGTTGAGGGTCGATGGGTGCAAATCGGAACGCATCGCTGGATGAATGAACTGGGCATTGATACCAACGCCCTGCAACAACAGTGGGACAAACTAGAATACTTGGGCAAAACGGTGATCTGGATTGCGGTAGATGGCAAAGCGGAAGCAATCATGGGCATTGCCGATGCTGTGAAGCCCTCTTCTGTCAATGCCATTCGCGCTTTGCAAAAGATGGGGCTGGAAGTGGTGATGCTCACTGGCGACAATCAACGTACGGCTGACGTGATTGCCCGTGAGGTGGGAATTGAGCGAATCTTTGCCGAAGTGCGTCCCGATCAAAAAGTGGCAACGATTGAAACGATTCAGTCTGAAGGCAAGATTGTGGCAATGGTGGGCGACGGCATTAACGATGCGCCTGCTCTGGCTCAAGCCGATGTGGGAATTGCGATTGGAACTGGAACCGATGTGGCGATCGCCGCCAGCGATATCACCCTTATTTCTGGTGACTTGCAAAGCATTGTCACGGCAATTCAACTCAGTCGCGCCACCATTCGCAACATCAAGCAAAACTTGTTTTTCGCCTTCATCTACAACGTAGCAGGAATTCCGATCGCCGCTGGTATTCTCTACCCGGTTTTTGGTTGGTTACTCAGCCCAATTATTGCGGGTGCAGCAATGGCATTTAGCTCTGTTTCAGTGGTAACAAACGCACTACGTTTGCGTAACTTTCAACCCAAAAGATGTAGCTGATAACCCAGTGGAGACACATCACAATGCTCAAGCAAATGATATTTTTCGGGACATTAGCTAGATGGGCGTAATTAAATATAAAACCTTAAAAGTCTGCGCCGCCCGCTGCGCGGGCGGCGCAGCGGGCGGCGCAGACTTTTAGAATCTTGTTTTTATTTAGGTTGAACTACTTAGCAGGATTTGGATTTTTGCTAGGCGTTATTACAGGAACACTTGCAGAAACATTGCCATAGGAGGGTATAAATCGTGAACAAGACAACAATCATTGGCAGCATTGCAACGCTAGGAATGCTTCTAGGAGCGGCGTCTGGTGAAGCCATTGCTCAAATGACTCATGAGGATATGCAGCCCTCTACAGCAGAGCAACCAGGTCAGTTTCTGCGAATTGATCAGCCTCTATGGGTAAAAGGGGCAGTGACTGCAGGTGGATTAGGCTTAATTGGACTGGAGCTGTGGTGGTTTTTGCTGAGTAAACCCAAGTCGCTCAAGGCGACGACTCAAGGGGGCATTCAAGAAATTACAGTGATCGTGGATGGCGGGTATGAACCAAGTCAGATTGTGGTGCAGGCGGGGCAACCTGTGCGGCTAAATTTTGATCGCAAAGACCCCAGCAGTTGTTTAGAAGAAATAAGGTTTCCGGAATTCCGCATTGCTCAAGAGCTACCGCTTAACCAAACAACCGCGATCGAGTTTACACCTGAGAAACCGGGCAGATATGAGTTTACCTGTGGCATGAATATGTTTCGGGGCGTAGTGGAAGTGCAGGCTGCGGGATGAAAGGGAGCAGGGATGGCGATCGCACCAGCCTCTCAAGCCAATCGTTCTGAGCATCACGCCGCTCATTACAGCGCTTTGCGCTTGGATAAAACCAGGCTTTTGATCAAAAGTTTATACCTCATGCACTTGAAAAGTGCTGTAAATAACAACCGTTGAGTTCACACCGGAGAAACTTGGTGAGTATAAGTTTATGTGTGGGATACAGATGAACCGTGATGTTATTGGAGCACGCGCTTCAAAAAATCGTTACATCAAGACCACTAAGGGAACTGCGTTGAAATAAGATACCGGCTCAAGCAGAAGGCTTATCATGGATTCCCGCCTGCGCGGGAATGACACCGGGATGATTTTTGTTTGCTGATCCCTTAGTAGGTAGGCTTAAGTAAATATAAGATCCTAAAACCCTGCGCCGCCCGCTGCGCGGGCAGCGCAGGGTTTTAGAGGATGTTTGAAAAGTGGTCTGCTGTGATCTTAGGCACCTGTTGATCCCCCTAGCCCCCTACCCTTCGGGAAGCCGCTTCGCGTCTATAAAAAGGGGGGAACTGGACTCAAAGTCCCCCTTTTTTCTAGCGCAGCGGCGCGCCAGCGCGGGGATTTAGGGGGATCGATACCGTTTTTATACCAGCGACGGGACTTTTAGAACATCCTCTTAGGATTTGGTTTTTATTTAGGTTGAACTACTTACCAAATTATGCACATCTACTTATGAAAATTCTCTTGGTTGAAGATGAGCCAGATTTAGGTGCAGCGCTAGAACGTACGCTCAAGCGAGAAAAATACGTGGTGGATTGGGTCACAGATGGGACTGAAGCTTGGCAGTTTCTGGAAAACTCCTGGACGCAATACACCCTTGCCATCTTCGACTGGTTAGTGCCGGGACTATCTGGCATCGAACTTTGTCAGCGGCTCAGAGCAAAACAGAATCCATTACCTGTATTGATGCTGACGGCGAGAGATCGGATGGAAGACCGGGTGATGGGGCTAGATGCCGGAGCCGATGATTATTTGATTAAACCCTTTGGCATGGCAGAGTTATTGGCGCGACTGCGGGCACTGCAACGGCGATCGCTGCAAATTCAACCGCCTCGACTACATGTCAGCAACCTCGTTCTCGACTACAGCTCGTCAACCATCTCAATTTTTACGATTGAGGGAGAGTCGCAGAAAATTCCGCTGACTGCTAAAGAATTTCAATTGTTGGAATACTTTATGCAATATCCAAATCAAATTCTCTCCCGTGATCAAATTATTGGTCGAATTTGGCAAGCAGAAGCAGATTTTAGCAGTAATGTGGTTGCGGCTCAAATGCGGCTATTACGAAGAAAATTGATGGAGTATAGCAATGAAAATCTTATCGAAACCGTTTATGGCATGGGATATAAGCTCAACACCCATGAAACATAGCAAAGTTTTTCACTCTACGCGATTGCGGTTAGCAGGGCTGTATGCGGGGACAATGGGAGTCATTCTCACCATTTGTGGTGCGGGCTTTTATGAAGCAATGGCGCACAGTCACTTATCTGAGCTGAACCATCGCATCGAATCGGTGGCCGGGACATTACATGATGGGCTAGAAGCCTCTCTACGACAACCTGGCAAGCTAGAACCCGTTGTTCAGAAATTTATACCCAGCCTATGTGCTGCTCAAATCACCTGTTTAAGTCAAGATGCTACAACATCGCATTATTTGGGAGTTTTCCAACAGGACGGCTACTACATCCGCTTTCTCGATTTATCTGGGCAACTATTAGCGTATGGCGGTCAAGTACCAATCGATTTACCAGAGCAAATTGAAACCGAACCTTGGCAAACCCTGAAAGCCCGTGATGGCAAGCGATATCAACAGCTTTCCTTATTGCTCAAAACGGCAGATCAAACCCCTTGGGGCCATATGCAAGTGGGGCGATCGCTACAGGAGCTAGACGAGCACATGGTCTGGGTTCGATTGAGTCTGCTAGTTGGCTTACCCAGCGCCATGATTCTGGTTCTAATTGCCAGTTGGTGGCTCGCCGGACAAGCGATGAAACCTGTGTACAAGTCTTACCGACAAATGCAGCAGTTTTCAGCCGATGCAGCGCATGAATTACGCACTCCTCTCGCCGCTATTCAAGCTAATCTAGAATCCACGCTGGCTCCAGGCTCAACGGATGTAGATGCTTGGGATACCCTCCGCACGGTTGAACGCCAAAGTGGTCGCTTGTCCAGGTTGGTTCAAGATCTGCTGATTCTCTCTCGCATGGACTTGCAGGAACCGCCCTCTAAACAACAGGCCTGCAATCTCAATGATTTAGTCAGCGATTTGGTGGAAGAATTTACGGCACTGGCGATCGCCTCTAGGATTTCTCTAACCGCTGATATCGGCAGTGATAAGCCTATTACCATAATAGGCAACCAGGAACAGCTCTATCGCTTGGTTGCTAACCTGATTACCAATGCGATTCAATACACGTCTGCTGGTGGTAAGGTGATTGTTCATCTGAGTCAAGATGACCACCATGCGCTAATTCAGGTTCAAGATACAGGAATTGGCATTGACCCAATTGACCAGTCCCGCATCTTTGATCGGTTCTACCGAGTTAATGGCGATCGCTCTCGACAAACTGGCGGGGCAGGATTAGGACTGGCCATTGCTCAAGCGATCGCTCGCACCCATCAAGGAACTATTCGAATCGATAGCCAACTGGGTAACGGCAGTACCTTTACAGTTCAACTGCCGTTGGGTAGTGGTATTGATGTAAGGATTTTTTGATGGGCGGGCTTCGCCCATCAAAAAATCCTTACCAATTTAGGACTACCGCCGTTGAAGCAGGGCAGACGCATCTAGAAGCTCAAGCGTAGACAATACTCTTCAAGTTGCATCGCCCGTTGGTTCTAGAAGCGGTTCGGCATTTCCCATCAGATTTTGATATCCTGCCGCAACGTCATCCCCAAAGCCACCTGCTGCCGCATGGCGCAGCAGCGACTGAATCATCGGGACGGCTATGCCCATGCCAAATAACGCGTTGAAACCCGCCACTATAGCTGGTGCAGATAGGAGTAAAGCCAGTTCAGGGAAAAGTGCCAATACCGCAATGAAGATCAGGAAAAAGATTGGAGCAGCAATTCCAGCACTGACCGCTGCTGCCACAACCCGATCACGAAACTCTTCAACCGTAATGTCGCCCCGGTAGAGATCAAGAGAATAGGAAACTGCCGTGACAACTGCCTGAGTTAGAACTGCGGTTCCGGTTGCGGTGATTCCCAGTTTGGCGATCGCCCCTGAACTCTTGACGATAGAATCTACGGCATTGTAGAAGCGAATATAGATCTGCTCCCCTCCGCCCATTACTTTGGCTCCCCGTTGAATATTATCTGCTCCTACTTCCCAGAGAATATTGTCTGCTCTATTAGAGCCGCCTTGTTGGCGAGACAGGATGTGACTACCGTGTTTATCTGACAAAAACTCTCGAATTTTAGTCTCGTCGGCACCGAGTTTAGCAGTGCCTGGAATCTTCTCAAACAGCTTCATCACATCTGCATCTGAACGAGGCGCATCCCCCACTCGCAGCCCTGCCCTATTTCTTAACCGATTGGCAATCTTAGGCATATCGGTTGCCAATTCTTGGGCAGTTTTGGGAAGATTCTGCAATGCCTCAGCGATCGCCCCTCCACTTACTCCAATCCCAAATGCAGCGGTCTTGACGGACTCAAAAGTCTCATTCAAAGACTCCAGACTCTGTTGCATAAGCTGACTGGACTGCTGCGTCAATGCCTCAGCAGTTGCACTCAATTCTGCTGCCGTCTGCTTCGCCTCTTCAACAGATGCATTGAACTGTTTTGCGCCTGCATCAGCCATATCTTGAGCCGCATTGGTCAGCTTTTGAGCTTCTTGGAAGAGATCCATAGGTGTTGCGAAGAATGATTTGATTAGATGACGATTGGATTAAGTAAGAAACAATCGTAATACCTGAACTTACGCAAGCAGTAGGATTTAAATACTACATCTTTACAGAGCAATATCCTAGGACTTACGCAGTTGAATGAATTTGCGGACGCTCCGCGCCCGCAAATTCATTCAACTTTCTTGGTTTTTTGTGTGAGGTGCGTAAGTCCTATATCTAAAAAGTTTGGTGTTGCTGATTGCGGCGATGGGTAGTCCTAATCAGCGATCGCTCCATAGGTTAGCCCCAATTGCTTCAGCCATTTACGGTATGCCAAAGAGCCGCGATGTTTACCGCGCTGGTCGTTTTTCCAACGCCTCCCTTAGCTGAGGCACAGGTTACAAGCATGGTTTTCCTCAACCAATGCCAGCACTTTAAATCGAATTTTCGCCTTTGTCTATTTTCAAATTGGCGAAAATTCAGAATTTTGAATTGACAGAAAATTAAAAGACTCTTTTACCTAATCCAGTGTTATTTGTGGCAGCCCCTTTTCAATTGAGCGAGATCGCCATCACAAACTGTTTCTTGAGAATCGGACTTCAGAGTTTTGGTGGATTGGGTGCAGTTTTGACACTTCTTACCCGCAATCTCACTGAGCGGCGGCAGTGGCTGACGGAAACAGACATCGCTGAAGCTCTTACTTACACCAAACTTTTACCCGGATCAACGGTGGTACAAGTCGTGGCTTATCTAGGCTGGAAGCTAGGCGGCTTTAGTGGCGCGATCGCTGCAACAACGGCCTTTTTACTGCCTGCGGTTCTAGTCATGTTAAGCCTTGGTGTCTGCTACCGAACCCTAGCGCTCACGACGGGTATTTCATCAGCGCTGGCAGGGCTAACTGCTGCCGTTGTTGGGTTATTGGTGCTGACAATCGGCACATTAGGTCGCAAAAATATCACACATTGGGGCGGAATGTTGGTTGCACTTATTACCCTAGTCGCCTCGATTCAATTCAACGTGAACCCAGCCGTCTTAGTTGTGGTGGCAGGGCTTTGGGGCGTACTGACTGAGTTTCAAAAGGAGAAATCGTGATTTTACTCCAACTATTCGGTCAATTTCTGCTGATTGGTCTGCTTGCTTTCGGCGGTGGTCAGGCTGCTCTACCACTGATCGAGCGGATCAGCGTGGCTCAAATGGGCTGGGTTAGCCCTACTGCTTTTGCGGCTGCGGTTGCTTTTGGCTACATCACGCCAGGACCTGTGCTGATGACCGCAACGTTTATCGGTTACATTGCCGCTGGTTTCCCTGGGGCGATCGCAGCTACGCTGGGCGTATTTCTGGCTCCAACTCTACTGGCGATCGCTACTGCCGCCGGAGTTGAACGATTTGCTCAAAACCGATGGCTACCGGCGTTTGGTCGTGGGGCATCTCCTGCGGTTGTGGGTCTGCTCGGTGCAACTGCCTGGAGCTTAATTCAAAGTAGCGTCACCTCATGGCAGCTTGCAGTTGTGGCAATTCTGACATTTACCTTAGCAAGCAAAACGGCGATCGCTCCTGGTTGGCTGCTACTGTGTGGAGCGATCGTGGGTTGGGTTATGGGAATTTTGAAGTAAAGCATTACCAGCCTGTCCAAGAATCTTGAAGCAGATGTAAAAATCCATGCGAGGGTTCTTTGCCAGTCAGTTCTCAAACCGCCAGAATTTCTAAAATCTCTTTGAGTTCTCCTTGGTAAATCTCAAGCTCAAAGCTGAAGCCATTCAGAGGTTTCCTTGCAGATGCTATGACCCCGCCGACTGCTTCTGCACGTTCCATTCAGCAAAGACTGGAATTGCCATCACGGGTTCGCCTAACGACGCGTAGACTAATCCATACTGTTCATGCGCCTTAAACGTTTTGACACAGGCCTGTTGGGGTGGAGTGTAGCCGGGATGGGCAGGGACTTTGATGCATTGTCCGGCATCGTTAAACACCAAGCCGTGATAGGGACAAACCACCGTATTGTTGATAACTTGTCCACCGGAAAGTTGAACGCTGCGGTGGGGACAGCGATCTTGCCAGACCAGAATTTGGGCAGCGGCATTGCGCCATAGGACTAGATCGATACCGAGTAGTTTTGCTTTGGTCAGCGTGCCGGGTTGGATATCTTCTGAACGGGCGACAACGTGCCAATCGTTTAATAAAACAGAATCCATACGCGATCCTTTTCAACTTACTTGTAGGCGTTTTAAGTAGGCGGGCGTAATTAAGCATAAAACCCTAAAAGTCTGCGCCGCCCGCTGCGCGGGCGGCGCAGACTTTTAGAATCTTGTTTTTATTTAAGTTGAACTACTTAGTCCTAGGGGTGAAGCATTCGGTGTTGCTGATTTCATGTATGATTTTTTTGAAAGGGGCGCTGAGCGTCCCTTTCAAAAAAATCATACCCAGATTAAGCAATGCCAAGCATTCGCGGTCAAGGGTTTGAGTTGAAGTCTGAGCATTGTTGGCGCGAATGCTTTGTCCCTACTGATTGCGATCGCCCATATCGATTAATCTACGGATCTGATCGAATCCCGCTACGCTGCCGTCTAGCTCGGTGGCGATCGCCTTCAAAGTCCGCCACAAGTAAACACCAAAGGTGCCATCGCACCACAGTCGGTAGAACGGAATGCTTTGACGCTCTCCGGGCAATATTGTGACGGTGACTCCGGCCATTGATGTCAAAATCACGGGGCGATCGCTCAGATCGAGTGTTTGAAAATTGACGCTACAGGTTTGCAGCAGCAATTCGGGGACAGCAGTACCGAAAAGGGCGATCGCCAGATCCTGTCTTGGCACTGGATAGACGGCTTCAGGCGGAGTTTGACAAGCGGCTGCCAGCAGCGGCACGACGGAAGTAGACACACTATCTTCAATCAGGAACTCGGTGAGTCCCAACCGAGCAATTAATCCGCCGTTGGATAGGGGCAACCAGGTATTAGGGCGCTCAGGAATGAGCATGTTTTGGTCAGTCAGCCATGCTCGCGCACCTGCTCCTTTAACGCCAAACCGGATTAGGCAGGATAGATCTGCCATATTGAGGTTCGAGTTCAAATTGGTGTCTAATGGCGTATTCAATCGTGTGTTCTGATGTGTAATTGCTGGAATGTTAGGTAAGTAGTTCAGCCTAAATAAAAACAAGATTCTAAAAGTCTGCGCCGCCCGCTGCGCGGGCGGCGCAGACTTTTAAGGTTTTATATTTAATTACGCCCATCTACTTATCGTGTCGTGAGGTGAGATCAGACTGCCTAGTGTTGGCATACCATTTACGTTACGCCAGGTGCCATTGAGTGGCTCAAGCAGTGGAGCGATCGGGCTAATGCGTTGGGGTGTGCTCATACGAGTACCTGCTGGCGATCGCGGCTATCCATTTTTTGACGTAGATTTTGGGGATCATAAAACGGGGCAGGCGTTACAGTTGCCGTCACCAAAGAGCGATCGGATAAGCGGATGGTGAGGCAGGTTCCGATGGCTGCTAAGAGTGGTGTCACGTAAGCTAGGCCAATGTACTGTTGCAAGCTAGGGCTAAACGCAATGCTGGTGATGCGTCCGGCAATATCTCCTTGATCAATCACCAAATGACACTCCTGGGGTGGGGTGGCGTGAAACGGCGCATCTAGAGTAAAGCCCACTAATGTTTGATTGAGCGGTCGGGGAGCAACGATTTGCAGACTGCGCTGACCGATAAAAAATGGCTTATCCAATTTCACGGCCCACTGTAACCCAGCCTGAAACGGTGTCGTCAACCCATCGGTATCCTGACCGACAATCAGATGCCCTTTTTCTAACCGCAACCGCCGCTGCGCCTCCACACCAAACGGACAGATACCATAGGCCGCTCCAGCATCCATCACGGCATCCCAGAGGGCGATCGCCGCGTCTGCTGCCACATGAATTTCGTACCCCCACTCGCCCACAAAGCCGACACGCATCAGGATGGCAGGAATACCCGCCACGATCGCCTGTCTCACCCCCAAGTATGGAAACGCCTCACTGGACAGATCTAGATCCGTCAGGTGTGCCAGTACCGCACGAGCCGCAGACCCAGCTAGATTGATGGCCGATCGTGCCCCAGTAACGTTGACCAAACCACACTGCGATCGCCACATTGTCATCAGCCGCGATAGCTCACGGTAAACGCCTGCTGCCCCAGATGTCGTAGTGGTGAAATGAAAGTGGTCGGGTGCCAGTCGGGCAATCACGCCATCATCCACAATCACGCCCGTCTCATCCAGCATTAGGGCGTAGCGGGTCATGCCGATTTTTAGGTTGGCGTAGCGCCCGGTATACACCCGCTCCAGAAACTCAGCCGCATCGGCACCACGAATCTCTAACTTGCCCAGCGTGCCTACATCGATCAGCCCCACACGCGATCGCACTGCTGCAACTTCTAGCCGAATACAGTCTTCTCGACTCTGACCCGGCTGAGGGTAGTACTCTGGGCGCTGCCACACACCCGCTGGCATAAACTTGGCATTGAGAGCAAGATGGCGATCGTGCAGTGGTGTCAACCGTTCGGGGGTGAAGCCGCGCCCTGCCAGATGAGACATGGGTACAGGATGAAAGAATGGTCGTGCGGTGGTCGTGCCTACGTCACCGGGCGATTTACCAAGGGTGTGCGCTAAAATCCGCAGCGCATTCATGTTGGAGTGTTTTCCTTGACTGGGACCCATTCCCACTGTTGTATATCGCTTTAACAATTCAACGTTGTCAAATCCTTCCTGAATGGCATTCAAAAAATCTTTGTAGTGTAGATCTTCATCGAAATCAACAAAGTTTTTTCCGGCGGGGTGGCTGATGATCGGATAGGGATGTGATGGCGATTCGGATGCGGGCTTGATAGCATCCGGGCAGTCGTCGCCCAGTTCCATCTCACCCAGTCCCAAATATCTCGCTGCCGAAAGTCCAGCCCGTCGCCCGTCCTGTAATTTCTGCTCCCATTCAAACACGCCGTTAACGCGGCCACAGGCAAACACACCCACAGGCAGGTGCTGCGGGACAAACTGCTGAAGCGATACATCAAACCGCATTTTCGTTCCGGCTTGGTACAGCAAATTTGCCGCAGGTGCCCAGCCCACACTCATCACAATGCCGTCACAGGCGATCGCCTGCCTTGATTCTGGCTGAGGGTGTCCGTTAACCAGCGGACAAACGATCGCCGTAGACACACCGTCGCCTGCTGGATTTGCTCTGGCTTCGTATACACAGTGCCCTGTGAGAATGGGAATACCGCGATCGCGCCAGATTTGCCTGAGCTGATCAGGCGGTTGCTGATGCCGCAGGTCTACAATGGCGGCGATCGCTACACCATGATCTGCTAAATCAAGCGCCGCCCGATACCCATCGTGATTGGCTACCAGCATGACGGCACGGCGCATCGGCTGCACGGCATAGCGATAGATCAACCGCTGAGCGGCGGAAGCCAACATCACTCCGGGCAGATCATTATTACGAAAGACAGCGGGCTGTTCGTAGGCACCGCTGGCCACAACTACCGCTTTAGCTCGCATTTTAATCATCCGATGTTGCTGCACCAAGGGCACCCAATGGTCGGCGTAATAGCCAGCGGCTGTAGTGTGGGTGTACAGTCGAATGCGAGCATGGGTGGCGATCGCGTGCAGAAGTGGCTGAATCGGCGATCGCCACGGCTGATCTGCGCCAGATTCCTCTGCGCCAGATTCCTCTGCGCCAGATTGTTCTGCGCCAGATTCCTCTGTGCCGAGCTGATAGGTACCCGACCCACCTGCCTGGGCATTTTCATCCACAATAACCACATCAGCTCCAGCATCCGCCGCCGCCAATCCTGCCGCCAAGCCAGAGGCTCCCGCTCCGATTATTAATACATCACAAAAGTCATAGCGTTTTGGGGTGCGGATGTGAGGTGTAGTGGGATCAACCGTTCCCAGTCCTGTAATGCGGCGAATCAGGCGCTCCCAAATCGGAAACAGCCGCTTCGTGTGAAAGGCTTTGTAGTAAAAGCCTACTGGCATAAACGCTGAGAAAAAATTTAACACACTGGCGCGATCGCCCGCTACCCCGCCCATCGTATTCACCGCCGACAGTGCCATCCCTGGCTCTAGCAGCGTCACATCTGCCCGAACGCTAAGCTGCTGCCCCGACTGCATCAGCGCATTGATGTCGTGATTCGCCAAACTTAGAATGCCGCGCGGACGGTGATATTTGAAGCTGCGCCCTAGTGTCTGCTGTCCTGCTGCCCATAGAGCGCTGCTGATCGTATCTCCGGCATAGCCCCAATAGTGATTACCTTCAAACGTAAATTCAATTCTCTGCTGGCGATCGATCCATTCCCCCGGAACAGGCGGTAGTCGGTTACTCATGCGATCGCGCCTCTGAACTTGCATCTTGCACAGCTTCGCTTTGCACAGTCTTGTCTGGCACAGCCGTGTCCTGAGCGGCATCATCAGCAGTTACACCATACAAATACGTGCGGAATACCTGATCGCTGCGCGTATCTCGTTCTGCAATAAACCAGGTATTGCTAGGCGTATGGCACCACCATTCCTGCTTCACGCTCGGAATACTATGGCGGTTAAAGACATAATCAGCCCAAGTCGCATCGTCTGCCGTGGATGGGTTGGGCATTGGCTGCACATCGCCACCACAGACAAATTCAGAAACGGGGCGCGCTCCGTTGATTGGACAGGTGAGCATTTTCATTAACTGGCCTTGATTAACTGGACTTAATGCCCTACTGAGGCTGCACCCTTTTCCGCCACCAAATCGTATTTTTCAAACCGCTCTAAGGAAAAGTTACGAATCAACTCGTGGGGGCGATCGCACGCCACGGTATAGGCCATCGTTTTACCAGAGACTGGGGTAGCCTTGAACCCCCAAGTCCCCCAGCCTGCATCCAAATAAAAGCCCTCAATCGGTGTTTTGCCCATGATGGGCGCAAAGTCTGGTGTCATGTCTGCCATACCTGCCCACTGTCGGACAATTTTGACATGGGATAAGAACGGGAACAGTTCTAACATGTGAGCCGACAACCCTTCTGCGAAGTCTAACGTTGAACGGGTGGAATGCAGCTCGTACGGATCGAGGGACGCTCCCATGACCAGTTCGCCTCGTGCTGTTTGACTAATATAAACATGCAGGCTTCCCGATACGATAATAGGATCAAGCCAGGGTTTCATCGGCTCACTCACCATCGCCTGCAACGGATGAATATACAGGGGCGATCGCAAATCAACCATCTGCAATATACGAGGTGTTGAACCCGCCACTGCACATAGTACGCACGACGTTGAGATCTCTCCTTGACTAGTTTGGACACCCGTCACCCGTCCCGACCGGGTCGTGATCCCCAAAACTTCGGTTTGCTGATGTATTTCAACGCCGCGATCGCTAGCACCACGCCCGTAGCCCCACGCCACCGCATCATGGCGGGCAATGCTGCCAGGAGCATGATACAACGCTGCCATGATGGGTGCATGGCCACCACAGGTGATATCCATTTGAGGACAGGCCGCCTGCACTTCAGAGGCATCGACCAATTCGCTGTCCACGCCATAGTGCTTATTGACCTCTGCTCGCCAGCGCATCGTTCGGACGGCTGAGTCGGTGTGCGCCAATGTAAAGTGACTGCGTGTAGAGTAGAACAAGTTTAGGTCAAAATCCATCGCCAAATCTTGCCATATCCGCACAGATTCGTCATAGAACTTTACCCCTTCTGGAGTCAAATAATTAGAGCGGATAATTGTAGTGTTGCGCCCCGTGTTGCCTCCGCCAATATAGCCCTTCTCCAAAACGGCTACGTTAGTGATGCCGTAATCGCGCGCCAAATAGTAAGCCGCCGCTAGCCCATGGCCACCACCGCCAATGATCACCACATCGTAACTCGACCGAAGGCAATCGGGCTGGCGAAACATTCTCGGTTCAGGGTGTTCCCTGGCGAGCGCAAATTTTATCAGGCGCAATGGCATACGTAAACGGGGACGCGATCGCCCTAATTAACGGCGTAATGGACGACACAATCAACAGTGAATATAGTGCAACAATGTTTCTTATGTGTCAACAAGACTTTCTATTCTGAACATATCAGCGAGTGCATCCACAGGATACGTTTTGGCTTGAAACCATTGCGCTATGGGCGTTTCAAGGCAGAATCTTAATCTTATCAACGGGGTAATCGCTATATCGGGCAGTACGTCTCAGTTTAATCTCAGTTTTTTCTAAAAATTCTTATGTAAAAATCATTTTTCTGATGGGGCATCAGGTCATATTTGCTGCATACCTTGGAGGTTTACGACTGATACAGCGGATTGGCCTCTACCCCAAATATTGCAAACTCTACTTTTTGCAAACCCTACTTTTAAGGACACAAAAAATAATGAACTTGAACCGATTGGTAGTGCTAGGTGTTACGTCCTTATTGGTTAGTGTTGCACCGATTTCTAGTGCGATCGCCGAACAAAGCTCAACTCAGCCTGTGCTTCAAAGCTCAGCCGTTGAACAAACAGTTGGACAAACCACAGTGGCTGAAAGCCAAACTGTCGCACAGTTTTCTGGCACCTTTGTGGCAGGAGAAGCGCCCACTACCGGGGCAGCTCGCATCGTAACCGAGGGCGGGCATCGGTATTTAGAATTGGATGCCGCTTTCAGCACCAGCGACCAAGGTCCTGACCTGCATGTGCTTCTAGATACACCTAGCCAGCCTCCTCAAACCTATGCCAATCTGGGTAGTGCATTGAATTTGGGAGGTCTGCATAGTTCTAGTGGTACCCAACGCTATCCGATTCCAGATGCGATCAATCTACAAAACTATGGTTCTGTAGTAATTTGGTGCCGGATGGCCAATGCCACATTTGGCTATGCTCCTCTGCGTCCAGCCACTAGCGCCCTCCGCTAATACAGCACTTTTCAAGTGCATGAGGTACAGACCTGATTGACTGACAAAAGCCCTGAAAGTCTCATTGCTCCGGTGTCAACCCGCCCTAAAATAAATTTTGGGCTAATCGTGAAAGTCCATTGAAATGGACTCAGACCCTGATCTAGTCCTCTTTAGAGGACTTTAGTGATGAGCCAGGAAATTGATTTCCTGGCGGTGCAGCAGGTGTTCAAGAGATTTGTCAGTCAACCAGGGTACAGACTTTTGATGAAAAGCCTCGCGGAGCGAGGCTTTTCATCAAAAAATTGGGTTTATCCAAGCGCAAAGTGCTGTATCTACATAGCAATTTTAGGCAGCAACTGCTGAACGGGTTTTCCGCAGGTATTGATTTTACGCGCAGTGTGTGTGAATCAATGCCTGCGGAAAAACTGTTTAAGAATAGTGAATTAAATAAAACCCAATAGTTTTTTGTGAAGGCGCAGCCTCGCCGACTTTTCACAAAAAACTATTAGATTTGAAATCATTTGGCCTATCAATCATTTGGCGTATCTCTGAAGATGGTTGATGTTTCAGAGCGCAGATGGTCTACTACCATAGTTCTGTTGTGTTAATTCGTCGGCCATACGTTCCGTTCAAATGTAATTTATGAAGGCTAACTATGACCCGTCCAATCCTCACATCCTCAGCATCTAAAGTACTCTCCCTATTAGAGCAGTATCAACAGGTGAGGCAGCTTAGCGATCGCATTTGCGTACCGCTAGCAATTGAAGATTATGGCGTTCAGAGTATGCCAGATGTTAGCCCACCCAAATGGCATCTAGCGCATACCACCTGGTTTTTTGAAACGTTTTTACTAATTCCCTACCTACCAGGATATGAGGTATTTCATCCTACCTTTGGCTATTTATTCAACTCCTACTACGAAGCAGTGGGGAAACGGCATCCGCGTCCACAGCGAGGCTTGCTGTCACGCCCCACTGTAGAAGAGGTGTATTGCTATCGTGCCTACGTTGATGAGGCAATGCAGGCTTTATTGCAAGAACTAGAGCGCAATCAACCTAGCTCCAATACTCTCAATGATTTAGTTACTCTAGGGCTGCATCACGAACAGCAGCATCAAGAACTGCTTCTGACTGACATTAAACACATTCTGGCTTTGAATCCCCTGCATCCGGCATATCGGTCTGATTTGTCAGCCCTTGGAACTGGCAGCGCGGCATCTAGAGAGCAATGGCTCGATTATCCAGGCGGCCTTTACAGTATTGGACATCAAGGTAACGAATTTGCTTTTGATAACGAAAGCCCTTCACACTCGGTTTACTTACAAGACTACTACTTGGCCTCTCGGTTGATTACCAATGGGGAATATCTAGAATTTGTCCACGCGGGTGGGTATTGCAAGCCTGATCATTGGCTCTCTGAAGGCTGGGCAACTGTACAGATTAACCACTGGGATGCTCCCTTGTATTGGCAACAGATCGATGGCGACTGGTGGATGATGACCCTTGGCGGGCTGCGGCAGATCGATGAACATGAGCCTGTTTGCCACGTCAGTTTTTATGAAGCGGATGCCTACGCTCGATGGGCTGGGAAACGCTTACCCACCGAAGCAGAGTGGGAAACAGCCGCAGATGGAATCCCAATGCAAGGCAACTTTTTAGACAGCGGACGGCTGCATCCGTCTGCGGCAACGGGCTTAACTCGACCCGACCAACTGTTTGGCGATGTGTGGGAATGGACTCAGAGTGCATATTTGCCCTATCCCGGCTTTAAACCAGCCGAGGGAGCCGTTGGAGAATATAACGGCAAATTTATGTGCAACCAAATGGTCTTACGGGGAGGCTCGTGTGTCACTCCACAAAACCATATTCGTCCTAGCTATCGCAACTTTTTTCCACCCGCTACGCGCTGGCAGTTTAGTGGCATTCGGCTGGCTCAGTAATGCTGATACGCCCAGCAGTCGGCAATATTCTAGAACCTGTTGGTTGTTAAACCTCGTCTAACTTGAAACCCAGAGTTTTCCCTCACCCTTTTCATATATGCCGAAGGCGTTAAGCCCTCTTCCTGGAGAGAGGGACTTTGAAAGCTTTTCCGGCTCCCCTCGCCCTTTGGGAGAGGGGCTGGGGGTGAGGGCTAAAACTACAGTTCTCAACGTGGACTTGGTTTAAAAGCGCTGAATGTGAGCTTTTAACAATCAACAGGCTCCCCATGAGAACAGCATCTAACGCATCTCGGCTAGGTGGCAAGATGCGTTCCTTATCCTCAACCCCCAATTTTTATGTCTACAACCCTTCATTCCAGATCCAACGTTCAACTTTATGATTTGCATCCTTCGCTCGGTGATTTCTTGGCAGATGTAGTGTTAGGACTCAGCCAACCGCAAAAGACACTTTCGCCTAAGTTTCTATATGACAAACGGGGAGCAGAGTTGTTTGATGCCATTTGCACTCTAGATGAGTACTATCTGACGCGGACTGAAATGGACATTCTGCAAACCCATGCTGCCGCGATCGCCACTTTAATCGGGGATGGCGCATTGATTGAATTTGGCAGCGGCAGTAGTCAAAAAGTGCGAATTTTGCTAGATGCTATGCCTAAACTGGCTACCTATGTGGGGCTAGATATCTCCAAGCAGCATTTACAAGAAGCTTGCCTGCGGTTGGTGGATGATTATCCGGGGTTGAAGGCGATCGCCATCTGCACAGACTACACACAACCGCTGCATCTACCCAAAATTCCATCCCTGCAAGGAAAACGCCGCGTTGGTTTCTTTCCGGGTTCCTCTCTGGGCAATTTAGAACCAGAAGAGGCCGTTGAGTTTTTGCGAAATACGGGGGTGCTATTGGGAAAAGAAGGCAGTTTACTAATTGGCATAGATCTCAAAAAGAGCAAAGCTATTTTAGAACCTGCCTATGATGATGCAAAAGGGATCTCTGCTGCCTTTGCTTTAAACGTGCTGACGCGGATCAATCGTGAGCTAGGCGCTGATTTTGAGGTAAATGATTTTGCCTATCGCGCGCTCTACAACTCAGTTAAAGGTCGCATCGAAATGTACATCGTCAGTTGTAAAACACAAATTGTGCATCTCGACGGCATGGAATTCTCGTTTGAATCAGGAGAATTGCTGCGGACGGAGTATTCCTACAAATACAGTATTCCCGAATTTCAGGCGTTAGCAGCAGTGGCAGGGTTTCAAGCTCAGCAAGTATGGACCGATCCTCAGCAATTGTTTAGTTTGCATCATTTGCAGGTAAGTAGTTCGACCTAAATAAAAACAAGCTTCTAAAAGTCTGTGCCGCCCGCTGCGCGGGCGGCACAGACTTTTAGGGTTTTATATTTAATTACGCCCACCTACTTATCTTCTTAGTTTTTACCGCCTGTAAACGTAACGCCTTGAATAAAATAGCGATTAAAAAAAGCATAGATCGCCAGAACAGGTAGTGTAAATATCATGGATGCAGCCATGATGCTATTCCAATAGCTGATGTATTGACCTTTGAATGTATTAAGGCCTAACGGCAGCGTAAACATTTCTGGGTCAAATAGAATCACAACAGGCAGCAAAAAGTTGTTCCAACTGCCCATAAAGACAAGGATGGCTTGAGCCGCTAGAGCAGGTTTTGCAAGCGGTAAGACGATGTGCCAAAAAACGCCAAACCGTCCCAATCCATCTAATGTGGCGGCTTCTTCTAGTTCTTTCGGAAAATTGAGAAAAAACTGTCGCATCATAAAAATAAAGGTGGCATTCACCATTCCCGGCACGATCATGCCCTGATAGGAATTGAGCCAGCCAAAGGTTTTCAAGATTAAAAAGGTGGGAATCAGTGTCACCTGTGCTGGAACTGCCAAGACTGCCAAAATTAGCAGAAACCAAAACCGTTTGCCGCGAAATTGTAGCCGTGCTAGGGCATATCCAGCGAGGGAATTAAACACCAGATTTAGCAGCGTGATGCTAACGGCGATCGCCACACTATTCCAGAGCCACCGCAAAAACAACGGTTCTTCCAAAAAAATCTGTCGATAATTATCGAGGGTGAAGTGACGCGGAATAAAGTTGATCTCTCCACTCACAATTTCAGCAAGCGGCTTAAAAGACGCTGAAAGTGCCCACAAAAAAGGAATTAAGGTAATAACGGCGTACAGACTCAACACGCTGTATAAAAGGCTGTTGAGCCAAAATGACCGGGAGAGCGTTAGTTTTTTCATATGGTTTTTGATGGCAAGTGAAAATACAGCAAACTATTTACTGCCAAATAATCGTTGCTGAAGTAATGTCATCAAAATAATCACCGCCGCTAATAGAAACGCGATCGCCGCTGCATAGCCCATCTGTAAATCACGAAACACGTACTGGTAAATTAACAACACCAGCGTTAGCGTCGCATTGTTAGGCCCCCCTGATCCATTTGAAAAAATGTAGGCTTGGTCAAACAACTGAAAGGTGCCAATAATTCCCATTGCCATTACAAAAAACGTTACGGGCTGAAGCAACGGCAGCGTGATAAACACAAATTGGTTCCAAGCATTTGCCCCGTCCAGTCTTGCTGCCTCATAAAGCGATTGGGGAATATCTTGCAACGCTGCCAGGTAAATCACCATAAAAAACGGGGCAGTTGACCATACATTCATCAGCATGATGCCGCTGAGGGCAACCGCCGGATCGCCCAGCCAGTTGTAAGTCGGTAGCGCGATCGCCTCTAAAAAACTGTTTAACAACCCATTTGTGTTGTAAATCCACATGAAAATGAGAGTAAGCACAGCAGAGGACGTAATTGTAGGTAGAAAATAAATAATCCGCCACAGGTTTTTACCCCGCACCCCAGCATTGAGCGTAACGGCCAGCAGCAACGCCAGCACCGTTTGAGCAGGCACCACGATCGCCACATAGGTGGCAGTATTGCGTAGGGCAATCCAGACGCGCTCATCCTCGCCCAGTCGGGCAAAGTTTCGCAGTCCTACAAATTCATATTCGATACCTCCTAAAAGCTGCACCTTCTGCAACGACAGAAAAACAGCGTAGAGAATCGGCAGAACCACAAACGTGCCTAAGACTAAAAGTGTTGGAGCCATGAACACATAACCAGTTAAGTTTTCTGACTGGCGCACTCCAAGGCGATGCGATCGCTCGACCATAAAACATTCCGTAAATTGCTTAAAAAACCTAATTTATCAACATCTAAATATCTTGCACGAATGTCTACTTCAAGGCGTATATCGTTGTCTATCTTGACCAAACAACCCCATACTTTTACACGCTTAAACAGCTAGGTTAGCCCCAGTGTTACATTTCAGAGCAGCGATCGCACGTAGGGGCAGGTTCAGCCCGCACGTAGCATATGGTGATAGAACCGCCAAACAAAACCTGCCCTCTCCAAATCTGTCACAATAAAATTCTTGCATAAATGCTTTTTTGTGAACGTGAATCGTTTTCCGGCTTCGCCAAAAAACGATTCACGCAATAGGTCTAATGGCGATCGCACAAACCTACAATCAAGATCTACTAGAAAAACCTCGACTTTGAACGCTAAACTCAAGCAAGAGTTTTGCTGGAGCATTGCATAATGGAGATATGAAATAGGGTAAAAACTGATGCAATGCCCAAATTGCGGCTCAACAAATACCAGTAAGAACGGTAAACAAAAAGGTAAACAAAATCACATCTGCAAAGATTGCAGACGACAGTTCATTCAGGACTATGGTCCGCCCACAGGTTACTCTGACGAGTTCAAACGCGAATGCCTCAGACTGTATGTTAACGGTATGGGCTTTCGGGGGATTGAACGCGTTAAAGGGGTTCATCATACAACGGTCATTAGCTGGGTTAAGCAAGTCGGTGAACTCCTGCCGGATGCTTACGAGGCTGAGACCATTCCTGAGGTCGGTGAACGGATCGAGTGAGCCTCGCCTTGCTGCTGTAGAGATCAAAGCTACCCAACGGGAAAATCTGCTGCTTAGCGCGCTACAAACTCCCGACCAACTCTAATTTATGCGCGCAGCCCCATTTTTCTCAAGGCCACTAAGTAGATGGGCGTAATTAAACATAAAATCCTAAAAGTCTGTGCCGCACGCGCAGCGTGCGGCACAGACTTTTAGAAGCTTGTTTTTATTTAGGTCGAACTACTTAGCGATTTGCCAGGGGTGCATTCACGTTCCCGCAAATTTGGTTAAACATCTGTCAGCAGATAGTAGCTCCTGCATGGTAAGGTAGCGCGGATACTTGTAGAAATTGAACCTGCCAGGGGGAAATTATGTCAAACATTGAACTTCCCGCAATCACCACAAAACTCCTAGAAGCCAAAAAAGCAAAAGGAGTCACCTTTATCGATTTAGAACAGGCGATCGGTCGAGATGAAGTGTGGATTGCCGCCGTCCTCTATCGACAGGCCAGTGCCTCAGAAGACGAAGCCACAAAGCTACTCCAGGCCTTGGGTCTGAGCACAGATTTGGTGCCCGAATTAACTGCATCTTCCGTAAAAGGTCTAGGGCCAGTCGTCCCCACCGATCCACTGATCTACCGCTTTTACGAAATCATGCAGGTGTATGGTATGCCGATTAAGGAAGTCATTCACGAGAAATTCGGAGACGGCATCATGAGTGCCATTGACTTCACCTTAGACATTGAGAAAGAAGCTGATCCCAAGGGCGATCGCGTCAAGCTGACCATGAACGGCAAGTTCTTGCCCTATAAAAAATGGTAATCGCAGCACCTTGCTTCTGATCTCTCTAGCTCTAGTCTTGCTAGCTTTAGGTATTTAAGCCAACCTAAAAGTAACCATGGAAACAAAGCCACCTTTACCGCCTTTTACCCTAGAAGCCGCCAAAACCAAGGTTCAAGCCGCAGAAGATGCCTGGAACACGCGCAATCCTGAAAAAGTCGCTTTAGCCTACACCGAAGATTCCCAGTGGCGCAATCGGGCTGAGTTTCTGAGTGGGCGTGAAGAGATCAGAGCATTCCTTAGCCGGAAGTGGGCTAAAGAACTAGATTACCGACTAAAGAAAGAACTCTGGAGTTTTACCGACAATCGGATCTCTGTCCGTTTTGAGTATGAATGGCACGATGACTCTGGGTACTGGTATCGCGCCTATGGCAATGAACAGTGGGAGTTTGCCGAGAGCGGTCTGATGAGAAGACGGGAAGCGAGTATCAACGATATTCCCATTAAAGAGACTGACAGAAAATTTCACTGGGAACGTCCGATTTAATCATGATCTAGTAAATTGCTCCAAAAACAACTCAAATTGGTATAGTTAGCTATGCCACTAGCGCTTCACAGACAAGTTGTAGATTATGGTGAGATCTGTCATTAACGTAGTCCATATCCAGTAGTCCATATCCAGATTCTGCAACGCTGCTGGGTGGATTACATGGCTAGAAACCATTAGAACCAGCGTTTGCGTGTAGACTAATCGCTAACTTGAATCTTGGTTGTCTTAAGTTGATACTTCTAAATAAGTTAGATTCTTGGGTGCACTTCCTCCCCAAATACGTTATGCCAGGGTCGCTACTATTCAGCGCGACTAGGTCTACGGCTGCGTCTAATTCTTTGTCTAGTATCGTCCCTGTAGTTCGCTCATTTGCTGTGATATCGCTCTGGTCTAAGGTGGGCATTGCTTAGCCGGAAAAGGCTTAGCCGGAAAAGGGTTTTGGTGTGAGACAGGCAACGCGCCCGCGCCCACACTAAAACCCTGCCCCAAAATTAGTGGCACCGCAGCATGAACGATCTAACTTTGATACATATCATACGCTTTGTCGGATTACGACCCAGTATGCTTTGTAAGTTTGCTATTTAGAGGAAAATATAATTTATGAGCGGCAACGAATCACGATTTCAGGCAATTTGTCAGATTACCGATCGGGAGCTACTTCCTCCCAAGACCCCAAGTCGCCTGGAAGAGATGTGGGCGACAGACGTTTTTAGCCTGAACAAAATGCAGGCTTGTTTACCTAAGGATGTTTTTAAAGCGATTAAGAAAACAATTCAATCGGGTGGCAAGCTGGATGTCTCGGTGGCTGGCACAGTAGCCGCCGCCATGAAAGATTGGGCTATCTCTAAGGGGGCACTCTACTACGCCCACGTGTTTTACCCCATGACCAACATCACGGCTGAAAAGCACGATGGGTTTGTGTCAGTACAGAGTGATGGCTCAGTCATCACAGAATTTACAGCCAAGGTGTTGGTACAAGGTGAGCCAGATGGGTCTTCATTCCCCAATGGTGGTATTCGCTCTACGTTTGAAGCGCGTGGCTACACGGCGTGGGATGTTACTAGCCCTGCCTACATCATGCAAACAGATAATGGTGCAACTCTCTGTATTCCAACTGTTTTTATCTCCTGGACGGGTGAAGCGCTAGACAAGAAAACGCCCCTACTGCGGTCGAACGCAGCCATGAGCAAAGCAGCAACTCGACTGCTAAAACTGTTAGGGCATACGGATATTGCAACCGTTAACTCAAGCTGTGGAGCAGAGCAAGAATATTTCTTAGTCGATGCCCACTTTGCCAACAGCCGTCCCGATTTGTTGTTAACGGGTAGAACGCTATTTGGTAAACCAGCGGCTAAGGGTCAACAGTTTGATGATCACTACTTTGGAGCCATTCCAGAGCGTGTCCAAGTCTTTATGCAAGACGTGGAAGAAAGAATGTATCGCCTGGGTATTCCGGCCAAAACCCGCCACAACGAGGTTGCTCCGGGTCAGTTTGAGATTGCTCCCTTCTTTGAAGCGGCAAACGTGGCCAGTGATCACCAGCAGATGACCATGACGATTCTTAGAAATACCGCTAAGAAGCACGGCTTTATCTGCTTGCTGCACGAAAAGCCTTTTGCTGGCATTAACGGGTCTGGTAAGCATGTTAACTGGTCGGTCGGCAATGCGACCCAAGGTAACCTGCTCGACCCGGGCGATACACCCCACGACAACCTACAATTCTTGTTGTTTTGCGGGGCAGTTATTCGGGGTGTTCACATGTATGGCCCTCTGATGCGAGCTGTTGTGGCATCTGCTAGCAACGACCACCGTTTGGGTGCAAACGAAGCGCCCCCTGCTATCATCTCTGTTTACTTGGGGTCTCAGCTAGAAGACGTGTTTGAGCAAATTAAGCAGGGAGATCTTAAGAACTCTGCCCATGCAGGCGTGATGAACCTGGGTGTAGATACGTTGCCTGAGTTCCCCAAAGATCCAGGCGATCGCAACCGTACTTCCCCCTTTGCGTTTACAGGTAACCGATTTGAATTTAGAGCAGTCGGCTCTAATCAGGCTGTTTCCGGCCCACTAGTGGCCATGAACACCATCCTGACGGATTCATTGACCTGGATCGCGGATCAGCTAGAGGCTGAGTTGGCTAAAGGTGCTGAATTTAACGTTGCAGCCGCTACCGTCCTTAAGGCGGTGATGGAACAACACAGTGCAGTTGTCTTCGGTGGTAACGGCTATTCAGAGGAATGGCACAAGATGGCGGTAGAAGAACGTGGGTTACTGAACCTGCCAACTACAGCCGATGCTCTACCCGTGCTAAAAGAAAAATACATTGAGGACTTGTTCGAGAGAACTGGAGTGCTATCGGCAACGGAGCTAGAGAGCCGCTTTGAGGTGTATGCGGAACAGTACATTCAGGTGATTGAGATGGAAGCCAAGCTGGTAATCAGTCTGGCAAAAACCGTCATTTACCCAGCGGCATTCCGGTACCTGGCTGAGCTTTCTGCTACCATTTCCAACCTAAAGGAAATTGGCATTGAGCTGGAAAAGGAAAGCGCCGAGAAAGTGGCTTCACTAACCAAATTGATGGTGGATACCCTCAGCAAGTTGGACAGCGCTCTGAGCAAGCACGACTTTGCGTCCATTGAAGAACACATGCAGTATTCGGCAAAGACTCTTCGTCCGATGATGGATAAAGTTCGCGAATATGCTGATGCGCTAGAAGGTGAAGTCGCAGATGATTTGTGGCCTTTGCCCAAATATCAGGAGATGTTGTTTATCAAGTAGGCGCCAGTATTAAATCTAAAATTCCATACGTTTGCGTTGTGCGAGCAGTCAAGGCGTATGGAATTTGACTTTGATGATGCTGAGCTACCTAGCTGATGTGGACACTGCTGAAATTGTGGATGGCATAATTCGTTAGAGAATTCTGTAGTATAAAATCCCTGCTTGCTTTGAGGTAGGCGGGGATTTATTTTAAGCTCTGGCTTGGCAGGCGATCGCTTACAGTATAGGGATTGGCAGAAATAGCTCTGGGTCAGAAATAGCTCTGGCCACGTCATTTTACGTTGATTAGCGATGCAGTCCACAAATCGGAAGGGGAAGCATAGTACTCAATAGAGCGTACGCGGTAAGTCTTGGTCTGCCTATCTTGACAGAGAAGAATGCGATCGCCTTGGCAAATACCGCTGCCCTGCCCAGTCATATAGCTCTGAGCGCTTTCGCCAGTGGACTCAAACGCGTAATCTGAATGCTGTTGATGGCGCGTATAGTCATGAACTTTGCTAGATTTCTGTAACCGCTCCACAAAAAAGCTCAGATTGCTGAGAAATTTGATGGAGTGATTTGTTCTAGTTTGCTGAATCATCATGGCATTTATCTCTTCTCTAAAAGTATCAGAAACCTGTGTTCCAAAAGACAGTATCTCAATATCCTAGAGATGCATCCGTAATCATGTCTGTAGTGAACCTGTTTGGTCATCTGCCTTAAGTTAGATGAATGTCCAGGTACATACCTACACCTAGCCTTTATATTGACTTGTCTTTGTGTTAAGACTCAGTAAATTTTGTCCTAGTTGGCAACATAGTAACGCGTGCCGCTCTGCCTCCCTTTGAGGGAGTGCCAGCTATAGGACTGACACATTCCCATACACTGGAGTTTTAAACGTGTAATGGTTTATTGGGTGCTGCTGATGGTAGCTGTAAATTTTAATTTGGGAGAAAATTCATAGCTAGATTGAGCAATGCCGTTTACTAAAGCGTAGCTAATTTAGTCACGATAGTAAAATGACTGGGAGTTTGCTCTAACGCACCGCCATTATAAGTAGGTGGGCTTAAGTCAAGATAAGATCCTAAAACCCTGCGCCGCCCGCTGCGCGGGAGGCGCAGGGTTTTAGGATTTGGTTTTTATTTAGGTTGAACTACTTATTAGATTGACAAGAAATTAGATTGATAAGGATATCTTGCCTCATGACCCATTATATCCAGCGACATTTTTTGAAAGGGGTGGTCATTTTGGGATCTGGAGGGATCGTCCTATTAATTGCGCTAGCGATCGCCCTCAACCCGCCCCAACCCCCTCAGCTATCGCAGCCAATACCCTTAGCCAGCCCTGCGGCTAGCGCCCCCCCGTTTGCTCTACAAACCTTAAAAACAGAGTGGATTGTTAGCCCTGCCCAGGCAAACCAATTGCTAATGCAAGGTGCAACCCTACTGGATGCCCGTCACCCCAAACCGCGTCAGTCTTTACAAGGTAGCGTTATGGTGTCGTGGCAGCAGTTTAGCCAACCCAACGGCTCTAGTCGTGGCAAATTGCTGGAAGATAATACTGTATTGAGCCAGAAGCTACAAAAGGTCGGCGTGTCTGGCGATCGCCCAGTCGTCGTCATTGCAGACCCCCTTAAGGGCTGGGGCGAAGATGGGCGAATTGTTTGGATGCTGAGAAGTCTAGGACATCGTGCCGCCGTCTTAGTCAATGGCGGCTATGCAGCCTTGGCTGCTACAGGCATTCCCCTAACAACCTACAAAGCCACTGCTGCCGCTACCCCCGGTACGTTTGTCGTCAACCGCAGCGACCAGTGGAATATCACCCGCGATCAACTACGCGCCAGCCTCAGTCAGCCAAACTTAGTGATTATCGATGTCCGCGAACCGCGCGAATATAGAGGACAAACCCCTTACGGAGAACGGCGGGGTGGACATATTCCTGGTGCAATTCACGTCTATTATAAAGAGCTACTCGACCCAACGGGCAATCTCCTGCCTCGTGAGGCAATTCGTGCCAAGCTTGCTGCCCAAGGCGTTACTTCAGACACTCAAATCGTCACCTACTGCACAGGCGGTATTCGTTCTGGTTGGTTTACGGCGGTGCTGACCAGCCTGGGATTTGACGCAAAAAACTACGCTGGCTCAACCTGGGAATGGGCTGCTGCTCCCGCCGCCCAGTACCCTTTGACTGCAAATCCAACTAATTAAACCTTGTGCATCAACTGGTTTCTGGTTATTTCTCCAGTGACCTTGCATTCAATCCGCAGACAGTGATTGGCTTAGTAAAAGTCGTAGAACCGCGTGTATTATGTGAGCGATCGCTAGGTACATTGAGCAGCAGAGGGCGATCGCCCCAGTTTGACATCAGAACTTCTTTACGCAAAGTGCAACTAAACACGACGCAAGACAGCTCTTAAATTACGCGGTTTACAGAAAATCAGTAGCGTTTTCTTGATGTCGCACCGGAATCGAGAATTCGGCAGTGCTAGATTTATGATGTATAGCGGTAGCCATGATCAATAGGACGCCTCCCTGTCATTCCCGCGCAGGCGGGAATCCATCTGCTCGATAGGTGCCAGCGTCATTCCCGCGCAGGCGGGAATGACGCTGGCATGTC
>Ga0105046_10002076_pt1 | contig 31479 bp, 37 predicted proteins | sample MAT03_FD_78385 | JGI IMG/M metagenome (GOLD analysis project Ga0105046, IMG submission 78385) | Freshwater microbial communities from Lake Fryxell liftoff mats and glacier meltwater in Antarctica - MAT-03 (megahit assembly) | ecosystem: Environmental > Aquatic > Freshwater > Ice > Liftoff...
ACGGTGCACCTCCGGGGGAAGGATCAGCAACCCGCTTCTGGCGTGTGTTGCCGTGCACTTCAAGCCCAAGGAGCTCCGGCCTGATCATTCGTCCAGTGGCGTCCCGGCTTGTGCTGTACGCCCTCCAGGGCGTGCGCTTCAACCGAGCGACGCGGGGCAGGTACCTTGCCCTCGCGCGTGGGCGCGAAAACCCACGGCACTTCAGCGACGAGGGCCGCAACCGGCGCGCATATTCGCAGGCTCACGGGCTCGCGATCGAAGCGGCGCGCGCAGGGCGGCTCGCCGAGGCGGCCGCGCGGGAGGCCTTCGCCGCGCACTACCTAACAGACGCCTTCGCTGCCGGCCACATCCGCGCGTCGGTGCGGGCCGGCTCCCTCGAGCGACAGCGACAGCACGACGAGGACGGCAACCGAGGGCTCCCAGTCTACAACGACCGCGGCGATCAGTGGGTCGCCTACGGCGATGGGAACCTCGGCATGCCTTCACTCCCCAGGACGCTGAGCCACCCCTACGCAGAAGGCAACGACCGCAACCGCGAGCTCGCCGTAGAGGCGCTTGCGATCTCGCGCGGTGAGGTACAGCGGCCCACCCCTGAGGACATGGAGATCCGCGAACGCTCGCGACGGACGGGGCTGCTGGAGTTCAGCGCACTCCAATTGGTCCCCTGGTTCGACAGCGCACACCCCCGCGCGACGCCGATCTCCTCTCCCGAGCTGTGTGACTACGTGGGGCAAGGGCTGAAGTACATCGTGCTCGACGTCATCGCACCCGCGCCAGCGTTGGGGGTGATGTTTACCGGGGCGTTCAACGAGGTGAACGCTGGGAGCGACGCGAGCTCCGCGGCTGCGATCGCTGAAGGTGGGCACGCGAGGGACCTCCAGCCCGGCGTGCGCGAGCAGGTGCTGCTCCACCTGATGAGCGGGCCCACGGATGACGCCGCGATCCAGCTCGCGCTGGTGCGGGTCGTCTCGGGGGCGTCTGTGGAAGAGCGACTCCGGCTGGTGGACCGAGTGGGGATCGAAGATCTTTACCAATGCCTCGACGACGACACGACCCAGCCTTTCCTGCGGCTGATGGCTCCCGTCTACGCGCTCTGGCCCGCAGAGCGCCGCCTCGAACACCTTCGGCAGCGCCTCCTCGGGTGGACCCAGGGGTGGGAGGAGCAGGTCGTGCTCACGATTCTGGAGGCGAGCTCGCCCCAGGAGCTGACCCAATTCGTTCGCCAGATTGGGGAGGCGACGCTCCGCGACGAGCTCGGCGACCACCGCGTGAGGCTCGAACAACTGATGCGGCGCGCCACCCGTCCTCCGTGATGCGCCGCGCGTATTGGGCGCGGGCTGGTAGAAGCCGCCGCCACGAGGCTACGCTCCCTGCCCATGGCCCTCGACGCCCGAACCACTTGCTCACGCCACCTCGCCCCCGCCGCCGCGCTTCTCGTCGTGGCGTCGTCTTGCGGCGACTCATTGACCGTGGCGTCGCGTCGCGATCCGCGGCGCACATTCGCGCCCTTCGACCGCGCGTTGGCAGCGACCTCCCAGCCGTTGATCCCGACGCAGCTGGTGCACGCCCTCGCCGAAGTGGACGACCCCGAGGCGCGGCGCCGCCTCGGCGCGCTCCTCGCGCACCCCGACTTGAACGTCCGAGCCGCCGCAGCCGAACGTATCGCCGCGGAACCGACAGACGTCTTCCATGAGCAGATCATCGCAGCGATGCGTAGCTCGTACCCCGCCGTCCGCCGAGCGGCGTTCGACGGCTGGGCCGGCCGCTCCGCTCCCGAGGCCTTCGAGGCCGCCCGCGCCGCCCTGCGCGCCTGCGGGATCGGGTGGGTGGGCGCAGCAAGCTGCGTCACGCTCGCACCGCTCGGCCTCCTGGTGGCCGGCGACGCGCCCGGTGCGGCTGCGGACCTCAACGCGGCGCGCGAAGCCTGGTGCCCGCCTCGCGAGGGCGTGTCGTCGGCCGCGAACTGCGTCGTCATCGACGTAATGCGCTTGATGGCTGGCGCCTCGGTCGAAACAGCGACGCTGACCGCTGCCTGGGCGTCGCTCCCGAACGACCGCGACCGCGTCGCCGCCCTCGATGTGAGCCGCTCGCGGACCAACGCCGCCGTGTGCTCCTTCGCCCAGACCGCGTCCCGTGACGCCTCCCTTTACGTGCAGGCGGCAGCCTGCGCGGTGCTCGCACGCTGCCCACCGAGCGCGGAGAACATCGGTGCGCTGCGCGCCCTCGCTTCGCCGGGCCGTGAACGAATCTCTCGCTTCATCGCGGGCCGCTCGCTCCCGCCGGGGGACGCGGTAGGCACTCGAGCGCTCATCGACTCGCTCACCGCACTCTCATACGATGACGTGGCACGCGCAGCGCTGGTGCTCGCGCGCCGGAGCCACCCCGAGGGCTGGGCCGCCCTGGAGCGCCTCATCGCCGACGACGCGCGCTCGGCCGGGGGCGGGGCCGTGACGCTCTTGGGCTCCTACCCGTACGTCGAGGCGCTCTCGCAGCTCAGCGGGCCGCGCGCCGATGCAATGCTGCGCGCACTGCGCGCGATCCCGGGCCACGAGGGGCTCGTGGCCGCACTCGTGCTCGCGCGCCGTGGCGACCGCGATTTCCCAGAGTACTACCGCGACGCGCTCGCGGGCGACCGCGGCCTCTATGCGCACATGATCGCCGTGGCTATCGCCCGCGTCCCCGAGCGCTCTACCGCGGCCCCCCCATAGCGTCGGCGCCCACCGCCGCCACGACCGGCCCTCTCTCCCAGGAGTCCCCATGAACCTGTCGTTCCCGCTCCGCATCGCGCGGGGCCGCGCCGCCGTCCGCGACGACGACGCACACGCCCGCGACCTCATCGAGCAGCTCCTCTTCACCGTCCCTGGCGAGCGCGTCGACCGCCCCGACTTCGGCTGCGGCGTCCACGACCTGCTCTTCGGCGCCGCCAGCCCCGACGTGGCCGCCGCCGCGCAGGTGCTCCTCCAGGGGGCGCTCCAGCGCTGGCTCGGCGAGGTCGCCTCCATCGAAGACGTCGCCGTCGAAGCCGACGGCGCCGCCCTCCGCGTCACCGTGCGCTACACGCTCGCGCGCGGCGGCCGCGTCACCTCCACCTTCACCCGCGAGGCCTGAGCCATGACCGACACCCTCCGCTGCGCCCTCGACCGCCGCAAGGACCTCGATCCGCGCCCAGGGTCTCTCCCTCGGGATCAACGGGATCGACCGCGTCGAGGTGAGCACCGTCGAAGCCGACGAGCGACGCGTCCTCCGCGTCCACTTCCTCCACCCCGTGGCCCCCAGCATCGGGCCCATCTTCCGCGTGCGGGTCATCGGCGGCCCTGACTCCCTCCCCGTCGAGGTCATCAGCGAAGAGCGGAACCTCACCCCAATCGTCCGCGTCACCGTGCGCCGTCGCGGCGACGACGGGGCCTACCGCCTCGCCATCGTCGCCCTCGACGGCGAGCGCCCGCCGGACGGCTTCGACCCGGTGCTCTGCGAAGCGTCCTTCTCGTTCTACGCAGACTGCCCCCTCGTCGCCGACTGCGCCCCCCCCGAGGCGCCCACCGAGCCCGCACCATCCCCCGCGCTCCACGACGCGCTAGCGCGCGACGCCGCAAGCCTGCGGCGCCTGATGTTCGACCGCCTCGCGCGAACGCTCCCGGCGTGGACCGAGCGTAACCCCGCCGACCTCGGCGTCGCCCTGGTCGAGCTCTTCGCCCACGTCGGCGACCGCGTGAGTTACTTCCAGGACGCCGTCGGGACCGAGGCGCACCTCGCCACCGCGCGGCGCCGCACCTCCATCCGCCGCCACGCGCGCCTCGTCGACTACACCCTCCACGAGGGTTGCAACGCCCGCGCCTGGGTGTGCTTCGAGACGAACGAGCTGAAGACGCTCCCCGCACGCACCCGCCTCGCCGCAGCGGGCGCACTTGGCTTCGAGACCATGACCACGGCCTGGCTGATCCCCGCGCGCAACGAGCTCGCGCTCCACGCATGGGGCGCCGAAGAATGCGTCCTGCCGCGCGGCGCCACGCGCGCGACGCTCCGCTGGCCCTACGGCGCGCCCGCCGACCTGCTGGCGCCGGGCGACGCGCTCCTCTTCGAGGAGGTCGCCGACCCGCAGACCGGCGCGCCCGAGGGCGCCGATCGGACGCTGCGCCATGTGGTCCGCCTGCGCGCCGTGGGGCCGACGCTCCACGACGCGATCGCGGCCTGCGACGCCCGCGAGGTCACCTGGGATGAGGAGGACGCGCTCCCCTTCGACCTCACGGTGTCCGCCCGACGCCACGACACCGGCGCGCTCCTCCAAGGTCTCTCGGTCGCGCGCGGCAACCTCTGCCTCGCTGAACACGCTGAACCCATCGCGCCCTTCGAGGTGCGCGTGCCCGAGCGCTCCGGACGCGGCGCCCTCCGCCTGGCGCTCCCCGTCACAGACCTCACCTGGCGCGCTGATCTCCCGGTCCCGCCGCCCTCCGCTGCTCGTTCCCTGCGCCAGGACCCGCGCCTCGCCACGCCCGCCCTCGCGCTTTACCAGATCATCGAGGGTGCCTACCCCGTGCCCTGGCACGCCCGCCCCGACCTCCTCGCCAGCGCCCCCGAAGATCGGCACTTCGTCGTGGAGGTCGACCAGGGGCGCAGCTACGTGCGCTTCGGCGACGACATCCATGGGCGTCGGCCCGCCCCGGGGACCGCCTTCCAGGTCGAGGCGCGCGTCGGCAACGGCATACGCGGCCACATCACCCCCGACCTCCTCCACGCGGTCCTCTCGTCGGAGGACGTGTCCTTCGTCACATCCGTCCGAAACCCCGCGGCCGCGGCGGGCGGCGTGGAACCCGAGCCGATCGAGCAGGCCCGCCGCCTCGCACCGGTCGCCTTCCGCCACCAGGAACGCGCCGTGACCCTCGATGACTGGGTCGCCGTCGCGCAGCGCCACCCCGAGGTGCAGCGCGCCGTCGCCCGCCTGCGCGACACCGGCGCGTGGAAGACGGTGTTCGTCACCGTCGACCGCCGCGGAGGCGAGGCCGTCGACGATGCCTTCCGCGCCGCGTTCCGCGCGCACCTCGAGCGGTACCGCCTCGCGGGTTGCGACCTGGAGGTCGAGGCGCCGCGGTACGTCCCCCTCGAAATCGTGATGCGCGTCTGTGTCGCCGAGGGGCGTCGCCGGGGCGACGTGCGGCGCGCCCTGCTCGAGCGCTTCAGCGCCCGTGTGCTCCCCGACGGGACGCTCGGGCTCTTCCACCCTGACGCGCTCACCTTCGGGCAGCACGTCGCGCTCGGCCCGCTCGTGGCGGCCGCGCGCTCGGTGCCCGGGGTAGTCGCCGTGCGCCCCGTGGTGTTCCAGCGGTTGGGAGCGAGGCCGACCCTGGGCGCGTCGCCCGAGTGGCCCGCGCGCGACGAGATCGCCCTCGGGCGCGACGAGATCGCGCGGCTCGACGGGCTGGCGGCCCACCCCCACCGGGGCCGCCTCTCGTTCGAGATGGAAGGCGGGCTGTAGCGAGCCATCATGGACACAGCCCCCTCCCTCATCGGCCTCATCACCGGCGGCCTCACCATGGCCGGCATCCTCGTGATGCTCGGCCGCGTCCTGGCCCGCTTCGACGACCTGGCCCGACGCTTCGACGAGCTCCTCGACGCGAAATCCGGCATCGTGCCGGAGCTGCGCAAGCGCACGCACGACCTGGCGAGCCGCGACCAGTCGACCGACGCCAACGTCGCCTTCCTCCGCCAGGAGCTCGAGCACCACAAGCGCGACACCGCGACACATTTCGCGCGCGTCACGGCCGACCTCGACGTCGCCGCGCAGCTCCGCCGCATCGAGGACAAGCTCGACCGCCGGAGCAACACGTGACCCCACCCGCGGTGCGCGCGGTGGTCGCCGAAGACGGCATCGACGCGCGGGTCCTCACCGCGGCCCTCGGCGCCGTCGGCGTAAACGCGCGCGTCGTCACCACCGTGATGGACGCGATCCTCGAGGCGGCCCGCGACCCGCCCGAGGTGGCGGTGCTCGACCTGTCCGTCCCCTTCGACGACGCTGGCCCAGCCCTCTCGATCGACGCACGCCTCGCGATCCTGCGAGGGCGCTGGCGCGGGCCCCTGGTGATCTGGTCGGGCCGCGACGACACCGCCGAGGTGGCGGCCCGCTGGGGCGCCGCCGCCGTCCAGAAGCCCGCGGACTTCCGCGCCGTCGCCGAGGTGCTCCGCGCGGCCGCCCGCCCCCCGCAGACCTGACCCCTCACCGGGAGATTGCCCATGAACCGTGAGCTCGTCGCCAGCGTGGTGACGGCGCTGCTGCCGCTCGCCCTCATCGCCCTCACCGCCCTCGCCGCGCGGGCCTCCACCGTCGCCGCGAGATACATCCACGACCGCCGCCTCGCGCTCGCCGTCGAGCTCGCCGCCTACGGCGCCGCAGGGGTCGTCGCCGACCTCACGCAGCACGTCGTCCGCGACCTCAAGGACCCCACGAAGCCCGGCGCATGGAACGACGTCGCAGCCGCCGCCGTACGGCTCCGGGCCGTCGCGCGCATGCGGGAACTCTACCCCTCGGCCGTGCGCGTGCTCGAACAGGCGGTCGACGACCCGAAGCGCGTCGACGACCTGCTCGCCACGCTCGTCGAACGCGCCGTCGTCGGCCTCAAGGTCCACCCATCCGGACCCGCGCCGCCCACGGAGATCTTCGAGCTCCGTGACCGCGAGCGCGGCGCCCCGGAGGCCACGCCGTGAACCACCCTCTCGACGCGCGCTCGCGCCGTGCAGCGGGCCCGCGCTCACCTCGACGAGGGGAGCGAGCAGGTCGAGCCGATCCCCTCACGACGCGTCAGCGCCAAGTCTACGACCTCATCGTCGCCTCGATCCGCGACAGCGGCTACCCCCCGACCGTGCGAGAACTCTGCGACGCCATAGGCATCCGCTCGACGAACGGCGTGACCGATCACCTCCAGGCGTTGACCCGCAAGGGGTACCTCACCCGCACCGCCGGCAAGGCCCGCGGCATCTGCCTGGCGATCCCCGGGGAGACCGCGGACATGGTCAGCCTGGCGCAAGCGAGGCAGATCCTGGCGGCGCTGGCGGACGCACCCGGCGAGCCAGGGACGCCGGCCGACCTCGTCGCGCGCCTCGCCCGGACCGTCGTGTGGATGAGCTCACGCCGCAAGGTCAGCCGCACACCGTGAGCGCCACGACGCTCTTCGCGCGGCTCGCCGACGAGAGCGCCTGAGCATCCAGGCGTCCAGACGTTTGAACATCCATCCAGCGCCTCTGGAGCGCTCCGGTCCCGACTTCAGGCCGGGGCACACCGCTTCCGCACGCGAAAGGACACGCCATGCAACCGCTCGATCCCCTCGTTGCGCAGGCCACGCCCGCGCCCCTCTCCGTCCTCCTGGCCGTCGGCCTCTTCGTGTCGGCGCTCGCGGGGTGCCCACGGCTGCCCCCGGTCTCGGGGTGCACCCCCGGCGAGCAGCGCTGCGCCGACGACGCCCCCGAGGTGTGCAGCGCCTCGCGCCGCTGGCACCGCGCCGGCGACGCCTCTTGCCGCGCCGTGGGGGGCGCGTGCGCCACCGATGGCGGGGTCGCCTACTGCACGCCGACGGACGGGGGTGCGCGATGACGCCGCTCACCTGGGACCAGGCCCGCGCCCTCGGCGAACACCTCGCCGGCGAGACCTCCGCCGTCGTCACCTCCCACGACGATGGCGCCATGGTCGTCGCCGGCACCCTGCTCCGCACCCTCGCCGCGATGGTGAAGGGCGCCGAGCCCATCGTCGACCTGGTGCTCGCGCGAGGGGAGCGGACCTCCGTCACGCTCCCGACGCCGCTCGGCACCATCGTGGTCCTCGCGCGCGCCGCGTCGGCGTCGCCCGTCGCGTACGCGCGGACCATCACCCACGAGGCCGTCCACGCCGGGCAGGTTCAACGCCTCGGCGGGCTCCAGGCGAGCGTGGACTACCTCGGCTCTGGAGAGCTTCGCGCCGTGCGGGAGGCCGACGCCTACGCCGCGGGGCTGTGGACAGAGTTCCTGCTCACCGGCGAGCTCCCCGTCCTCGCGGGGCTGGGAGAAGAACACGCGGCCGTCAGCGGTCTCGGTCACCTTCAGGTCTGCCATCGATCGCTCCTGTCTACCGGGGGAGTCTACGGCTCGTCGCCGCCTTGACGCGTGCGAGCATCTCGTCGGCGTCTTCCTTGAGCCACCCGTGCGAGTCCACGAGGTACATCGCGAACACCCGGGCGGTCATGTCGCGCTTCAGACTGTTGCAGTGGCTGCACGCGGTGACAAGGTTCGTGGCGGCGTCCGGGGCGCCCAGCCCGAGCCCCCGGTCGAACACGGCCCGCGGCACCACGTGGTCGATGGTGAGCTCCTCGATCGCCTCTGAGGCGCCGCAGTAGACGCAGGTCCGCCCGTCGCGAGCGAAGTACGTCAATGCACTGCCCGCGGAGCAGGGGGGACAGGTTGTACCGACGAAGGGGCGCCACCGGCCGTCCAAGCGCACCATCCCGCTCCCGGTCGACGCCTGGGATGATCGGACACCCTCGTTGGAGCAGCGTCGCCGGGCCGCGCAGGAGAAGGATCGGTACACCCCTCGAAAGGTGCCGGCGCCTCGTGCTCATCCGCCGCTGTCCCCCCCAGGCGTCGCGCCGCAAGGCACCCTCTGGCGACTGCGGAAGAATGGTAGCTGGGAGTCCGTGCGGTCTGAGGACGCAGCCCGTCTGCGCGACTACGCGCTCTTGTGGCGCCCCCGCGGGGAGTACATCTACGTGTACGCCCCCGATGGGAAGTGGCCTGGCTACGCGCCGGGGCAGCTCGAGAATGGCACTTCATGCCTCGTCCCGCGTCTAGCGAACACCTAAACGTTCAGACGTTTGCGTCTACTCGCTGGACTCTGCGACGAGTCGACGCTGTACAGCCTCGCTCACGAAAGCGCTCAGTTCCAGGTCTTCACGTGCGCAGTGAACGGCGAGTCTGCGCGCCAGTTCATCGGGCAGGTAGACGGTCATTCGCCGCAGGGTGCGTCCGTCGCTCCGGGCCACCACGCTCTTCGGGACGTTCTTGCGAGGGGGAGCAGCCATCTCCACCGGGCTCACCGCCAGATGAGCGTCTGAACGGTCAGACGTCTGAGCGTCTGAACCTTTTGCAGTCTGAAGGTTTGAATGGTTGAACGTCTGAGCGTCTTGACGCTTAGCCGTCTGAGTGTTCTTCGGCTCTTCCGCCTTGCGAACGAAGGCCTCGGCCCGGTCGAGGTCAACGGCGGCGGGGGGCTTTCGCAGGCTTACGGGCGGGGGCTTCTTGGGCACGGCGCCTCCTCTCGGTGGTGAGCAGTTCGTCGACCAGCGCGCGAACCTCGGCGGCGGCGGCGTCCTTCGGCGCGTAGGTGGTGGCGCCCAGGCCCGCGCCCAGCGCCTCGGCGAAGGCCACCCGGTAGCCGAGCTCCGTGGCCGCGACGGGGACGCCCGACTGCGCTAGCACCTCGCGGGCCCCCTTGCTGATGGCGGTGTTCACCTGCTTGCGGGTGATCACGATGAAGGCTGCGAGCTCGGGCCGCAGCGCGCGGGCCTCGGTCAACAGCTCGACCGAGCTTGCGAGCGCCCAGGCGTCGGCGGCTGAGGGCCCGCACGGCAGCAGGACCACGTCGGCCACCATGAGGGCCGAGCGCTGGATCTCCCCGTGCCTCGGCGGGCAGTCGATCACGACGTGGTCATACCCGCCGGCGACGCGGGGGAGCTGGTCGGGGCGGTGCATCGTCGCCCCCATCGCGACGATGGTCGGGAGGGGGTGGCCGCTCTCCGACGCGACCTCACCCCAGGTGCGCGAGGTCCCCTGCGGGTCGGCGTCGACCAGCAGGACCTTGCGCTTGCGGACCACCAGCTCCGCGGCGATCGAGATCGCCACGGTGCTCTTGCCCACGCCGCCCTTCTGGCCTGCCAGTGCGAGGATCACGCCTCGACGTCTAGACGATCGAACGTCTGGATGTCCAGACGCTTCGACGACTACAGGCCCTTGCGCTTGATCATCTCCACGAGGGTCGTGCGGTTGAGGCCGAGGAGCTGCGCGGCGCGGTTCTTGTTGCCGCTGGTGCGGCCGAGGGCGTGGCGGATGAGGTTGTTCTCGTAGGTCTCGACGGCGGAGCGAAGGTCGATGCCCGTGTTGGGCAACGCGCGCATGGTCCTGGCCAGGGGGCGGCCCGAGGGGCGGACGTGAGTGGGGAGATCGATGACCTTGACCATCGGCCCTTCGCTGAGGAGTACGGCGTGCTCGACGGCGTTCTCCAAGGCGCGGATGTTGCCCGGCCAGTCGTAGGACTTGAGCGCCGCCAGGGCCTCGTCCGAGAATCCGCGGAGGTCATCCCGCCCGGAGCGCTCGACGTGCACCTGCAAAAACGCGCGCGCCAGCACCTCGATGTCCCCGGCGCGCTCGCGCAGGGGCGGCAGGTGCACGTGCACGACGTTGAGCCGGTAGTAGAGGTCCTCGCGGAAGCGCTTCTCCGCCATCTCCTTCTCCAGGTCGCGGTTGGTGGCCGCGACCACCCGGATGTCGCACCGGAGCGTGCGCGTGTCACCGACGGGGGAGTACTCCTTCTGCTGGAGCAGCCGCAGGATCTTCACCTGCACCGCGAGCGGGAGCTCGCCGACCTCGTCGAGGAAGAGCGTGCCGCCCTCGGCCCGCGCGACCCAGCCCTGGTGCGTGGCGTGGGCGCCGGTGAAGGCCCCCTTGGCGTGGCCGAAGAGCTCGCTCTCGACGAGGCTCTCGGGGATGGCGCCGCAGTTGACCGACACGAGCGGCTTGTGGCTGCGCGGGGAGGCGTCGTGGAGCGCGGCCACCGCGAGCTCCTTGCCCGTCCCGCTCTCCCCCGTCACGAGCACCGTGCAGTTCGAACGGGCCACGCGCTCGAGCGTCGTGAGCGCGCCGCGGATGCTCGCGTGCTGCCCGATGATCTTGCCGCGGCTGGTGGGCAGGAGCGTCGCGCGCTCCCGGCACGTGGGCTCCCCCACGGAGGGGAGAGATCGGGCCTTCGATAGAGTGTTCATGGGGTCGGTCCTCTTCGCGTGGCGCGTGCTCGCGCCCGGCTGGTTTGAGGACTTCACCCTGAACGAACCCGCATGAGTCGTCTAGCGAGGGAGGGCGTGTGACGTCACGACGGCGCGGCGTTGACCGAACCGTAGACACTATGGCGACCGGAAGCCGCTCCGGGGGCGTCTATCCGGTCTGCGCGAGCGCCGATCGCGGCGTTGTGCCGCGGGCGACGGCCTCCCGCCACGCCTCGCGCAGCGGCGCGAGCACGCGGAGCACCTCGTCGATGGCCGCGGCGTCCTGCTTGACGTTCGCCGTCACGAGCCGCGACATGCAGAAGAGGTAGAGGCCCTGGAGGTTCTCGCAGAGCTCGGGCGCGTGGGCGGGGTCGAGCGTCGAGGCGAGCAGCTCGAGGATGGCGTGGGAGCGGCTGATGCGCTCGCCCGAGCGCGTACGGTCGCGCGCCTGGATCGCCGCCCGCGCCTCGCCGAGGAAGCGGAAGAGCCCGTCGTAGAGCATCACCAGGATCTGCCCCGGTGAGCTCGTCGTCACCTGCACCGTCCCGTAGCGGGAGAGAATTGTCGCCGCGCTCATACGCCTCCTTACAGCCTCCCGTTGCTTCCGCCGATCAGCCCGCCGACGGTGTTGATGAGCGCGTTGTAGCGCCCGACCACGCCCTCCATCGAGGCGAACTGAGCGCGCAGCGACTCGCTGTATTTTTCGAGCCGCATCTGCACGCGCGTGATCTCCGTCCCGAGCCGGCGGGACTTCGCCGAGAGCGCCTCGGCCCGCCCGCGCACCGGCGCGTTGACGCTCGTCGTCAAGTCGTTGACGGCCGTGTTGAAGGCGCCCATCACGCCCGTCGCGCCGCTCGTCGCGTCGTTGACGAAGAGGCGCGCGATTGACACCGGGTCGGCGGCCAGGGCCGCGCTGAAGGTCGCGTCGTTGAGCCGCAAGGTGCCGTCGTTCTGGAGGCTCACCCCGGCGCTCCCGAGGGTGGTGTAGCGGCCCGTAGCGCCAGGGACGGCGTTGCTCAGGAGGCGCGAGAGCCGGTCGAGCGCGCCGCGCATCACGCGGTCGCCCGAGAGCTCGGCGTTGCCCGCCCGCTGGGTGCCGAAGCCCGTCGCCGTGTGCCCCGCCGTCACCACGTCGTTGTAGGCCGAGACGAAGGCCTGCACCTTCGACTTGAGCGCCGCGGGGTCGTTCGACACCGTGACGCGGGCGGGGGAGGCCGTCGTGCGCAGGAGGTTGAGCGTCAGCCCCGGCGCGGCGTCGCTCACCTGGTTGGTGGTGCGCGTCATGGCCACGTTGTCGACCGTGAACTGCGCGTCCTGGGCGGTCTGGTAGGTGTTGGCCCCGACGCTCAGCCCGAGGGAGCTCTGGAGCGCGGGGTCCTCCGTGATGGCGATCGTTTGGGTCGCGCCGGTGTCGAGCCCCCGCACCTGCATGCGGTAGGTGCTCCCGTCGTAGATCACCGCGGCGCTCACCCGTGCTCCAGAGGAGGAGATCCGGGCGGCCACGGCGGTCAGCGTGTCGCCGCTCGCCACGCTGATCGTCACGGCCGGGGCGCCCCCCACGCCGAGGGTGATCGCGCCCGAGACCCCCAGCGCCGCGTTGCTGGCGGCGAAGGTGTTGCTCTGGGTGCGCTGCTCCCGGGCGAGGCGGGTGACCTGGACGTCGTAGCCCCCCGTCGCGGCGCCACCCACCGTGGCCGCCGTGACGGACGTGGCGTCGGACGAGGCCGCCGTGGTGGCGTTAAACTCCGCGGTCGTGTCGAGCGCGCGGGCCGCGGTGGCGAGCGCCGCCAGCTTCGACGAGAAGCTTGAGATCGTGGTGGAAGCCTGGTCAACGGTGCGCTGCCGGGTCTGGAGCGACGTGATGGGCTGCCGCTGCGAGGACACCAGGCTGCTGATCAGCGCGTTGGTGTCGAGGCCGGAACCGAGACCCCCGATGGTGACCGGCATAGCTGCTCCCTAAGGGTGGATGGGCGCGCGGGGCGCGCCGCCCGACCGGGGGCGGCGCGCGGTCGAGGCGCGGCGATCAGCGGAGCAGGGACAGCGCGGCCTGCGGCGCCTGGTTGGCCTGGCTGAGCACCGCGGTGCCGGCCTGCATGAGCACCTGGTTGCGGGACATCGACGCGGTCTCCGACGCGATGTCCACGTCGCGGATGCGGCTGAGCGAGGCGGAGAGGTTCGACTGCATCGACTGGAGGTTGGTCACCGCGGTCGTCATGCGGTTGACGGACGAGCCCCAGCCCTCGCGCAGGGTGCTCAGGGCGCCGATGGCCGAGTCGAGCGCGCCGATCGCGATGCGGGAGTTGGCCACCGAGTCGACCGTCGAGCTGGTCATCGTGAGCCCCGCCACGTCGGCGCCGCCGAAGTTGATGTTCATGCGGTCGGCGGCGGCCACGTTGTTGATGCCCACCTGGAAGCTCACGCTCGCCGACGAGCCGGCGAGGAGGTTGCGGCCGTTGAAGCTGGTCACCTGCGCGATGCGGTCGATCTCCGCGAGGTTAGCCTGGTACTCGGTGTTGAGGTTGGTCGAGTCGGCGGCGCTCAGCGTGCCGTTGGAGCCCTGCACCGAGAGTTCGCGCATGCGGGTGAGGATCCCGTGGATCTGCTCGGCCGCGCCGTCGGCGGTCTGCGCCATCGAGATGCCGTCGCTCGCGTTGCGCTCGGCCACCGCGAGGGAGCGCAGCTGCGCGTTCATGCTCTTGCTGATGCCCAAGTTGGCGGCGTCGTCGGACGCGTTGTTGATGCGGTAGCCGCTCGACAGCTTGGCGAAGTTCTGCGAGAGCGCGCCCTGCGTCCTGGAGAGGTTGCCCTGCGCGATCATCGAGGCAACGTTGGTCTGGATGTAGAGACTCATGGTCGTTCTCCGGGGGTGCTTCGGGACACGCGCTAGATTCAAGGTGGCGCCACCATGGCGCCTGCTGCTCGTCTCCGCGGCCCGTCACACTCAGGAACGGCCACGACGCGCGCGGCTTGAACAAATAAATTGCTTCGAAAACGCTTCTTTCTACGGCCGAGCTCGAGGTCAACCGTCGTCGGGCGCGGGCGCGGCGATCCGCGCGGCGCTCGCGGACACCGCGTCGAGCAGCAGCGCCAGCTCCTGCGCGGTCGAGAAGGTCGACGCGCCCGCAGGCGCGTCGGGCCCACCCGCGACGGGCGTCGCGTCGTCGGGGCGCCGCGGGAGCCCCAGGAGCGAGCGTAGGTCGTTGGCGTAGCGCCCTTCGGGGCCGGTGAAGTAGCCGCCCGCCTTGAGGGCGTGCGCGAAGCCGTCGACGTCGCCGCGCTCGGCCGCGGCCACGGCCGGCGCGTACCGGCGGTGCAGCAGCGACAGGAAATCGGCCGCCCCCTCGTCGAGCGACTCGTACGCGCGGAAGTGCGCCTGCGTGCGGAAGCGCGTGCCGCCCTCCCACTCGTGCGTCCCCGCGGCGGCCGTTAGGCCGCTCGGCCCGGTCCCCTTGATCCCGCCGAAATTGAAGTTGTACATGCTGCGCCCGCCGCCCGTCTCCAGGCAGGCCTGGGCGGTGGCGAGCTCGACGAGGGAGCCGCGGGCGGGGTGGCCGGTCAGGCGCTCCTCCGCGCGGCCGAGCGCGGCGCGGATCTCCGCACGGGTCGCGTGCGTCCGCTCGAGCGGCACCTCGCGGCGCGTCGAGGCGGGGGCGGCCTGGGGGGCGGCCTGGGGGGTGGCGGCGATGGGGGCGGGGCCGATTCGCATGACCGTGGGTCTCCGCAACGGTCGTGCCCGCGGCTCAGCCGGGCACGGAGGTCACCACCCGGCGGTCGGCCTCGCGGAAGGCGTCGATCACCCGCTGGAAGGCTTCGAAGGTGCGCGTGGCGGTCACGAGGTCGGTCATCGCGCTGACCATCGTGGCGTTGGACTCCTCGACCGAGCCGACCGTCAGCGCCGCGCTCGTGGCCGCCGGCGTCGCGCCCCTCGGCGCCAGCAGCGTGCCGCCCTCCTGCGTGAGCTGCTCGGGGCGGTCGAAGCGCACGAGCCGCAGTCGGCCGACCGGCGCGCCCGCGCGGCGCAGCTCGCCGTCGGCCGTCAGCGCGAGCTCCCCCTCGCCGGGGGGGACCCGCAGGGGGGCGCCCGACTCGTCGGCGACGGCGGCCCCCCGGGCGGTGCGGACGCCGCCGTCGGGGTCGACCGCGAGGGACACCGCGCGGGTGTAGCGCTCCCCGCGCGGCGTCGAGACGGCGAGGTAGACCCCATCGGGCAGCGCCGCGTCGAGCGCGCGCCCCGTCGGCCGCGTCGCGCCGGCGCTCGTGTCGACCGCGGTCGCCGCCACCGTCACGTAGGAGGTCCGCGCCCCGGTGCCCCCGGCCTGCGCGAGCACCTCCTGGAAGACCGGACGCACCCGCTGGTAGCCGTCGGTGGAGGCGTTGGCGAGGTTGTTCGCCGCCGTCTCCAGGACCGACGACTGCGCGATGGCGCCGCTCAAGGCCGCATAGATCCCGTCGTTCATGATCACTCCCTCCCGATCGCGGCGCGCAGCCGGTGGATGGCCTCCGTCTGGAGCCGCGAGGCCATCGACTCGCCGACCCCGAGCACCGCGCCGACCTCCCGCAGGGTGCACCCCTCCTGGTAGTAGAGCGCGAGCACCTGCTGGAGCCGCGGCGGCAGCCCCTCGATCGCGTCCACCATGGCGACGAGGAGCTCCTTGCGGCCCGCCTCATCATCGATCGGGTCGGCCCCGGACTCGACCTCGTCCTGGTCGAAATCCATCAGCTCGAGCCGCGCCATGCCCGCCTCGGCGATGCGCGCGAGGAGGTCGTGGTAGCCCTCCTCGTCGAGGCCCAGGGCCTCGGCGATCTCCCCGTCGGTGGGGGGGCGTCCCCGCGCCTGGGTGAGCTCCCTGATGGCGCGCGTGAGCCGCCGCGACGCGCGGCGCACGCGGCGCACGGACGAGTCGAGGCTGCGCATGTAGTCCAGCATCGCGCCTCGGATGCGGTACGACGCGTAGGCCTCGAGCTCCTCCGGGGGCATCCCCGCGTGCGCCCGATGCAGCGCCTCCAGGAGCCCGATCCAGCCGCAGCTCACGAGGTCGGCCACCGCCACATGGCGCGGCGCGCGGCGCACGGCACGCATCGCGATGCGCCGCACGATGGGCTGGAAGCGCTCGTAGTCGGCGCGGTCGAGCATCCTCCGGGCGTCGCCCTCGACCTGGTTCGGCGCGGCGGGGATCACGCGCCCGCCCCCGGCGCGGCCACGGCGCGCGGCACGAGGTAGTCCAGGATCGCCCCCGCGGTCGCCGGCGCGATGTGCTCGGGGACGCGCTGACCGGCACAGAGGACTGACACGGGCAGCCCCGACGCGGCGGGCCCGTGCAGCAGACCCGAGGGGGCCGCCGTCTCGTCGAGCTTGGTCACCGCCAGCGCGGTGGGCTCCAGCGACGCGAAGGCCTGCGCCACGGCGGCCGCATCCTGCGCGCGCAGGGCCGCCGGGATGCAGAGGAGCAGGTGCCGCGTGAGGTCGCGGCCCGCGGACGTCTTCGCGAGGTCGTCGGGCGTCAGGAGGGACTCCACGCCGCCGGGCTTCGGCGCGCTCCCGGCGGTGTCGACCATAACCACGTCGGTGTCCGCCTCCTCGATGCAACGGGCGAGCTCCTCGCGGGTGCCGGCGGTCTCGAAGCGGGCGTCCATCAGCGACGCGTAGCGCCGGAGCTGCTCGGTCGCGCCCACCCGGAATCCGTCGCACGCGATGAGCGTCACGGAGCGGCGGTCCATCCGCGCCCGCGCGGCGAGCTTGGCGATGGTGGTGGTCTTGCCCACGCCCGCGGGACCGACGAGACCGACCAGCGTGCGCCCGCCGCCCGCGAGCGGCCAGGGGGCCACCTTCACCACGCCCATCAAGGCCTCGCGCAGCCGATCGGGCAGCGCCCCCTCGTCGTCCACGCCCCGGAGGGCGCGCGCCAGCGCCGTGGCCGCCGGCCCGTCGATCCCGCGCGCGCGCAGGAGCGCCACCGCGCGGTCGCCCGTGGAGGGCTCAAGCGCCACCTCCTCCAGGGCCGTACGCAGGGCCGCCAGCTCGGCCTGGATCTCGGGCGGGACGCGCTCGGCGTGGGCGATCGCGGCCTTGATGGCGCGGAGCTCGTTGCGGAGCTCGGTGCGCAGGGCGGCGACCGCGGCCGCGCCCGACGCGGCGGCCGCGGGGGGCGCCGAGGGCGACTCCGCGGGGGCGTACGCGCCGAGGGCGAAGAGGGGATTGGAGGGCCGGGGCGCGGGCTCCGGCTCGGGCGCGGTGGCGACGACCTCGACCTCGGTGGTTCCGAGGAGGCCGGCGAGGCCGGTCTGTCGCACCTCGCGGGTGGTCAGGAGGATGGCGTTGTGGCCGAGGGCCTGCGTGGCGGCTCGGCGGGCCTCGGTCAACGTCCGTCCGCGAAATACCTGGCGCGTCGTCATGGGGAAGGGGGACCTCCGAGGGCAGCTATTGCAGGGGGCGGGCCGAGCCGCTCGACGACCCGCAGCGTGGCCGAGGGCTCGATCTCGCGGAAGGACGCCACCGCGAGCTGGGGCAGCTTCCATTCGAAGATCGCGCGCACGTAGCGCCGCAGGTCGGGCGGCGTCACCAGCAGCGGCGTCGCCTGCTGCGCGACGAGGGTGCCCACCGCCCGCTCGGCCGACTGGACCACGGCGCGCAGGAGAGCGGGGTCGAGGGCGCCGCCCGTGCCCGCGGCGATCTCCCGCAGTGAGCGCCGCAGGACCTCCTCCAGCCGCGGGTCGAGCGTCATGGCGGCGACGGTTCCGTCGGGGCCCTTGAAGCGCGAGGTGATGTGCGGGGCGAGGCGCTCGCGCACGAGCTCAGTGAGCTGCTCGGGGTCCTTGGTCTGCGCGGTGAGCTCCGCGAGCGACTCCAGGATGGTGCGCATGTCGCGGATCGAGACCGACTCGCGGGCGAGGTTGCGGAGGATGCGCACGAGCTCCCCGAGCGGCAGCGCGCCGGGCACGACGTCGTCGACCAGCTTGGGCGCGCTGCGGGCCAGCACGTCGAGCAGGTGCTGCACCTCCTGGCGCCCGAGCAGCCGGTGGGCGTTGGCGCGGAGGAGCTCGCCGAGGTGCGTCGCCAGAATGGTCGCGTGGTCGACCACCATGTACCCGAGGGCCTCGGCGAGCTCCTTGTCGCGCGCGGCGATCCACCACGCGGGCATCCCGAAGGTGGGGTCGGTGGTCGGCTCGCCGTCGACCGCGGGCGCGGCGCCGCTCGGGTCGACCGCGAGGAGCCGGCCCCCGCGGCACTGCCCGCGCCCGATCTCGTTGCCGAGGATGAGCACTCGGTAGCCGCCCGGCGCGAGGGTGAGGTTGTCGCACACGTGGATGGGGGGGATCACCAGCCCCACGTCGCGGGCGAGCTGCTGGCGCAGGGCGGCCACGCGGTCGAGGAGCGTCCCGCCGCGCGCGGCGTCAACCACGCCGACGAGCTCGTAGCCGACCTCCAGGGTGAGCACGTCGACCGCGAGCGCGGCGTCGATCTCCTCGGCGGGGGTGGACTTCTGGGCGGGGGCGCCGCCGGGGGTAGCGTTCGCGCCGGGGCGGGCCTTCCGGCTGAGGTTGCGCGCCGCGAGCATCAGCGCGCCAGCGAGGGTGAGGCACGGGAGCGCGGGCATCCCGGGCATCAGCGCCAGGAGCGTCAGGATTCCGGCGGTCATGATGACGGGCCGCCGACGCCCGAGGAGCTGCGTGCTGAAGGCTTGCCCGAGGGGCTCGCGGGTGGCGCTGCGGGTCACGACGATGCCCGCCGCGGCGGAGATGAGGAGCGCGGGGATCTGGGTGGAGAGCGCGTCGCCGACGCTGAGCACGGAGAAGGTCTCGCCGGCGCGGGCGAGGTCCATGCCCGCGCTCACGCCGAGGATGAGGCCGCCGACCAGGTTGATCGCGGTGATGAGCAGGCCGGCGATGGCGTCGCCGTGGACGAACTTGCTGGCGCCGTCCATGGCGCCGAAGAAGTCAGCCTCGCGCTCGATGTCCCGGCGACGCCGCCGGGCGGTGTCGGCGTCGAGGGAGCCGGCGGACAGCTCGGCGTCGATCGCCATCTGCTTGCCGGGCATCGCGTCGAGGGTGAAGCGCGCGGCCACCTCGGCGACGCGCCCCGCGCCCTTGGTGATCACCACGAAATTGATCACCGCGAGAATGAGGAAGATGACGAGGCCGACCAGGACGTTGCCCTCGACGACGAAGCGGCCGAAGGCCTCGACGACGTGGCCGGCGGCCGCGGGGCCCTCGGTCCCGTGCAGGAGGATGCGCCGCGTGGTGGCGACGTTGAGGCTCAGGCGCAGGAGCGTCGCGATCAGCACGAAGGCCGGGAAGGCGCTGAACTCCAGGGCCTCCTGGATGAAGAGGGCGGTGAGGAAGATCCCGACGGCGAGGGCCACCGAGAAGGCCAGCAGCACGTCGAGCAACACCGCCGGTATCGGCATGACCATCATCAGGACGATCCCGATGATGCCCAGGGGGACCACCACGTCCCAGTTGCTCCCGGTGTCGTCGGCGGTCGCTTCGCTGCTCACGGCCTCGCGCTACGCACGCGACGTGCCGACGGGCGCACCCGGTAGACCCACGCCAGCACGCGCGCGACGGCGGCGAAGTGCTTGCCGGGCACCGCCCGCCCGATCGGCACCTCGGCGTCGAGGGCGCGCGCGAGGGGGCGGTTCTCGAGGATGGGGATGCCGTGCCGACGGGCCTCGGCGCGGATCTGGAGGGCGATCGCGTCGTGGCCCTTCGCGATCACCACGGGGGCCGGGTCGGTGGCGGCGTAGCGCAGCGCGACGGCGACGTGGGTGGGGTTGGTCACGACCACGTCGGCCTTCTTGACGTTGGCCAGCGAGCGCTTGCGCAGGAGGGCCCGACCGCGCGCGCGCATCTGCCCCTTGGCCTTGGGGTCGCCCTCCTGGGATTTGGTCTCCTCGGTGAGCTCGCGGCGGGTCATCTTCATCTCCCGCTCGAGCGTCCACCAGCTCCAGGCGTAGTCGGCCGCGGCGATGGCGGCGAGCGCGCCGAGGGCGTGGAAGGTGACGCGGGTGACGGCCTCGGCGCAGCGCCCGACGGCGGCGTCGAGGGGCACCAGCGCCAGCGCCGTGAGGGAGGGCAGGTCGCGCGCCAGGGCGCGCCAGGCGGCGTAGCCCACCAGCCCGACGCGCAGCAGGCCGAGGGCGGTCTCCGAGGCCCCGTGCTTGAAGGAGAAGAGCTGGCGGAGGCCGTTGAGCGGGTTGAGCCGCTCGGGCTTGAGCTCGAGCGCGTCGGGGCGGAGCTCGAGGCCCGACTGGGTCAGGCTCACGAGCGTCGCGGCCAGCGCGGCGGCCAGCGCGGCGGGCGCGGCCAGCGCGGCGAACGCCCAGGCGGCCAGCGCGAAGGCCCGCTCGCCGCCCGTGCGCCCGAGCGCGCCCAGGTCGCCGAGGGTCCCGGTGAAGAGCGCGTGGGTGGCGTGCGCGAGCACCTGGCGCGAGCCGAGCAGCACGACGGCGACGGCCGCGGTGGCGGCGACCCCGCTGGCGTCCTTGGCGCGCGCGACGCGCCCCTCCTTGCGGAACTGCTCGCGCCGCTGCGGCGTCGGGTCGTACTGCTTGTCGCCGTCGTCCGCGTCGCTCATGGGGGGGGCGTCGGGGCCAGGGTGAGGAGGAGCCGTTCGAACCAGTGGGGAAGGGCGGCGAAGTGCTCGCCGAGGCCGACGGTGATGTCGCCGAGGGAGACGCTGAGGGCCGCGGCGCTGGCGGCGATGAGCACCGTGAGGCCGACGCTGAAGAGCTGGAGCGCGGGGGCGGCGCGGGCGATGAGCGCGAGGGCGGCCTGCGCGGCGAGGGTGATGGCCACGACCGGGAGCGCGAGGCGGAGCCCCACGCCGAGGGACTCCGCGGCGAGGTCGACGAAGAGGCCCGCGGTGGCGTGGAGGGGGGCGGGCGCGCCTACGGGCAGCACGCGGAAGGACTCTAGCAGCGAGGCGATGGCCACGCGGTGGGCGCCGACGGCGAGGGCGACGAGCATCGCGAAGAGCGTCAGGGCCTGGCCGAGGGGCGTCTCCTGCGCCTCGAGCGTGGGGTTGAAGGTAGTGGGCGCCGCGAGGCCCGACGCCTGCGCGACGGCCTGCGCGAGTACCTCCGCCGCCGCGAACGCGAAGCGGAACGCCACGCCGAAGAGCGCCCCGATGCCCACCTCGGACGCGGCCGCGGCGACGAGCCGGGCGTCGAGCTGGAGCGGCTCGCTCGGCGCGGGCACGAAGCCGCCGGCCACCGCGGCCAGGGCCAGGGCGAGGCCGACGCGCTGCATGGGGCCGACCTGCCGTCCGGGGAAGGGCGCGGCGGCCACGAAGCCGGCGGCGCGCGTGAAGGTGAGCGCGAGGGCGAAGGCGCGGGGGAGGAGCTCGCGCGCGAGGTCCATCAGCGGACGACGTGCTCGACGGCGAGCAGGCTGGCGCGGGTGTACTGCACCGCGAGCCCGAGGAGGGACGGCCCGAGGACGGCGAGCGCGGCCAGCACCGCGGCGGTCTTCACCACGAAGCTCACGCTGGCCTCGTTGACCTGCGTGACGGCCTGCGCGAGCCCCACCGCCACGCCGGTCACGAGCGACACGGCCAGGAGCGGCGCGGCCATCTGCACCGCGGCCGCCAGGAGCCCCATCAGCAGCGAGAGGGCGCCTTCGGGGGTCACGCGAAGCTCCGGAGCAGCGAGCCGACGAGCAGGTGCCAGCCGTCGGCCAGCGTGAACAGCAGCAGCTTGAGCGGCAGGCTCAGGGTCGAGGGCGGCACCATCATCATGCCCATGGACATGAGCAGCGACGAGACGACGAGGTCGATGACCAGGAAGGGCAGGAGCACCATCACGCCCATCTGGAAGGCCGTGGTGAGCTCGCTCACGACGAAGGCCGGGGCGGCGATGCGCAGCGGGACCTCCTCCTCGGTGCGCGGCGGCGGCATGCGCGCGGCCTCGTAGAAGAGGGCGAGGTCGGCCTCGCGGGTCTGCCGCAGCATGAAGGCCCGGAGCGGGCCGGTGGCGCGCTCGACGGCCTGCTCGCCCGTGATCCTGCCCTCGCTGTAGGGCGCCCACGCGTCGCGGGCGATGGCGGTGGCCACCGGCGCCATGGTGAAGGCCGTGAGGAAGAGCGCGAGGCCCACGAGCACCTGCGTGGGCGGCGACTGCTGGGTGCCGATGCCCTGGCGCACGAAGCCGAGCACCACGACGATGCGCGTGAAGGACGTCATGGTCAGCACGATCGCCGGCAGCAGCGACAGGAGCGTCAGCAGCGCCAGGACCTTGAGCTGCGGGGAGAGCGACGGGTCGGTGAGGGGGTTCATGCCGCCTCGCCGAGGTCGAGGAGGCCGCGCGCCTGCTCCTCGACCTCGCGGCGGGCGGCGACGGGGCGACGCTGGGTCGCCACGCGCGCGCGGCGCTCTGGGGCGCGGGGCGGCGAGGACTCGCGGGCGGAGCTGAGCATGGCTTCGAAGCGGGCCCCGATAGGCTCCGCCGTGGCCTCGTCGGCGCGCGCCGCGCGCTCGTTCGCGCCGTCGAGCGACGCGATGTGCCGCACCGAGGCGGGCGTCACGCCGAGCAGGTGGCGCTGCCCGTCCACGTCCACCACCAGCAGCTCGCTGCGCACGCCGACGGGCGCGCGCCGCAGGATCCTGAGCTCGGGTCCGTCTCCTGCCGTGGGCGCAGCGCCGCGGCGCAGCCAGTACGCCAGCACCGCGGCGGCCCCGACGAAGATCACCAGGAACAGCGTGCCCGTCCCCGTCCCTCGGTGCGCGGGGGCGAGCTCCAGCGCGCGGCGCGGCCGGACCGCGAGGGGCGTGGCCGTACGCGGCGCGGCCGCCACCGGCGCGGGCGGCGGGGCGGCGGGAGGCGCGGGGGCGGCGACAGGTGCCGGAGGCGTGGGGGCGGAGGCGGTGACGGGGGCGGTGGACGACGGAGGCGCGGGCGTTGGCGCCTGGGGCGGACGGGGACGGCGGTGGTGGTGGTGGTGGATCTCCGGGCCCGCCTGCGAGGTGTCCGTCAACGCGTTGACGCTGGGGGACGGCGCGGCGGGCGCCGCGGGTGTCTCCCGCACGAGCGCGCGCCGAGTCTGCGTGCCCACCTGCTCGATGGCCGTCAACGAGCCGGCGGCCGCCGCCAGGGCGATGACGCTGGCGAAGAGGGTCGTCGTCTTCACACGGGCCTCCCGGAGTCGGGGGCGATCAGCTCGGTGATGCGGATGCCGTAGCGGTCCCCGAGGACGACGGCCTCGCCGCGGCCGAGGGGGCGGCCATTGATGTAGATGTCGAGCGGCTCGCCGGCGGCCTTGGAGAGCGCCAGGGTCTGCCCCGGCGCGAGCTTGAGGACGTCGGCGATCCGCATCCGGCGGCGGCCGATCTCCAGGGTGATCTCGACCTCGACGTCGCGCAGGAGGTGGTAGGCGGCCGCGGGCAGGGCCGGGTCGAGCGGGGCCCCCTCGGGCGCGTCAGCGTGCTCGGGGGAGGGTGTGTTCTGCGGGACCGAAGGGTTCATGGAAGCGTCGCGTCTCCTGTTCGGGGAGGCGACGATTCAACGTTCGTGCCCGCCCTCGATGCGCACGGCGAGGTGGCTGCCCGCCGTGGTGGGTCGGGCCCGGAAGAGCGGCCGGTTGTCCGCGCGCACGCACACCGCGTGGCCCACCAGGACGTCGAGCGGGATCGTGTCGCCGACCTTCAGCGCGAGCACGGAGGTGAGCTTCATCGGGAGGCGGGCGAGCTCGACGACCAGCTCCAGGTCGACGTCGTCGAGGGCGCCGGTGACGCGCGGGTCGTAGGGCTGCGCGGCCGGCGCGGCCCCGCCGGCGCGCGCCAGGAGGGCCGCCTTGGGGAGCACCAGCACCACCCGCCCGACGGCGGGCGGCGCCCCCAGGGCGAAGGAGCACGCGATGGGGGTGCCCTCGCTGCCCTCGCCGTCGGGTCGCCCCGCGACGACCTCGATGCGCACCCCGACGCGGGCGTGGAGGGTCTCGTTGAGGGCCCGCACGACGCCCTCGACGGTGCGGTTCACCAGGGCGGCCTGCGGCGCCGTGAGGCCGGCGCGGTTCAGGGTCGGCAGCGCGCGCCCGTCGCCCCCGAGGACGCCGTCGAGCATCTGGCCGAGCGCGCAGGCGTCGAACATCAGCGCCCCTGGGGCGCCGCCGGGCTCCACCGCGAGGTGGACGACGTGCGCGGGCGGCGGCAGGTCGCGCAGCACCTCCGCGGGCGTCTGCGCGCGGACCCACTCCGGCGCGACGGGGACGTCGCGGCGGGTGAGGAAGGGGAGCGCGCGGCGCAGGGCGGTCACGAGGCGCGTCTGCTCGCGCTCGAGCGCCGCGACGGCACGGCGGACGGGCTCGCCCGCGACGGCGAACTGCAGCGGGCCCGGGCTCTCCGTGGCGGCGCTCATTGCACGACGAGGTCGGTCAGGAGGATGCGCGTGACGCCGGTGGCCCCGGTGCCGCGGACGCGCTCCAGGAGGTGAGTGCGCAGCTGCTCCATGCGCTCAGGGTCGGAGGCGGCCTCGTAGGTGACGGTGCGGAGGTAGGCGAGGGACGCGTCGCGGATGCGGGAGACGAAGACGCGCGCGCCCTCCTCTCGGGCGCTCTGGTCGAACTCGATCGCCAGCACGACGCGCATCGGGTGGGTGCGGCGGTTGGTGTCCGCGGCCATCACCAGGAAGGGCTCGAGGGCCAGGGTGAAGCCCGGCGGCCCGACGCGCGGCGCGTGGGCGGCGGCGGCGGCGGCGGGGGGGGCGGCGCCCGGGCGCCCGGCGGCGGCGATGCGAGCCCCCCCGAAGGCCGCGCCCCCGGCGATCAGCGCGGTGATCACATGCCCGGCCACACCGCCGCGCAGGGCGGTTTTTTTGTCGGCCGCATGGGCCGTGTCGTCAGTTTTGTCGCTCATTGTGGTCGCTTCAGCGGTTGATGTTCATGAGCTCCTGGAGCATCTGGTCGGCGGTGGTGATGGTCTTGGAGCTGGCTTGAAACGCGCGCTGGTGCGAGATGAGGTCGACGAACTGCTGGCTCACGTCCACGTTGCTCTGCTCCAGGGCGCCGGCCACCACGGCGGCGCGGCCGCCCGACCCGGCGGCCCCGAGCGCGGCCTCGCCCGAATCGCGCGTGGCCACCCAGAGGCTGTGCCCCGCGCCCGCGAGGCCCTCGTTGGCGCGGAAGCGCGCGACGGCGAGGCGCCCCACCGGGACGGTCTGCCCGTTGGTGTACACGCCGTTCACCGTGCCGTCGCCCTCGACGCGGAGGTTGCTGAGGCTGCCGGCGGCGTAGCCGTCCTGGCTCTGCGCCGCGATGTTGCTCGCCGCGCCGAACTGCGTGACGCCGTCGAGCCCCGTCCCACCCGCCCCGGCGGGCGTGCCGAAATTGAACGCGAGCGCCTGGCCGGGCCGCGCCCCGTTGAAGCTCACCGTGCCGCCCGACGTGGAGGCCTGCGCCTGGAGCGCGCCGCTCGTGCTGAACGTGAGCGTGCCGGTGGCGACCTCGGAGTTGCGCCCCGCGGTGCCGCCCGAGACCTCCGCGCCGTTGGCGAGCGCGTGGTACTCCCACGCGTTGGGGCCCGTGCGGCGGAAATACACGCTCACCGTGTGGGGGCTCCCCTGGGAGTCGTACACGGTCATCGAGGTGGAGAAGTTCGACGTAGCGGCGGGGTTGTTGGCGTCCCACGGTGCCGCCGGCGTGGCGGCCGAGGCGTCGAGGTTGGCGCCCACGGTGAGCCGCGTCGTGGCCTGCGGGGGGATGCCCGACGTCGGCACGCGGATGGCGCCCGGCGATGACGAGAAGGTCCCGTCGCCGTTGGCGGCGTAGCCCTGGAGCGCCAGGCCCTGCGGGTTGACGAGCGTCCCGTCGTTGCTCACCGTGGTCTGGCCCGCGCGGGTGTAGAAGTTCCCCGTGACGCCGTCCATCGTGCCCTGCACGACGAAGAAGCCGTCGCCCGAGAGCGCGAGGTCGGTGGGCTGGCCGGTCGTGAGGAGCGCGCCCTGAGCGAAGATCTGCTGCGTGCGGGCCACGCGCACGCCCGACCCCTGCGCGTTGGGGCCGCCGACGGAGCCGCCCAGCACCGTCTCGAAGACCGCGCGGGACTGCTTGAACCCCACGGTGTTGACGTTGGCGACGTTGTCGCCCACCACGCCGAGGGCCCGGCCCTCAGCCGAGAGCCCGGAGACGCCTGCGTTCATCGCGTTGCGGAGAGACATGAGGTTCCTCGTTGCCTTCAGGGGGTGCGTGGACGCGGCGCGCCGACGCTGACGAGATCGGAGATCGGCGCCTCGACCCCCGTGTCGAGCGTGAGCTGGGGGTAGCCGCGCTCGAAGGAGACCCGCGCCACGGTGCCGGTCACGTCCTGGGCGACGGACACCGGGCGGCCGTCCTCCGTCGTGGCCGAGACCGCGAGGGTGTAGCTGCCGCGCGGGACGGGCTGGCCGTTGGCGTCGCGGCCGTCCCATTGGACCGCCAGCGCGCCCGCGGGCCGCGCGCCGAGCTCCAGCGTGCGCACCACGCGGCCGTCGGCGTCGCGCAGCGTGGCCGTCACCCGCGCCGCGGGGGCCCCGAGGGTGACGCTCGACGACGTGGCGGTCGTCCCGTCGAAGGCCACGCCCGCGCCGCGCACCGTCACCGTGCGCCCCACCAGCCCGATCGCCTCGTTGTTGGCGAGGCCGCCGACCTGCGTCGAGAGCACCCCGAGGTGGCCCGATTGGGCGACCGCCTGCTCGACGAGCGCGAACTGCGAGAGCTGGCTGACGAACTCCGTGCCTTCCATCGGCTGCAACGGGTCCTGATGCGAGAGCTGCGCCACGAGCAGCTTGAGGAAGGCCTCGCGGTCGACGGTCGGACGGTCGGACGCCGCCGTCTGCGTGGGGCTCGCGCCCGGTGTGATCGCTCCGAGAGAGGGGGGCATGCTGGCGCTCAGAGCACGATCCGGACCCGCGCCCCAGGGACCCGCGCCGGAGTCGGCGCCTCCGGCGACGCGGCCGCGTCGCGCGGGCGTCGCGCGGGGGCCTCGCCGTGGCCGCGCGAGGGAGTGTCCTGCGAGGGGACCCACGCGCCCGCTCCCTCGAAGGAGAGGCGCGTCACCGTGATATCCGCCGCGCGGATGTCGGCCGCGAGCGACTCCGCCTGCGCGTGCAGTGCGTGCGCGGTGGCCGTCTGCGACGCGCGGATCTCGACGTCTACAGCGTCGCGGACCGCGTGCGCGCGCACCTCGACGCGCCCGAGGTCGGGGAGCGTGAGCTCGCCTTGCGCCACGTCCCGCAGCGTGCGCTGGTGGCCGGAGGACGTCGCCGCGTCCTGGAGGCGCGCCCGCGCGGCCGCGGCCTCCTCGCGCTGACCAGGCGGCGTCAGATCGCTGACGGCCGTCAGCGCGTTGTCACTCCGCGGCGGCCCCTCGCCCGGCGGCGCGGCCCACGCCGACGACGGCCCCGTGACGGGCGGCGGCGGCGTGACGTCGGGCACCGCGCCCTCGGACGCGGGGGCGGCCTTCGCGCGCGGCGGCGCCTCGGGCGGGCGCAGGGCGGGCTCGTCGGTGGACGCTCCGGGCTTCGGGGACGGCGCGCGGGGGCGGACCGCGCCGCTCGGAGCGACATCCGCTGCGGCCTGCGCGCGGGGCTCAGGGGAGGCGGCCGCCACGACGTCTTGCGAGGGAGGGACAACGGGCGGAGCGAGGGGGGACGTGGGGGGGGCGGGCTGGCCTGACGGGGCGAGGAGCTCCGCCGCCGGGTCGGTGAGGTCCACGTTCGCGGAAGGAGCCGCTGTGGGTGGCGGGGGCGACGGGAGCATCCACGCGCTGGGGTCCGGCGGGCGGGCAGACGGCGCGTCGTCGTCGCGCACCTCGGTCGCCTCGTCGTCGCGCGGCGCGTCGTCCTCCGGCACCGCGAAGGTCGCCTCGTCCCGTGGCTTCGCGGCGCGCGGCGGTGGAGAACTCCGCGCGGCGACGGCCGCGCCTCCGACCTTCGAAACGTTCATGGTGACCTCCTCGCGACGCGGGCCGCGACCTCGTCGGCGGCCACGCGATCCTTGCGGTCTTGCGCGGCGCGGTCCGCGGCGACCAGCCCGTCGCGCCACAGCTCGATGCGGCGGAGCTCGGCCCGCGCGCCCGTCAGCGCCTCGTGGCTCACCTGCGCCGCCGCGCGGGCCGCGGTCACCTGCGCCGCCGCGCGGGCCGCTCGCACCTGCAGCGCGCGCAGCCACGCGCTCGCCTCGGCCAGCTCGGCGCTCGACAGGCGCGCGGCGCTGGGCGCGGCGCCCTCGCGCGACCACAGGTCCTCGGCCGCGCGGGCGGCCGCCGCGGCCTCGATCACCCGGCGCGCGGCCCCGGCGGCCGCCGCCTGCGCCTCATCGACCACCCGGCGGCGCAGCTCGACCACGCGCTCGGCGCGGCGCACGCGCTCGGCGCTCACCGGGCCAGCTCCGCGGTCGCGCGCAGAGCCTCCAGGGCGTCGGCGCGGCGCACCCCCTCGTCCAGCCGCTGGCGCACCAGGGCCTCGATGCGGGGGAGGGCGGCGCGGGCGCGGTCGACGCGCGGGTCGGAGCCGGCCACGTAGGCGCCGATCTGGATGAGGTCGGCGGCGTCCTCGTAGGCGGCCAGGAGGCCGCGCACCTTCGCGGCGTCGTCGAGGTGCCGCGGGGCGCAGAGGTCCTGGGCGAGCCGCGACACGCTGCGCAGCACGTCGATGGCCGGGAAGAGCCCGCGGTCGGCCAGCTTGCGCGAGAGGACGATGTGCCCGTCGAGGATGCCGCGCACCGCGTCGGCGATGGGGTCGTTGAGGTCGTCGCCCTCGACCAGGACGGTGTACACCGCCGTGATCGACCCGTCGCCCGCGCCCGTCCCGGCCCGCTCCAGGAGCGACGGGAGCGACGCGAACACCGTGGGCGTGTAGCCCTTGGTGAGCGGCGGCTCGCCCGCGGCCAGCGTCGCCTCGCGCAGGGCCATCGCGTAGCGCGTCACCGAGTCCATCACCAGGAGCACGCGCTTCCCCTGCGCGCGGAAGTGCTCCGCGAGCGCGGTGGCGTAGAGGGCGCCCCGCGCGCGCACCAGCGGCGGCTCGTCGCTCGTGGCGGCCACGACCACCGAGCGGGCGAGCCCCTCGGGGCCGAGCGCGTTGCGCACGAAGTCGCCGACCTCGCGCCCGCGCTCGCCGATGAGGCCCACCACGATCACGTCGGCCGCCGCGTGGCGGCAGAGCATCCCGAGCAGCGTGCTCTTGCCCACGCCCGTCCCGGCGAACAGCCCCACGCGCTGCCCGAGGCCCAGCGGCAGGAGCGCGTCGAGCGCGCGCACGCCCGTCCCGAGCGGCTCATGGATGGGACGGCGGCTGAGCGGCGGGGGGGGCGAGGCGCGCACCGGGACGCGCGCCGACGCCGTGAAGGGCTCGCCGCTGAGCGGCGTGCCGAAGGCGTCCACCACGCGGCCAAGGAGCGCGTCGCCCGCCGGCGACCGAGCGGACGCGCCGCTCACCCGCACGCGCATCCCGGGCGCGACGCCGGCCGTGTCGCCGAGCGGGGCCGTCAGCAGCAGCCCCTCGCGGAAGCCCAGCACCTCCAGGGCGAGCGCGCGCCCGCCGAGGTCGAGCTCGAGCAGCGCGCCCACCGGCGCGGTCACGCCCTCGACGCCCACCAGCACCCCCACCACCTCGCGGACGCGGCCCTGCGAGGCCACCAGCCGGGCGCTTCGCGCGCGCGCGACGTGACGAGAGAGGTCGACGCGGAGCGGCTCGGCGCTCACAACTCGCCCTCCGCGAGCGCGTCGCGCATCGCCGACAGGCGCGCACCCAGGCCCGCGTCCACGGTCGCGGCGCCGGCCCGCGCGGAGCAGGCGTGCGGCGGGAGCGAGGCGTCCACGGCGAGCGTGTAGGGCGTGGCCAGCGCGCGCCCCCACGCCTCGGGGGACACCGCCGCGGCCACGTCGGGCGAGACCGTCAGCACCAGCCCCTCGCGCGCCAGGAGGGCCTCCACCGCCTCGCGCGCCCACCCCGCGACGAGGGCGGGGTCGGTGGCCAGCTCGCGGCCCACCACCCGCTCGGCGACGGCCAGCGCGAGCCGGACGAGCTCGGGCTCGCCGTCCCGGAGAGCCTGCGCGCGCAGCGGCCCGAGCGCCCGCGCGGCCTCGTCGAGCCGAGCCGCGAGGGCGGCGTTCTCCTCGCGCAGGGCGGCGTCGGCGAGCAGGTCCACCGGCAGAGGGCTCGGCTTCGGGAGGATCACCAGCGCCTCGTCCGGCGCCTCGACGATCACCGGCGGCGACACCTCGGGGATGATCGACGGCATTGCAGGGGGCGCGGAGGGGGCGAGAAGGGGCGCCGGCTGCGCGGAGACCGCGGCGCGAGGCGCGAGCCACGAGGGGAGCTTGGGCTTCGGGTCGGCGCTCCGACGCGGCAGCCACGAGGCGGAGAGGGGGGGGATCGAGCGGACCATGGGGCTCAGTCCCTCTCCCGCCCGAGGTCGACGCGCCCTTCGGCCTCCAGCCGCAGCGCGACCTCGACGACCTCGCGGCGCGCGGCCTCGCCGTCGGAGCGGCGCACCTTGCCGAGCAGCTCCAGGTCGTCTCGGATGAGCTCCGCGGCGCGGGCCGACAGGCCGCTGAAGACCGCGTCGGCGACCTCCTGGGGCGCCCCTTTGAGCGCGATCACCAGCCGCTCGGAGGCCACCTCGCGCAGGATCTCCCGCATCGCCCGCCCGTCGACGCGGCGCAGGTCATCGAAGGTGAACATCGCCTGGCGCACCTGCCCGGCGAGGGCGGAGTCGGCGGCCTCGAACTCCTTCAGGATGCCCGTCGCGCCGGGGCCGACGGCGTTGAGCATCGCCGCCGCGCGCGCCACGCCCTCGACGGTCACGAGCGTGCTGGCGTCGGCGGAGGGGAGCTCGTTCATCAGCGCGTTGGCGATGTCCTCGAGCACCTTGGCGGGCAGCTCCGTCATCCGGCTGACATGGTCGATGACGGCCACCTGACGGTCGAGCGCCATGGCCATCAGGATCGCCCCAGCGGCGGCGGGCTCCAGCCGCGCGAGGATCGCCGCGGCCATCTGCGGCGGCTCCTGGGCGAGGAGCCCGGCGACCGCGTCAGGGGGCGCGTTCTCGAGGCGGGCGAAGGGGCTCATCACCCCGTCTTCGAAGACCGCGTTGGTGCGCTCCTCGCCGATCGCCGCGGAGGACAGCCGACGCAGGTACGGCAGCCCCCCGCGCGGCACCGCCACGGCGCTGCGCGAGCGGTCGAGGAACTCCTTCCACGTCTCCTCCATCGCGCCGGCGGGCACCTCGCGCATCGTGGACGCGACCGTGCGCAGCTTGCGCAGCTCCGCCTCGCCCAGCTCGCTCACGATCGGCCGCGCGACCTCTTCGTCGAGCGACAGGAGAAACAGCACGGCCTTCTCGGCTCCGGTAGGCATCGGTCACGGTTTAGCAACGGCCGTACCGCGGCCGCCGCCTCAAGATCTGTTGATCAATCTCTCCCGTCGGCGGCCGCGCGATTCGCGGCGCCATGCGGCGTCAACTCTCCTCACCGCACGGGGAGTGCGGTTTCGGAGAGTTCCCTTGCCTGGCTTGCGTC